>Ga0209724_1001208_pt1 | contig 23761 bp, 21 predicted proteins | sample grotaG_FD_184143 | JGI IMG/M metagenome (GOLD analysis project Ga0209724, IMG submission 184143) | Glacier valley bacterial and archeal communities from Borup Fiord, Nunavut, Canada, to study Microbial Dark Matter (Phase II) -... | ecosystem: Environmental > Aquatic > Freshwater > Ice > Glacier ...
ACGTGCTGGCCCCCCTGTGAGGGGAAGATCACCTCGCTGCCCTCGGTCGTGGTCGGGGTGAGGGTAGCGATCTGCGGCAGATTGGAGTCGAAGACCAGCGGCGCATTCTGGCCGCCCTTAAACAGGCCGGGCAGGAAGATGAAGGCCGCCAGCCCGCCAAAGATGACCAGGGTGGCGATCACAGCGATCAGAGCCACGTTGCTGCCAGCCTGCGGGGCAGGGGCGCGGCGTGGCTGCTGCACACGGCTGGGGGTGATCGGTGGGCGGCTGGCCGGGGTGGGCGGCTGCTGCGGACGTGTTGCTGTCGCTGGCGTGGCTGGGCGGTTGCTGCTACCGCTGTTGGTGTTTCGGTTGCTACGCGGGGTGCGACTACCATTGGGGTTGCGGTTGCTACTCAATGCGGCTTGCTCCTGACTAGAGGGGTAACTACCGCTCTATTGTACCAGAAAGCCGCGGCTGTTGGCGAATAACTGGCAAAGGTGAGCAGGGGGCTACCCAGCCGCTCATCTGCGCTACTAACCCGCTGGCTGGGGGCCAGCCAGCAGGCAAGCAAAAAAACCCTCCACAGCAAGGTGGAGGGTTTTGATAGAGCAGAGAGGCTGCCAGTTAGGGTAGCACCTCGACGGTCAGTTGCAGCATCCCCTTGCTGAGGGGAGCGAGTTGGGCGAACACCTGACGGCTGAGGTCAACCACGATCCCCTTGCGGCGCACCGAGGCAATGTCGCGGTAGGCGATCACATCTACCAGTTGTGCGTCAACGTGCTTGCCGCCATAGCTGATCCGCACGGTGTGGCCGTAAAGTCGATACTTTTCGGTGATGTCCTCTGGCAGAGCGGCGTACATCCCGCTTCCCCGATAGTCGGCAGGCAGGTTGCCCCAGCCCTTGTTCAAGCGGATCAGCGTACTCCAATCGGTATCAAAGTAAGTACACCAACCACTCCAACTCATGCCAATAGCGGCGGGGTCGGCCTCCCACTTAGCGGTAGGTCGCTCTCCTCCCCGCGAGGTCGGGGTCGGGCGGGCCGGTTGGGCTACCTTCTGGGCGGGGGCTGCGGCTGCCACGACGCGGCTGAACAGGACAGGGTGCTGTTCGGGGTAAAGCCGCTCCAGACCGAGCAGGCCGAGGTTAACCTTCTCCTGCTTGGCATCCCACTCGAAGCGGGCGCGCTCGAACCACTGCACCACCTTGCCAGTCGCATCGTCCGGTTCGGAGAGGGGATAGCCAAAGCGAGTGAGTCCACCATTCGCCTGCCAGTAGGCAAGGAAGCGGCGACTGAGCGAATGTCCACTCTGTACGAAGTAGACACTGTCGCTGCGGTTCTTGAAGGCGGCTACTTTGGCGAAGCTGTGGCCGCTGGTTAGTTCGCTGCCCAGCAGACCAGGCTTGACTGCGCCATTTGCCTGCTGCTCCAGACGAGCGCGTTCAAAGTATTGTAGCGTGCTGCCGTCCGCCTGCGGCATGGGCGGGGCTATCGGGTAGCCGAGCAAGTTGACCTGGCCGTTGCCACGCCAGTAATCCAATAGGGGGCCAGCCACGGTGTGACCGGTCTCTTTGAAAAAGAGACTGTTGGGCGCAGCTTGCGCCGGGCCGAGGGGGACGATCAGGATAGCGAGCAGGCCGAGTGTCGCAAAGGCGACTACGAGTCGGGCTACAGGGCTAGGGTTACTACCTTCTGACACTACGGGTTCCAACCTCCACTACCAACCTTGCGGTCGCATCTACCCCAGCACGTGTGCTGCGGGCAGGATGATCGGCGCGGGTGCGGGACGAAGAATACAACGATCCTTACAGCCCCATCGGTTCCAACAAAGGCACCTGCCGACTTCGGAAGATTAAAGAAAGATGAAAATAGCTCCCTCATGCTACCATATGGTACATCACCTTGTCAATAGGCAAATCAGGCAATCGCTGGCAGAAGCCGATAGTACCAGAGCCAACGGTAAGGTAACTGGTAAGGTTGCTCTGCAAAGGTGGGCATGGTACTTTTGGGCTATGCTATGCCTACACCACGCGCTGAAAATTTGATCTTGCCCCTCACAGCACCGCCACAAAAGGTTCATCTTCTGGTGAAAAATAGTACCAATGGGCTAGCCGCTTGCGCTTCCCTTTCATATATAACGTGTGCTATATTGCACACGTTCGTTTCAGAGGGGCGGTAACGTCACTATGGAGCGGGCGGAGGTGGCACAGTCGCGTGGTGGCGGCCTGTCCGTTGGTCAATCAGTCAGCTAACGTTGCCCGTGCAACGTAGCTTGCTTGTGCAGGTTCCCTGGTGTACCGCGGCGGCATCCCCCACCACGAGAAAGCGTGTGTCATCCTCCAGCGTCAGAACCGTGCCAGCAAGCGCGGTTTGTACGACCGGGCAGCAAGACTTGCCCGGTGTCCCAAGAAAGGATCTGCGAGCAGATGCACTTCTCCAACTCTCGTACTTTGCTACAGCGTCGTGCAAGGTACATTGCCATCCTGGTTTTGGTAGCGACCTTCATCAGCCTCAGCATTAGTTCATACGCCTCTCATCCCGCCCAACAGGTAGCCCCGGATGGTACCATGCTGGAGTCCGCTCCCCTCATTCGTCTGCAATACGCCACCTTCGACCCGCTCAAAGGCGAGCCGGTCATCGCTGACAACCTCAAGCTCAACGCGAAGGATGGTGATGCGGCTCATTACTACATCGTCCAGTTCTCTGGCCCAGTCTACGACGGCTGGAAGGAAGCGGTAGTCAAGGCGGGCGGCAGCATCTACGACTACATCCCCGACTTTGCCTTCGTTATGCGCCTGGACGGAGCAGCTAAGAAGCAAGTAGCTGCTATGCCCTTCGTGCGCTGGATCGGTGACTACCAGCCCGCCTACAAGCTCTCGCCCGAACTGGCAGAACTGAGCAGCAAGGGCGCGAAGGGCGGTCTCAGCCTCAACGTGCTGACCTTCGGCCAGGCTAATGGTGCTGCCCTCACGGCAGCCCTCGGCAATGGGGTGACGGCAGTGAGCGAGGGTGTATACGGCTCGGTAGTACGCGCCACCGCCGACAGCAGCCAGGTGACAGGTCTCGCCCAGCGCGAGGACGTTAGCTGGATTGAGATCCACCACGCCCCCCAACTCTACAACGATGTGGCGCGCACGGTTAACGGCGTGAACAGCGTTTGGAGCGACCTCGGTCTCTACGGTCAGGGCCAGATCGTTGCCGTTGCTGACACCGGCCTGGATACTGGTAGCACCAGCACCCTCAGCCCCGACTTTGCTGGGCGGATCATCTCCACCTACGGTCTGGGGCGCAGCGGCAACTGGTCGGACACTGACGGCCACGGCACCCACGTCTCTGGCACCGTGCTGGGCAGCGGCAACCGCAGCGGCAGCAATCCCGCCAGCCACAGCTATACCAGCAGCTTCGCGGGCATGGCCCCAGAAGCCAAGCTGGTCATGCAATCGCTGCTCGACAGCAGCGGCGGCCTCGGTGGTCTCCCTGCCGACCTCAACACCCTGTTCCAGCAGGCCTACAACGACGGCGCGCGGGTTCACAGCGACAGTTGGGGATCGAACACCGCTGGCACCTACGACGTAGATGCGCAGCAGGTTGACCAGTTCACCTGGAACCATAAGGATATGACCATCGTCTTTGCCGCTGGCAACGCTGGCACCGATGGGAACAGCAACGGAGTGATCGATACTGGCAGCGTGGGCAGCCCCGCTACTGCTAAAAACGACATCACGGTGGGCGCGAGCGAGAACCCGCGCACTGGCAGCGGCGGCTACATCAACCTACAATGGGGCAGCGGCTGGCCGAGCAACTTCGGCACCGACCCGATCAAGACGGACACCACCAGCAACAATGTCAATGGCATGGCCGCCTTCAGCAGCCGTGGCCCCGACAAGGATGGCCGCATCGAGCCTAGTATCGCCAACCCTGGTACCAACATCGTCTCCGTTCGCAGCCAGGCTCCGGGCGCGAACACCGGTTGGGGCGTGTACAATACCTACTATATGTATGAAGGCGGCACCAGCCAGGCGACCCCCGGCGTAGCTGGTGCGTCCGCCCTGGTGCGCCAGTTCTTCGTAGACCGCAAGGGCATCAGCCCCTCTGCTGCCCTGATCAAGGCCACCATCCTCAACTCGGCTTCGGACATGACCCCTGGGCAGTACGGCACTGGCAGCTTCAAGGAGATGGGCAACCGCCCCAACAACGTCGAGGGCTGGGGCCGAATGAACATCGCCAGCGCGATTGACACCGCCAACTTCCAGTATAGCGACAGCAGCAGCGCAAGCACAGGCCAGACCCAGACCTTCAACTACAACGTGACCAGCAGCAGCACTCCCCTGCATATCACCCTCGCCTGGACGGACTATGCTGCCAGCACCAGCAGCAGCAAGGCACTGGTCAACGACCTGGACCTGACTGTGACCGGGCCAAGTGGCACCGTCTACTATGGCAACGGCGTGAGCGGCGGCGACCGCACCAACAACATTGAGACGGTCGACCTCTCCTCGCCCGCCACCGGCAGCTATACGGTCAAGGTCAAGGGCTTCAACGTGCCGCAGGGTACTAACCAGCCCTTCGCCCTCGCGCTGCATGGAGCGTTCGGCAGCGGCCCAGCCCCGACTGCGACTAACAGCCCCGTTGGCCCGACCAATACCCCCGTGCCACCGACCAACACTCCAGTTGCTCCTACCCCGACCAACACCCCGACCAGCGGCGGCTGCTCGCAAGTAGTCGTCAACGGCGGCTTCGAGAGCGGCAACGCCAACTGGACGGAGAGTAGCAGCGGTGGCTACGAGATCGTGGACACCACCCGCCCGCACGCTGGCAGCAAGAGTGCCTACCTCGGCGGCTACAACAGTGCCAACGACCAGATTTGGCAGACGGTCAGCATCCCAGCCGGGGCGACCAGCGCGAACCTCTCCTTCTACTACTACATCAGCACGCAGGAGACCTCGCACCCCTACGACTACTTCTACGCCAAGGTTCGCAACAGCAGCGGCACCGTCCTTGCCACCTTGCTGACCAAGAGCGACGCGAACGCCAGCACCGCCTGGCAGTCGGCCAACTTCAACCTAGCGGCCTACGCCGGGCAGACTATCCAGATTTACTTCCAGGCGACGACCGACAGCAGCGCGACCAGCAGCTTCTTCCTGGACGACGTGGTGCTGAACGTCTGCAACTAGCTAACCACCCCAACCAGGAAGCCCCCACTCTCAATGACGAGAGCGGGGGCTTTCGTATGTACTGCCAGCGTATGAAACGTGTTAGCTCGCTGGCGAAGTTGCAACCCTGCCTTCAGCGGTTGCGTATGTTATGATGAGGTAGCAACAAGTTCGCTAGAGGAGAACGCAGATGTCACCGACGCTGGCCGAGGGAAGCATTGCACTGATCGTCTTTGTCGGCATCGTCGTGCTGGGTTTCGCCCTTGCTCCGCTGATTGCCCACTTCTGGGCCGCACTCTTTGGCCGCGCTGCAAACATTGCCAACCGCATTGAGCAGCCTGCCAAGCAACAGGACGACGAGAAGCAACAAGACTAAAGATAACCACTAATGCATCAACTACAAGGAAGGGTTATGATGGACGACGACGACAACAGAATAGTACGTAGTACCCGCCGCAATAGCAGTGGCAGTAGTGGCAGCGGCAACAGTGGTGGCAACTTCACCCCGCCCACTATGCCGCGCGTCAATGGCCGCTTGATCGGGGTGGGGGTCACCATCCTGGTGATCGCCGCCATCGCTACCTCGCTGGTCGGTTCGATCTGGAAAAGCGTAGACCTGGGCTACGCAGGCGTGATCTTCGACAAGGTGAACAACACCGTGCGCCAGTCGACTCCCGGCTGGGTCTTCATCAACCCCTTCACCGAGAGCCTGACCCAGTATCCCGCCAGCGTGCGTACCCTGATCATGGTGCAGGCCACGGGCGAAGGGCAGGTGGCAGGCGACGACAGCGTGAAGGTGAACAGCAGCGAAGGGCAGTCGCTCCAGGCTGATGTCAGCGTCCTCTACCGGGTCAAGAGCAACGAGGCGGGCGAACTCTACAAGCAGTACGCTGGTGCGCCAATTGAGCAGATTGAGAGCAATGTGGTGCGCCAGCTTACCCGCTCGGCGATGAACGACGCAGCTTCGCGCTACGGCTGGGAGCAGATTTTCAGCAGCGACCGCATCACCTACACCCTACAGGTCAGCGAACGCCTGGTGCGCGAGTTCGCCACCAGCCACATTGAGCTAGTCAACTTCAACCTGCGCGCCTGGCACCTGCCCCAGAACTTGCAAGCCGCCCTCGACCAGAAGATCGCCGCCCAGCAGCAGGCCGAGCAGCAGAAGTACCAGCTAGAGCAGGCCCGGATCAAGGCTGACCAGGACAAGGTGCAGGCCGAAGGTCAGGCAGGCGCGCTCAGGGCGAAGGCGGACGGTGATGCTTACGCCACAACCAAGAACGCCGAAGCCGCTGCCACTGCCCGCCGCACCCAGGCCGATGCAGAGACCTACGCTAACCAGAAGATCGCCCAGTCTCTATCACCACAGGTAGTGCAATACTACCAGCTTACCAAGTGGAACGGCCAGCTACCGATGTTCGGTGGCGGCGGGGCTGGCAGCAACGTGTTTCTCAGTGTCAACCCGAACGACATCGCCAACTCTGTGCCGACCCCGGCGGCCAGCCAGCCAGCCCCGACCCAGCCAACCCGCTAGCCTACTTGCACGGGTATGCGTACAATACAAGGAGAGCGGGGACGGCCAACTGCCAGCCCCGCTCCTTCTTTTGCCTTTGCACCGCTGCGGCCAGGCTAGAGATGCATCCCCTTAACCGTGTCTGCGACAGCAGCGACGTTCTTGGCCGGGCTACGCACATCTATCGAGCAGTCGGCGGCGGCCAGCCAGCGCGGTTCCCCATCGGCCTGGTCAAGGTCGTGGACAAGTTGGGCGTGTAGCTGCTCTGGCGTACCCTCAAGCAAGGTAGCCAGGCCAACCCCGCCGATCAAGGCCTTGTCGGTCTTGCCCAGCATCGTCTGCAAATCGGGGTTGCCTGCCTCATGCGCTGCCCAACTGAAGGCCTGCACGGGATAGTCGAGCAGGTCAAGCAGCATATTGTTTGCCTTACAGACGTGTAGCAGGTTGAACTCGGCCTCCTGCGCCGCCTTTAGTATCCTCATGTCGTAAGGGCGGCCAAACTCGGCATACTGCTCCTTCGTCAGCCGGTCGTAACTACCCCACTCGGTAGTCGCAAAGAAGATGCCATCACAGAGGTTGATCGCCTCGGCCACGTACTGCTCAAAGGTGCGCGTAATCTGCTCCAATGCCGCGTGCAACAACTCTGGGGCCTCCTGCAAGTGCTGCTTGAACACAGCATCGGTCGCTACCAGGTCGGCGGCGACCGAGAGGGGCGAGAACACCGTTTGCACGAATAGCACCCGCTCGTCACCCTTCAAAGCCCGCTTGAGCAGGTTGAGAGCCTGCAACTGTTCGCCCAGTGCGCCAGCGGTGGGGGACTGCTGGGTAATCTGCTGCCAGTCCTCCGCTTGCTGCACCGGCAGGCTGAGGGTGGTGGGCTTGGTCACGCCGTCGCGGTGGTACTTGAAGCGCGCCCCCCAGGGTTCGACGTGATACTGCGCTCGTGGATTAACCTTCATGAAGTCCCAACCATACTGCCGTTGCCAGCGTAGCATCGCAGCCACCAGCCCCTCGGCATCCTCCTCACTCTCATAAAAGTGCCGCCAGAGGCTGACTGCTGGCCGGTCTACCGCCTCGTTCGCCAAAGCCGCCCGTACCCGCTCCAAACTGCTGATCGCTGCTACCATCATTGCCCTCCTCAGTGACAAACCGCCACACCAAAATATGCGTTGAGCGAATCCGCTTGCAATGTTTGTACCCCAGTCGGATTGCCCCACCGTGATTATAGCTAGCTGGGTCGGGAACTGTCAACCAGGGGCGGTTTAGGTTAGAGCGATGTGAGATTGGCAGATTCAGCGGCCACAAAGTTGACACCTGTCTCCCAGCCTGCTATAATGTGTGTTGCTTGCCATGTTATTTGGCGGGCGCAAAACATCTCTCTACAACAGAAACAACGGTAACAAACGTGACATATGTGAACCAGCGAATCGAATGGAACGTCTACGAGCCGGTCGTCTACAAGATAGACAACCTGCGGAACGAGGCTACCCTGAAGATCAACGCCGATATCTATGGGCGGGTGGTCGAGCTGGTATGTCGTGGTGGCTGTGGCTTTGGTTAGCTTGCTGAGTGCAGACGGCGGTTGGCGAACGGGCCAGCTAAAGGGCAACAGCGGAGGTCTTCCTGTCTATGTTTAATCTAAAACTAGCAATCATCTACAACCCCCAGTTGGCGAAGGCTGGCTGAGTTAGCCACCAGGCTAGCTTTGCTGTACCATGCGGCGGGGATCAGTAGTGCGAAGATAGAGTGAACCCAGGGAACCAAACTAACCAACGGCCAGCGTTCAGAGGCGATTTCAGCCAGCCTCTCTGAACCTGGTCTTTAGTTTTGCCTTTTTTAGGGTGATTTTGGAGGTTGTGCGAGTGAACAAGAGTACTGAGGGTGCCGTAAGCAGCGTCGAACTGGTGGGCATCAGCAAGAAGTTTGGCGACAGCTTGGCGGTAGACAATATCAGCCTGAGCATCCGTGAGGGCGAGTTCTTCAGCCTGCTAGGGCCGAGCGGCTGTGGCAAGACGACTACCCTGCGGATGATCGCAGGCTTTGAGCAACCGACCAGCGGCCAACTCTACATTGCGGGCCAGCCAGTTGCGGGCGTACCGGCCTTCCGCCGCAACGTCAACACTGTCTTCCAGAACTACGCCCTCTTTCCCCACATGGATGTGACCGACAACGTAGCCTTCGGCCTGGAAGCCACTCATGCCGCGAGCAAGACCGAGATCGCCAGCCGCGTGCAGGACGCGCTCGACCTGGTGCGCCTGGGCAACTACGGCAAGCGTCGCCCGCGCCAGCTATCCGGCGGTCAACAACAGCGGGTCGCCCTCGCCCGCGCCCTCGTCAACCGCCCAGCAGTGCTGCTGCTCGATGAGCCACTGGGCGCGCTAGACCAGAAGCTGCGCAAGGAGATGCAAATCGAACTGAAGCACTTGCAGAGTCAGGTGGGCATTACCTTCATCTTCGTCACCCACGACCAGGAAGAAGCCTTGACCATGAGCGACCGCATCGCGGTGATGTCCAACGGCAAGGTGTTGCAGGTGGACTCGCCTGCTGCAATCTATGAGCGGCCAAACTGCAAGTTTGTGGCTGACTTCATCGGCCAGAGCAACTTCTTCGCGGGGCGCATAACCGGGATGGATAGCGACTCGGTGACAGTGGCGGTTGGCGGTAGCGACGGCGGCAGCTTTGCGGTTCAGGCTCCGCGCACCAATGGGATGCAGGCTGGTCAGGAGGTGACGGTCGCAGTGCGGCCAGAGAAGATCGGCCTGCGCCGGGTGGTGGGCAGCGATGCAATCCACAGCAACGGCCTCAACCGCACCCCTGGGCGCATCCAGCGGGTGATCTACATGGGAACTTCGACCCAGTACGTGGTGGACATCCCCGGCGGCAGCACCCTGACGGTGGAGCGGCAGAACAGCGGCATCGCTGAACCGAACCTCCCCCGCTTTGCGCGCAACACGCAGGGGATTGATCTGCCTGGGGACAGCGGCCTGGTAGAACATGAGGAAGTAGTCCTCGAATGGTCACCCGCAGTTACGCTCCTATTGGACAAGTTACGTTGCCGCTTGAGGCAGTGAGGGATTAGAGATTGAAGCAATTGGATATCAAGGAAAATAGAGGGCTGGCTGCCTGGGTGCGGCGCAGGCCAGGGGTGCAGGCAGCAGGGTTGCTGCTGCCGGGGCTGATTGCCTTTGGCCTTTTCTTCGTCATCCCCCTGTTGATCGTGGTTGGAGTCAGCTTCACGGCCAAGAAGGCGGGGACGGTTGACTGGACGCACTGGACCCTGAACAACTATGTCAGCCTGGTGACGAACTTCGCGGGCGACTTCGACCCACTCTACCTCAACATCTTCCTCCGCTCGCTCTGGTTCGCCTTGCTAACCACAGTGATCTGCCTGCTGGTTGGTTACCCACTGGCCTACTTCATCGCCCGCCGCGGCGAAAAGTGGCGCGCCGCCCTGATCTTGCTGATCATGATCCCCTTCTGGACTAACTTCCTGGTGCGAACTTACGCCCTGCAACTGATTTTCCGCAAAGAAGGGCTACTCAACAGTCTGCTGCTGGACGGCCACATCATTAAGCAACCGCTGGACATGATGTTTACCCCTGGGCTGGTGCTGTTCGGCCTGGTCTACGGCTACCTGCCCTTCATGGTACTACCGCTCTACGCCAGCATTGAGAAGTTCGACTTCAGCCTGCTGGAAGCAGCCCAAGACCTCGGTGCGGGGACGTTCCGCACCCTGCGTAAGGTACTACTGCCCCTCACCATGCCAGGGGTGGTCGCGGGTAGCATCCTGGTCTTCATCCCAGTAGTTGGCAGCTATGTGACTAGCGACCTGCTGGGCGCGCAGTCCAGTGGCACACTGATGGTCGGTAACACGATTGAGAACCAGTTCCTCAAGTCGCAGAACTGGCCGCTCGGCTCGGCAATGTCGCTGGTGCTGATGGCGGTGGTACTGCTGGCAATCATCATCTACTTCCGCGTGGCGCGGGGTGACAAGAAGGGGGCAGCACTTTGAGCGCAATCAATTACAACGATAAGCCAGGCCAGATGAACGCCGCGATTGTGGCGAAGGAGCAGGTAGCAGGTCATGCTCAGGCAGGCAGTGGGGCGCAAGCTATCAGCCGTCCCCCCGCGCGCCTCGCCCTACCCGCCTGGTTGGGCAACCTGCTACTCAAGAGCAACGCCCTGGTTGTTTTCCTCGTCCTCTACCTGCCAGTGGTGATCCTGATCGTCTTCAGCTTCAACGCCGCCCGCAGCGGGGTAAACTGGACTGGCTTCAGCCTGGACTGGTACAACAAGTTGCTGCACGACGGCAACATCGGCTCGGCGGCGATCAAGACGCTGATCGTGGCTGGCTTTGCCACCGCGATCTCGACGATCATCGGCACTATGACTGCCCTCGCGTTGGAGCGGCACAAGTTTGTGGGCAAGGTGGTGTTCGAGGGAGTGATGTACCTGCCGATCATCATCCCAGAGATCGTGATGGGCCTATCGCTGCTGCTGTTCTTCCGTGCTGTCGGCGTAGACCTGAGCCTGGTGACGGTGATCATCGCCCACGTCGTCTTCTGCATCCCCTTCGTCGCAGTGATCGTGCGGGCGCGCCTGGCCGACTTCGACCGCCGCCTGGAGGAGGCTGCCATGGACCTGGGGGCCGACGAGCTAGCCACCTTCCGCAAGGTGACGCTACCGCTGCTGATGCCCGCGATCATCGGAGGGGCGGTGATGGCCTTCACCCTCTCAATTGACGACGTGATAGTAACCCAGTTCACCGCTGGGGTTGGCTCGACCACCCTGCCGCTCTACATCTACTCGCAGGTGCGCGTGGGGATCACCCCTGTAATCAACGCCCTCTCGACAATCATGCTAGTCGCCAGCATCGGCCTGGTGCTAACCTCGCTGTTTCTTCAGCGTGACCCAGCGGGCAAGAAGGTGAAGTAAGGTCAAGCACAGCAACAAGTGAACAGCAAGCCCGCTGAGTGATCGGCGGGCTTGCTTGTTAAAGTGGAGCCGTTTATTCAAGCAGCAGATGTGTGTGCTTTCTTTCTACGCCAGTACGTTGAGCCAAACAGGTACTTTGCTGTCGGGAACCGCAGTGTTAACAGCTTTAACTTGCTAAGACCTATACTGTGCCAGTACGTTGTTGGTAAAGACGAGCTTGGTATTCCCACAGACCCCGACTACATAGTTAGGTGGCCCAAATAGAAGAAGGGGCAAGCCCATAGGCTTACCCCTCCAGGGCCGCACTTACCTCGCGTACTTCGGGGTTTGGCTGCCAAAGACATTTTGACCCATTTGTGTCTGTGTGTCAAGTATTCAGACTACAAAGAGGAAGGAGCTTCTGGTGGCTGGTAGGGGAATCACCCACTATCTACCACCCCTGGTGAGCCAGAAGATCAGCTTAGAAGCCCATCCCTGGCAGGCCCATGCCCCCGGTGACTCCGCCCATCCGCTGCTCGGCGAGAGCGGCTGCCTTCTCCATCGCCTCGTTGAAGGCTAGCATGATCAGGTCTTGCAGGGTCTCCACGTCCTCTGGGTCTACCGCCTCCTTGCTGATCGTGATGCTTTTCAGTTCCTTGAGACCAGTCATCTGAACGACGACTGCGCTGCCACCGGCTGAACCCTCGACCATCTCCTGGCCTAGCTTCTCCTGCTCCTTCGCCAACTGCTTCTGCATCTGCTGAACCTGGCGCATCATCTTGTTCATGTCCATACTCATCTCGTTCGCTCCTCTCTTACTGCTCCTTGACATCGGTGATTGTGCCATTAAAGATACTAACTACTGCGCGCACGCGCACGTCCTGCCTGGCTGCTTGCGCTCGCTCGCTCAGCGTGGCACGGCGGGCAGGGGCGACCTGGCCCTCCAACAACTGACAGATCACCTGCCAGTCGCCACCTACCACCTTGCCGATCAGTTGCTCGATCAACAGGCGGTTGGTCGGGTCGTTGGTCTTGCTGTAGTGGAATGGGTACTTGCAGCCCAGCACCACCGTGCCGCCCTCGATGCTGATCGGGTAGACATCTAGCAGCACCCCCTTGAGCATCTTGTTGTGAACCTCCATTGCGCCAACGATGCGCGGCCAGGCGGCGGTCATCTGCTCCAGACTGATGCTACCGTCGCTGGCGGTCTCAACGGCCTCCGCTACCGCCACTGGCTTCTCTGTTGCCACTAGCTCTGCTACCGCCACTAGCTCCGTTACCGCCATCGGCTGTACAACAAGCAGGGGTGGCTCTGAGCGGGTGGGTGGCTTGACTTGGGCTACAGCAGCCGGTTGGCTGGCTGGTTGGTCGGGTTGCGGCTCGACGGCTGGACGCAGCAAGCGTGGGGGCTGCTGGTTGCCAACAGGTGGCTGAGGGCGGCTGGCGGGTAGGGGCTGGGGGCTGCTAGTGCGTGGCTGCTCAACGCGCTGCTGCTCCGCTCCCGCCAGCGTTGCTTCAACAAAGGCCACCTCTAGCGGCAACTGACCGTATGGAGTAGAGCGCAGTAGGCTGTCGGCTGCGCTAAAGGTCTTGACCCAGCCCACGATCTGGCCGAGGTTGACGGCCTCCGCCTGCCCTTGCAGTCGGCCCAGCGTCTCCTGAGTCACATCGAGGGTGGGCAGCGACGCACCGCCTGCTTTGAGCAACATCAGATTCCGCAGGTGGTCAACCAGTTGGCGGTTGAACTGGCGCAGGTCTACGCCATCCTCCTGCATTGCACTGATCTGGCCCAGGCCCACCCCCAACTCGCCCGCTAGCAGGTTGTCCACGAAGGCGGCCACCCGCTCTCCACCAGTTGCTCCCAGCATATCTTGAGCGGCAGCCAGCGTCACCTGCGTGCCATTATAGGCGACGAGTTGATCGAGCAGGCTGAGAGCATCACGCATACTACCCGTCGCGGTGCGGCAGAGCAGTTCGAGGGCGGCAGGTTCGGCCACGATCCCTTCTTCGGCGCAGACGTGGGCAGCGCGGGCTACCATATCGCCCAGTGGCACCCGCCGAAAGTCATAGCGTTGGCACCGCGAGAGGACGGTAGCCGGTATCTTGTGAACCTCAGTCGTCGCCAGAATGAAGATGGCGTGTTCGGGCGGCTCCTCCAGCGTCTTGAGCAGCGCGTTGAAGGCGGCAGTGGAGAGCATATGCACCTCGTCGATGATGTAGACGCGGTACTTGAATAGGCTGGGCGAGAAGTTCACGCCGTCGCGCAGGACGCGCACATCGTCCACGCCAGTGTTGCTGGCCGCGTCGATCTCCACCAAGTCGATTGCATTGCCCTCGGCCACCGCCTGACAGTTGGCACATTGGCCGCAGGGAACCGACTGGCCTGCCGCCACCGCCTCGGCATTGTAGCGCAGACAGTTGACCGCCTTCGCCATCAGTCGGGCGGTCGAGGTCTTGCCCGTGCCACGTGGCCCCGTGAACAGGTATGCGTGGGCAAGGCGGCCCGTCGCCAGTGCGTTCTGCAAGGTACGCACCACGTGTTCCTGGCCCACCAGTTCGCCGAACGTCTGCGAACGCCACTTGCGGTAGAGCGACTGACCCTGTTGATTGTTGCTGGCTATGTTGTCCATGCTACCCTTCATCCTCTATTGGGCTGATGCAGCCTTGCGCCCCGCCGCTTGCTGCCCTATTATACAGCAACATCCCCCTGGATGCCACTTGCAGACGGTTAGATTCGGTGCTAAACTACTGACCTAAACCCCCAGCCACTAAGCGGCAAAGAGAAGCGGGCAAAGAAGGAGCAGTTGAGATGCAGAACCAGGAGCAAGAGCAAGAGATCGCCCGCCTGACCGCCGCGGTTGCGGCCCAGCCGACTGCTGTACTTTACACCCAGCGCGGCAAGCTGCTCGCCAGCCTCAAACGGTATGATGAGGCGATTGCCGACTACAGCCGCGCAATAGAGCTTGACCCCAACCACACCCGTGCCTATACCGGTCGCGCCAACGCCTACACCGCGACAGGCCGCTTCATAGAGGCTCTCGCTGACGTGAACAAGGTCTTGTGAGCCACCAACAGCACAAAGAGAGGAGCGGCTGCCGTCTGGCAACCGCCCCTTTGCTATCTACCTGCGAAGCCGCTGGTATGCTCTGCTTTACGGGGTCTGCAACTTGTTGGCCTGGCTCTCAGCATCGCGGAGGGCATCCGTCACGCTGCGAGTACCCTTGATCGCTACAGTCATCGCGTTAGAGATGATATCGCGCACCTGCTGGTAGCTGCCCAACTTCGGCTCGCTGCGGGTGGCGAACGGTAGCACGTTGAGGTTGCTCTTGGCCTTCGCGTCCTTGTCGTAGACCGATTTCAGCGGGTCGAGCGTGGTTGCGCTCTTGCGCACTGGGAAGTAGCCGCTGACCGAGGCCCAGCGAGCGGACTGCTGCCCTTCGAGGAACCACTTGACGAACTGCCACGAAGCCGCCTGCTTGGCCTCTGTGGTCTTGTACATGATGATATTGCCGCCGTAGAGGGTGGTGCCAGGCTGCACACCAGCGGCCTGCGGCATCACAGCAGCGAACCAGTTGAAGTCGTAGGCCGGGTCAACCTTGCCGTCTGCACCCTTCGGGTAGTAGGTCTTGATGAAGCTGTAGGCCGTGCTGCTGCGGAACAGGAAGGCGACCTTCTTGTTGGCGAAGTCGATCTCGTCCTGGAACGAGTTGAACTCAACCTGGTTGAAGTAACCGCCGCGCACGCCGTCTACCAGCAGTTGCAAGGCCTTCTGCGCGCCTGCGTTGTTGAAGTTGTACTTCTTGTTGTCCGCCGTGGTGACCGTGCCACCGAAGGCGTAGATCATCGCTACGTACATCGAAGTCTCGTTCTCGAACTCGAAGCCGCTGTATTCCTCACCGAGAGCCGCAACCTTCTTAGAAATGCTCACGAACTCGTCCCAGGTCTTGGGTGGGCCGCTGGCACCAACCTGCTTGAGCAGGTCTTCGTTGTACCACATGGTCAGAGCCGACTTGGTGAAGGGTAGGCTGTAGAACTTGTTGTCGTACTGAGCATACTTGTTGGTCTCGATAAAGTTGGGGTAGATGTCCGCGAGGTCGGCCTGGCTGAAGCCGTCCGCGCCGTTCAGGTAGCTGTCGAAGGGAACGACGGCATCGGCATCGTAGAGCGAGGGAATCCAGTTCTCGTAACCGACGGTCAGTTCGGGCAGCGCGTTGGCAACTGCGGCGGCCTGCACGGCGGTAAGCAACTGCGAGTAGTTGCCCTTGTACTCTGGGATGACCTGGATGTTGGGGTGTGACTTGTTAAAGTCCACTGCCATTGCAGTCAGTTCAGCCGCGTTGGTGCGGGTCTGGGTGTGCCAGAAGTGGACGATGGTGGCGTTGGGGGCGGCGGTGAAGGTCGGGGCTGGGGTCGCAGTAGCAGCGGGCGGGCCAGCCGGGGTAGGAGTGCTAGCCTTTGGCGTGGCTGTCGGCGGCACGCCCTGACCCTTGTAACGCCAGTCGTAGTAGTGCTGGCCGATATTGCCAACCTGTACCTTGAAGCCTTCGGGCGCACTCGGTACGTAGGTAATGACTCGCCGCTCGAACGCCTGGATCAGCACGTCGGTGTTGGCCTGGCCCGCGATCTTGACCTTCGCCCAGTATGGCTCGCTGATTGGCAGGCCGCTGGCATAGTTCCAGGGGTCGCTCAATTGCACGTCCTGCTTGGTTGCGCCATTCTCAACCACAGGGCCTTTGCTGTTGAGGAAGGTCCAGAAGGCTGCTGGGATGTTGTGGCGGGTGGTCTCGTCGAAGTGGACGTACTTGCCCAGGGCATCGCTGCTCTTGGTCGCGTCAATACCTGTGCGGCCATCCTTGCGGATCGTGGTAATCGCGTTGTCGCCAGTGTTGTCGCTAACCTGGCCGAGCAGGTTCTTGAAGCTGGCGTAGGTCGGGGCAGTCCTGTCGTCGCTGTCCGAAGCCAACGGGATGTCGGCGGCCTGCTTGTCCATGAACTTGTCGTTGCCGACCTGCATCCGACCAGAGATCAACTCCTGGGTCAGCAGACCGTTGGTGACGTAGAACTTGCTGCTCTTGTCGCCCTTCGGGTCGTTGAGTTCCATGCGGCTCTTGTCGAAGTACTGCACCAGCCGCTTGCCGCTGCCGTCCTTGGCCTCGGCGTAATCTTCCTGAAGTGCGCCGCTGCTTGGGGTCGGCCCCCAGTACCAACTGCGCTTAACCGCGCCGCTGGCAACCAGACTGTCGGTGCGGTTCCAGGTGGTCTGGAACGCGGGGTCGGCAAAGCCGTTGGCGGTCGCGGTCTGCGCCTGGGCAGGCCGCATCTGGATCAGGCCTGCGAAGACCATGACCAGCATGGCGGCGGCCATAAAGATAGAACCAAACTTCTTCACACAATCCTCCTTGTGAGACTGCACACTGGCCCGGCATACTTCGCCGGACTGACGAGATATAGGGTGGAACCGTTCGTTGCCCTGGTGGGCGCGTATGGGGTTGGTATGGTGGAGGCTGCGCTGGTTACCCAGCCGGGCGGAGCATGGTGGTTGGCTAGTGTAGAGTAGGGGCTGATAACTTGACACCCGTCTTGGCGATGCCTTCAACAAACTGCCGTTGGGCAAAGAAGTAGATGACGATGATCGGCAGGATGGTGAAGGTAGCCGCAGCCATCAGCAGGTGGAACTCATTCTGCTCGGAGTTGAGGAAGTTAGACAGCCCCACCTGGATTGTCCGCATACTATCCTGGCTGGTGACAATCAGCGGCCAGAGCAGGCTGTTCCAACTACCAATAAAGCTGAACAGCCCAGCGGTAATCAGGGCGGGCTTGGAGAGCGGCACTGCAAACTGCCAGATGAAGCGCAGACGGCTGCACCCATCCAATGCTGCCGCTTCGTAAATCTCCTCTGGCAGGGCGCGGAAGAACTGGCGCAGTAGAAAGATGTTGAAAGGGCTGGCGATCCAGGGGATGACCAGTGCGGCGTACGTATCGATCCACTGGAGGTTGCGAACGATCACGAAGTTGGGGATGTAGGCAGCCTCGTGGGGGATCATCATCGTTGCTAGCACCAGGCCGAAGATCAGCCCAGACCCGCGGAAGTCGAGCTTGGCGAAGGCGTAGGCTGCCAACACTGAGGTGATCAGCACCCCGACGGTGCAGAGGCTTGCCACCAGGATAGAGTTGAAGAAGTAGCGACCGAAGTCCGCCGACTGCCAGGCATCCTTGTAATTGCTCCACTGCGGATTGGTCGGCACAAACATCCGCAGGGTGGCCCCCAGGTCAGCGTTCTTGGGGAAGTTGGTCGCCTGGTCGCTAGTCTTGAGTGAGGTGGCGACCATCCAGACAAAGGGGAGTAGGGCGAAAACCGACCCAATGATTAGCACAAAATGGGTGAGCAGACCGCTCAACTGGAAGCGGCGTTTGCGGCCCGCAGTGCGGGTCTGCACTGCATCGCTGCTGACTGGTACTCTGGCGGAGGCTTCTACGGCCACAGGGCGGCTCTCCCTCTAGTAGTTGACGCGGCTAGCCGCGAGGCGAGTCTGGAAGATCGAGAGGACCACTAGGATGAAGAACAGAATGATCGCTGTGGTCGAGGCGTAGCTGAGGCCCAACTGGGTGTAGCGGAAGGCTGCGGTGTAGAAGAACAAGGTCATGACGTTGGTCGAGTTATCAGGCCCGCCCAGGCGGTCAATCGAGGTGGTGAACACAGTGGTGAAAGCCTGGAACGCGCCGATGGTGCTGACGATAGCCAGGAAGAAGGTGGTTGGCGAGATCAGCGGCCAGGTGATGTTCTTGAACAGCGTCCAGCCCTGCGCGCCATCTACGCGGGCCGCATCGTATAGTTCCTTCGGCACGTTTTGCAGCCCTGCAATAAAGACAACCGTGTTGAAGCCCACCACGCTCCAGATCGCCAGGAGGATGATCGTAAACAGAGCAAGGCTGGGGCCGCCGAGGAAGCTAGTCAGGCCGCCGATCAGCTTCGATCCCAAGTCGTCGGGATTGGCACTGTTGATCACTGGCTGGATGTTGAAGGCGAGTTGGAAGATACCGCGACTCTCGCCCAGAAAGTCAACAGGCTTGCCGCCAACCCCGACGATCAGCGAGTTGACCAGGCCGCCAGGCCCGTTCTGGTTCGGTGAGCGGAACAGCCACCGCCAGATCATGCCCGCCACGAGCAACGAGGTTACGTAGGGTAGAAAGAAGATGGTGCGGTAGATACCAATGCCCCGAATGGGCCGATTGAGCAGCAGAGCGAGGCCGAGCGCAGTCGCCAGCCCCAACACTACGCTACCGAGGGCGTACCAGATCGTATTGCCCAGCACCTTCCAGAATATGTCGTCGTTGAGGATGCGGCCATAGTTGTTAAAGCCGGTAAACCGCTCTGGGGCAGGCAGCAAGCCCTTGAAGATCGGGGCGCGGTAGAGGCTGAGGACGAAAGCATAGATGATCGGCAGGAAGTGGAAGATGCCAAGAACCAGCACGGCGGGGAGGATCAGCACGTAACCCTCAAGGTTGAGGCGGAACCGCCGTCGCCGTTGTGAGCGCGCCAGTTGCGCCAACGTATGTTCTTCGCTCTGCAAACCCGCAGTGCCTGTTGTCATCTAACAGCGGCTCCCCCTTGCGTTGCCAAAACTGATTGACGCGGCTGTATTTTACCGAACAAGTGTTAACGAGATGTTAAGAAAATCTAGGACTGCACAAATCGCACCAGCCTTGCAGCCCCAGGTCAAAGATGCAGCAGGCTGAGGAGCAGGTAGCTGCCCAGCATGGCAAGCAGGAAGCTACTAGCCTGGAGCAGATCGCGCTGGCGGTCGAGTACCCAGTCGTTGAAGTCGATCAGGCTGGCGTTGCGGAAGGTGATGATACCGCCGAGCATGGCGGGCAGCCCACGCACCAAGCCGTAGAGCGCACCTAGTAGCAGCCCCACTTTGAGGCTGGCGGCCAGCAACTCCCAGCCGAGCAGTAGATAGAAACCCGCAAAGGGGATGAAGGTGAACACACCTGCGCCCAGGGCGAGGCCGTAGAAGAAGGTACCGACGAGGGGGTAGTTGACCCCCCAGGAGTTAGGCACTTGCCAGTTGGATTGTGGCGCAGGCAGGCGCAGCACGCCCACCTCGTGCAGGGCATAGAGCAGGGCAGTGACCGCCAGCAACGCCACCGGTATAGCCTCTCTGCCAAAGAACAGCAGGCGCAGTGGCTTACCGAGCAAGGCTAGCAGCAGCCCCACCAACGCGCCACCGAGCGCAGATGCGAGTACGTATACAACTACTCTGGCGAGCCAGAGCCTTACATCCTTTGCCTGCTGACCCAGCGGCACGATCACGTAGATCATGTTCACCCCTCAGGCAGAGGAGGTTTTGGCAATGCCGAGCAGCACTGCCAGTGCAGCCACCAGCGCGAGAGCCGCCCCTGCCCGCAGATCGACGTTGGCCCCCTGCCACAAGGCAAGGCCCACCCCGGTCAGGAGACCGGTGGCAGGCCAGAGTAGGGAGCTAAAGCGTCTACTTGCGCTCAGGTTAGCCATCAGTCAGCTAGCTAGTCGTTGCTGCGCTGGCGGCCCAGCGCAGGAGCGGCTACCGGCGACTTGCTGGTGCGGAACTCGCGGCAACCACACGAATAGTTGGTCGCGCCGCAGAAGCAGTCGGTGCAGACGAAGTAGCCCGGTACCACGCCCCGCCCGCCCGTGCAATACGAAGTCCAGGTGCCAGAGGGATAGTAGTTGCGGTTGAGGCGACACTCCTCCATAGTACCGCGCCCGCTGTCCTGGTAGCAGTTCGCGCCGCGGCAGTTAGTGCAGTATCGCCCCGGTGGTGAGCAGGAGCAGGTGCTGTTGGTGTAGGCCTCGGCCACCTGGGTGAACTTGCCAGTAGCAACCCCGACCAGCACGGCAAACACTGCGGTGCCTGCTTGCTTGAGGAACGAGCGGCGGTCAACGGCCCTGGCGATGCTCTGGGCCAACCGCTGCGTAGATGTCAGTTCTTCATCCATTTTGTTACTCCTATACTAAACTGCGCTGAAACGAGAGAACCGGGTGGGTAAGCGGGCGGCCAGGGGAGCGGCAGTGCTGCCGCCCGCCTCGGCCTCGCGCAGGTAGGTCTCCAGGTTTTGCCTGGTGTTCGCCAGCCCCTTGACCAGCACCTTGCCGTTGGGGTTGAGCAGGAAAACGAACGGGGTGACGCGCACCTGGTAGCGTTCCATCAGGCTGCCGTCGTCGCTGCTGACGGTCGGCAAGACCGACTCCATCTCTGCGACGTAGCGCACACTCTCCTCATGGCTGGTGCGGTTGTTGATCCAGAGGGCGTGGACGCGATCCCCATGCTCGGTAACGAACTGCTGCACGTCGGGTAGGAGGCGGCGGCAGGGCTGGCAAGTGGTCGAGCCGAAGACAAGCAGCAGATACCGCTTGCCGTCAAGCAGCGACCGCATCTGCAAGTTCTCGCCTTGCTGGTTGAGCGCACCAAAGTCGGGAGCGAGGGTATTGGACTTGAGGCCATCACCCGCCACCCCCTGCGCGGTGTTGAGGTACTGCTGACCGATCTGACGGTAGAGCAGCACCACGAGCAAGCCCAGGGCCAGGACTATGGCCCAAAGGACTATATAACTGACCAGCCAGATGCCATCCATTGGCGTTAAACTGCCTCTCTTGTACTTCATCTTATACTGCCTGCAAGGTCTGGCGGATGTAGCCAAGCACACGACCGCCAAATACGATCCCTACGACGGTGATCCCTGCCAGGAGCAGCACTGGTAGACCGTCGAGCGCGGGCGGATAGACCCCCTGCCGCCCTGCCACCAGGTAGTCGAGCGCAAGCCAGGCCGAGCCAGTGAAGGTCAGCAGCAGCGCAGTGGTCAGCAGCAGCAGATTACGCAGCAGCGCACCCCATGTTAGCGTCCCCGCCGAAAAGCTACCGAAGCAGCAATGACAGTTCTCCGTCTTGCCAAGCAGCAGCTTACGAGCCAACACTATGCTAAAGAGCAGAAACATGGCCGCTGCTGCCAGCCCCGCTATGTTAGTCAGCAGCCCCAGCAGCAGCAGCCCGCCGATAGCTAGCTCAACAAAGGGCAGTAGCCGTGCCGCAAGCCGCGCCAGTGGCAAGGGCAGGAAGCTGACCTCAGCCAGCAGCAGCCCTGGATTGTTCTCGCGCAGCTTGCCCACCCCAGCAACGAGCAGCACCCCCGCCAGCAACAGGCGAGCAAACAGCACTAGATAGGGTGAATTAACGACCTCTGCCACCGCTTAGACCTTTATGCAAGCGAACGATAGTCTCAAGTGCCAGCGAACCCGCTGGCTCTGGCTGAATGTTAGCACAAACTGGGGGGAGAGTCAAGGGGCTGCCGATGTGGTTCAACTACTAGCTGCGCGCAACCGCAGCATCCAGCAGTGTGCTAACCTGGGCCAGCAACTCGCAGTAATGTTGGAGGTTGATCACCCTGGCAGGAGGCTTAGCGGCTGCGTCCAGCATTTGCGAGCAGCACTGGCCCCCCTCCGCGCTGATCGTGGGCTAATTGTAGCACCACTGTACTGGATAGTCAGTGTGGTTGCCGCGCTCTCTATGCTCTGCTATAATGGCGACTATGCAGGCTAATCCCTTCCTCAAGTGGGCTGGTGGCAAGCGGCAGTTGCTCAGCCACCTACTGCCCCTCGTCCCCGCACGCTACAGCCGCTACCTGGAGCCATTCATTGGCGGTGGCGCGCTTTACTTTGCCACTCAGCCACGGGTTGCCTTCATTGCCGACGCAAACCGCGAGTTGGTCACCACCTATGAGGTTGTGCGCGACAAGCCAGAGGCACTGGTCGCGCGGCTGACTGAACACCGCACCTGCCACAATCAAGATTACTACTACCAGCTACGTGCTGAACAGCCTACCTCTCCACTTGAGGTTGCTGCTCGCTTCATCTACCTGAACAAAACCTGCTTCAACGGCCTCTACCGCGTCAATCGCAGCGGCCAGTACAATGTGCCAATCGGCAGCTACAAGAACCCCCAGATATTCGACCGCTCCAACCTGCTTGCCTGTGCCTCTGCCCTTAAATCGGCCATCATCCGCCATGCTGACTACCGCGAAACGCTGCAAGAGGCAAAGTCAGGTGATTTCGTCTACCTCGATCCACCCTATGCTCCGCTCAGTCCTACATCCTCGTTCACCAGCTATACGAAAGACGAGTTTGGTGAGCGGCAGCAGCGCGAACTGGCCCAGTGCTACCGTGAATTGGATCGGCGCGGCTGCTACGTGATGCTAAGTAACTCCTCAGCCCAGCTAATCCTTGACATCTATCAGGGCTTTGATGTTCGTCTAGTTGCTGCTACACGCATGATCAACAGCAAAGCGGACGGGCGTGGTACGGTTAACGAGGTGGTAGTGCTGAACTATGCGCCCGAACAGGCAATCATGGCCTCAGAACCAGCTTACGAGCAGCTAAACTTGATATAGGAGCAAGCAAACATGAGGATGGAAGATGCTAAAGAGCTGCTTCACACATTGGAGCTTGGTCAAGCCCACACCTTCTACCGCAATTCACGTGATGTAGAGGTTACGGCAACTCGCACTGATAAGATGAGTACGAAAGACAATGATGTTACTTGCCTGCACGATTTTGTTGTAGGGTTCAGCTTCCCTGATGTAGCTATTGACCAGAAGCATCGAGGCAAAAAGCGGAAGATGAATCCTACACATCTGAGTTTGTTTGAGACCCTCTATGTCAAAAGGCTGCTGAGTCCTGCAAAAGCGCACGTCCTCTTTTGTGCGCTTGAGCGCGTTTATGTCGGTGATGATCTTGATGTGTTGCTTACTGGCGAAATTAGTGACCTCATCTTCCCTTCCTACGAACAAGATGAAGATGTTTATGATGTTGGTGTAACTTTGCACACAGCCCAACTCCTGCTTATCGAGCAGGATTTTAGTTATAGCGGGGAGATTGGGTGTCGTACCTCACAGCTGACACCTCCCCGCGCTAATTTGATGGGCTACATCCGGGCTATAGCATCCGGCTGGAAGCTGTACAAGGTAATTAGCACCTCAAACCGAGGCCCGAGTTCAAAGAACCTTGCCTACAAACCACTGTCCGGTTGTAACGACTCAGCTTCTGCTGGTACTACGAACCAGCTAACATCTCTCAACGAGGAGAAACCCCATGACTAACCCCCACATTCCCCACCTGCCTGCCGCCCACGACAGCGACGGCCTGGACGTTGCGTGGCGGCCCAGCCGCG
>Ga0209724_1001210_pt1 | contig 23753 bp, 22 predicted proteins | sample grotaG_FD_184143 | JGI IMG/M metagenome (GOLD analysis project Ga0209724, IMG submission 184143) | Glacier valley bacterial and archeal communities from Borup Fiord, Nunavut, Canada, to study Microbial Dark Matter (Phase II) -... | ecosystem: Environmental > Aquatic > Freshwater > Ice > Glacier ...
CTAAGCATTTATAAAGGAAAAATATTTGTCAGGAGAAGGATAGGTCATAATATTGGAGAGTTACTATAATAATTCACGTAAAATGTTCACTGGAATTTAGGGGAGACAGGATAATGAGTAAATTTTTTACATCGGTTCATCTAAAAGAAGATTTATGCATGGGATGCATCAATTGTATCAAGCGTTGTCCTACGCAGGCCATTCGAGTGAGAAATGGAAAAGCTGTAATTACCAAAGAGTTTTGCATTGATTGTGGAGAATGTATACGAATCTGTCCTCATCATGCCAAAGAAGCCACTTATGATTCACCTGAGGTGATGAAGCAGTATGAATATACAGTGGCATTACCAGCACCTTCCCTATATGGACAATTTAATCATCTGGATGATGTGAATATTGTTCTTACAGCTCTGAAGAAAATGGGCTTTGATGATGTTTATGAGGTAAGTGGAGCCGCCGAGATTGTTTCCGAGATTTCAAGAAAATATGTAATGGAACATAAAGAAAAATGGCCGATTATCAGCACGGCCTGTCCTTCAGTTGTCCGATTAATTCAAGTTCGTTTTCCAAACTTAATTGAACATTTACTACCAATCTGTGCTCCGGTGGACTTGGCAGCAGCCACGGCTAGAAAAATAGCCATGGAAAAAACTGGGCTACCCAAGGAAAAGATTGGTATCATTTTTATTTCCCCTTGTCCTGCGAAGGTAACGGCGGTAAAGTCACCGATTGGAATTGATCATAGTGAAATAGATGCTGTCCTTGCAATGAAGGAAGTATATCCGTTATTACTTCCCTTAATGATGCAGAGCATAGATCATGTTGAGGAACTTAGCATTTCGGGAAGAATCGGCATAGGCTGGGGAAGTACCGGTGGAGAAGCCGGAAGTCTGCTAACTGATAGTTATTTGGCTGCGGATGGAATCGAAAACGTAATTCGGGTGCTCGAAGATCTTGAAGACCAGAAGTTTGAGCAATTGGAATTTATTGAATTAAATTCCTGCGCAGGAGGCTGTGTTGGTGGGGTCCTAACCGTTGAAAATCCATATTTGGCAATGGTCAAATTAAAAAGATTACGAAAATATCTTCCGGTATCCTGCTCTCATCTGATAAGCAATAATACCCAGGAGGGAATTTGGACGGATGAGGTAAAATACGAGCCGGTCTTTAAGCTCGGTAATGACATGAAGGAGAGTATCGTAAACATGTCGCGGGTAGAAGAACTTTGCGAAAAATTCCCAGGACTGGATTGCGGCTCCTGCGGTGCGCCAACCTGTAAAGCATTAGCGGAAGATATTGTCCGCGGTGTTGCACATGAACAGGATTGCATTCATATCTTGCGTGATTATATTCATAAATTATCGGATGAGCTTTCAAGGCTCGATACGAAGAAATAACTACGAGTGCTGCTATCTAATTAAAAACACGACTTCTGGTAAAATGCAAAAAGAGGTTTAATTTGTTAAGAATAGGAGTATCATTTGTAATTCAAATAGTTGAATTTGGGTTATAAATTATGGGAAGGTTAGGGTTAAAGAATATATGTTTGGGAAAAAGATTTTTCTATTGGGTGCCATTTTTTGTATCACATTATTTACTATTACAGCCTGTGGAACAAAAACAGATGAAATACCAACAGATGAAATACCAACAGATGAAATACCAACAGATGAAATACTAACTGATATTATTGAAGGCAGAAAAGACGAGAACTTTGAGTTGAAGATTTATCTAGACAAGAATATATATTCTACAGAGGAAATCATTCAATGCTATGCAACAGTGGAATATGTGGGTGACGAAGAAAGTATAACAATCTATAGTTCAGATCCGCTTGTTGGGTTTGGATTAAAGGATGATAAATATTTTGATGGAGGATATGCTGTTAGTGATGTATTAAAGTCAACAACATTTAAAAAAGGGGAAATAGTTAGGTTTGATTATATGAAAACTGGTGGCTGGTCAGACGATGATTCTAATGCCGATTTTTACAAGGAATTCTTTGCAGAGAAAGAACTGATACTTCCTGTAGGCAACTATGAAGTATCTGCATCCATTGATGGCTCTTTTGATTCAGATGATATGCTAGGAACTAAATATAAACAGGCAGTAAAAACTGCGATTAAGGTAACTAATTGAAAGAAATATGCTTTTACTAAACACGAGGAGCAAAAAGTGATGACAGTATACGATTTAATCCATGCGGAAGATTTTAAGGTACTGAATGAAGGAGATAATCCAAAACGGGAGATTTCAGTGCCCTATTGTTGTGATTTATTAAGTATTGCTATGGGAAGGATGCCTGCCGACTCAGCGTGGGTAACAGTCATGGGCAATATTAATACCTTGGCGGTAGCAACCCTGGCTGACGCATCATGTATTATTCTTGCAGAGGGTAGTATGCTTGATGAACCGGCACATAATAAGGCGAAGGAGCAGGGGATTACCGTATTCATGACAGATCTTCCGATTTTTGATGCTGCCCTGTATATTTACCGGAAAATCCATGCTTAAGCTTTCCTACGATCTTCATATCCACTCCTGCCTTTCTCCCTGCGGTGATGAGGATATGACTCCAGCCAATATCGTTGGTATGGCATCTATAAAAAACTTAGATGTCATCGCAGTAACGGACCATAATTCCTGTAGGAATTGCTCGGCAGTTATAAATCTGGCTGAGCAAAACAACATAATTGTAATTCCCGGCATGGAGCTTTGCACGATGGAGGAGGTTCATGTTCTCTGTCTGTTTTTAAATCTGGAGGATGCTCTTCGTTTTAATGAGTATGTATATTCTAAGCTAATAAAAATCCTCAATAATGAAAAGATTTTCGGGAAACAGCAGATTATGGACGAGAACGACAATATCATCGGAAGTGAGCCTTATTTATTAATTAATGCTACTGAAATTTCCTTTGATAACTTAGGAAAGTTAATGCGGGAATACGGTGGGATTTCTATTCCAGCCCATTTGGATAAAAATTCCAACAGTTTACTTTCTAACCTTGGCTTTATTCCACCGGATTCAAATTTCCTATGTGCTGAGATAAAGGATAGAAATAAGTCAGAAGAACTATTCAGGAAAAATCCTTATCTGGTACATTGCAATATTATAACAAATTCAGATGCACATTCCTTAGGAGTAATGAATGAACCGGATAATTTTCTGTATTCCAAGAGTAAAAGCAGGAAAGATATCTTAGAAGCGCTAATAGAGAAAGCAAACTAATGAGAGATGCAGAATATGTTTTAGTATTATTAAGGAAAGCTCTTTTTACTAAGACATAACAAATAATCTTATTTATTAGCATAATAATCGAATAACTTATGAAGTCACGCAGCTATTGTAATATTTAATTCTTGTGATATAATAATTTAAATTAATAGATAGACAAAGGAGTTTATTGTATGGGATTAGTAGATATTAGACAGTTATACCGTAATAAGGAACAGTATACCGGTAAGAAAGTACAAGTCGGTGGTTGGATTAGAAGCGTCAGGGATTCAAAAACCTTTGGATTTATTGTATTAAATGATGGAACCTATTTTGAAACACTACAAGTGGTTTATCATGATTCGATGGAAAATTTTATAGCAATATCAAAATTGAATGTCGGCTCAGCAATCATCGTAACCGGCGAGCTAGTAGCAACACCTGAGGCAAAGCAGCCCTTTGAGATTCAGGCTGAGGAAATAGTAGTAGAGGGTAACTCAACGACGGACTATCCTCTGCAAAAGAAAAGACATACCTTGGAATACTTGCGGACGATAACTCATCTGCGGGCTAGAACCAATACATTTCAGGCAGTATTTCGCGTGCGCTCCTTAATTGCATACGCAATCCACAAATATTTTCAGGAGAGAGATTTTGTCTATGTGCATACACCAATTATCACAAGTAGTGATGCAGAGGGTGCCGGAGAAATGTTTCATGTAACCACCTTGGATATGGAGAACCCACCAAGAACGAAGGACGGAGCAATTGATACCACCCAGGACTTTTTCGGCAAGGAAACAAGTCTTACCGTAAGCGGGCAGTTAAATGGTGAAACCTATGCCATGGCATTTAAGAATATTTATACCTTCGGACCTACCTTCCGTGCGGAAAACTCTAACACGACCCGCCATGCGGCTGAGTTCTGGATGATTGAGCCAGAAATTGCATTTGCCGATTTAAAGGATGATATGGCAATGGCAGAAGGGATGTTGAAATACATTATTCGCTATGTACTTGAGAATGCACCCGAAGAAATGCAGTTCTTCAACCAATTCATTGATCAAGGACTTTTAGAACGTCTACAGGTTGTTGCTAATTCCGATTTTGGTCATGTAACCTATACCGAAGCAATTGAAATTTTACTAAAAAATAATGATAATTTTGATTATAAAGTATCCTGGGGTTGTGATCTTCAAACCGAGCATGAGAGATATTTGACCGAACAGGTTTTTAATAAACCTGTCTTTGTTACGGATTACCCGAAAGATATTAAAGCCTTCTATATGAAACTGAATGAGGACAACAAGACTGTTGCTGCCATGGATTTATTGGTACCTGGTATCGGTGAGATTATTGGAGGCAGTCAGAGGGAAGATGATTATGATAAGCTTGTTAAGAGAATGGTTGAGCTTAAACTAAAGGTTGAGGACTATGATTATTATCTCGATTTAAGGAAATATGGTTCAGCTAGGCATGCGGGCTTCGGGCTCGGTTTTGAACGCTGTGTAATGTACCTTACCGGTATGGGTAACATAAGAGACGTAGTTCCATTCCCGAGAACCGTTAATAATTGTGATTTATAGGCAGGAATGTTTTAATTTTTTATAAATTGATTACGGAGACAAAAATTATTATTACTAATACGTTAGTAAATGTTAAGGGCAGTTCAAATTTTGAACTGCCCTCATTTTAGTTCTAATTCCATTGGTGTAAAAATGATTCCATGAAAATTTTGCTTTATATTCGTATCAACAAACCCAAGCGAATGATAAAAAGGTATTGCATAGGGCGATGCGCTTAATGCAATCCGATTTACTCCTTTTTCTTTTTCTACTGATATGATGTAATTAAAAAGGTTTGTTGCAACCCCTTGCCGATGATATTCCTTATCTACAAAAACGCAGGAGATATGATTATGAATACTGATAGAAATGACCCCGATGATTTTGTTTTTAACATAGGAACCATACATAAACTGCATTCCAGTTTTAAAAAGAAGTTTAAATTTATCATTTTCTATAAAGTAATATTTGAAGGCTTCAATCCCTTCGCTACTGTAATCAGGTGCAATAAATTCTAGAAAAGTCTTATGTATCAACGAAAAAGCCTCGTCTAAATCTTTATATTTTACTTTTTTAATAACATATTTCATATGCAGTCCCCCATTGGATAAAATACCTTTTAATTATATCACTGTATAGAAAAATGTGTAAATTTAAATATATAATTATTTATAAGATACTGGATAAACATATTAGCTATGAATAGGCATGACTGTTTCACTTATCATGAAGTAAAAAAAAGAGGGAATCTCATAATAGCAAGAACACTTAACTGCTATCAAAGATAACCTCTTTATTTATAATTTGTCCCCAAGTTCTGAGAATGAGTGTTTGCATTCATTCTCAGAACGCAAACCTCAGTGTGAAAGTGCTTTTCTTTCACACGTATTAATTTAGCATGAAATTAATCTTGTTAGTTGTTTCTAAAAACAACATGCTTTACCTTATCCAGAGCAAACAATAAAACTAATCCAAGTACGCCGGCAGCAAGTATTTGACCGGCTCCGACCGTCATCATCAAGAAAAGAATCGGTTGAGCCTCACCAGAAGCAAAACGTATAACCCAGGGAATTGCGATTGCATTTACAACAATCGGGGGTATTGGTACCAGATATTTATTGCGCCTTAAAAGATAGGATAGGATGGCAGCAATGAAAGTTGCAAGTGTACCGAATACAATATCTAGGATGTGCACATTGGGTGATATCAGGTTACTGATTAGGCATCCGATGGTGACACCAGGAATGGCAGCAGGAGTAAAATAAGGTAAGACTGTCAGTGCCTCGGCTACCCTGAATTGAATCGGGCCATAGCTAGTGGATTGAAAGATTAGTACCAGCGCAACATAAATAGCCGCAATTACAGCAGCCTCCGTGATAAATAAAGTTTTTTTGCTATTCATTTTTCATTCTCCTTTAGTTTTGTTTTACGTCAGGAAGGTTACGAACTGACGAAAGGTATTATACGATATGGCTAATTTTTTGTAAAGTCTTATTTTATAGGGTATTTAGAAAGGTTTAGCGAACATAGAGGAGGCAAGGCTTAGAGTTAATGATTCGTTGGAAAATGGTAATATTAAGCATGACTGAGTATAAAACTTCATACCTATATATTGAGAGGATAAGGTTACAGCATAGAAGGTTTAAATAGATTCTTATCTGACTTTTGGTGGACTAGAAATTAGTAGACTTATGATGGATTATGAAAGTCATCTTAAAAGAAAGGAGTGAATCAGATGGAAGGTTTATCACATTATGTAGTACTAGTTGTATTATTAATCTGTTTATGCTTAGGATATGTCATTAAACATAGCATTTCGTTTATCCCGAATAAATACATACCACTTATTATGGCAGTTGTCGGTACCATCTTAAATGTTTGGATCAATGGATGGACAATGACTCCTGAGATTTTACTTGGAGGCTTAGCAAGCGGTTTGGCCAGTACTGGAGCATTTGAATTAGTAAGAAATATTACTACAAAAAATGAGAATACGGATATCACTTAATATAAGATGATTTGGCTAATTCATTTACATGAGAGGATTAATCATAACCACCAGTGTGAACTGGTGGTTTGCCCTGCAGCGAATTTGTAAATGGTGCAGGGCTTTTTAAATAGTTAGAAAAGATTTATTTAGCAAGTGCATTATAAACCGCCATTCGTATTACATTACTGGAATAGGTTGCACTACTGATCGTATCAACCTCCAGACTGTTTTTCTCTACAATAGTATCAACGATTACTTCTGCCGGTTTTCCTTTTCCACACTCATGAGAAAGAATTTTAATCTGTGTGATAGCGTGATCTTTCACGGTGACTTCAACAGATGCTTTCACAATACCCCCATCTTCACTGCCTGTATAAGTACCGTCTAGGGTTGTAGCTAAGTCAATTCCTGCAAAATCAAAGTCATTGTAAGCAGAAACATTTTTACCCATAGATATTAGGAATGAGACAACGGCAATTACTATAATTATGATAGTAGCAAGGACTGCAATACGACCTTTCTTAAATTTCATATATATTCTCCAATTCTTTTTGAAGGCATCTAAGCATGATATAGTTAAATAAATATCGAAGTGTTACTAATTACTTTATGCTTTTACGTACCTAATAATTGGTTCAATGTATTTTTTATTCGTAAAATCCAGTGGATGGGTATAACCTGCTAACATACCCCTCTGATCGGCATCTGGATTTTTTGCGCGTTTTAGCTTAATCTTCATCAGAGTCATAAGAAATTTGTTGAAGCGTGTTAACCGGCTGTAATCAAATCCACCCCGAAGGTAAAAGAATTGTATTTCCTCTAGCTGCTCGGCGGGTATATTTGCTTTTCTGATTTCCTCCGTGGTTTCCTTTCGGACCGGTGAGGCGCCTACCGAGAAAACAATCAGCTTCTTATCCTTTAGCCTATCAAAGTTTCTTGTTATTAGCTTAATACCGTTAATACCTACGGCATACAATCCGGCACCATAAATGATAGTATCGTAGCTTAATAAAGTAGAAACCTTAACCTTATTTCCCTGCAGTAGATCACAGTTTAATTCCTCTGCAATCCACTCTGCATAGCTTTTTGCAAAGCCTGATTTTGATCGGTATACAACAATGATTTTTTTGCTTTCAGACATAATTTTTTTCCATCCTTTCAAATGCTGTTTTTATAATTGACAGTATAAAAATCAACAAATATGATATACTTATTTTCCTTATCCGGCGCTTTTTAGATCATATACTGCATCCTTTTATAACAGAACACTTTTTAAGAATATTCAATCAATACAAGAACTATATAATATGTTACCTAATAAATGTAATATATTACATAGTTTTGTGTTTGTCAATATTAATTCATAATTTTTTATAAAATAAAAAAAAGCTGCCCACTTTTTAAAAAAGAGAGCAGCCAGGAGACTATCTGTTTTATTTCAATAACTCATTAAGTGGATATGCGGTAGTATAATTCTCGGAATATTGCTTGGTTTAAATAAGAAAAGAGATCTTTATATCTTACATTACTGCCTGCGATTTTCGTACTCCCGACACGCATACTTACCGGTATTTCGCTATTGTTATGGACAATCGGGTGATCATTAAGTCCTATAATATTCTTTGCAAGTCCTTCTACCTCTTGGAAATCCTCCAAATCAGATACAAGTGCGAATTCATCACCGCCAATGCGAAAAAGAATGCAATTCTCATCGGAGTGGGTATCAATTCTTCTTAAACATTCCAGGATAGCCTTATCACCGGCTTCCCGTCCGTAATTCTTGTTTAGCGGACCTAAGTCAATAATATCAAAGCAAAGCACATAGTAGGATGACTTGATTATCTGTATACAAAACTCTCGATTAGATAACGCCTGCTTCAAGGATAGAAAAGGTCTTTGCATCGCAGTCAATTTCAGCTAAGGAACCTATTGGCAGACACATCATAGGCTCGTTATGACCGAAGCTCATATTGTACACGAGAGGTAAGTTTGTTAGGCCGAATTCTTCTACGATAACCTTATGAATGATTTTCTTATATTCCTCATAATATTTCTCTTGATACGGCTTTCCCCATAGTATTGCGCGTACACTCTGTAAGATTCCCTGAGTGCCATAATTTCTTAACCAGTACAGCAAATAGGAAGGCTCCGGCATATCCTCCGAGGTTTCAAAAAACAGGATGGAATCACGAAAGATTTCGGGTGATGGCCAAAGAATAGTTCCTTTCATCATTTCTAGTACTTCGATGCAACCACCAATCAGACGACCCTGTACCTTGCCTTTTCCTTGCAAAAATTCATAGCCCTGATTACCAGTCATATTTTTTGAAATATTTATATTGCTTTCTAGCCATTGTAGGCGCTGCCCCGTCCAGGAATCTGAGGTTGGAATATTTCCAATTGGAGAAGTATGAAATAAAGCAGTATTTATCCAATTCTTCGTATAATCAAATATCCCAATATTTTCGGCAAACTCAGCTAAAATGGAGGCACCATAAAAGCTTGACAGACCAGCTTTTAGACAGATGAAATGGGTAATGGTACTGTCGGAATATCCTATAAAAATTTTGGGATTATTCTTAATCACTTCATAATCGATATAAGGCAGCATTCGTATACTGTCATCTCCACCGATGCAAGAAAAAATTCCTTTGAGCTGAGGGTCAGCAAAAGCCTCCATCAAATCCTCAGCCCTCTTCTCGGGGTGAAGATAAAGATATTCGGAACCTTTTAAGGTATTTGGCATTTCAACAACCACTAATCCGAACTCCTCCTGCAAACGTTTCTTTCCTAATTGATAACGCCAAATAAGTTCGGGATCACCTGCGCCACCCCAAGAGAGACTGACAGTAGCTATCTTGTCGCCGGGTTTTAAATGAACGGGTTTGATTAAATTTATCATAATTACTCTCATTCCTGCGCATGCTTTTTGCGCATATTAAGTTTACGCCGAAGATTACGCAGGCACAAACTATTTTGGTATTCCTAATTATTTAAATACTCGTCTTTCGTCATGGAATAACATACCAAATCATAGATAGAGCCGTTATAAATTTTAGCGGCATGGCGAAGGGTTCCTTCATAAGTAAAGCCACACTTTTCAATAACACGTTTTGATCTTTGGTTAATCAAATAGTGGTGAACGGTAAGTAGATAGATGTTCAATTCATCAAAGGCATATTGGATCACTGCCTTTGAAGCTTCAGCCATAAGACCCCTGCCCCAGTATTCCTCAGAAAGAACATAACCAAGCATTTTCACATCCTCGGTAGAACGGAGCTTATCCGTATGTAAACCCAGAGAACCAATTACTTTATTATTTTCCTTGTATACTAAAGCCCAAACCTCTTCCCCCTCCATGAACATTTTTATGATATTACTGGAATCCTCTTGGCTCTTATGTGGTGCCCAGCCGGCATTCGAACCAACGTTGGGGCTTTTAGCATATTCAAATAAATCCTCCAAGTCCGATTCTTGAAATTCTCTCAGAAGTAAGCGTTTTGTTTCTAATATCTTCATAAACAATCCTCCTTCACTTGTTTTAATTGAATGCTTCAAATATAAAAGATTTATCATTATAAAATTAGTATGATTATACAAGCTAATTCTGAATGTTGCAAGAAAATTATGTAAATGTTTTTAGGATCACCCGTGATCTTAAAAGGCAGAATAGACGTTCTATGGCATGCTTGCGATACTAGGTTTTCCTGTGTTATAATAGAAGATGATTTTAGTAGTACAAGAGAATAAATGAGATTATAATAAAGTACAATTTGTGTGGTGCTTAGAATGGATATCACTACAACAGGTAATAGTAGGTGGCGATTTTATAAATCATACATTTATCTAATCAGAGACAAAAATTAATATAATAAGATAGATAGGAACAATAGAGTGGAGGAGCCTATGAAGTTTATACATATTGCGGATGTTCACCTAGGCGCTGTTCCAGATGCCAACATGCCCTGGGGAGCTGAAAGGGAGAAGGAAATTTGGAGCAGTTTTCAAAATATAATTAAGATTTGTAATGATGAAAAAGTCGATCTTCTTCTAGTCGCAGGGGACTTATTTCATAGGCAGCCGTTGATGAAAGAATTGAAAGAGGTTAACTATTTTCTAAGTAGATTGGAGACAGCACAGGTAGTCCTAATGGCAGGCAATCATGACTACATCTCGGTGAGGTCTTATTATCAGGATTTTGAATGGAACGAGCGGGTTCATATGTTTTCTGAGGATACGATGGAAACAGTAAAACTCCCCCAAATTCATGTTGAAGTTTCCGGATTTAGTTATCACTCGAGGGATATTACGGAACCCATTTATGATTTTGCCAGGCCATTGCAAAACGATCAAATACACATTCTACTTGCACATGGCGGAGACGAGAAGGATATACCGATTAATAGGAAGAAACTACAGGAGGCTGGATTTGATTATGTTGCACTAGGCCATATCCACAAACCGGAAATAATCAGTGAAAGAATAGCTTATAGCGGATCCTTGGAGCCCCTCGATAAAAATGAGACTGGAGAACGGGGGTTTATACTGGGCGAAATAACCGAGGAAGGTGAATTAAATAAAACCTTCCGGTATCGTACCAAAATCAGCTTTATTCCAAGCTCAGTAAGGCAGTATAAAAGAATAAGCCTCTTCATAGATCAGACGACAACGAATGGGGCTTTAGTAGACCAGGCAGCAGAAGTAATCCTATCGAACGGGAAGCAGCACATTTACCAGTTAGGTATTATAGGTCTCAAAGACGTGGCAATCCATTTTGATAAAGAGGCAGTGAAAGCCCTCGGCAATGTTCTTGAAGTTATCGATCAGTCAGTTCCCGACTACGATTTTGATGCACTCTACAGGGAAAATGCCGACAATATGATTGGACTATTTATTCAAAGTATTCGTGAAAACATAGAGCAGGACGAGGTATCAAAAAAAGCACTATACTATGGGATAGAAGCATTACTTGGACCATAGTCTCGCAAAAACAGCGGGCCAATAGTCTCGCAAAAACGGCGAGCCATTAGGAATTTAAGAAAGAATTCCATCGGAAATTCATTCTTTTATTCCGGGATAATTATGCAACTATTTGTGTATGCCAGAGAAGACACTTTATAAATAAAGCGGGCTGATGGAGGTGACTATGCTTTTTACTAAGCTTAAACTAAATAATTTTGGGCGGTTTCATAATCGAGAGATTGATTTACTGCCCGGTATTAATCTGATTTATGGGGAAAATGAAGCCGGAAAATCCACGATACATACCTTTATTAAGGGAATGCTTTTTGGAATAGAACGGTTAAGGGGCAGAGGCTCGGCCTCTAAGGATGATGTTTATACCCATTATCTACCTTGGGATTATCCCGGAGCTTTTAACGGCAATATGGATATCCTTGTCGGGGATAAAAAGTACCGCCTGCAAAGGAACTTTCATGCCAATGATAAGAATTTTACCATCCTTGATTTATCAACAGGGCGTGAGGTGAAGCTTAAGGAAGGCCATATAGGCGAAATAATCCCGGGGCTTACCGAATCCTCCTATAAAAATACAATCAGCATAGAGCAGCTGAAGGCACAGACAGACACAGAGCTAGCAGCCCAGGTGCGCAATTATATCACGAACTTGTCCATAACAAAGAGTAAGGAAATCAACGTTGCAAAGGCAGTGAGTTACCTGACGGAACAAAAAAAGTTACTGGAAGCGGCGCAGAGCACTACGGTATGGAAGGATTTACTCGATGAAATTGAAGAAGGGGTTGCAAGAGAAGAAAAAATCGATTCCCTTTCGGTAGAACTTCAAAACTCATTGATAGAGGAACAGGAGATTAATAGGCAGAAGGAAGCAGCGTCAAGCTTAGAAGACAGTGAGGAAGCTAGGCGTATAGAGCAGCTTCCCGCCATACTGGAAAAATATCATAATTTTAAGGAACTAACCAAGCAGAGCCTTCAGCTGGAGCAGCAGTGCGCGGAGCTTGAGGAAAAGGTGGCTGCGTGGGAAGCAAAGAAACAGCCAACAGATACACTGAAGGAAGAAGTAAAGGCAGCAGAGAGGCTGAATGCAGAGATACAGGAATATGAGAAAAGGCAGGCGGAGCTTTTAAAGGAACGGGGAAATACTCTTCTTACTATAAAAAATAGGAATTTGATGCTAAGTATGCTTCCTACTTTCGGGATATTCTTACTGTCATTGGTATTAGCCAAATCTTTGACGATGTGGGTTGCCATCTCAGCCTGTGCAGTTTTAGCCGGTGGTATTACCTACGTAATCTTAAAACAGACAGAAAAAAAGGAACAAAAGCTATTCCAAGTAAAAATAAACGATATTCAACAGCAGATTTTTGCTTCCAATGCGCAGATTGCGAATATCCTAAACAAAAACCAGGCTTCCACCATAGAAGAACTCCCCAGGAAGCAGGAGGAGGTATTAAAGCATTATTATACTTTCGAGCATAATAAAGAGCTGTTAATTGACTTGGAAAAGCGCAAAAGCGATTTGGATGATAACTTGGACTTAATCTATGATGCAATTATGAAATATATTCAGCATTTTGTTCCGGTAGAAGAGCTTGCAGAAACCTCCATGCAGATGGTACAGGAGGAAATTAGACTTAGAAAATCACAGCTGCAACAGAAATACGCTGAAATCAACCAACGGTATGATTCTTGTAAGCTTCGCATTGAGAAGCTTAGGTGGGAAATATCATCGCTTAATGGTAATGAAATACAACTGTTAAAGAATAAGGAGAACTACGCTAGGCTGGAGCAGAAACATAAGGAACGCGGTGTGGAGCTGGAGGCCGTAAAGTTGGCATTAAATACGATACAGGCACTGTCAATCGACATCCATGACAGCTTCGGACGTCAACTAAATACGAAGGTATCCGAAATCATTGGGGAAGTAACAAATCAAAAGTATACGGATATTAAGGTAAATGAGAAGCTTGAGGTAAAGGTCGGCTGGAATGGAGATTATATTCTACTCGACAAATTGAGTGCGGGTACCATGGATCAGATTTATTTTGCACTTCGTTTGGTAGTGGCAGATTTACTGCTCGGAAAGGAAGAAGTACCCCTTCTACTTGATGACACTTTTGCTCTTTACGATGAAAACCGTGTAAAAGCAGCATTAATGCAGATTAAGGATAGAAAACAGATCATTTTATTTAGCTGCCACAAACGGGAGAAGAGACTTCTTGAGGAGTTGCAGTTACCTTATCATTTTGTTGACTTGTCGTGCCGATAGATAGAACATCATTACCGGAGGTTTTCTCATGTACAAAAGAAAAATAGTGAATCAGAAGAAGGAAAAGAAGAGCGTGGGACAGATTATAAAACTTGTCCTTCAATTTTTACTCCTTCTTTTTTTGCTGGCAGTAGCGACCGGTATTTTTTATTTCTATCGGACCTACGGAAAAACTTTATTACAGATGCAGTCAGAAGCCAAGCAAAGAATCAGTGCCTCAAGTACCGATACCTTTCGGGCGTCTCAGACCAGTCTGGTTTATGATTCGGAGGGAGATGTCATTTCCACCTTAAAAGCCGAGAAGGATGTTTATTATTTGGAGTATGGGGATATTCCGAAGCAGGTAGTAGAAGCTCTAGTGGTTTCTGAGGACAGAAAATTTTTTGAACACGACGGAATAGACTACATGGCAAACCTTCGTGCTGCGATCGAGCTCATTGAGAATAAAGGTGAAATTACGCAAGGTGCAAGCACAATCACACAACAGCTAGCGCGTAATGTATTTCTGACAAACGTCGTTACCTATGAGAGAAAAATTAGTGAAATATTTATAGCTCAGGAACTGGAGAAAAAATATTCTAAAACTGAGATTATGGAATTTTACTTAAATAACATATACTTTGCTAACGGTCATTACGGGATACAGGCTGCAAGCCGCGGATACTTCGGGGAAAGCATAACCAGTTTAAGTTTATCTCAAATGGTATTTTTAAGTGCAATACCAAATAATCCAACCAGTTATAATCCGGTAACCAACCTGGAAAATACATTGGAAAGAAGGGATAGAATTCTTCTCCAGATGTATCAGGAGGATAAAATTAATATAATAGAATACCGCAGTGCACTGGATGAAACAATAGAATTACAACAGCAAGTTACAGACAAAAAAAATTATGTGGAAACATACATTTATCATTGTGCTATCAGAGCTTTGATGAGCAGGCAGGGCTTTGAGTTTCGCAATAAATTTGACAAGGAAGCAGACCGACAGACTTATGAGGAAGCTTATAACGAATTGTATTATAGCTGCCAGAGGGATTTGTTTATATCAGGCTACCGCATCTATACCTCCATTGATATGACAAAACAGGAGCTATTACAGAAATCGCTGGATCATGCATTAAAGAATTTTACTGAGGTAAACGAAGAAGGTATATATAAACTTCAGGGAGCAGCTGTCTCAATTGACAATGATAACGGAAGAGTAGTAGCAATTGTCGGCGGACGAAGCCAAAAGCTGAAGGGCTATACTTTTAACCGCGGATATCAAAGCTACCGACAGCCCGGTAGTGTCATCAAACCACTGATTGTCTATACTCCTTCCTTTGAGAGAAATTATACTCCGGACAGTACCGTGGTGGATGAACCGATTGAAGGGGGACCTTCAAATACCGGAAGAAATTATGTGGGAGAAATGAAGCTGCAAAGGGCAATCGAAGTTTCCAAGAATACAATTGCATGGAAGTTATTTGAGGAATTGACTCCGGCAATAGGATTATCTTATTTACTTAATATGAATTTTGCAAAAATTGATAAAAATGATTACTTTCCGGCTGCCTCTTTAGGAGGGTTTACGGTAGGTGTCAGTCCAGTCGAGATAGCTTCCGGATACTCGACTTTAGAAAATGACGGATATTACAGGGAACCAACCTGCATTATTAAAATTATGGATGCAGAAGGAAATGAAATTGTCGGAGAAAATCGGACAGAGAAAGCAATATATCAAATGAAGGCTGCAAGGATAATGACAGAAGCCTTAACAGGTGTAATCAAAAACGGAACCGGAAAGGGATTAGGACTGACCAACACCGTAAGCGCCGGAAAAACAGGAACTACGGACAAAAAGAAGGATGGTTGGTTCGTTGGTTACACTCCCTATTATACGACCAGCGTATGGGTTGGTTATGATCTACCCCAACCGATGGAGGATTTAACAGGCTCCTCCTATCCGGGAACCATATGGCATAATTTCATGGAGCAGATTCATGATGCCTCCATGACGAAAACCTTTGATCTATATGACTGGAGGGCGGATTTAATAGCAGCGCAGAAAAGGGCCGAGAAGTCTTCGCAAGACGAGGTAACATTAGAACTAAAAGAACCTGCAGCAGAGGAAGAGGAAGGTCTTATGAATGAAATACCTACAGATTTAGGGGATACTGCTACAGAAGAGGAGCCTACACAAGACAAATCTGTAGATACGGATGACATTGCTACAGAAGCAGAATCTACAGAAACAACACCTAAAGAAGAAACACCTAAAGAAGAAACACCTAAAGGAGAAACACCAGTAGATATGGAAAATATTGATACAGAGACAGAATCTACAGAAAAAATTCCTACAGATGTTGAAGAGACTGTTACAGAAGAATTACCTACAGATGGGGAAGACATTGGTACAGAAGAATTACCTACAGATGGGGAAGACATTGCTACAGAAGAGTGATCCGCATCAGTTACGCAGAGGGTTATATCAGATATTGAGGATAGCCCATAAGATAGTATGGCACTTGAAAAACACGAGAGGAAAGCAAAATGGAGAGAAATATTAGTCTTGATGAAATATCTGACCGAAAATTGTATGAATTAAATGATTTAGTAAAAGCAGATTGTAATGACTGTAAGGGATGTTTTGCCTGTTGCCAAGGAATGGGAAATTCAATTACTTTAGATCCTCTGGATATTTATCAATTATTAATAAACCTTAACAATACTTTTGAAGAATTAGTTACTGATAAAATTGAATTAAATGTTGTAGCTGGAATTATTATGCCAAATCTTAAGATGACAGGATTATTAGAAAGATGCTCATTTCTTAATAGTGAAGGAAGATGTGGTATCCACATCTTTAGACCTGGAATTTGTAGGCTCTTTCCTCTTGGAAGATATTATGAGAACCATGCGTTTAAATATTTTCTGCAGGTTTATGAATGTAAAAAAAAGAATAAATCAAAAATAAAAGTCCGTAAGTGGATTGATACACCTGACATAAAGAATAATGAGCGGTTTGTGATAGACTGGCACTATTTTATAAAAGAATCACAGAATATTGTAAGAAATACACAGGAGGATAATCTGATTAAAGATATTAATATGTATATACTAAAAAATTTTTACATAAAGCCATACGATGCAAACATTGATTTTTATTTACAGTTTAATGAACGATTAAGTGAAGCTAAGGAATTTGTAGCATTAGTTATGTCGAATTCTTAGTGAAGGGCATCGCAATCTTTATATTGCGAATTAATAGAAAATAAAATCAGCTGTCATGATAGAAATCCATCATGGCAGCTGTATTCTTATTCATGATACAAGAATCCATTTTTTGATTGCTCTTGTATCTTTATTTATTTCCTTGATTATAATCTTCTAGGATATTTTGAATTCTCGCCACAGGATTTAGTAGGCCGCTTATACTTTCATCATGATTCATGGTGTCTATGATAAGAGCAATGTATTTACTCATATCCACATTAATATAATAAGGTTTTGTAAAAAGTTCGGGGGTTTGATAGGTTAAATTGGTGGTTAGAAGACGATAAATTAGTCCTTTTTCATAGGCTTCGTCAAATTTAGAAAAACCGTTTGTAAATAAACCAAAGGTTGCAGCAACAAAGATTCTATTCGCTTTTCTTCTCTTTAACTCAGCGGCAACATCTAGCATGCTTTCACCGGAGGAAATCATATCATCAACGATTAGAATATCCTTACCCTCCAAATCGGTGCCTAAAAATTCATGAGCAACAATCGGATTACGGCCGCCTACAATCTTTGTATAATCTCTTCTTTTATAAAACATACCCATATCCAGACCTAGGACATTGGCAAAGTAAACAGCTCTGGACATACCGCCTTCATCAGGGCTGATGACCATCATATGTTCAGCATCAAATTTTATATCCGGAACTTTTCTGAGCATGGCTTTAATAAACTGATAGGTTGGAGCTACTGTTTCAAGACTTTTTAGAGGGATGGCATTTTGAACTCTGGGATCATGAGCATCAAAGGTAATAATACTTTCTACACCCATATGTGTTAATTCCTGTAATGCTAATGCACAGTCAAGGGACTCTCTGGAGTTCCTTCTATGCTGCCTGCCTTCATAAAGATAAGGCATGATTACTGTAATTCTTCTGGCTTTACCACCCACAGCTGCAATAATTCTTTTTAAATCCTGATAATGGTCATCAGGTGACATGTGGTTGGTATTCCCGCAAACGCTATAGGTTAAGCTATAGTTGGTGACATCAACAAGCAGGTACAGATCCGAACCTCGAACAGATTCTTTAATCATTCCCTTTGCTTCACCGGTACCAAATCTTGGACAACAGGTATTAATCAAATAAGATTCCCGTTGGTAGCCAGAAAAAGCAATAGTACTTTTATGCTCGCTCTCCCTTGCATTACGCCATTCGACAAGGTAATCATTTACTTTATTTCCCAAGGTATTGCTGCTTTCCAGAGCAATGATGCCAAGCGGTCCAACAGGAATAGTTTCTACAATCTTATCATGCTTAGTCATTAATTTCCCTCCATTTAATAGTCGTGCGCTTCAAATGCCACTAAAGTTATACCATTATACAATTATTAAGTCAAGTTGCTTTTCGTTTTTTATACATCTTGTAGTACCTTTATTTCAAATTACTTACTGCTTTATGTAAACGAATATCCTCTCCCATAATCCTACGAATAGAGTATTTACTAATAATTCTAGAATAAACCCGTTCGCTGTAATTGGTATTCAAATTATCGAGAGATAAATTGGTGGAAATGATGGTTGATTTTTGCTTAAGCAAACGTTCATTAATAATTAAATATAATTGGGAGGAAGTAAAAGCATTATTTAATTCAGTTCCCAAATCATCTATAATGAGCAAATCACAATCCATGATATAATCAAATTGATTCGAGGCAATATAGGTGCTTTCTTCATCTTTTCCAAACTTATGCTTTTCAAGGATATCAAATAAACGAAAGGCAGTAAGATAAATCACGGTATATCCGCGGTCTAGAAGTTCCTTAGCGATACAATTCGCAAGGAAGGTTTTGCCAACTCCGGTGTTGCCCAAAAGAAGCAAATTTTCATGGTTTTTATTAAAATGCCGAATAAAATTTTTGCAACCGGCTACTACCTTCTGCATATTAGAGAGTGGAGATAAGCCAAGGGTTTCATCAACATAATCATCCGAATAATAAGCAAAGGAGAAGGAAGTGAAATTCTCGTGTGCTAGGATTGATTTTAAGTTTGAATCATCATAAATCAAACTTGCAATGGCCTGTTTCAAACATGTACATTTTTCATTTCCAACATAACCGGTATCCTTACATTTGTTACAAGTATAATGTAAGTCCAAATAATCTGCGCAGTAGCCATGTGATATTAAAAGCTCCGTCTGAAGAGACTTCAAATTAAGCGTCTTCGATTTTAACTCTATTAGGCTGCTTTCGTCACCACGGATTGCCATTCTGCCACTACTGGCCGAAAGGGAGATCATCTCATCCTCCAATTGTTTTAATTTCGGAATAGCTTGATAAGCCTCTTCAATACGGCGTTCTAACTCATGTCGGTTCTGAAGCTTGCGATAATCATATTCACGTAAAATCTGATTGTATTGATCATTTTTAATTGCCATACCGTAAGCATCTCCTTTATAGCTCCTTATTAATAAGCTTTCGTTCCAGTTCGGCATAATCTTTTGCAGTATAAGTCCTTTGAGGAAATTGATTAAATTTGTTCGTAGAAGGTTTTACCAAGGGCGTTACTTTTGTATTACCTGCACGACCACCCTTACTAAATTCTTCATCTAATCTTGTAATATCTGCCAGTCCCTTTGCTCCTTTTTTAAACCAGGTTTCCAGTATCTTGTCGGTGTATTTAAAGTCGGGCTTCCCGGTTCTAAGGATTGTCCTATTGCAGGCCTCGGTAATAATTTCATCTGAAAATCCGAATACCTCAACCCATTTCGTAATATATTGGCGTTCAATCTGACCCGGGGCTCTATTAAGTCCAAAGGCCTTATTTACCGTGTTAAAATGATCGTTATATGTAGTAGTGGCTTCTTTTGCCTTTTCTTCGGTATCAATACCTTCCTCAGCCCAGGTAAGCGCTACCGCCTCGATATAGGAGGCATTTTTTTTGCTCTTGGATACGCAGTATTCATACAAATACATGATTAATTCTGCTGAAAAATGAAGCTCCTCATAAAGGTAAAGAATCAATTGGATATCCATCGTCTTAAGCGGACGGTCCAGGTAAATTTCGACAATATGCATCGCCCATTTTATTACGTCATTGTTCGTTAATTGAGCAATTTTCTCTGCAGAATAACTTTGCCTTTCTGCAGGCTTTGACTCAATATGTATACTGACTGCGACTTCATCCAATTCGGAATCTATGCCTGCAGGCACTAAATTATTAGATTGTACATTACTTATGTCCACTAAACTTATCGCTGTTATTTCTTTTTGCATGTTGCGTGTCAATGTAAGCAAATTAAGCTTTTCCCAGTAACTTAATGCACGAATGATATCCTTCTCGGTATTTTCCAAGCGATCAGCAATGGAGGAAATCGACACTTCGGGGCAATTTCCGGAAAAACAGCGAAGCAAATAAAGATAGACCTTTATGTAGGCTTCGTTTGCTGAGGGCATAAATTGATCAATAAAAATATTGGGGACAATAGTAACATCAGAACTACCTTCAGCATATAATGATATCTTTTTCATAGTCTTACTCATCTCCTTAGCATACTATTCTTTATGCCAAGCAACATTATAGCACAGATAAAACTATCTGGAAATAGCCTATTTTATGGCATTCTCACGTTTTTCTGGAATGTGGATATTGTGGATATTGTGGATAAAGTGCGGGCGAAACAATGTAAAAAAATGTAATAAAAGAAGGAATAACGGTGAATATATGAAGAAAAAGGAGATAAAGTCTATAATTGTAGAAAAGCCAGAGAGAAAAAAATTATCCACAGAATTATTAACATAATATGTTGATAATTCTGTGGATAATGTGGATAATTACTGTCCTAATAAGGATTCGCCCACGGTTACAATATCTCCGGCTCCCATAGTTATCAACAAGTCACCGTTCATACAATTTTGTAATAAAAAATTTTCAATTTCATCAAAGGATGGAAAATAGTATACATCCTTACCTAATTTCTGCAACTCTACTACTAAATCTTTCGAAGAAATGTCTCCAGGATCTTTTTCTCTGGAAGCATAGATGTCGGCCAGAACAATTTTATCTGCATAGGATAGAGAAGAGGCAAATTCTTTTAAGTGTTGCTTCATTCTGGAATAGGTATGAGGTTGAAATACACACCAAATTAATTTGTGCGGATAAGCCTGAGCAGAGGTTAATGTAGCGGTCACCTCAGTCGGATGATGGGCATAATCGTCAATAATGGTAACCCCTCCGATGGTACCTTTGTACTCGAAGCGGCGCTCAGCTCCCGTAAAGGCCAGCAAGGCTTTTTTAATCTTATCCATCGGGATTCCTACCTGCATAGAAACGCCGATAGCTGCAAGGGAATTAGAGACATTATGAATGCCGATGACATTTAGCTGAATATGGTCAATATATTGCCCTTTAAAATACAAATCAAAGCTGCCAGCACTCATACCATCAAACGAAATGTGATCTGCACTATAATCATAAGCATTTTTTGTCTTGCGGTAAGCAGAATCTACTATACCATAGGTAAAAACCTCACAATCCAGATCCTCCGTAAGCTCATCATAACGGTCGATTTCGCCATTGATAAATAGCTGACCGTCCGCTGGAAGACGTTTCGCAAATAAATGAAATGAATTACGGATATCGTCTAAATCTTTAAAGAAATCCAGATGGTCGGCATCTGTATTTAAGATAATACTCCGGTTCGGATTAAATTCTAAAAAGGTGTTGGTATATTCGCAGGCTTCAATAATAAAATGCTCGGACTTGCCCATTCGGATATTACCACCGATAGCCTCTAGGATACCACCGACAGAAATGGTAGGATCTAAATCCCCTTCCATAAAAATTAGTGAGAGCATGGAGGTTGTAGTCGTTTTCCCATGGGTTCCAGATACTGCCACTGCATCATTGAAGTTCAGCATCAGTTGGCCAATCATTTCAGCCCGGTTAAGATAGGGGATTCCCATTTGCTTAACCGCTAAAAATTCCTCATTATCCTCCCTGATTGCTGCAGTGTAAACAACAACGTCAAGGTTCGAAGTAATATTGGAAGACCTTTGTCCATAGAAAACTTCCATTCCTAAGGAGGTGAGATGGTCGGTAATTTTACTTTGTTGTCTGTCTGAACCACTGACTTTAAACCCGATGTTATGTAAATACTCTGCGAATCCACTCATACTGATACCACCGATGCCGATAAAATGTATCCGGCATGGTTTGTCGAAATCTATTTTATACATTGTACACTTCCTATTCTAATTTATTATCATCAACTCAAGGTTTTACTACATGATATTATAACCCATTTCTGCTAAAATACAATATTAATTTGCTTCTATGTCAAGACCTGATCAGAAAATTCATAACATATTAATGATATTATATTCATTTTGTTTGGATAGGTTGCAAGTATAAACTTTAAAATAGTTAAATTTATGGTTAGAAGAAGGCAAAAGGATATTAAATATTATAAAGCTCCAAAAAAAAGCAAATTTTACCGAATTTTTTGTAAATATTATTCACATTTTTAAATAGATATGGTATAATATCCCTAACATACTCAAATTAGTTACAATTGCTATGGAATAGAGGAGATTCATAAGAATTCGTAACAGGGAAAAGTGAGAATAACCCAAGTTAAACATAACTTTTTCTATTCATGACAAGGTGAATAATAAATTTTGCTATGCCGAATTCATGACAAATGAATAAGTTTTTTAAATCATTTGGAGGTTCATTCATCTTGTATACTGAACGATAAATATTGACAGAAGGGGGAACATGCCATGCAAATTACCGATGTACGAGTACGTAAGGTAAGTAAAGAAGGCAAGATGAAAGCAGTTGTCTCAATTACAATTGATAACGAGTTTGTGGTTCACGATATCAAGGTAATAGAGGGTGACAAAGGATTGTTCATTGCTATGCCGAGCAGAAAAGCAGGAGATGGAGAGTACAGAGATATTGCTCATCCAATCAATTCGGAAACTAGGGATAAGATTCAAAAAATAATCCTTGAAAAGTACGAAATAGCAGCTTTAGAAACGGATAACGATAGCGGGAATGAGATTGAGGAGTAAGTAAAGCAGCGATAAAAAGACAAAAAAGGCAGCGATGGGGCTGCCTTTTTTGTGTGATGAATGGACGGAAAACAATCCGGTATTATATGTAATAGGTTTTATAGTTAAATATTTTTGATGAATTCATCTATCAATTGAATGGCTGCACCTGCAGCCGTAGCTTCAACTTAATGTGCAGGAGACTTGAAGTGTTATCACGGAAACTCTACATGGGGAGATGAAACACATGAAAAATGGGTTCGCCCGCCATTTATTCCGGGTCATGAATTCCTTGGAACCGTGGTTGAAAAAGGATGCAACGTCACAGAATATGAATTGGACGACCGCATTATTGCGGATCAGATTGTTCCTTGCGGAACCTGTAAATTTTGCAAAACCGGAAGATACTGGATGTGCCAGCCTCATGCCACCTTTGGTTTCCAGAAGGAAAATAATGGAGGTATGGCTGAATATGTCCGCTAT
>Ga0209724_1001211_pt1 | contig 23752 bp, 20 predicted proteins | sample grotaG_FD_184143 | JGI IMG/M metagenome (GOLD analysis project Ga0209724, IMG submission 184143) | Glacier valley bacterial and archeal communities from Borup Fiord, Nunavut, Canada, to study Microbial Dark Matter (Phase II) -... | ecosystem: Environmental > Aquatic > Freshwater > Ice > Glacier ...
CCTCACGTTGGGGTTCCTGTTGCTGATCGCGGTGCGCGACAAGCATGGGCAGAGCACGCTCGCGCGGACGGCCACCCGACTCGGGTGGGTAAACACTCGTGCCCGGCGCAAGAACATCTACCGGTCGGGGCCGCTGGGTCGGGCCGACTGGGGCACCACACAGCTTCCCGGTCTTGCCGCTGGATCTCGTCTAGTCGAGTACAAGGATTCCTATAACCGAGCGTTCGCGATGATCCAGGTTCCGTCGACTGGGGACTTCACGATCGTGATCGGGTCGGAACCGGACGGCTCCTCGCTGGTCGACCGTGAGCAGGTGGACATCTGGGTGGCCGAGTGGGGCATGTGGCTTTCCAACGTGGCCGACGAGCCGGGGCTCGAGGCCGTATCAGTGACGATCGAGACTGCACCCGACACGGGGCTGCGACTGCAGCGCATGGTGAATAACAGCATCGCCGACGACGCTCCGGAGTTCTCCAAGCAACTCCTTCACGACATTGTTGGTGCCTACCCGTCGGGTGCGGCGGTGGTGCGTGCCTACATCGCACTCACCTTCAACGCTGCGGCCCGAGCTGGCGGCCGCAAACGCACCGCGGACGAGATGGGACGTGAGCTTGCATCCCGCATACCCGGCCTAACCCTGGGTTTGTCCTCGACCGGGGCGGGCGCCGTGCACCCTTTGAGCGCTCAGGAGCTGTGCGAAGTGATCCGGGTTGCCTACGACCCCGCCGCAGCGGTCCTGATCGACGAAGCGAACGCTGCGGGCGAACCGCCGGAGCTGTCCTGGCCCGAGGTCGGCCCGACCGCCCATCAGGCGGGATGGGACTCCTACCGACACGACTCGGCGGTCTCCGTGACGTGGATGATGAGCACAGCCCCTCGAGGAAACGTCCCGTCAACAATCTTGGCAAGGCTTCTCGCGCCGCACCGTGACATCGCACGCAAGCGCGTCACACTGTTGTACCGGCCGATCGACGCAGCCCGTGCGGCGGCGATTGTGGAGGCAGACGTGCGAGCGGCCAGCTTCAACCTGTCCGCATCCGACCGGCCGTCAGCGCGGAATGTGGCCAGCACGCGGGCGGCGTTCGCCACGGCGGCGGAAGAGGCGGGCGGTGCTGGTTTGGTGAACTTCGGGATGCTGATCACCGCGACCGTCACCGATCGCGAGCGTGAGCAGGACGCTAGAGCTGCGATCGACAATCTCTCCGCCACGGCACGCCTGCGGGTACGTCTCGTGCACGGTTCGCAGGATTCCGCGTTCGCGGCCGCGCTGCCGCTTGGCTTGGTGCTGCCCAAGCATCTGCAGGTGCCCGTCGAGGTCAGGGGGCAGCTGTGAGTCTCGACCGCACCCGCCGCACCCCGACCAAAGGCCGCAAAGAACGCAAGGCTCTTGCGCGACTGCAACGTGAGGAGGCGACAGCCAAGCGGCTGCAGCAGCGACGCCGCCCCGCCTCGAGAGGGTGGTGGCAGGCCGCAGCTGGCGGGGCCAACATCATCCAGCCCGTCGACGAGTACCGCGGCACGACAGTTCAGGTCTGCGGGCTGTGGCCCTACGTTGTGGGAGCCGGCACGCCGATGGTGGGCGTGCCACTGGGCTTGAACCTCATCAACGGGTCGACGGTGTGCGGCGACCCGATCTCATGGTTTCAGCAGAACCTCATCGGAAACCCTTCCGTGTTCGTGCTGGGCCTGCCGGGACTGGGCAAGTCCACAATCATCCGCCGCATGGCTGCCGGAGGCGCGGGTTTCGGGGCTCTGCCGCTGGTGCTGGGCGACCTGAAGCCAGACTACGTCGACCTAATCAAGGCGCTCGGTGGGCAGGTCATCACTCTCGGCCGCGGGCGCGGGCACCTGAATGTGTTGGATCCCGGCGAGGCGATCGAGGCGGCCGAACGGTTGCGGGCCGCAGGCAAAGAGAAGGAGCGCCAGCAGGTTTTGGCGGACGCTCACGGCCGACGCCACACGATGGTGTCGGCGTTGTTGACGATCCTGCGGAAGGAGGCCCCCACCGACCGTGAAGAGTCGATCATTGACCGCGCGCTGAAAGTCCTTGACGAGCGGGGCGATGGCGTGCCCGTGTTGGGCGACCTGCTGAAGGTGATCCAGGAGGCACCGCAGGAGGTGCGGGACGTTGCTCTGGACCGCGGCGATGATGCCCGCTACAAGAAGATCACCGAGAACCTCGAAGCGTCCCTCATCAGCCTCACGTCCGGTGGGCGGCTGGGGGAGACGTTCGCCGGTAAGACCGACGTGCCGATGCTCCGTGACCGGCCTGTGGTCTACGACGTCTCATCCATCGACGACTCGGACACTGACCTGCAGGCGGCCATGCTCTTGGCGTGCTGGTCGGCCGGTTTCGGCACGGTCACGGTCGCGAACGCCTTGGCGGATGCTGGGCTTGAGCCGCGGCGCCATTACTTCGTCATCCTCGACGAGCTGTGGCGTGCCCTGCGTGCCGGACGCGGCATGGTCGACCGAGTTGACGCGCTGACTCGCCTCAACCGTCAGCGCGGCGTCGGTTTGGCGATGATTTCCCACACGATGAGCGACCTTCTCGCCCTCCCCACCCAGGAGGAGCGAATGAAGGCTCGCGGCTTCGTGGAACGCGCCGGCATGGTGATCGCCGGCGGGCTTCCCAGTGCCGAAATGTCGATGCTCACCTCGGCCATTCCGCTGTCGAAAGCGGAACAGGATCTCCTCATCTCCTGGCAGGACCCACCAGCGTGGGACTCGTCGACCGGGCGGGAGGCGGAACCTCCCGGCCGCGGCAAATTTCTGGTAAAGGTGGGTGGGCACCCCGGCACACCTCTGAAGGTGCAGCTCATGGCCATGGAGCTGGCAGTCAACGACACCAACCGCATGTGGCACGCCGGCGACCGTCTACCACCCGTCGTTGCGGACGGACCGAACCTGATCGCGGTGCTGGATCCGCACCGCACGCAGGGTGCTGCGTGAGCCAGACGAACCGTCGAGCCGAGCCGGGACGCGTGGACTCCACGACGATCCTGGTCGGCATCGTCGTCGTGCTCGGGCTCGTCGTTGTCGGCGTGCTGTGGGCATCAGTGACGATCGGCTCACGGCTTGACGGTGTGAACCCGTCTCTGACCCGCAACCCGCTCGAGGTCGTCTTCGGACTCATCCGGGGCCGGGTTGTTTGGCCTGCTTCCGCGACCTGGCTGAGCGTCGTCTTCGCGGTCATCCTTCTGGCGATCGCCACCGGTCTCGGCATCCTGATCGGTCGGGTCCGGGGCAAGCGCACCCGCGTCGACCGGTCGGCTGCGTACCTCGCTCGAGGACGCGACCTTTCCGAACTCAGCCGCAAGGGCGCCAGCCGCACGGCACAGCGCCTCGGCGTGCAGGGTACGCCGGGGATCCCGCTTGGGCGCTCGATCCCCGGAGGCAGGCCGCTCTACGCGCTCTGGGAGTACGTCGTTATCGCTGTTGCCGGCCCTCGCGTCGGCAAGACAACAACACTGGTCATCCCAGCAATTCTCGAAGCCCCCGGCGCCGTCGTGACAACGTCCAACAAGCGCGACACCGTCGATGCAACGCGCGACCCACGTGCGCAGCTTGGCCAAGTGTGGATCTTCGACCCGCAGGGCATTGCGCTCGAACAACCCACCTGGTGGTGGAACCCGCTCTCCTACGTCAAGGACGACGTGAAGGCGTTCAAACTCGCCGAGCACTTCGCCTCCTCCGCAAGAGCCGACGGTGCGGTGCAGGATGCGTTCTTCGAGCCTGCCGGTCAAGACCTTCTCGCCGGCATGCTGCTCGCGGCCGCACTACAGCACAGACCGATCACTCAGGTGTTCACCTGGCTCTCGGAGCCGACGAACCAGGAACCCGTCGACATACTGCGCGCGTGGGACTACGACCTGATCGCCGCCGACGTGCAGGGTGTCATCATGTCGCCGGAGAAGCAACGTGGCGGTGTGTACGGCACCGCACGGCAGATGGCGTCATGTTTGAAAATCCGAGCCATTCAGCGCTGGGTCGCACCGCTCGGAAACAACTTCGCCAGCAACCGGCGCACCCAATTCGACCCGGACGAGTTCGTGCGCGGTACCGGCACCCTCTACTCGCTCTCGAAAGAGGGCCAGGGCAGCGCTGGCGCTCTGGTCACGGCACTCACCGCGGCGGTTGTCGAGGCTGCGGAGGAGTACGCCACCGGTCAGGCCGGCGGCCGCCTCGCGGTGCCGATGCTCGTCGTCTTGGACGAGGCCGCCAACGTTTGCCGGTGGAAGAACCTGCCCGACCTGTACTCGCACTATGGTTCGCGGGGAATCCCGATCATGTCGCTGTTCCAGTCGTGGGCGCAGGGGCAGGTTGTCTTCGGTCGAGAGGGCATGCGAAAGCTCTGGTCGGCGTCCAACGTGAAGCTGTACCTCGGGGGAGTGGCGGAGGCTGAGTTTCTGCGCGAGCTCTCCGAGCTCGTGGGGGACTACGACAAGTCCACGGCCTCTGTGAGCTACAACCGCGGCATCCGGTCAACGAACCACCAGCTGCGCCGTGAGCGCATCCTCGACGCGGCCGAACTGTCGGCGCTACCACGCGGCCGCGCGGTGATGTTGTCTTCGGGAACGCCGGCCGCACTCATCGAGACGGTGCCCTGGATGAAGGGCAAGCACGCCGCGGCGGTGCGTGCGTCGATCGCCGCTCACGATCCGTCTGGGACGGCTGTGACCGCCAGCACCCCACAAATCGCGGTTCCAGTGGCCACGATTCCCCGTGAGAGCGATCAGGACAGCGAAAAGTGACCAGCGACGTCAAGGAATGGGACGACGATGCCACGCCGGATGCTGCTCCGCCTGCACCCGGCGCTTCGGCCGAACCGACCCTGTTCTTTGGGTCCGTCGACGAATTCGTGCGCGAACGACTGCGGTACACCTACACCCGCCGCGTAGGCCCGCAGGGGCCGAACCGGTGGTCGGCCGAGTGGTGGAAGTACCCGGAGGCGATCAGTCGTCTCGACGCACTCTGGCGCTCCTGGGAGGCACTACGCCTGGAACCGACATTCGGAATGAGCATCTGGTGGCGTGACCACGCCGACCACCACATGCGGATGCTGATGTCGCCCGACGGACCCTTCGCCGACTCCCGCGATACCAACGCCCAAGGCGAGCCGCTGCCCTACGCGGCACCCCCAGTCGGTATGTTCGTCGACGTGCGTCTCCCGCCAAGGTGACCACGCTCGCGATTCGACGCGTACGTGCTTCAGATGCGTGTTCGGTCAGTGCCGCAGACCTTCCGACGTCTTGAAACCGGTGGGTGGCGAGTTCACTTGGTGAGCCACTTTAGTTACGAGACAGCTCTCGCCGCAGCGATTACCCACTATCCAGAGGCGATGTCGGCGGTTGCGCCCGATTTCAAGAAATCGCCAACGGGTGCGCGGGCGAGGGAAGCTCCAACAAGTAAAGCGAGTGCGGCCGGCGCCGTCCACCGGTCCGACCCGAGAGTAGAGAAAGCGAGTTCAACGGCGGCGGCCGCATCTGGGTCGCGAAGGGCTGAGAGTGTAGCCGGCAGCTGCGCGGGGAGCACGCTGTGCAGCGGGACGAGTTTAGGGTCCCACTCGTCGGTGATGCGAAAACCTCGAAGCTCCTCAACGAGGGCCAGCAACCGTTGTCGGGGCTCCCCATCCAGCCCAAGATCGACGATAACCGGCTCGAGTACATCAGCGAGGGGCTGTCGGGTAATGAGAGTCGTAAGCTGCGGATGTGCCGTAGACCGCCAAGTTGCCTGCACGGGTTGTCCGAACCTGCCGAAACGCTGCAAGAGCTCCGCGATTTCACACTGCACCGGCGAACCGTCGAGACCGGCCTTGATCGCGTCCCTTATGCGCGTTCGGTTTCCGTCGGCGGCTACCTCGGAAAGCCCTTCGGCAATCAGTCGTGGGTTCATCGGCATTGGCCCGCTGATAGCTCCTAAACCGATGTCGAGAAATCTTGACTGCCATTTCGGCATTGCAGCTGACATGCCGTCGTCAAGGAGTGCGGCCGCGAGCTCGGCCGAAACGGGCAGCAGCCATCCAGGCCACCCCGCCGTGCGGTCCGCCTCCTGAATCACGTCGACAACGAGGTCTCGTCGGTGGTCTGGCCCATCCGCAAACAGCCGACCAGCAAGGAAGGTCCAAGTGTTCCGCCAGTGCGGACTCGGCGCAATTAGGCTGAGCCGGGCGCGAATCTCCGCATCGGTCGCGTCGCTAAGGGCACGTGCAGCCATGAGCTCTTGCAGGCTGCGAATCTCAAACGAGATGCCGTCGTTCTCGGCTGGCACGAGAAGTACTAGGCGCTCGGTAGCAGCCTGAACGATCTGCGCGGCGACGCGTTCGGTAGCGGCGCCTCGGTCGTTACCGAGTGCGACTAGCCGCTCAAGCGCGAGTCGCTGCAGCTCAGGCTTCGGCAATATAGCTCGAGCGTCGGTTGCCGTCTCGGACTGGATCTGAAGTTCTAGCCCTACGACCTCATGAAGATGGATGATTGCCGGCCGGTAGTTCGCGAGAAGGCTGGCGAGACTCGTCGTCTTCGCTTGCTCACGTTGGTAGATTGTCTCGAAATATTTGTAGAAGAGCTGGTAGCGGTCTGCAGGGAGAGTGCCGAGCGACTGAAGAATCAAGGTGATGATCAGAACCTGCAGCGGCGTCTTCATGAGACGGAGCATTGAGCCATTCGATGCCTCGCGCGCGAAACGTGCGATGAGCTGATCCCGGGAATCCGGATCGTCGGCTAGCCGACGTTCTGTGATGTGACGGCCGTAATCCAGTGCGGCATCCGAATCGAGATAGGAGAGGGTGAGTTGGCCAAATCGCTCTGGCATGAACCTCTCAGCGTCGCCGGTAGGACGAGTCGTCATGATGACCAAGAGATCTGCGTCGTCGACATCGGCCTGCTCGACGAAAATACGAATTTCATCCAGTACTCGTGGTCGCACTTCCGGTGCCGTTACTTCGTCTAGTCCATCAAGAATCACGAGCGAGGGCCAGTGCTGGATCCAGCGTTTCAGGGTGTTTGGTTTGATGTCGAGCTCCGCGCGCGCGGTTATCTTCTCGCACATCCATCGGAGCAGTGTTTTATCACCATTTGGCCCGAGCGAATCGGCATACTCAGGGAGACTCACTCGCATCGACCAGCGACGGTTCTTCGGGGCATCGAGCTTGAGCCTTTGCAGGGCGACTGCGGTGCCTGCGACAACATCTTTCGCGGTGTCTGTGAGTTTTTCCTCCGACGCGAATCCAGCGCGGAAGAGCTGATTCAAGAACAGAGTGATCGTGCTCTTTCCGCTGCCGGGCTGGCCAGTGAGAACGATGTGCTGCGCCATACCACTGTACGAGCGACGAAGAACCTGGTCTGCACGAATGATCGTCTCGGCGAGGATGGTCTTCGCGTGCGCCGCCCCTTCCACTGTTAAGTCGATGACAACCTGGTCGACCGACTCGCGTTCCGTCCCTCCTGCCTCTCGAAAGTTGACCCAACGCTCGGTGCCAAGCGTTGCCGAGGCGTGAGCCGTGAGCACAGGATGGAAAGTGTCGGGCTCGAGCAATCCCCCCAACTCGCCGAGACGCGCCAACAGATCCCCGACTGTCAGAAGCCCTTTAAAGGCAAGACGAATGTCCGCGTGCTTGGTCAGCAATAGGTTGAGTTGGTCGCGGTGCCACACCTTTGCAGCGCGAAGGCCCCGTTTGGATAGAGTGTCGCGCGCGTCGCCACCGATCGACGTGCCCAGTCTGTCGCGAATCCGGCTGTTGATCCCATCGATCCCGGAGCCCGGGACACTACTGAGTCGAACGTTTGTCACGAAGACGATGTAGTTGGGAATCCGACCACGCTTGCTTGATGGACTAACCCAAGCGTCAAGCTCCTCGTCGATTCGCTCTCTGAGCCACTTCGCGTTGACACTTGGCTGTGCTAGTTCTGCTCGTTGCTTTGCTTGGATGACTAAGTAACCGTTCCACGAATCGTCTCCAAAGCCCGTCGTAGCAGACCACTCAACGGGGCCGTCGTACGTCGCCTCTCGCCCACCGTCGGGCCCGGCACCAAAAGCTTCAACGCCAGCCCCGATGACCTGGGACGCAAGCGCGACTGTCAATTGTTCGAACGCACGTGGACTCAAGTCCTCGAGAGGATAGTCCTGAGCCATGTGTGATCTCCGAGCGCCGTGGGAATATATTCTCCCATTGAGCGCGCTCGGCAATCGTCGTAACGCGCGGCTCAGCATGCGCAAGATGTCATAGGCGCGCACTGTCCCGGTTGCCAGCGAGGCCGCGACTCGGGTGATGTCGTCCCAGTGGGTGGTGATTTTTTGCAGGTTGATTTTGTTTCGGGCGACGTCGTTCAGTACCCCATAGTCGGGGCCAGCTCACGAAACGGAATAAATAACACGCTAAGGGCTTCCGGGGCGTCGGAGCGGCCGTAGTCTGCCTGGTTTGGGTTGGCGGGGGTTGTTCCAGGTGTAGTCGCCGGTGAGGTTGATGTGTTCCCAGCCCAGCGGTGAGAGGTGATCGAGTAACGGATCGTCGGCGGGATGCTCTGTCGTGGTGATGGTGTGCTCGAGGTAGACGGTGTTCCAGAGGGTTATCGCGGCCGTGAGAAGGTTCAATCCTGACGCGCGGTGGCGTTGGTTGTCGTAGGAGCGGTCGCGGAGCTCCCCAAGCCGGTTGAAGAACACCGCACGGGCGAGCGCATTTCGTGCTTCCCCTTTATTGAGCCCGGTTTGCACGCGTCGACGCAGTTCGGGGTTTTGCATCCAGTCGAGAGTGAACAGGGTGCGTTCGAGTCGGCCGAGTTCCCGAAGCGCTGTGGCGAGACCGTTCTGGCGGGGGTAACTGCCGAGCTTTCGGAGCATCAACGACGCGGTGACGGTGCCGGTCTTGATCGAGGTGGCCAGGCGCAGAATCTCGTCCCAGTGGGTGCGAATGATTTTGGTGTTGATGCTGCCCCCGATCAGCGGCTTCAGCGTCGGATAGCTGTCGGTCTTGCCGGGAATGTAGAGGCGTTTATCGGCCAGGCCCCGGATGCGCGGGGCGAACCGGTAGCCGAGGAGGTGGGTGAGGGCGAAGACGTGGTCGGTGAAGCCGGCAGTGTCGGTGTAATGCTCCTCAATGCGGAGGTCGGACTCGTGGTACAGCAGCCCGTCGAGAACATGGGTGGAGTCGCGGACGGTCGCGGAAATCACTTTGCTGTGAAACGGTGCGTATTGGTCGGAGATGTGGGTATAGAACTGAACGCCTGGTTCTTGGCCGTATTTGAGGTTGACATGGCCGGCGAACAGCCCACGGCCGCCGGCTTTGAAGTTCTGCCCATCCGAGGATGAGGTAGTGCCCTGACCCCACCGGGCGGCGAAGGGTTGCCGGGATTGAGCATTGACAATTTCAGCGAGGGCGGCCGCATAGGTTTCATCGCGAACATGCCAAGCCTGCAGCCAGCCCAGTTTCGTGACAGTGACCCCGGGAGATGCTTCGGCCATTTTCCGCAGCCCCAGGTTGATCGCGTCGGAGAGCACCGCGGTCAGCAGTAGGGTGGCGTCTTTGGGCGGTTGGCCGGATTTGAGGTGGGTGAAGTGTTGGGAGAACCCGGTCCACTGATCGACCTCGAGAAGTAGTTCGGTGATTTTCACGTGCGGCAGCAACCCGTAGCTCGCCCGGATCAGGGCGTCGGCCTCATCGGGCACCATGTTCGTCAGCGGGCTGATCCGCAGGTGCCCGGCGGCCGTCATGACCGCATCCGGGAGTTCCCCGGCGGCCGCAAGGCTTTCAACTACCGCGGTTTCCTGTTCCAGGAGGGCGACACGGGCGTTCAGAAACTGGTCGACGTCGGCAGCGATCGGCAGCCCAAGCGTGTCCGTTGTCCGGCGTTCCTGATAGACGGTGGCGGGGACAAGGTACTCATCGAAGTCTCGGTGCTGGCGGGAGCCGGGAACCCAGATATCTCCCGAGCGAAGCGAGTTCCGAAGCTCCGACATCACACACAACTCGTAGAAGCGGCGGTCCAACCCGTCGGGGGTGCGGACAAGATCTGTCCAGCGTTTGCGGATGAAGGAGGTCGGTGCGGTGTCGGGGACTTTCCGCGCCTGCCTGGCGTAGAGGTCTCGGACGAGTTCGATCCCGGCGTGCACGTCGCGCGCGGCGGGGGCGGCCCGGAAATCGAGAGCGTCAAGCAGCGCGGGGGCGTAACGGTGGAGCTGGCTGTACCCATCGATCGCGAAGGCAAGGTGATCGAAGTTCGCAGGCCCCGCGAGGTGTTCGGCCTCGGTGACGCTCTCCTCGAGCGCAGCCCAGGAGATCACTTTCTCTATCGCGGCGTAAGGTTCAGCACCAGACTCCTTCGCTGCCAACAGGGCGCGGCCGAGCTGTGAGTAAAGCCGCACCTTGTCGCTGATCGCTCTGCCCGAGTTTTGGAACTGCTCCGCGTGGGTGCGTTTCGCCTTGCTGAACACGGCGCCGAGGAACCTGTCGTGAAGGTCGATGATCTCATCGATCAACGTGGCCTGGGTATCGAGGATCACCGCCACGAGCGTCGCATGCCTCCGCGTCGGCTCAAGGTCACGCAAATGCTGAGAAGTCATCTGGCCGCCCTCACGGGCGAGTTTCGAGAGCCGGCCGCTGTGCACGGCGGAACCAGTTCCGGTCGGGATTCCGATCGCACGAACCGTTTTCAGCCTCTCCACGTGCGCGAGGATATGCCGGGCCCGCGGCGTCCCCGGTGGCTGGCGAAGCCAACTGAGCCGGCTGACCTGGCTCCCTCGGGGCACGACGAGAAGATCATCAAGCGCCGTCAGTGCGACGGCCGGGACAGGCTCGATGAGTTGGGCGTTCATCCGCCTGGTTCCGCGGGTCAACGCTTCGCTGCAGATCCGCTCGATCACCTCTACGGAGGGAACAACGACGCTCTCCGCTCGAAGACCCTCAACGATGGCTTCGGCCAGAGCGGCACCCCGATCGGTGCGCTGGGCCAGCTCAGTCAATCTTTCAGCCCATTGCCGGTAATCGGAGAGATCGAAAGTGCGCAGCCCGAGCCAGGTCTGGAGCTCGGCGAAATGCTCGAACCGGGTCTGTTGCCGGGTGGCGTACTCGACCCATTTCTCGACCGGAATGTTGAGCTGGCGGGCGAGTGTCTCAAGTAAAGCCGGCTCGGGAACCTCCTCCACCCCGAGGGCACGGCCGGGGAACCGGAGGTAACAAAGCTGAACTGCGAAACCTAGACGGTTGCCCTCGCCCCGGCGTTCCCGAATGATCGCCAAATCGGAATCGCTCAGCGTGTAGTGCTGCACACGCTCCAGCTCATCAACCGGCAGCGCGAGCAATTCCTCGCGGTCGATGACCGTCAGAACCGGACGACGCGGCATAAATGCTCCTTCTCGAAAACGGAGGAAAACAAGAACCCCACCAACCGTCGCGACACGACCACGGAAAATCAGGGAAGCACCATTCTCGAAAACGGTTCTCAGAATAGGATTCTCGCATCACGACCGTCTCACGGCTTTCAAGAAGCAGAAAAAGGTCCTCCCATGCTCCTCGGCTACGCACGCGTCTCCACCGCCGACCAGAACCTGACCCTGCAACATGAAGCACTGTCGGCGGCAGGGTGCGAGAAGATTTTCCAAGACACCATCAGTGGAACCAAAGTGGATCGTCCGGGTCTAGCAAAGGCGCTCGAGCAGGTTCGCGCTGGCGATACCCTCGTCGTCTGGAAGCTAGACCGTCTCGGGCGGACAGTGAAGAACCTCATCGACTTCACCGAACAACTCCACAAAGACGGTATCGGTTTCCGTTCGCTGACTGACCAGATCGATACGACGACACCGGCCGGCCGGTTCTTCTTCAACATCATGGCCTCTTTAGCTCAGATGGAACGCGAGCTCACCATCGAGCGCACCCAGGCCGGCCTGGCCGCGGCCCGCGCCAAGGGCCGCCTCCCCGGCCGTAAACGCATCATGACCGACAGCAAGATCGCCTCAGCGAAGAAACTACTCGCCGAGGGCACACCCCCAGCCGACGTCGCCCGCGACCTCGGCGTGTCCATTCCCACCCTCTACCGGTGGATCCCGGCCCACCAACAATGACCAAGCGAGAGCGAATCGAACTCTTGGCGTGTTATTTATTCCGTTTCGTGAGCTGACCCCTAAGAGTCCCAGCCCGTTCCGGGTCGATTTAGTTTCGATGCACAGTTTCGGTGCCTAAGAGCGTGTCGTGGACCCGTGACCGCCGGGTGGCCCCGAAACCGGTCGTTTTCGATTGCTGCCTCGCCAGCGATTCACTCCCACGAGTGTGGAGTTCGCCTACCCTGTCGGTGTTTTGTGTTCGAGACCTACTTCAGACCGCGACTCGCTTCAAACAAACACTTGCTCACACGATGAGGAAGTGAAGGAGGCGAATGTACCCTGGCATCGTGGAGACAAGCTCTACCAAGGTCATAAGCTTCACGCCCCTGATCACCTTCGCCCTGGTCATGGCAGACGTTGCGGTGGGGAATGGGATCACAAGCTGGTGCGTGATTTGGGTATCCCTGTTGTTCGGGAATCTTGCGGGGTTTGCTTTCGCGGTCGCGGACAGGCACGTCACATTGAGTCGTTGGCAGGTGAAAGTGCCAGGGCCCTGGTGGAACTGGGTGAGTCCGGCAATTTATCTGGCGCAACGCGGGCGTGTTACTAGCGAGTATGACTGGAACGCTTTTCGGCCGTTCTGGCGGTGGTGCGCTAGCGCAGCAATCGTAGGTTGCGCGCTTTTTCTGTTGACTTTCTACGGAGGCGCGCTTTTATTGCTGCACGAGCAAGTTGCGTTAAGTCTCCGACAATAAGCGCGCTTTGATCGTGAATTCACTCGACAGGCGTGTCTCGCGGCTGCTAGCGTGTGCGCAAATACCAATCTTTAACTTGGAAAGCGGGTGCGCATGAACGCGAAAAAGCTTCGAATCAGCGGGGCATTGGGAGCCCTAGCTCTCTCACTTGGTCTAGCGCTGGCTCCCAGCGCCGGCGCTTCTGCTCAGGGGATCGTGTACAGGACTTATTGCGGCGTCCAGTACACCGGGTTTTCCAATCAAGGAGCAATATCGAGTGGAGGACTCGTCGCGTCCACCCGCAGGGCCTCGGCGGGCTGCGGCGGCTCGATACTGGTAGCGGCGACCAGCGCAGGCAACGCGACTTACCTGGGGACCTCCTACTCGTCAGGAAACTATGTCGGCCAGACGACTAACGGCAGTTACTACGCGCCCGGCGGCTACCACGGCGGGACCTCCGTAACAAGTTGGGCGAGCTGAACACGGACCGCATAGTCATTACTCGGTTGGCCACCGCCGGCGCGATTGTGGTGGTTTTGTTTCTGGCTGGCTGTAGTTCAACAAACGCTGAAGTCGCCGGCGTTGTCCCAACTCCCAACGGTCCGAAGCTGTTCGAGACACCGCAAAAAGGTGCTGAGTGGGCCCGCGCGCAGGGGTTCGATTTGATGGCGCAGCAACTTGATGATGGGACCATCTCCGCCGAGGAATACGAGGCCTCTTTCGTGGCCCACAATTCCTGCCTGGAGAAAACGGGGTGGACGTTTGATGCCGCCCCGGCGGTATGGAATCCCGTCGACCATGTCAAGTTGATTCGACAAGGCGTTGCCCCTCAGTCCCCGGACATCGCCGGACAACTGTTATGCGACGAACAATTTGACTATGTCGACTTTCTTTTCCAAACAACCACCACCCCAAAAATGGACTTGCCCCTCCTCTCAGCCGTCCAGAGTTGCCTCGAAGAAAAAAACGTCCCGTACTTTACGGGGGCAATTAATTTGTCTGAATTGGTAGGTCCTGACGCTGGCAGCTCGTCCTCAGCTAACTTGATAGCCGACTGTGTGAGCACTCAAGCCAAGCGGCTTTACCCGGAGATCCCAGCGATCTCAATTGCTTTTTGACCGAGCGCAACGAGCTGAGTTCTAGTTCGGAGGAACTGAGCACACGACCGTCACGGCGGAGCTGGATGGTCGTGCTTGTAGCGGTTGTTCTGTCGGCCATCATTGGGTTACCGATCGTGGCGATCTTCGCTATCTCGTCTTGGAACTCGACGAACACACTCAGTAAGGCGGCTCCGATTTGGGTTCATCCCTTGCGCAGCGAGGACACGATTCGCACGGGCGTGGACGTAGTGCTTTCGTGGACCGTAGTTCCTCCAATCCTCGCGCCAAACTGGTCGGGAGTTGTGACCGCTGCGGGCCAGATACCCCCGGGGGGCCTTCACTCGGGTGATTCGATCGCTTCGGTCGATGGAATTGTGCGCCTTGCGGTTCACACGGTAAGCCCGTTTCATCGCAGTTTGTCGGCCGACGATAGTGGGCCGGATGTGGCGATGTTTAATTCTTTTCTCGCTCAACGGGGCTTAGACGCGCGCGACGATGACTACTTCGGTTATGCGACGCTGCGGGGGCTGCGCGGTTTCGCCGCATCTATCGGGGTGCCGAATCCAGATACGGTTAGCTTTTTTGACCCGTCCTGGCTGGTCTATCTCCCGGCCGAAAGCGAAGGCGCACCAAATTCTGTTTTAGCACTGGAACTGGGGGCGCCGGCGCCTGCAGCGGGATCGAAACTCGTCGCGCCAACCCTCCACCTTGCAGGCGGCGTCTTGACGGCTCCTGGCGCGGTCGTACCGAATTCCTCAGGAACTACCGCCGACGCTGACCTGACCCGTCCCATAAGTCCCATCGTCCCCAAGTCTCAAGTAATACGTCCACCTCCGGATGCGAAGCTCCAATACTCTTCTGTGGCGCTCCCTTTAGATGACCTGGGAGCCTTAAGGCCCGAGGCATTGGCGACACTCGCCGGAATGATTTCACCGGGCGATAAGTCTGTTAAGGCTGTGACCGTCGCGCAGGCTCCCCCGGGGTCAGTATTGGTCCCGTCAGCCGCAATCTTCGCGACGTCCGACTCCAAACTGTGCGTCGTCCGTCGCGGTCCAGACGGCGTGCAGTCGATAGCCGTGGAGATTTTACTCAACTCGGACGGGACGAGTCTGGTCACGGGAAAACTTTCCGTGACCGATGAGGTGGAAATCGCGCCCTCGGCGGACGAACGCAGATGCGACTAAAACTTGAAGGCATTTCGGTGGCTTACGACAAAGTTTGGGCTGTCATCGGCGCGAATCTGACACTCAACAGCCACGAGACGTGCGCCCTAATGGGACCGTCCGGTTCGGGAAAATCGACACTACTCGGCGTGATCAGCGGATTGATTTCACCGACGCGCGGTTCCCTTACAGTCACGGGTTCGCCAAATCCCCACGTGCAATGGGTATTTCAGTCTTCGCCGCTGCTTGATCGCAGGTCTGTTGTCGACAATGTGGCGGTCACGTCAATTGCACGTGGCGCGAATCCTGATACCGCACGGGTTGCAGCTTTAGAAGTTCTCGACAGTTTCCACTTGGGTAGTCAAGCCTTTAGGCCGGCATACACGCTTTCGGGTGGCCAGCGGCAGCGCGTTGCGATTGCTCGGGCGGTGGTTGCGCTCCCCGATATTCTGTTGGCGGACGAACCGACAGCATCCCTTGACGGCGTATCACGGGACCTTGTTTGTGAAGCACTCGCTAACGCGGCAACGCGGGGGGCAGTCGTCGTGGTGGCAACCCATGATGAATACGTGGCGCGGCGCTGCGACAGGCAGGTCACGGTGGATCCGACGGGTTCGATATGAGGCTGCAGGCGACTCCTTTTGCAACGATTCGCGAGGCCCTTCTGAATATTTCCTCAAGCCCCACGCGTTCAGCAATCACGATGCTGATTTCGGCGGCGGCCGGCGCCTGCGTCATCTTGGCGACTGTCAGCAACGTCGACGCGATAGTGCGTGCACATGAGCTGCAGCAGCTGCGCGGACTGTCGACAATCTCCGTGACTTCGGTAGACGGGCACGCACTTTCGGCTGCATCGTGCGATGCAATGAACAGCATTTCCGCCGTTGAGGCTGCCGGCGGCGCCATTCGGACAGACGAGGTTGCAGTCGCAAACGCGGCTTCCCCCGTAAAGGTGCGTTACGTTACGCCTGGTTATTTGGCCGCCGCGTACCCGGCTGAGCAGTTGCGGGGCAAAACCAGCATCGCGGGGGAAGACCTGAAGAAAGAGATAGGTCTAACGGACGGATCGGCTCTTGCCGTCACGACGCCGACGCATGACCGGGGGCTTCACGTTGCGGTCGCCGCCACCAGCCCGTCGCGGCTAAGTGGAATCAACCGCGATGTGCTCATCGCTGTCGCCCCATCCGGCGGCGTATCCGAATGTCTCGTTCAGGCGTCCGACGGTCAAGCAACGCTCGTCTCAAGCCTCGTTGGACCGTTTTTTCCGGAGCCAATCGTTGTTCGACCGTTTCTGCAAGCGGATGCCGTCGACCGTGACCCCGCGACCGAGCTGGCAAACCGTTGGAGCGGAATTCTTTGGATGGGAATCGCAGCGAGCGTCATTTTGCTAGTTGTTATTGGGTGGGCGGCGCGTCGACAAGAGACCGCTCTATACCGCCTCCTCGGGTTCGATCGCCGAAGCTTGGGAGCCGTGGTCGCGTTTGAGACATTGGTGACAACCGTGGTACCGGCTCAACTCGCCTCTTTATGGGCCCTATCTCTCGTCCCGATAACTGGCGGTCAAATCACCCTTACGGCCGTCAGTGCAGATTCGTCTCGGTTCGTCCTCGCGCTGATGTTTTGTCCAATAATTGCAATCGTAATCTCGCTCACAGGGTCCACTGTCGACCGGCTTAAGGGGCAATAAACGCGGTCACATGAGGTGAGTTCAACGGTGGAGTCTCGAAACAACGTCCTCGACGGAAGGCTCACTCGCATTTAAGCGAAGGCTCACGCGCATTTAATTGGCCTCCCGATGGCGCTCCTCATCCTCGTGAAGACCTCTATGCCTGTATCGCGGCGGTACAAGTCGAGCGCCCCCCAGCCTGAAACTTGGCCCCTCCGCCATGCCGTCAGGACAGACGTTAACGACTGAATGACCTTAGATTCCAATGGGCTTCCGTTTAAGACCGCCTCGCTGGCTGACGACACGAGCGGAGCGATTGCCAGGTCCGCCGATTCAAGAAGAAGGCGAAGCTCGAACTGTGCTCTCAAGGTGCGCTTGAGAAGAGGTGCTGGATTATGTCTCAGCACCCCATGAGCGGCATATTGCTCTACGAGCGCCTCCATCAGACTGCTAATGGCAACGCCGGTCTCCCTGCATGCAAGAGCAGCTGCGGTACATCCCGTTCCACCACACGCAGAGAGTCCCCACCCCGCGACTGTGAATTCTGGCGGGCTGATCTCTCGGCCCATCAGTTGCCGATGAGCAGCGGTCTATCGGTCTTCGCGAAGTCGAGGTGTAGGTGGTTGCAGGTGTCGGGGAAGTCGGTGAAGTTAGCGAACGTCACACGCGTTTCTGCGCCGTTGCGGCATTGGCTCTGTCCGGCTCGTGCTCCGGGAGGAACGATCGGGTCGAGTAGTGCCAAGAATTTGAGGGCGTTGGCGTCGGCGCCTGTGGTCGGCCGGCCGTTGAAAGCGTAGAAGTCGACGGCGGTGGCGATGTCGCGGAAGTGCCCGCCGTCTGCGATGGTGTCGCCGGTGCACATTCGGTTGAGGTCGCTGACGCCGACCGATTCGTAAGTGCGGACAGCGATCACCATCAGTTGGAGTACGCGCACGTCGATGCCGCAGTGTGGGACGGTTCTCCCAGCCGCGATGTCAACAACCTGTTGCAGGTAGCGGGTTTCGAGAAATCGGAGCCGTCCTTGCTGGTTTGCGGTGACCAGTTCTTGGGCGAGGGCGAGCTGGTCGGTGGTGACGGCGCATGCATCGGGTGGGCATGCTGCTTTAGCTGAGCCAAGCAGCATGGTGCTGCCGAATATCAGCGCGAACACGATCGAACTGACCGCAACAACCTTGCCTGCCCCCACTGTGTCGCCCGTTGTTCACCGCGCTGCGGCGGCGAGTGCTTCGTCGGTGTTGGTGACATCGATTTCCCATTGGGAGCGGATGTGTTGCACGTGCGTTTCGGGGTGGGACCCGAATTTGAAGATGAAGTGCCCGTCTCGGAGCTTCTCGATCGTCGGGCTGGTTTCGGGGGCGAATCCGAACGTTTCCACACACCAGGCGGCATCCTCGGGCCGGTCCTGCCGGAACACGTAGATGCTTTGTGCTTCCTGGATGATGGTGATGCCTGGGGAGTCGCGGGGGATGTCGGTGCCCTTGTGCATCACGAAAACATTGTTGATGCCAAGCCCCCGGCTGAGTTTCTGGTTCGATTTGATGAGCTGGGCAGAGGGTCCGCCGATCATGTGCCACCCTTCCTCGTAGACGACGGTGGTTGCCCACCCGCGCTCCCCGCGGAGCCGGCCGAGCATCCACATGTTGCCGATCGCCATCACGACCGGTACCGCTGGCCCATCGTCTGGGAGTTGCGAGATGTCGAAGCTGGTGAGTTTCCCGGTGAGGTTGACGCTTTTGCTGGTTTCCCCATCGAGGAGGCCCGCGTACTCATCGAGGAGACCGTTCAGGGTCCACCGCACCGCCAAGCCCGCCTGGTGCAGCTTGTCCCGGGCATCCGGGGACAGCTCTTGATATTCGTCCTCGTTGGCGATGTTCCCGAGGTTGGGGAGGACGTCTGCCAGGACCGGGGCGCGGTGCTCCCGGTCTTGGCCGAGGGTGCGGCGCAGCGCCGCGCGGAGGGCTTCTTCTTCCCATTCGTCGAGGCGCTGGTCGCCGCGGCCGAGGCGGGTGACGATGTTCAAGAGTCGGGATTGTCCTTGCACACCGGTGCCTCGGGCGATCATCGGGTCCATGAGGTTGAGGCGGGTTCCGGTGCCGTCGGCGGTAAACCGGATAGGTTCGTACCCGTACCGACGGACAACGTTGGAGTACTCCCCCTCGCCGGCTTGATCTTTCTTGTCGAAAATCACTGCGCGCCGCTGCTCGAGCAGAAGCGGTCGGAGCACGCACACGGTTTTGACGAAACTGGACTTGCCGGCCCCGACGGTGCCCATCACGATCGTGTTGGGGCTGGAAACCTCGCGGGGTTGCGAGTTGTAGGCAGTCACAGGGTCGTGGGAGATCGAGGTTCGGCTGAGCACGTCGCGACCGTTGACGACACCCCGCGTTCCGGTGGGGGGGCCGATCAGGGCCGTGTTCAGGATCTCCGCCTGCTTCGTCGTGGTTGGGGCTCCGAGACCGGCTGGTGCGTAGAAGCCGCGGCGAGCTGCACGCTCATTGCCGCGCAGCGGGCTGCCGGGCTGTGCCCATGGCACGATCTCGGCCGCGGCGGCCGTCTGATCGGTGGTGTCTGCTGGGGGTGTTTCTGGTGGTGGTGCGAAGTTGCGCAGCACCGGCAGCGCCCAAATCCTGCGGCCCTTTTTCGTGGTCTCTTGGTCTGTCATGAGATCGCTTCTTTCTCTGACTTGCCCGCGAGCGTCCGGTAGACCCGGGCGGAGAACGATTGGTCGTTGGCGGTCAGTCCGCGGCCGATCGGCCAGGTCGTCCCGGAGGCTGCGGCCTGGTAGGAGTCCTGCCAGTCGAGGTATTCGATCCCTAGTCCCGTTGCGCAGGTTTCTTCAAGTTGTCGGCTCGCGCGGGAGAGTTCTTCGCGGGAGCGAACCGAGATGGTGACGTATCCGACCCACGCTGCACCGTGGTGTCCGGAGCCTGCGCGCAGGTCGACGCGGCGGCGCCGGGACGCGCTCATGTGCATGCCCGTCTCGTCGAGATCGATCTGCCCGTGCTCGCTTTTGGACATCGCCTCAGCCTGGTCGCGCACCAGGTCCCGTTGCGCTGCGGCCTTCGCCTCCGCCGCCGGCACTAGGTGAATGTGAAACGACACCGACCGGATGAATGCGAGGTCGCGGCCGACGAGCAGCTCAAGCATCCACAGCTGCGTGCGTGGCGCGGTCGCCAGTGCCGCGGCCTCGATCTTGGCTGTCCGGTGCCACCATTCAGTCCGCTCCCCCGTTACCGGGTCGACACCGTCGACGACGTGGGCGGAGAACTCGTCGTAGGACCGCACCCCGAGCTTCGACGGGTGAACATCGGCCACGTAGTCGATGGGGCGGGACGGGTTCTGCTGGTGCAGCAGGACGGCGGTGAGCTGTCGTGCGGAGAGCACCTCAACGGTGCCGGTGCGGGAGTCACTGAGCCCACGGTAGGCGGCGGCGAGTTCCTCGCGCATCAACCCGCGCCACCCGTCCCGGCCGGCCCCGTACTTGCGGGCAGCATCCAAGAACGGGGCCGTGAGGGGCCATTTCACCACCACGTAGTGGCGCTGGACCATGGCGCCAGCGCCGGTGCGTCGGAGGACTTCTTCGTAGGACTGGACTGCCTCAGCGGGCGCGTTCTTGTCAAGGGCGCCGAGTACCCAGAACTCCTGCAACGCAGTATCGGAGGGCAGTACTCGCGTCATGGTTTGCACGTCCGCCACCAAGGACGAGGGCACAGCCCGAGCCGCGAGGAAGGCTCCCCAGCCTTCGGCGGCGCGGGTCATGACGGAGGCCGATTCGATGCCTCGCAACTGGCCGGTGACCGTGAACGCCACCGATAGGTAGTCCTGCTCCCCCACCGGTGCGTGCCAGGCGATCCCCGGCTCACCGCGGCCGAACTGCAACCATCCCAGACCGTCTGCCCCGTCCGGGGTGGCGCGCATGCCAGCCACAGCTCTGCGGGCTTCCCACTGAGCCCGGCGCCCCTTCACCGTCTTCGCGGCCTGGGTGAGCTGATCCCACGCCGCAACCTCGTACGGCACGAACGCGTCCGTGCCAGCAGCCACACGGCTGCGCCACCGGCGCCGTGCCCGGGCACGCGAGGCGATCGTGCCCCGGTGCGTGCGCGTGGTCACCAGCAACGTCACCCCGACGCCCACCACGGCCACCGCAATGGCCGGCCAGCCGATGAGAGGCGTGCCGATCATCCCCCCAACGACGAACAGGGCAACGAAGGCAACCCGTGATCGCGAGTGGGTCCCACCGAAGAACGAGCGGTGCCCGCTCTCCCCGCCGAGGTGGCGTTCTACAGCCCTGGGCGTCGTCTGGCTCATACGCTCTGCTCCCCGATCGTGCCAGTGTCATCCATGGGTGAAATGGCCTGCTCCTGGGCTGCTTGCCCGACTTCCATCGCCTTGCTGGCCGCGGCAACCGCGCCGGCGGCGATCAGGGTGGGCACACCAATCGCGGCCCCGGCACCGGTTGCAGATTCGGCTGCTCCCGCCGCTATCAGACCCTCAACCGCGGTGGCGCCTGCACCGGCGCTGGCACCCGTCCCGACGGCTTCTCCCGCCGCGGCGGTCGAACCACCACCGGACGCAGCGCTGCCGAGTCCAGAGCCGCCGATCGAGGGTGTCGACTCGCCTGCCGGCACCGCCGATGACTGCGATGAGTTACCCGTCGACGACCCCGTGTCGCCGTACCTCGAGCCCGCCTCGGTGAGGTTATTGGAACCGATCGACGACCCACCTAGCTGTGGCCCGTTGGTGCCTCCCATTCCGGTCGGGATGACCGGCGCGAACTTCAGCAGCAGCAGCGGCGACAGGGCGGCCATGAACAACGCGATCAGTGCCACCACGAAACTGACGAGCGTTTTCAGCGGGGCGTTGTTGGTGCCGATCGAGAACGTGATCGATCCGATCATGTTGAACGCGAAGCCCAGCAGGAAGAACAGCAGTGGGTGGGCAGCCAGAATCCCTATCCACAGTTGCACCAAGCGCAACCCGAAGCTGCGCCGGTTCGGGTCGATGATCCACACCAGCCCAAGCGGCACGAGCACGCCCGTGAAGTAGAGGGTCACAAGCTGCACGATCAGTACAAGCACGATGAGCAGCAACCCGATGACCATTAGCAGCATCAGCAGACAGGCGATGAACACCCCGCCGGTCATCGTCGCCGGATCGGTCGTAGCGACCATCGAGGTCAGCTTGTCGGTGATGGCCTGAAATGAGCCGGCCACACCCCACTTGATGATCTCCTTCGATAACGCGTGGAAGAAGTTCACCAGGATCAGGCCGAATAATGGTCCGAACATCGCGCCGAGAATGAAGGTCGTGAAGTACAGGCCGACCGACTGCACGAGGTCCCGGCCGGCCATCGTGCCCCTAGCCGTGTTCACGAACTGCGGGATCAGAAGTATCACTGCGAACATCAACGCCATGGCGAAGCTGATCGCATAAGCGTTCAAGAACCATCGCGCGTTCAGGTCCGGCAGGGTCGCCTCGGTCAATGCCGGCAACACATCCTGAGCAAGCCCCTTCGCCGCCACCTGCAACGCTTTGAAGGTGTTCCCGAACGGGTCCTGCCAAAAACCCACTGACTGACCGATGGTGTTTAGCGTGTCGGTCACGTTGCAGAGAAGGCCTGTGCAGTTGCCCTCGTTCACTAGCAGCCCCCTGTGAAGGCTTTGCCAACACTGGCTAGTCGACCGGGCTCGGGCCGACTAGAAGACACCACGCGCCACGCGTTCTGCTCCCAGATCAGCGCATAGGTCGTCGCGATGACGAGCTGCGGGTTGAGCGCGCCGTTGACATGCACGACGCCGTTGACAGTCACGGAAGCGGAGCCATCCGTGTAGGACTCCACCAAGTACTTGCTGATGGTTGTGGTCAGGTAGAAGTCCGTGTCGTTCGGCACGAGCGAATTGGAGGTGTTCGGGTTGCCGCTGAACGTTTCTACTAGGTCGAATGGCGAGGTGCTAGCCACGACCTTAGGTTGCGCAACGGCGGAGTCTTTTGCGGTCGGGTTTGGGTATTGATAGAGCCAGCGAAGCAGTGCTGCGGAAAACTCGACAGCTCCTGTTGTGGTGTGGGGTGCCTGCTTCTGGGTGGCGAGCAGCATTTGCAAGTCTTGGCCGGGTACGAGGCAGCCGGTGGGCTCGGCCGCGAATGGGGGTGGGCTGTTGGCCGGTTCACCGATCGGCTGTGCACTGCCGCCCGGGTTTTGCGAGCTAAACCAGAGCGCGCCCGCGACCGTTGCGGCGATCAGTATCACCACAAGGACAACCCACGGCCATCTGAGGCGAGGTGGTCGGGCTTCCGCTCGCATGGTCTTGTGGCCTACCGGCTGAAGACGGCGAGGATCGCGCCGACGATCACGGCAAGGGCGGCGAGCAGGCCGAGGGAGATGGCGGCCCAGATTGCTTTGGTGCGGGCGGATTTGTATTCCTGTGGGTTGCCGCTGTTGGAGGAGGCTCCCATTTGCACGAGGCCCAGGATCAGGAACACGACGGCGAGGATGATGCCGATGCCCCATATGCCGGCGACGAGTTTTTGCCACAGCTGGGTGAACTCGACGCCGAAGATAGCGAAGTTGGGCAGGATGCCATTGAGCGGGTTTTCCATGGTTTAGTTCCTCTTCGAATGGGTGGGCGCTGGGTCTCCGATGTGGGCGAGTTGCAGGCTCTCGACCACGCTTGCCGCTACGGCGGTGAAGGCACGGCGGGTAGCCGGTGTGAGCTTGGCGAGGGTGAGCTGGCCGCGCTCGGCGATGTGGGCGTCGTACGGGATGGAGAGCACTCGGAACACGCCGGCCCCTGTGATGATCCGGTTGATGCGTTCCATCACTTGCGGGTGCTCCGGTCGTCCGTCTGTCATCCGCACGATCACCGCCCGGCGGACGAGGTCTTCGCCTCGACCCGTCTCACGTAACGCGTCAATCAAGGGGTCTTGGTAGTAATGGAACAGGATTGAGCGGTAAGGCCGCGGTGTCAGTCGTCGACTGGGTGGGTCGTTCCGTCCCGTAGTGGGCGCAGCTTGTCAGGGGTGGGTGCGGTGAACGCGTAACGGCCGAGCATGTTGATGTGG
>Ga0209724_1001212_pt1 | contig 23751 bp, 17 predicted proteins | sample grotaG_FD_184143 | JGI IMG/M metagenome (GOLD analysis project Ga0209724, IMG submission 184143) | Glacier valley bacterial and archeal communities from Borup Fiord, Nunavut, Canada, to study Microbial Dark Matter (Phase II) -... | ecosystem: Environmental > Aquatic > Freshwater > Ice > Glacier ...
GGGCAGTGATGCGGCGGGTATCAAAACCAGAGCCGAGCGCGATGGCGACTATTATATTATCAACGGCTCCAAGACTTTTATTACGCTGGGTGGAGTGGCTGAAACCTACGTGGTGACGGCTGTTACTATATTCTCCTAGAATGTGTTGCAAACTTTGGGCGAGTTGGTTAAAATCTATCTTGAAAACTCCTTTTGGCTTAAATATTTGGGCAAACTTATTTTGCCACTGGAGTTTTCTTTTGTCACGCTTTTTTCTCCCCTTTAGCTTTTTTCTCCCCTTCTCTTAGATTGATGCTTATGGGGTGGGTCTGTGACCCACCCGTTTTATTTTCTGCTTAACCTTACCATTACCTGGTATTACCGCTTAATCCTGAGAGGGTAACTCGGTGGGTAATTGCATCGTGGCGGCCCCGATACGCTCGTCCGCCATCCCGTAATAAATATCCAGCCTTCCCCCTTCCCGCAAATCCACCCCAGTGGGGAAAACCACATTAGAAACTATTCCTTCGAGTTCTTCTTCCACTTCTGGTTCCATAATTGGCTCAACCGAGCGATATAGAATCTTGCGGGGATCTTGTAAGTCGAGAACTAAGGCCCCCGCCGCGTAATGTACTTTTGGAGTCCTTCTATCTGAAGCACCAGTAGTTCCACCACTTACTCCATGAAAAAGTGTCACCCAACCATAACTGGTCTTAACCGGGGGAGTGCCGCCGCCAATCTTAAAGCGTTGCCAGACACCTGAAGGTGTCATAAGCAAATGATGGTCATCGAAGATTATCAAGTTATCAGCTTTTTTGTTAATTAAAATTTCAAGCGGACAATAAGAAATCCAGATGCTAGGGCGTGGGTCTTCTACGCCAGTTGGTAAAACCACGTAAGATGGCAGATTGGGATCATTAAAAGGGCTGTAAACATCGTAGGTTGGGCGGTGGAGCATGGCAATTGCTGGGCGGCCCTGTGGGTCAAGCACAGGTTCGGGGAAAATAATCGCATCCTTATTGGAGTAAAGGTTGAAATCCATCTGCCACTCGTCCCGAAAAGCAAAAGCGACTGGCCCTAACCGCTTCCAGGTTAGCAAATCGGTGGAGATAGCCAAGGCAATGCGCGGCCCAAGCGGGCCATAAGCGGTATAGGTCATTACGTAGCTATCAAGGTATTCGATGTAGACTATTCGGGGGTCTTCGCAGCCAGCCGTAAGTAAATTTTGCTCGTAATGTTCGGTAGGTTCAAGGGCAACCCCCAGCCGTTCAACCTCAAACGGGTCGCCTGCCGAGTTAAAATTAACGCGCGCCACCCCAATTCGAGAATAATTTTTGGGCGCAACCAATCTAGGAAATAAATATAATTCGCCATCTTTACCCCGTACACAGGCGGGGTTTAGCACTCCCCAAGCTTCATGCGAGTCGTCAGGGTTAGCTCGCATAACCACGCCTATTCTTTTAACCGTAAATGGTTTCATGTGCTTAGGACTCCTTTTTGCAAGTTATTATTAAACATAGAAAACTGAGTTGGAGAGAGCAAAAACTTAAAGAGGAATTAAAGAGGCAAAACTGATAAAAAGTTAAAGTTTCTAAACGGTGTAAGGCAAAAATCAAACAGGTTTTTAGCACTTCACCCTACTTATACCATTTATGGTAGTCGGATGCAAATCTTCAAGCATACGATTTTCTTTAAATATGCCAGAATGGGCCGATTAAGGCGCGGGTTTTCTAATCTTAATCTAAGCTTTTTTGCTGATTGACACGCATATAGACAGGTCTGTATATTTCTTTTTATGAAACCACACTCAACCCAAAAGGGCACCGCCCGCGAACATATTCTAGCAGTTGCCGCCGAGCTTTTTTATAAGCAGGGCATCCGTTCGGTGGGGGTAGATACTATTATCGCCGAGGCCGGGGTCGCCAAAATGAGTTTTTACCACCATTACAAGTCTAAGGATTTGTTGGTTGAGGAATATATCCGGCGGCGAGATGGCTGGTGGCGAAAGTGGCTCCAAACTACCGTGGAGCGGCTGGCAAGTGACCCGCGTGAGCAAACTCTGGCGATTTTTGACGCGCTGGCCCAACGCTTTAGCAATCCAGAATATCGGGGTTGTGCATTCATAAATGTGCTGGCGGAGCTTGGTAATGAGCCCGAACATCCCGCCTATCAAGCCGCTCTTGAGCATAAACAACAGGTTTTGGCCTACATACAGGGACTTATGGAAGCAGCCGGGGTTGCTGACCCACCTTATTTAGCTCGTCAGTTTATGTTATTGCTGGACGGGGCTCTGGTAACTGCCGGACGGGAAGGGACTACCGAAGCCGCCAGTTTAGCCCGTCAAATAGCCACCCAACTATTAGAAAAGGAATAATCAAAAATGCTAAAAAGAGTTTCGGGCGGACGCTTACATTATGCCTGGATTATATTTGGGGTAACTTTTCTGGTTTTGATTACTACCGCCGGGATACGCTCCACGCCGGGGGTTTTGCTGGTTCCGTTGGGCAAGGAGTTTGGTTGGGATCGGGCGACGGTTTCACTGGCGGTATCGTTGGGGCTGGTAATGTTTGGCTTGTGTGGCCCCTTCGCGGCGGCTCTAATGGAACGTTTTGGAGTGCGGCGGATAATGCTGATAGCTTTAACTACCAACGTTTGCGCGACGGCCCTGACTACTTTTATTCAGGCTCCCTGGCAATTGGATTTGTTATGGGGGGTCGCGGTGGGGTTGGCGACGGGTGCAACGGCGACGGTTTTGAGCGCGGTGGTCGCCAATCGCTGGTTTGTAAAACGGCGCGGTCTGGTGGTGGGCCTCCTAACCGCCAGCAATGCTACCGGGCAATTGATTTTTCTGCCGTTGTTAGCGGCTCTGGCTACCGGGATTAACTGGCGGGCGGCCTCCTGGGCTACCTGTATTGCGGCCCTGATATTAATCCCGATTGTGGCAGTATTGATGCGGAACTGGCCGCGAGACGTGGGCTTAAAGCCTTTGGGGGCTGAACCTGATAGCGAGGATAACTTCCAGATGCGTCGCAACCCGATGCGTACCGCCATTAACACGCTATTTATCGGCTTCCGTTCTAGCCAATTCTGGCTCCTGGCAGGTAGTTTCTTTATCTGTGGTGCGACTACCAACGGCCTGATTGGTACTCACCTTATCCCGGCGGCAATGGATCATGGCATTACCGAAGTGACGGCGGCAGGGTTACTGGCCTCAATTGGGGTATTTGATATTTTCGGCACTACCCTTTCGGGCTGGTTATCGGATCGTTGGGATAATCGCAAACTACTAGCCTGGTATTACTCGCTACGGGGTTTATCGCTACTATTTTTGCCTTACGCTCTCGGAAGCTCCTTCTTCGGCTTGCTGGCTTTTATTATCTTCTACGGACTGGATTGGGTAGCGACAGTCCCGCCGACGGTGCGTCTGACCACCGATAATTTTGGGCGGGTAAACGGCCCGATTATGTTCGGCTGGATTATGGCAGCTCATCAATTAGGGGCGGCTTTTGCGGCCTTTACCGCCGGGGCTCTGTATAGCTGGCTGGGCGATTATCAGGTGGCCTTTATGTCGGCGGGCTTATTGGCCCTGATTGCGGCTGGGTTGGTCATTCGGATTGACCGCCCCAAGTCAGATGCAGAGAAAGAGAAAGAATTAGAAAAAGTGACACCTACACGAGTTACGGAAGCCTCCTAAAGGGATATGGGGTGAGAAATGAGGAATAGACCGCTAAAACTTTCTCGTTTCTCACTCCCCCTCTTCCGTTTCCTAATATCCCTGCGTTGTCTGACAGTCTTTGTTCTGGTAATAATTTTACTGTTTGGGATAGCTCAACCGCCTCCAGCTCTGGCCCACGCCGGGTTAGCGCGCTCCTTGCCCGCCGCCCAATGTTATGAACTAAAAGAGTGCCAGCAAAACCCGGTTTTAGCCACTCCCCCCACCTCCCTCCATTTATGGTTCTCTGAACCAGTCCAGCCCGTCCGTCATGGGATAATCGTAATTGCGCCCTCTGGCAAACAGGTCGAGAGCGGCCCGATTCAGGCGAATGCTACCGAACTGGAAATTGCCCTGACTGCCAACGAGATTGGCACTTATCAGGTGTTGTGGCAAATTATTTCCGAGGATACTCACCCAGTGCGTGGACGCTTTTTGTTTAGCGTGGGGGAGGTTAGTCAAGCTTTAAGCGACCAGGTTAGCCAGTCTAATCAGGAGTTTGGGGCGGTCTCAGGGTTAGGGCTGCTGTTACAGGTTGTCGGACGCTGGCTACATTTTGCCGGATATGCCCTGGCGTTTGGTGGGCTGGTGGGGCAATTGTGGTTCAGTCGAGGGGGACTGTCATTTAGTACCACCGCCACCAAACGATTCTGGCGATTAGTTAATATGGGCATTCTGGCTTTGTTGCTCGCCGAGCCTTGCGCCTTGCTGGGTCAAACCGCCAGTTTGCGGGTCGAGCAAATCTTTGACCCTGATTTAATCGGCGATATGTTATCCTCAAGTTTCGGGCGAGTGCAGGGGCAACATCTGGCCGCCGCGATTTTGCTATGGGTGCTAACGGACTTTGTGCGACAGGGTTCGCGGACGGCGGAATTAGCCAGCCTGGGACTAGGGCTAATATTGGCGGTGGTGGATGGACAATCCAGCCATGCCGTAACTTCCGGCCCGCTCTTACCGGGGCTGATTGCTAACACTATTCATGTGGTGGCAATGGGAGTCTGGCTGGGGGGGTTGGCGGTGCTACTGGTTTGTCTGGATTTGTCGAACAGCTACAGCTTACGTCAGGTGGTGGGACGGTTTAGCCGACTGGCACTGGTTTGTCTGGGCTGGTTGATAGCCAGTGGGATATTGATGGCAGGGCTGCACTTAAACCAGCCCCTAGACCTTATTACCACAAATTACGGGCGCACTCTAAGTATAAAAGTCCTGACAATGCTGAGCGCACTTGGGCTGGCCTGGGCCGCGCTACGCCGCAAAAATCAACCTTTTTGGTGGAAGATGGAATTAGGCGGGCTGGGTTTAGTGCTGACATTAGCCGGGTTGCTGGTTTCGTTGCCGCCTCCCGCCTGAAATTTCCCCCAAAACAAACTTCCTTGAAATTACGAATTAGCTCAAAACAAATTATCAGTCAAAAATCGCTGGCATTATTTATGCACAGTGGCTGTTAACAGTAATTTGAGTAGGCAATTCTAAGAAAGTAGAGATAATTTATGAGTCAGACCAAGACCCAAGCTCCTTCGTTGGATAAGGAGGCGGAAAACCTGCAAAAAGGCGTTAACCAGATTATTAACTCCTTGCCAGGTGCCAAGAAAATCAAGAATTTCTTAAATGGGGTCTGGCTGGGTCATGCCTTACACCCCTTATTGACCGATTTACCGCTTGGAAGCTGGACAGTTGCCGCCTTACTGGATGTGCTTTCATTAGGTAGAGAAAAATCCAGATTTGCGGCTGGCGCGGATGCCTCCATTGGTCTCGGCATTTTAGGAGCTTTTGGGGCGGCAGCCTCTGGCCTAGCCGATTGGAGCGAAATAGACGGCAAAGAGCGCGAAGTTGGCTTTAAGCATATGCTACTTAATAGCGTAGCCTTAACTGCCTATATTACCAGTTGGCTATTGCGCCGGGCCGGGGGACAGGGCAAAAGGGGCGTAGCCGTAGCAATTTCTTCGCTTGGTTTCACCGCAGTGGGTGCTAGTGCCTACCTGGGTGGAGAACTCGTCTATAAATATGGAATTATGGTAAATAGTAATATCAGATACCAGGAGTTGAACGACTGGACAGAGGTAATGAAGGCCGAGGATTTAGCGGAAAATAAACCACACAAAGTAGTTACTAATAATATACCGATAGTATTAGTGCGTCAGGGTGATAAGGTCTATGCTTTAGGTAATAATTGTTCTCATTTAAGTGGGCCTCTTTCGGAAGGGCAACTTGAAAATGATACAATCGTGTGTCCCTGGCACGGTTCACGCTTCTGCCTGAAAGATGGACAGGTGATAGACGGGCCAGCCGTTTATCCTCAGCCCGTCTACAAGGTACGTGAAAAAGATGGCAAATTGCAGGTCAAATTTGACAAGCAATAGACTCAGGCTGCTTTTACCGACCTGTAAGCAATAATTATTATTCATTTGCTTCTCAGGCGGGTGGGGTTAGCCCAAAATTAGTAAAAGAGCGCATCAGACTGAAGGCCGATTTATAACGCAAGGCACTACCGTCTGGTGCGTAACTTTGTAAGTCATCGCTACCGGACTTTAACCGAACCAATCCCCAGTTATAATAACTATGCCCATCCGTCGAAAAATCTTCCAGTTTGAACCAGAATAATCTGATGACAGAACCGCTCAGGTTTGAAAGTAGCCTCGCTACCACCGCCCGCATAAAATCCAATTGCTGTTGCTCAGCTAGTCTCGGTAGGCTGGATGGGTCAATATTGGCGGAGGCTTCCAGACCTAGCTCGGTTATCCAGATTTTACCGGGCTCGTTGTGGCGGCTCATAACCGCCTGAATTTGGGTCAAAAAAATTTCTACCTGTAGGGGCAGATTTTGGGACGGATTTGCTAAATCTGGATAGGGGTGAATCGCCACCCCGTCCCAGGGGAAATGTTTCTCACTTTTGCTATAAAGGGTAATCGGTTTGGAACTGTATAAACTCTCCAGAAAGTCAGTGGTATAACGATTAGGATTTTCTATTGGAACACCCTTGAGCAATCCCCCTACCAGAATTGGGACGGTGTTTCCCAGGCTATCAAAACGTCGCCGAACTTTGGCGATAAGCGTACCAAAACGGTCAGGGCTAATTTCTTGTTGAGTGCCGTTAGTCGCCCCGTAAAGCTCGACACACACGTTAGGCTCGTTAAGAATCTCCCAGGCGGCAATTTGTCCGGGGTAACGACTAAAAATTTCAGCCGCTCTATCTACAAAACCACGAATATAGCCATTCGTGCCGTTACTTTTATCGGCAGGCAGGTTTAGCTCCTGAATGCCATTAATGATAATTCCGTTACCCAATAAAACCAGAAGTTTCAGGCCACGACTGTTTGCTTGAGCGATAAACCAATCCCACTTGTTATAATCAATCGTTCCGGCGGTGGCATTGTCCCGCTCAACATGAAATTCAACCCGCAACCAACCTGTACCAAGAGCCGTCACATTATCAAATTGGTGATTTAGGAATGTTTGGTTAGGCGCGTTGGGAAAATTTGGATTAGTATTAAACTCATAGTTCGGGTCTCGTCCAACTATTCCAAAATAATCTGAAAAAGCCCCCATCTATAACCCTCCCTGCTTTGCTAAATGTTCTCTAAGCTAACTTACCCTCCCTGCTGCTTCCCATAATGGGCGAGGGTACTCGGCAAGTTATCCACCCATTCTGCCAGTTCAAAATGCATAGTATCCTGACTGGTAGGATTCCAGGCTGCCCCCCAGCCAAAGCCGTGTAACAACATCTGGCGGGCAAAAGTGCGGTTAAAGTTATGCTTGGATTTTTCCGGGTCGGGCTTTTTCTCGGCCCCTTCTTCGCCACTGGCTTTTTCGTTATCATAAACGTTAAAGAAGCCCACCCGCACCAGTTGCAGGGCCGAAGCATCTCGCACCTCATTATCCTTTTCCTTTAAGCCTAACACAAAATCCAGGTCTTTGTAGGATTTTCCTGCCAGGGAATCTTCCAGCCAGACCCAGTAATCATAATCAGCCTGAGCTTTGGTGTCCTTTTTCTTCTGTTTGTCCAGAAACTTCTTCTGGCGTTTATCAATGTCCCGGCCTGAACGACCAAGACCTTTTAACTCGCTCTTTTTCTTACTGAGTTCTTTTTTGTTCTTTTGCGCGGTTAATTCCAGGATTTCGGCATTTAGCCCTTCCTGCTTGCTTTTGAACTCTGCCAGGTCAGCCAGAATTTTCTGCTGCTCCTCGGAGCTCTGGGCTTGCTCCAGGGCTTGCTTTGCGTCCAGTTCTTTTTTGACCGCTTCCTTTTTTGCTCGTACCAAATCTATCCAGGGCTTCAGGAGTACGGCGATTTGTTTGCGGATTGACTCGGTTAGTTTATCCAACTCGGCCTGGGCAGTTTTAAGCTCGGCCTCCACTGCCGCCTGTTCCGCCGGGTCTTTTTTCTTAGTTTTCTGGGCGGTTGCCACCTGCTTTAGCAAATTTTTGTATACAGAGCCATCGTGCAACTGAATATATTGGGTACGCAATGTCGCCAGGGATTCCTTTATTCCAGCGTTGAGGCTACCGACGAATTTGGCATTCACCCCTGAAACCCGGTCAAATTCTTCCTCAAATTTGGACTCTTTCAGGAATTGTTTAACAAAATCCAGTTCTTCGGGCGATTTATTCTCTTTTTCGGCCTGCGTAACTTTTTTACCTAACTCATGCAGTTTCTCACGATGTCCGCCACTTAAATTCAGGTTAGACGAACCGCCCCCAACCACCTGAATCAGTCGCGCCATTCTGCCATCTACAATCATTGAGTTAGTAGCGGCATTAAAATCTACCGCAAACCCAAGCTTATGGGCGTGGAAGCGGCCCGTTTTATGTTCGTGACCGAGATTGCCCCGGAAGGATTGACCTACATCGGTTTTGGGCCAACTTAAACCCTTTTTCTCCAGCACCTTGTTAACCGCTTCCAGCCGCTCCTTCGCCCCCTGGTGCATCCATAAATTGCCGGGGACATCTACCTTCTTGATATTTTTGAAGAATTCGACGGTTTCTTTACGGTTCTCGGCGGTAAGCTCGTCCTGACCCTTCAAGTGCCAGGCTCCCAGCTTAAACAATAAATCTTCGTCGTTAGCTGAATGAATTTGGGCTCGGATGTGTTCGGGTATATCGGCGGTAATATTCTCGGAGGTGTAGGCTGGGTCAGCTTCTTTGGGCTTGCCTTTGCGCGCAATCTCAGAAGTCGGGTTGGGTTGTTTGGAAGTCGCCAACCATCTTTGCAAGGCGCGGTCGCCGCCACCATTAGCCAGATTGTTTATTACGGCCTGACGTTGGGCTCCCATTAGTTTGCCCCGTTGCATCGCGTGCAGAGAATAGGGGGAAGTATCGTTTTCTTCTAGCTGGCTTTCGTTGTGGGGAACAGACTTAGGAGCTATGGGCTTTTTCTGGTACAAACGACTTTTAAGACCGCGCATAACTGTGACCCTTCCTGATAATAACGCAAGGGGTCTATTTTAGCCCCGTTGCATCATTCACCTCTTTGTTACTAAATCGGCGGATTTTTACCCTCAAAGTATAGATAGTTGACCAGTCAGAAAACTCAATAAAGTTAAAGGTGGTCTTGAAGACAGCTAATCTATACTTGAGTTTATGGCACAATAAGCCACTTTGCAATAACCCATTTGGGAGATTTTTACTCCCGCTTTTAACTGGTTAGCGGGCTGAACTACCAACCACCGCAGAGTTAGAAACGGCCTGATTTACCAGAGCGGCAATTTCTTTCAACTTCTTCTCGTTGGGATGTTCCAGGGCCACCACCGTCCCAAAATTACTGACCAATACCAGGCGGTATTTATTGGAACCGCTTCCGCCAGAACTGTAACTATCGTTCCACCAGATTACAAAAAGCACAATCAAGAGGAAAAGAATAATTCCACCGATTATCTTGATAGTCTTGAGAAAGCTCGCTCCGGCATCGGCGGGCGGTTTCGGTGCTTCCTCCGCTTTAGGGGCGGCTGGCACTAGCTCAACGTAGGCACTTTGGGTTTGAGCCAGGGCGTAATATTTCTCCTCAATAATCAACTCATTGGCACTCATAAAGACTTTAGGATTGCCCCACAGTTTTTTGGGTTTCATATTCATTGCTACTGATTGCATTGATTTTCTCCTGATTATTATTAGAAATTAACCTGATTGATAATCACAATAACGTTGTAGGGGTGAGCGTGAAACCCACCCGCAGGACTTGCTAATGCTTAGGCATTCTCGATAGTCGCCAGGATGGCAAGCAAGCTATCTTTCTGGCTATCGAACTTGCTCTTTTCAGTGCCAGCCTCCACCAGATACGTACCCTTGAGGGTCGCATCGTCAATTACCAGCACAAGCTCCACATTGACCACTTTGGTAGTCTGGTCGGTGAACTGAATGCTGAAGCGGGCCGTGTCGTCCGAAACCACTGTGGGTTGCTCAATCACCTGCAAGTCGGGATTTACGCCCTTGAGGTAATCCAGCACCGCGCTGGTGCGGTCTTTCAACTCACCCTTAACGAGATTGCCCGTGCTAAAGCGGAAGATGTTGATATAGTTCCGTTCCGGGTTAAGACTGATAATCGAGCCGCCATCGTCCTTATCGTCAACTTTGGCTTGCCAATCGCTGGGGTAGGTCAGGTTGATGCCCAGGCCACTAACGATCTTGGATTTGCCCGTAGCAGGAGCGGTAGTAGTCGTCGGAGCGGGTTGGTTGGTTTTAAGAGTGCCAAGAATTGAAACCAGCGTGCCAGAAACAGCGGCGAACTTGGGCTTGGCGGCTCCGGCTTCCACCAGATAAGTCCCTTTGAGGGTTGCATCATCAATTACCAGCACAATTTCGGTATTCAGGGCGTTGGTCTTCTTATCGGTAAATTCCATACTGAAGCGAATAATCTGGTCGTTGACTTGGTTCGGGGTTTCCAAAACCTTGAAATCCGCCAAAGAGGTCTGGAAATTGTTCAACAAATTGGTCGAGCGGGTTTTAAGGTCGCCCTGCACTGCCACGCCTTTGGTAAAGCGGTAAATCGTGATGTAGCTGCCGTCAGGGTTAGTACCACCCAGCACGCCTTCATCGTCCTTATCCTGTACAGTGGTAGCCCAACCTGCCGGGAAGGTAATACTGATACCCAGGCCGTTAATGGTGTTGCCAGCAGTTGAAGCGGCAGCGGTAGTGGTTTTAGGGGCGGCAGTGGCTGCCTGAGCAGTAGTTGTCGCTGCAACCGTTGTTGGAGCCGCAGTAGTGGTAGCGGCGGCAGTAGTGGTAGCCACAGTAGTGGTAGCCACAGTAGTGGTCAGTGCTTTGGTAGTGGTAGCAGGGGCTACGGTGGCGGCTGGACTATCACCACAGGCCGCTAGAGCCAGGGCCAACGCCAGTAGCATAACAACCAGTAGGTAAAACTTCTTCGAGGTCTTCACGTTCTTGTTCTCCTTGTAAATAGCTGTTGTAAATCGAAATTAGTACGTTTAGTTACCGCCGATTTTCAGGCAAGGGTAATAAACTTCGGTAGCATCTGGTTAGATAGGTACTTGACTTCTTAACCAATTAACCGCAAAATTAGCTTAAATTCTCAGGACAGTATGAGCCACACTTTCCGAAGTCGAATTCGGAATTGAATGGTGGGCTTTTTAATTTTTGATGACTCCTGTTCTGGTAATCTTCGGGAAATATAGTAAGTGGCTTGTTAAGTTTTTTTCTGCCACTCCCCGAAGGAAGATTACTTTGGTTTTGCACACTTGTATTTAACAGTATAAAAGAACCACTAACAATAATTTTTTTCGTAGTTTTTTCGCTATTTTTTCGCAAAGATATGAATTTAAAGACCTTCCGTGACAAAGTTCGTTATTATCGTCGTTTAACCGGGCAATCGCAGCAGGCACTGGCGGAGGCAATCGGGCTATACCCGACTGTGCTTAGTGCAAAGCTAAACGGCACTGACCAAACTCATCTCCTTAATCATCCTGAAATCAAGCGAATTATTCAGACCCTGGCCGAATGGGAAGCGATTACCCAACAGGCCGAAGCCCAGGAACTTCTGGAACTGGTCAATCTAAAGCTGTCGGTTTTCAGTCCCCAGGAATGGCAAACTTCACCACTAAACCGTCTGGATACTTTACCGAATCTCGAATTAAATAAGCCTAAAGGCCCCCCCCTGCCACTGGATAACAATCGGGGTAAGGACAAGGACAGGAGCGACCCCACCCCAAAGGTTAGCACCCTGGAACATCCTCAACCCCAAAATCCTTTTTTTATTACGCCCGCGCGGCCCACCACTTTCCCGGCCTTGCGAACCCTCGAAGAACCGCCCACTAACCTCCCCCATCAGATGACCTCGTTTGTAGGGCGGGAGTTGGAAATACAACAGGTAGGGGGAATTCTGCGACAGCCAGAAGCGCGGCTACTTACCTTGACCGGGCCGGGTGGTACGGGCAAAACTCGCCTCAGTTTGAGGGTAGCCGAGGAATTACGCCTGGATTTTACGCATGGCATTTTCTTTGTGGCTCTAGCCGTAATTACTGAGCCTGAACTGGTAATATCGGCAATTTCCCAGGTTCTGGGCGTTACTGAAAGTGAAGGTACTTCGCCCCATAGTGTGCTGGCGACCTTTCTGCGCGATAAACAAATGCTACTGATTCTGGATAATTTCGAGCAGATTGTTGAGGCCGCTCCTCTGGTAACAGAATTGCTGGGGGCCGCTCCCCGCCTCAAAATCTTAGTAACCAGCCGCAGCTTGCTGGATTTGTACGGTGAATATGAATATATTGTGCCGCCATTGGCTCTGCCCGACCCGCGAATGAATGCTACTCTGGAAAAGCTGGAACAATATGCGGCGGTAAAATTATTCGTGCAACGGGCCAGAGCCGTCCAGCCTGCTTTTACCCTGAATCCTGACAATGCCTCGGCGGTAGTCGAAATTTGCGCCCGTCTGGATGGGCTGCCCTTGGCGGTAGAATTAGCAGCGGCTCGTAGCAAACTTTTATCGCCCCAAAAAATGCTGCCCCTGCTGGATAAACGTTTGTCGCTGGTGACGGGTGGGGCCCGCAACTTGCCGAAACGCCAGCAAACTCTCCGCAACACTATCGAATGGAGTTTTGACCTGCTTGACCCAGATGAGCAGCGTCTTTTCAGGTGGTTAAGTGTCTTTGCTGGAAGTTTTTCGTTGGAAGCGGCGGCGGCAATTTGTGGTGAACCGGAAAATCCCTTGTTGGTACAAGATACTTTACCCGCCCTTCTGCACAAAAGTTTGTTGCGGCAAATCGAGTCAGCGGAGGACGAGGCGCGTTTTGGTATGCTCGAAACTATCCACGAGTATGCTTCGGAGCTTTTGCTGAAAAGTGGCGAGGAAGAAAAGCTGCACCAAGCCCATGTCCAATATTATCTGGAGTGGGCCGAAATGGTTGAGCCCAAATTGCATAGCACCGAGCAATCACGGTGGGTCAACCGCCTGGAGCAAGACCATAATAATTTACGGCTGGCTCTGCAATGGTCGCTTGAGCATAATGCAGCGGAACTGGCGGGTACGCTGAGCGGTAGGCTCAACTGGTTCTGGTATATTCATAGCCACGTTAGCGAGGGGCGACGCTGGCTCGATAAAATATTGGCAGCAACCTCTACCCTGACCACCCAAACTCAGGCTAAAGTTCTTCAAGTCGCCGGGCAGTTTGCCCATGTGCAGGGGGATTACAAACGGGCTATTCCTTACGCAGACCAGAGTATCGCCCTCTATCGCCAACTGAACGATACACTTAATCTGGCCCGTTCTTTGCGAAATCGGGGGGTAAGCGCGGTCAATACCAGCAATTACCCGGAAGCCGATGTGCTACTGGCAGAAGCTTTGAGCCTGTTTCATGAGGTAAATAATGGTTGGGGGATTGTAATGACCACCCTGCGCCTGGGAAATATTGCTTTTGAACAGGGTCACTATGAACGGGCCAGACTATTATTAAACGAAACTTTGGCGCGCGCCAGCCTCGATGGGGACGATGCCGGGGTCTGCCACGCTAAAGTAGGGTTAGGGGAGTTGGGATTAGCATTGGGCGAGTACCAAGAGGTAGATAATCTCGCGGATGATGGCTTACGACTGGCTCAGGGGTTGGGAGACCGCAACCTGATGGGTTGGAACTTATGGAACAAGGCCGGAGCGGCTCTGGGACAAGGTTTATTGGTGGCAGCCTATACTTTCGCCGCCCAAAGTTACGCTATCTGGCAAGCGATTGACGATGAAATGGGTCTGGCTTTGGCCTTAACCCGCCAGGGCGCGATTGCCGTTGTTAAGGGTGATTTTGTAGTGGCAGCGGATTTTTATTCGCAGGGGCTAAAGTTGTGGCAGAGCCAAAACGGCAAAAGGTACTGCGCCATCTGTTTAGAAGGTCTGGCCCAGATAGCGACCCGGCAGGGTCAATATAAACAGGCGGTCTGTCTATGGGGAGCGGCGGCGGCTATCCGTCAACAATTCGGTACACCTTTGTCCCCCAGCGACCAGCCTGAATACGAGCGGGCAGTGGCCTGGGTGCGGCAACAGTTGACTGAAGCCGATTGGAAAACCGCCTGGGAACAGGGGGGAACGTTAAATTTAGACCGGGCGGTAAATTATGCGCTGGGTTTATTCGGTTAATTTCCACTTTAAACCGATGCAACTAAAGTGTAACCGTTCACGGGAATTGTCATTCTAAGGCGAAGCCGAAAAATCTCAATGTTATAAGCGAGACCCTTCGCAGGCTCAGTAGACTGTAACATAAATCTTGTGGTTATAGAATTGCTATTTTTGAACTTAACATACACTAAACATGTAGGTAAAGACTTGTATTACAAACTACTAAGAATGACAGTGCTATTTTTATCAGCCTGACTGAAGTAAAAAATTTTGCTATGGCTGAGAAGACTATTCACAAGCTCAGAGTGCCAAGCCCGTGAGCAGTTGCCCAAACAAGCTTTTGGGCGGTTTGTCTGATTTAGATAGTGAATCCAGCCACTTTCAACAATTTGCCTTTACAAAAGCCTAAAAACCTCAGTCTTTATTTGTGCTTCTTTGACTATTCCTGTAGCTCCGAAATAGCTCCTTTGGGCAAAATGGTACAAAAGAGGCTGTGAAATATGTACAGCCTGTATATAGATATGACTCCTAAAATTATCTTAAATAGGGTATATCAAATTTTAAGGAAATTCTAATCTGCTCAAAATTCGGTTTAGTCACTAGGGTAATTAAATAAGTTCGCCAAACTTGGCTAATTTTCCCTAAGTAAAGAGAAATTGTCAAAACAATCTCTTGCCTTAAAACACCATTTGTAAACAATGCACAAGGAGGATTAAAGAGGAATGTCATATTTATCGGTCTATTTACAGACACCCCCCCCCAAGCTTGATAGTGGGGATACCGCCTGGATTCTGGTTTCAACCGCCCTGGTTATGCTAATGACCCCGGCGTTAGGCTTTTTCTACGGTGGGCTGGTGCGCCGCAAAAACGTCCTTTCGACCATCATGCACAGCTTCTTTAGCCTCGCGGTGGTTAGTGTTATCTGGGTGCTGTGGGGTTACACCCTGGCTTTTGGCCCTAGCGTAGGCAACGCCGGGATTATTGGCGGGCTGGATTGGTTCGGTCTGAACGGCGTAACGGGTATTAACACTACTTATGCCGCCACCATTCCTTTCCCCCTCCATATGATGTTCCAGATGATGTTCGCGGTTATCACCCCTGCTCTGATTACTGGTGCTTTTGCCGAACGCAAACGCTTCAAGGCTTTCGCGGTATTCCTGGTGCTGTGGTTAACCCTGGTTTACTGCCCCATTGCTCATTGGGTGTGGGGTTTGCAGGGCGCAAAGGGCTGGTTAGGGGCTTTGGGCGCACTCGACTTCGCGGGTGGTACGGTCGTTCACATTGCCTCTGGTATTGCCGCGTTAGTTTGTGCTTTAGTGATGGGCAAACGGACTGGCTTTGGTAAGGAACAGATGGAAGCCCACGATGTGCCAATGGTGGTATTAGGGGCGGGCTTGCTGTGGTTCGGTTGGTTCGGCTTCAACGCCGGGAGTGCCTTATCTTCAGGAGACCTGGCGGTCAGTGCTTTCGTAGTGACACACATCTCGGCGGCAATGGGTGCGATTACCTGGACAACTCTGAGCTGGATTCGGCAGGGGGCACCGAGCGTATTGGGAGCAGCCGCCGGAGCCGTAGCCGGGTTGGTGGCGATTACCCCCGCCAGTGGTTTTGTGAATGCTTCCTCGGCTCTAATAATCGGGTTTGGGGCAGGAGCCATCTGTTATTTCGGAGTAGTTTTGAAAAGTCGATTGGGCTTTGACGATGCTTTGGATGTGTTCGCGGTACACGGTTTGGGGGGTATCTGGGGTGCAATTGCCACTGGGTTATTCGCCACCAAAGCGGTAAATCCGGCAGGGAACGATGGTCTATTCTATGGCAACCCCGGTCAGGTACTGATCCAACTGGCAGCAGTGGGAGCCACCATTGTGTGGAGTGGTGGTATCACCTTTATCATTCTCAAGGTGATAGACGTAACCATTGGGCTACGGGTAACCGAGAAGGAAGAAGTAGCAGGTTTGGATGTGGTCTTACACGGTGAAGAGGCTTATCAGTTATAGAAAGCCGAAGAAGGAGTTAGCGAAATGGATACAGGATTATTGATAGTTGGAGCGGCGTTTTTCGTGATACAGTTCTTAGCCTGGTTCGTACTACCGAATTCCAAGCAAGTTACGGAAAAGAGCGCGGAGTTTAGCTCCATTGGCGACGAGGCTAAGAGCAAAGCTTCGGTCTAAGGAACAGTTAGTTTCGATTATTTCTATGCAGCTAATGCTCTAGCCAGTTAAGCAAAAGTCAGAGCTGACTAACTGCCTAAGAGATATTCATGGGTGGGTCAGTACCCACCCTTTTTGTTTGTCACTTAGCTCTTCTATTAGTTTATATTACGAGGGAGGTGAGTCATGGCTTTCTTCGTTCGTCCGCTAACCACCTTTGAGCTTGAAATTCTTGGTAGAACTATTGATTCTATCAGTGACAGTCCTGATTTTTTATTGCAGTGTTATATTATTTTATTATCAAGCCAACGCTTAAAGAGTGGGGAAATAGCCCGACAACTGAAAATTTCGCAAAATGTGGTATTAAATTCAATCAAACACTTTAACAAAACTGGGCTGGAGAATTTCTACAACTCCATTGGCAAAAATGAGTCTGTTCCTAAGAAACGCGAGATCCTCCATCCAGAGTTTCAGCTTAATCTGTTAAATTCCCTAACACACAAGCCAGACCAAATCAATCTAGCTTACGAAGACAATGGTTATATCCGCCGTTTACGTCAGGTTGAGAAAACCCTGAACCGTTTTTTTGGCCTTGAAAACCAGTCGCTAGAGAGTCGGGACGAGCTTAATGCCTTAAATCAGGCTTATTTAGTTTGGCAAGACCAAAAGCTGGAAGAAAGCTATCTTTACATTTATCTGGATGAAACTATCCTTAACCTGAACGAAACTTCGGCTAAAAATAATTCCAGCCATCTGTTAGCGGCGTTGGCGGTTAAAACCGATGGACAGCGCGAATTCCTGGCCTTTGAGTTTACCTCTGATAATCTGGTGCAACGCTGGCCTATATTCCTGGCGACCTTGCAAAAGCGTGGCTTAAAACAGGCAAGTTTATGGATTACGCCCAATAGCCCGGAATATTCGCTCGCCCTGCAAGCAATTTTTCCTGGTCAAACGCGGGGAGCCTGTCTGCCTGACCTGGAGCGTGAGTTGCAGCATCGGGTTAATGATAAAGAACGCCGCACGATTGCCCGTCGTTGGCGTGAAATTTACCGCCAGCCCAACCGGGATAGTGCCTTACGCAAGGCCCAGCTTTTAATCGCCGATTTGGAAGAAACTGCCCCTCTAGCCTCGGCTGAATACGCCCAAAATTTGACCGATAGCCTCAACTATTTTGACATGCCGCGCACCCACTGGTATTACCTCAAATCCACCCATACTATCCGCGAGACTTTTTTCTATGTTAAAAAGTGGACAAAGCTAATTTCAACCCCCGAACAAACTTTATTACTTATTTTTGCCCTGGCAAATACATTACCCCACCGTAGCCTGAAACTGACCGCCCAAAAGTAGCTATCTGCCTACTGCTCGGCTTATTACATGCGTTAATTTTCGGAATGTGGCATAATATTACCTAACTTACCCTGAGCCTTTAAACGGCGGCAAGGCTGCCAGCTTCTCTGTGTCGAGAAAGGAAGAATATTATGGATTACACTCTGCCCTCTGAAATCCAGGAAATGAAACAAGCTACCCGCGAATTTGTAGATACCTCCCTCATTCCGCTTGAACCAGGATTGGATAAAACTGGCGAAATCCCCACCCAGGCTCTGAAGCAGTTGCGCGAACTAGGTTATTATGGCGTGACAATCCCCGAAGAATGGGGCGGGATGGGCCTAGGTCAACTGGCTTACTGCACCATTCTGGAGGAACTAGGTAGGGCTCATGTGGCTTACAATAATGAGCTGGTTATCGCTAACGGCCTCGGCTCGCATGGTCTGGTGGCGCATGGTAACGCCGCCCAGAAAGACCGCTATCTTCCCCGGATCGCGCGGGGCGAGATTATTACCGCTTTTGCCCTTTCTGAACCACAAGCCGGGAGTGATGCCGCCAATATCCAGACTACCGGGACTAAAGTGGCGGGTGGATGGAAGCTAAATGGCTCTAAACTTTACATAACTAATGCGGTAAATGCTGACCTATTCACAGTTATTGCCAGCACCGACCGCGCGAAGAAGGCCAGAGGCGGCATCACCGCATTTTTGGTAGAGCGTACTAATCCAGGTTTTCAGGTCGCCCAAATTTTGGAAACGATGGGCAGCAAACCTCATAATCACGGTGAACTGGTTTTTAACGACTGTTTTGTAGCGGACGAGATGGTGCTGGGTACGGTGGGCGATGGTTTCAAGGTTGCAATGGAAACGCTGGATGAGGGCCGTTTGCATGTGGCGGCTTCCGCCTGTGGGGTAGCCCAACGCCTGTTAGAGATGAGCGTGGAATGGAGTAAGAACCGGGTAGCTTTCGGTCAGCCGATTGCTGTTAACCAGGGGATTCAGTGGATGTTAAGTGATAGTGCTACCGAGCTTTATGCGTCCCAGCAAATGCTGTATAACGCATGTTGGCGTTACGACCAGGGCGAGAAGGTTAGCAAACAGTGTGCTATGACCAAACTTTTTGCCACTGAAATGGTTGGGCGAGTGGCTGACCGGGCCGTTCAAATGCACGGTGGTATGGGTTATATGCGGGAACTACCGATTGAGCGGATGTATCGGGATGTACGGGTAATGCGGATTTACGAAGGAACCAGCGAGGTTCAGCGTATTGTAATCGCCCGCGAACTGCTCAAGGGGAATCTTAAATAGTGGATAGCACTAATTAGTTTGTTTTCCATATTGACAAACTGTTAAAAATATTTTAATAAATGGGGGTGAACCAACCATAATACCTGCTAAAAGGTTTTTAAGAGTTAACTTTGTTAGCCGTTTAGACTAAGTTATAATTAAATTGTTGGCTTGCCTCCAAGTAAATTTTCACCTGTGAATGAAATCATCCAACATCTCGACACACCACCAGACTTGTTTAATTTTAGATAAAATTGACCATCCGTTGGCTGTTTTTCGCCAAAGGCTTTGTCATGACGGAGCTGGAAAAATTTATAAAATCTACCAAATTTGGTAGCGTTTCCATTCTTTGACCTTATACCTCTTTTATTGGAATATCAGTTCCATTAGAATAAAAAAGGAGGCTAAAGAAACTCTTAATATTTTTATTTTGAATTGGCTATTGGAATGGTCTAAACTCAAAATAAATCTTAAACATATCTCTAAAAGTTGTTTTGGCAACCCCTTTACAAATTCTTTATAGTGTGATATGCTGAAAACAACTTTGGAAGCTATTCCAAACCAACCTGTCCCACATCTTATCTAACTAAAAATGGCGACCTGCTTTAAGCAAGTTGATTTGTTTACCTTGCAAAACATGTCAAATTCCTTATAGAAGATTGCCCACAAACTGACCGAGAATTGAATCAAGGAGGATTTGCAGATGCCAAGTGCTACATCATCCAAATTCAAGAAGCAGAGTCTACTGGCGGTATTAGCCATGACTTTGTTGATGGTTTTGGCGGCTTGCGGCGACCCAACCGCCACCACTGCTCCCGTCGCGACTACCGCGGCGGCGACGACCACCGCCGCCGCCGCGACTACCACCGCCGCCGCGACTACCACCGCCGCCGCGACGACCACCGCCGCCGCCACAACTACCGCCGCAGCAACTACAACCGCCGCCACTGGCCCTACCGACTTCAGTAAAATTGGTACTGAACTGGTAGATGCCTATGCCGGGAAATACAAAGGTACTAAGGTTAGCCTCGGTTACGGCGTTTTAGGAACCGATGAGGAACCTAAATTCAAAGCTACCTTTAAGGATTTCCAGGACAAAACTGGTATTACTATCAATTTCGTGCCTGGGGAACAGGTAGAAGATGTCACTGTCAAGGTACAAAGTGGTACGATTGAGGATGTTGTAAACTTCCCTCAACCAGGTCGTATGGCCCTTTATGCCCAGCAAGGCAAGATAGTTGACCTTAACAAGTTTATCAAGGCCGATTGGCTCAAGCAGAACTACAATCAGGGCTTTATTGATACCAACACTGTCAATAGCCCAAGCGGCAAAATTCTGGGTGGGGTTTTCGCCCGCATCAACTTCAAGAGCGCGGTTTGGTATCCCAAGAAGCAATTTGAGGCGGCTGGGTACAAGATTCCGACTACCTGGGCTGAAATGACCGCCCTGCAAGACCAGATTATCAAAGATGGTGATACACCCTGGTGTATCGGTATCGAAAGCCAGAGTGCTACCGGGTGGCCCGCTACCGACTGGATTGAAGACATAATGCTTCGCACCACTTCGTTAGACAACTATGACAAGTGGGTTGCTGGAACTTTGCCTTTCACTTCCCCTGAAGTCAAGAATGCCTTCAATATCATGTCAACTATCTGGTTCAACGACAAAGAAGTCTACGGCGGTCGCAAGAGTATCGCTACGACCAACTTTGGTGATGCGCCTACCCCGATGCTCCAGACCCCACCCAAGTGCTGGATGCACCGCCAGGGTACTTTCATCACCAGCTTCTTTGAAAAGAACAAGCCAGGAGTAAAGGCCGGGGTGGATTACGACTTCTTCTATTTGCCGCCGATTGATCCTCAGTACGGCAAGCCAGTGCTGTTCGCTGGTGACTTGTTTGCGATGTTCAATGACCGCCCAGAAGTTCGGGCCGTGATGGAGTTTTTCACCACTTACGAGTCAATCTCACCCTGGATTAAACTGGGTGGTGGGGCTCTCTCGCCTCACAAAAACTCGAATTTGGCTGACTACACCACCGACCTGGAACGCAATGCGGCTAAGTATATTCAGAATGCTTCCAGTGTACGTTTTGATGGTTCTGACTTGATGCCCGCTGAGGTAGGTTCCGGTAGTTTCTGGAAGGGTGTTACGGACTACGTTAGCGGCAGTGCTACGCTTGACCAGGCTCTGGACACCATCCAAAAGGGCTGGGCCAACGTCAAGAAGTAAGCAACAACTCGGTAGGCTAAGACCAAGGCTAAGGTAAAACTCATAGCCTACCTTGTTTAAAGTAGCCGCGCCAGACCGAAAGTTAAGCGCGGCTATTCCTTTAATTTCAACCTCGAAAGTTAGTCCAAACTGCTCCAGGCTGCCAAACGGCCTGAATATATAGGAGATCTAAGATGATCCAAAATACGCGAGAAGCTGATAAAAAGCCAGCCTCGTCTACCGCCGCCGGTGGCTGGATTCCAGGGCAGTTCCTAATCGCGCTCGTTGGTCTGGTAGTGGTGCTTGCACTGCTCTGGCTGGGATTTATCTACCTCAAAGGCAGCAAAACTGCCAGCCTTTTAAATGCGGTAATTGCTATCGCCTGGGGGGTCGGGGGAATAGCTGCGCTGTTCTTTTCGGCTAATTACTTAATCGAGGCTCTACCCCACAAAACCCGAAACGCCGTTCGACCTTTTCTCTTTTTCCTGCCGGGAGTGGGTATCTTGTTCCTGTTTTTGACTATCCCAACCCTGATTACTTTTTATCAGAGTTTCTTCAATAGAGACTCCACTTCCTTTGTGGGTCTGGATAATTATATTGCCACCTTCACTGACCGCTCAATGCTTGAGTCGTTCCGCAATAACCTGATCTGGTTGTTTTTCGGGACAGGTTTCTGTGTAGGTTTGGGATTATTAATTGCGGTGCTGGCTGACCGTAGTAAATTTGAGACTCTTGCCAAGGCCATCATCTTTATGCCAATGGCGATTTCTCTGGTGGGTGCCAGCGTAATCTGGAAGTTCATGTATGCTTACGCTCCTGCCGACCAACCTCAAATTGGTGTACAAAATGCTATTCTACAGGCATTTGGAGTTGAACCCCAATCCTGGCTAACCCTCCAGCCCTGGAATAACATGTTCCTGATTTTAGTGCTGGTTTGGGGGTCAACTGGCTTTGCGATGGTGCTTTTTTCGGCGGCTCTCAAGGGCGTGCCGGGCGACCTTATCGAAGCCTCCCGGGTGGATGGAGCCACTGAATTCCAGGCCTTCTTCGCGATTGTCATTCCCTACATTCAGGGTACCATCTTGACGGTTACCACTACCACCGCCATTGGTACGCTCAAGATTTTCGATCAGGTTTGGGTAATGACAGGTGGACAGTATGGCACATCGGTGGTTGGTACTGAGTTCTACCGCCAATTCTTCACCAATGGCAACTTTGGTTATGGTTCGGCTATCGCGATTGTGTTGTTTATCGCCATCTCTCCGGTGTTGATTTATAACCTGCGCCAATTGCGGAAACAGGAGGGCTTCTAATGTCTGCAATGACTAAAGCACAAACCGCCGGTACCAAGGGTAACAAACTGATAAATGGTATCCTAGTAAACGGAATATTGGGTTTCCTCTGTTTATTGTGGTTGATACCCACCCTGGGGCTTTTAGTTTCGTCACTAAGAGAGCGTGCTGATATTGCCACTTCCGGTTGGTGGACGGTTTTCCCCCATCAGGAATATCTTAGCTCAAGCCAGGTACAACTGATCGCCGGGCTGCCACTTGACCAACTGATTACGGTTGAAGGTCAAACCTTAACCGATGACCAACTCCGGGCTGGTTACAAGCTACCAGATGGTCGAAAGGTTATCTGGATCAATCGCCGGGCCAGAACAGTGGATGTCCAGACCCAACAATGGACCGCCAAAGCCAATTTCACCCTAGTCAATTATCAGAATGTGTTGATTGGGCAGAGTTATACCTTTACTCAGGCTGATGGTAGCACCAAGACCGAACAGGGCCAGGATATGAGTACGGCTTTTATCAACTCGCTCACCGTCGCTATACCTGCAACTATTATCCCGATTTTGTTAGCGGCCTTTGCCGCTTACGCTTTTGCCTGGATGCGTTTTCCGGGACGAAAGCTGCTGTTTACAATGGTGGTGGGGTTATTGGTAGTGCCAAGTCAGGTAGCCTTGATTCCGCTTTTGCGGGCCTTTAGCCCTGGTGGGTTGGATATAGGTGGCACATTTCTGTCGTTGTGGCTAGTGCATACTGGCTTTGGTTTATCGCTGGCGACTTACCTGCTTTACAACTATATCAGTGGGTTGCCACGCGAGATTCTTGAGTCGGCTTTTATTGATGGGGCCACCCCCTTTACGATTTTCCTTCAGTTGATTTTGCCCCTTTCTGTACCCGCTCTGGCCTCTTTCGCGATTTTTCAGTTTATGTGGGTTTGGAACGATTACCTGAACGCCTTAATCTTCCTGGGTTCGACCCCGGAAAGTCAGGTGGTGACGGTAAAACTGGCTTCAATGATTGGATCGCGTGGGCAAGATTGGCATCTTCTAACTGCCGGGGGTTTCATATCAATGATTCTGCCATTGGCGGTGTTCTTTGCCCTGCAACGCTTCTTTGTACGCGGGTTGCTGGCGGGTTCGGTAAAGGGCTAGTTTTCTCAGCCTGGATATGAATAATTGAACCTGATTTTGTAGGGGTAGACCTTTGTGTCTACCCTGTTTGGAAGGGCTGGCACGGGGAATCTGCCCCTAC
>Ga0209724_1001213_pt1 | contig 23724 bp, 11 predicted proteins | sample grotaG_FD_184143 | JGI IMG/M metagenome (GOLD analysis project Ga0209724, IMG submission 184143) | Glacier valley bacterial and archeal communities from Borup Fiord, Nunavut, Canada, to study Microbial Dark Matter (Phase II) -... | ecosystem: Environmental > Aquatic > Freshwater > Ice > Glacier ...
TTTGTAACATACTTGTGTTTTTATTTGCCATCGTACATCGGTTTTTTCAGCCGAAGATACGATTGATGGGTTATGTTACAAATCCATCCCTGTTTTATTTTAACAAATGGTTCAGTTTGTGCCGGAATGGCAGGTTATAATTTTCCAGTAATCCTGATTTATTTTGTTATTCTGTTTTAACAAATGGTATACTTTGCCCCGGAATAGTGGTATACATTGCTCCGGAATAAGTGGTATACATTGGATCGGAATATTCATAACATCCAACAAAACAAGGATTGAAACGTTGATACGTTGATGTATCTTGATGCTGCTAAAAACCTTTCAGAATAACATCCAACAAAACAAGGATTGAAACTCTTATGAGCCAACATTAGAAAATATTAAAAACGGTACTTTCAGAATAACATCCAACAAAACAAGGATTGAAACTCAATTAAGGTGTAATTATAAAATCATCTGTTAAATCTTTCAGAATAACATCCAACAAAACAAGGATTGAAACGACTTAGACAATATATGAACCATATTTTGCATAAAACTTTCAGAATAACATCCAACAAAACAAGGATTGAAACTTGAACGGTTTTGCATACTTCATTTGCAATGGACTGCTTTCAGAATAGCATCCAACAAAACAAGGATTGAAACAAATTATACTAAAAACAGGACCAAAAGAATCAGTTACTTTCAGAATAACATCCAACAAAACAAGGATTGAAACAAAACAAGCCGTCAAGAGCGGTAAAATATTATGAAACTTTCAGAATAACATCCAACAAAACAAGGATTGAAACTTGACTCAGTATTTATACAATATTGACGGGAGTAAATCTTTCAGAATAACATCCAACAAAACAAGGATTGAAACAAATTATGACTACAAATCATCAGGCAAACCATGAAGCTTTCAGAATAACATCCAACAAAACAAGGATTGAAACTTTAACCTAACGGCATCAGCCTCAGCATTCGTTTTCTTTCAGAATAACATCCAACAAAACAAGGATTGAAACTTAATTGCCAGCATTTTAACCAAACAACGGTGTGGTCTTTCAGAATAACATCCAACAAAACAAGGATTGAAACTTTACACGATCGTCGAGGGCGGTGTGACTTATGACACTTTCAGAATAACATCCAACAAAACAAGGATTGAAACTTAAGACTAAGCAGAGTACAAGGATCACAGAGCAGAGCTTTCAGAATAACATCCAACAAAACAAGGATTGAAACATTGTTTGTGTTACTCTTTTTGTCCTCCCTCCATCTTTCAGAATAACATCCAACAAAACAAGGATTGAAACATTGCTCAACTCTAGATACAATCAAAGCATTCAACTTTCAGAATAACATCCAACAAAACAAGGATTGAAACTGTAGTTCATAAATACCCACAACCAGAAGAACAGGCCTTTCAGAATAACATCCAACAAAACAAGGATTGAAACCTGTATATTTCGCACATTGTTTTATTTTTACTTTCTTTCAGAATAACATCCAACAAAACAAGGATTGAAACTCAGCCAGGCTGCAAAGAATAAACAGGTCATGGCTCTCTTTCAGAATAACATCCAACAAAACAAGGATTGAAACCAACAAGAGATAGCAGTATGATAACACAAGTCAATCTTTCAGAATAACATCCAACAAAACAAGGATTGAAACAGGGAATACATTAATATTGGAAATATGGATATGCAATCTTTCAGAATAACATCCAACAAAACAAGGATTGAAACTGATCTTAACCTCCGCCTGAATTTCGCGCTCCTTCCCTTTCAGAATAACATCCAACAAAACAAGGATTGAAACTTCATTAAATATCAATTATTCTATATATTTTAACACTTTCAGAATAACATCCAACAAAACAAGGATTGAAACTCAATCCAGAACCGCTCGACCTCCTCTTCCATATATTCTTTCAGAATAACATCCAACAAAACAAGGATTGAAACGATATAACAGGAAGGTTACAACTAATTTCTAATAACACTTTCAGAATAACATCCAACAAAACAAGGATTGAAACAAGCAATTTTAAAGGCTTCGATTTTGTCCCATACCACTTTCAGAATAACATCCAACAAAACAAGGATTGAAACCATGATACGTTTCAAAGAGAGTATTGTAATGAGTATCTTTCAGAATAACATCCAACAAAACAAGGATTGAAACACCTTTAAAACTTATAAGATGAAAGCAAATTACATACTTTCAGAATAACATCCAACAAAACAAGGATTGAAACCAAATAATTTAACCCCCTTTCATTGCCGGATAAATCTTTCAGAATAACATCCAACAAAACAAGGATTGAAACCCAACCAAATCCAGGCGCCCAAAATAATAACCACCACTTTCAGAATAACATCCAACAAAACAAGGATTGAAACTAATTTTGAGACGAAATAAACTTTTAAATAACAAACTTTCAGAATAACATCCAACAAAACAAGGATTGAAACCGGATTAAAATATTCATTTCGTTAGGGAGCCGCTCCACCTTTCAGAATAACATCCAACAAAACAAGGATTGAAACTCATCTCTTAAAAGATCCAATGTGGCTAGGCTCCCCTTTCAGAATAACATCCAACAAAACAAGGATTGAAACAACCTTGAAAAAATGAAGGAAAAAAAGCTTTTAACTTTCAGAATAACATCCAACAAAACAAGGATTGAAACCCAGAAAAAGAACAGTAACCGCAAGGCGGAAAACTGTCTTTCAGAATAACATCCAACAAAACAAGGATTGAAACATATTGTTCGTAAGTAAATAGTACCTTAGTGGCACTCTTTCAGAATAACATCCAACAAAACAAGGATTGAAACTTAATGGCTCAAACCCTAAATAATTACGGTGACACATACTTTCAGAATAACATCCAACAAAACAAGGATTGAAACTCGGTCATTCCTGTAAATTGCATTAACTCCACATCTTCTTTCAGAATAACATCCAACAAAACAAGGATTGAAACCAACCGTGAGAACCCTGAAAAAGCTAAACGTCTTACTTTCAGAATAACATCCAACAAAACAAGGATTGAAACCTAACAGTAAAACAAGGAGAAGGTGGTGGGGAAGCACTTTCAGAATAACATCCAACAAAACAAGGATTGAAACACACTGAAAGCGAATACTTCGATTATCTGATATCGGTCTTTCAGAATAACATCCAACAAAACAAGGATTGAAACATCCTCGGTCTTTTTGATTTCGACCAATGGCTTGAAACTTTCAGAATAACATCCAACAAAACAAGGATTGAAACCGCTTCTCTTCGTCTATTGTCAGGAGAAGTATCATTCTTTCAGAATAACATCCAACAAAACAAGGATTGAAACGAATTATACTATGCCTAATTCAGGCGCCATGTGACTCTTTCAGAATAACATCCAACAAAACAAGGATTGAAACGATGCAGGTATTTCTAAACGCCTTTATTTGGCAGGCTTTCAGAATAACATCCAACAAAACAAGGATTGAAACTATCTTGAAGTGATCAGGAAGTACTATGTACCAACACTTTCAGAATAACATCCAACAAAACAAGGATTGAAACATCTTAATAGCCGCTCTCGAAAGCATCAACGCAAACTTTCAGAATAACATCCAACAAAACAAGGATTGAAACAGGAACTGGAATAAATATTGAATTACTCAGCAGGTGCTTTCAGAATAACATCCAACAAAACAAGGATTGAAACCAGTATCAAACAACAAGGGAATAGCCCACCACCCACACTTTCAGAATAACATCCAACAAAACAAGGATTGAAACAGAGTCCAGTGTAAACTGCACGTGCTTCAACTGGTACTTTCAGAATAACATCCAACAAAACAAGGATTGAAACTTGAATATTGTCTATGTGTATAAATACATTGACAGGCTTTCAGAATAACATCCAACACAATAAGGATTGAAACGAAACAGGCCAAACTTGTATCCTTTAGCACAAAAGTCTTTCAGAATAACATCCAACAAAACAAGGATTGAAACTTTGTGGAGCCGCATCTGAAGGAATGGATGATCAAGCTTTCAGAATAACATCCAACAAAACAAGGATTGAAACATCGCAAACGATAACGGTTCTATATCGTGTTATTCTTTCAGAATAACATCCAACAAAACAAGGATTGAAACTAGCCAATAACAACATGGCCCTGGTCGATGATCCCGACTTTCAGAATAACATCCAACAAAACAAGGATTGAAACCGATAGATTGAACTGATGATACTTTGTAGCCTTCACTTTCAGAATAACATCCAACAAAACAAGGATTGAAACTGATGCTGGAGGGTTGCCAGGAGTTTGAAAAAAGGACTTTCAGAATAACATCCAACAAAACAAGGATTGAAACGAAAAAGAGGAACTTTTGCGATTTCAAAACTTTCTACTTTCAGAATAACATCCAACAAAACAAGGATTGAAACATCCTCGGGGTTATTGTGATTCTGCTGTGGAAATTCACTTTCAGAATAACATCCAACAAAACAAGGATTGAAACCCCACCAGTACCTACCAGTTATAACATGTAACCTACTTTCAGAATAACATCCAACAAAACAAGGATTGAAACCGGAGAACCTTACGGGATTGTCGGCACCACAATTGCTTTCAGAATAACATCCAACAAAACAAGGATTGAAACACTATGTAGCGCATAAGGGGGAGCGAGAGGAAGAAGACTTTCAGAATAACATCCAACAAAACAAGGATTGAAACAACGGGATTGTTGACAAGATCTCCAAGACCGCCACCCTTTCAGAATAACATCCAACAAAACAAGGATTGAAACTCAAGATGGCAAACCAGGGATTCGTCCCAACTCAGGCTTTCAGAATAACATCCAACAAAACAAGGATTGAAACACACATGCCGGCGACGGCCTATGGTGGGGATTAGATCTTTCAGAATAACATCCAACAAAACAAGGATTGAAACCAGAAATAAAGAAATGCTTCACGAAGCAACTCGGGACTTTCAGAATAACATCCAACAAAACAAGGATTGAAACATTGTTTGTACACTATATCCTATACTTTCAGGTTCACTTTCAGAATAACATCCAACAAAACAAGGATTGAAACACTTTGTCACAAACCGCTGTAAGTGGCTGAGTAACTCTTTCAGAATAACATCCAACAAAACAAGGATTGAAACTTGTTTCGTTGACCGAATCTGTATAACTCTCTTCCTCTTTCAGAATAACATCCAACAAAACAAGGATTGAAACTTCATATCAAATTAGTTTACAGTGTTAACTATTATCTTTCAGAATAACATCCAACAAAACAAGGATTGAAACCGTTAAATAATTCAGTGCCAATGGAGGTGACTGTAACTTTCAGAATAACATCCAACAAAACAAGGATTGAAACTTCATATCAAATTAGTTTACAGTGTTAACTATTATCTTTCAGAATAACATCCAACAAAACAAGGATTGAAACCGTTAAATAATTCAGGGCCAATGGAGGTGACTGTAACTTTCAGAATAATATCCAACAAAACAAGGATTGAAACCCATTCTATCCTGACAGGATTGTGCATCATTTATTGCTTTCAGAATAACATCCAACAAAACAAGGATTGAAACAGCTTCATATTGTCGCACAGTCTCAGCCAGATTAGCTTTCAGAATAACATCCAACAAAACAAGGATTGAAACAAGTTTTTGGCTTATTATTCGGATGTAGATGTAACACTTTCAGAATAACATCCAACAAAACAAGGATTGAAACCTTAAAACATCAATTGGGAACCCGGCAAATGATGTCTTTCAGAATAACATCCAACACAATAAGGATTGAAACATTTTTTCATGCTAACTTTCTTTGGTTGCGCAGTAAACGCGAATTGATAGAAAAATTCAATTATGAGAATTTACCGATTCTGGACAATACAGACGACATTACACCAGCATTCGATAAATATTGGAGCGAAGAGAGAAAAACCAGGCATCTTGCAACGTAAGAAATTAGGCGACAGATGAGATGATGAGAAAATGAGAAGTTTGAAAATGAGAAAATGAGAAGATGAGAAAGTGAGAAGATAAGAAAATGAGAAATATGCTACCCATCATTACAATATATACCACATTTTAAGTCAATAAATAATAATTTATAAAATAATATACATTATCCTTGTTTATATTATGAACATTGCTTAACTTTATAGGCAATAAAACAAACTACCAAAGTAGGAAGACTTTAAAGGAGTATTTTTTGATGGGTTACTGGTATTATTCTCCCGCTGATTCTCTTCTACCTTTAGTATGGATGGAGCATTTGAATCAAACGGAAAACTTAATATCATAAACTTATGAGACCAAATTTTGATGTCATGTATTGGTACCATTTTGGAGAAATGCATGGCGATTCTCAATTATTGACTTCCAGGACCAAAAATCGGAAATGGTACCTTGAACCTGTTTGCTTTACAAGTTTCAACACTGATATCTTTACCATTGTCTCCAGGATTGAAGAAAATAAAACCGATCTCACTGCCAATTACAGTCATTGGCTGGATATCGGCTTTGCCCTTGCCAATGCGTTCGGTGAAGGTGGGCGGACTTATTACCATCGTATCAGCCGCTTCAATCCACGTTATTCACCCGATCGCTGCAACGTTTCATACGACACTTGTTTAAAGGGTAAAGGCCCCGTAATTGCCTTCAACACTTTCTTTCACCTGGTTAAACAAGCAGGGCTTGATGTTCCCGGCAGAGTTTCACGCCTGCGTATTGTTTCGAAGGATACAGAAGAGGTTGCTCCAAAAGATGAACCTACTGTAAATTCTGAGGATACAGAGGTTGCTCCAATAGCTGACCCAATTGTAAATGCGGAGGATTCACTGGTTTCTTCAATAGATGAACCTACTGTGAGTATTGAAATTCCTGCAGATCCAGGAATTGAAAACTTTATTTTTAACACCCCTCAGTTACCCGCCGGCCTCTATTCACAGCTACCTGAAATACTGCGGGAGAGTTGTCTTCTTTTTGAAGAAGGAATTGAACAGGATGTTTTCCTGATCAGTTCATTGACTGTTCTGAGTGGTTGTTTTCCCAATATCGAAGGGACCTACTTTGACGAAAGTTACTCGGCCCATCTATTTACATTTATTACTGCACCGGCAGGCTCTGGAAAAGGCAAAATGAATTGGGCTAAATATTTCGGAATGGCCATTCACAACCAAATGACCGAGCAGTCGGACCGGGAATGGAAAGCTTTTGACCGCAATTTGGAGAGGTATTACAACTTAACCAAGGCTCAAAGGCTAAAGGTGGAAAAACCGGTAGAACCCCCAAACCTCATGTTCTTCCTCCCCGGCAACAGCAGTTCTGCTGCATTTATCCAGGCATTGGCTGACAATAAATTCAGAGCTGTTATTTTTGAAACTGAGGCCGATACGTTGGCCAACACCTTAAAACATGAATGGGGTGATTTCAGTGATTTGCTCAGAAAAGGCTTTCATCATGAAAGTTCGAGCGTGTCCCGCAAAAAGGGCAATATGTGCATCGAGATAAAAGACCCACACATCGCATTTTGTTTAGGAGGTACACCCAATCAGGTTCACCACCTGATGCCAAACGTTGAAAACGGATTGTTTAGCCGCGTCATGTTCTATGCCTTTGAAGACCATAGCGAATTTAAAAACCCTTTCATCTCCCATTGCGCTGTTAACTATAAAGAGTTCCTGACTGAAAAGGGCGATCGGATTTTTGAATTGTACAATCAACTAAACCAGCTCGCTCAACCCATTCAATTCAAACTTACCGAAGAGCAAGGGCTCAAGTTCACCGCCTTATTCGGAGCCATGCTCTCAAGGAACGAACTGCTGATTGGAAGGGATTTTAATGCCAGTATCAAACGCCTGGGCCTGATTACTTTCCGCATCGCGATGATCCTTACTGCCCTTCGGTTATTGGAGACTCCTCAGCAGGAAGGGATTACTGAGCAGGTGACTGAAAATAGTCACCAGCTCAGGAGTCACCAGCTCAGTTGCAGTGACCGTGATTACGAAACGGCTATAACCATTGCCGCGACGCTCGAGAAACATGCCATAGCGGTCTATCAAACCATGCCCAACAATAATCTGAAGGGCATTTGTCTTACCTTCTTTGAAAAGTTACCGCAGCAGTTCGATCGTCAGGGTTATCTAAAAGTAGCCGGGGAGTTGGGCATTCAACCCAAAACAGCCGAAAAATATATCGCTCAATTTAAGCAACTCCTAAATCACGAACACAATTTATATAGTAAGATTATAAAGTGAGAAAGTGATAAAGTGAGAAAGTGAGAAAATGATTGGTAATTGATATCAAATATGCGTTTTTACAAATAGGACCGTAGGATTCATAGGAAATGAGGAAGTGTTTCCTACGTTTCCTACGAATCCTACGGTCCTATTTGCAAAAATGCATATTTGGATTCAATATTTAGGACATAGGAATCATAGGATTTGTAGGAAATGGAAATAGATTAGTGAGACTGAGCATTCCCGGGAGTAACGCCATTTTCACCATAAGCGTCAATTTCAAACCAATAAGTCTGGCCTTTATTTAGGCTATTGATTGTAACTGATGTATCTTTATTTACCTGGTAGCTTCGGTATAATTTGTCTTTTTGAGCACCAAACCGTATATTGTAACCTGTGGTATTGGCCTGTTTGGTCCAGGATAGTGAGATTGAACGTGGATCTTTTGAATCTCTTAATGCATTGAAAGAATTTACTTTAGTTGGTTTAATACCTGTTCCTAATCCAAAGACCCGAAGATCCGAAATGGCAAATGTTCCATCAGGCACCCTATAATTTGTTACTCTTACATATCGCGCCTTCAGAGGCACGCTCATGACTTCATATTGATGGGTAAGATCTTCTGTATTAGCAGTTTTATCACTTACTGTTTGCCACTTTACCTTATCGGTTGAATATTCAACCAGGTACTGGTGCGGAAGAACTCCATCACGTCCCAGAAGTTGGGTTTTATTCTCTGCAAAATTTATCTGAACTGCATTGATGTTACATAGTGAACCTAAATCAACACTTAGCCATTCATCTTTATTTCCTGTTTTAACGCTCCAATAGGTTCGTATGTCTTCATCGAATGCTTGAGCAATTGGTTGTGCAGCAATGCTTGATGAGGCTTCTGCCTTTTTGTTGTATGAAAGCAGTGCCCATCCGGGGTTAAGTTCACTTACATCGGTGTATTTATGATCTGGCATAATAAGAGGGTAGTCCCCAAAATCGTTGTATGAAAATAGCTCTCCATCTTTATCAAATCCAACGGGAAACAGACCCAGTCGGCGTTCGAAATCATGTTTTACAGAAATAGTCATTGTTGCAATATGCCACCAGTTACCATATTTATCTGCAAAAGTTGAACCATGACCAGCTCCACAGGCAAAGCCTGCAGGTTTGGAAGAAAATGGATTATTTGAAGCATAAGTAAATGGTCCCAATGGATTATCGGAAACATAAACACCATCACCATAACTTTTAAACTCGGTGCCTGGTCCTGCATATTGGAGATAGTATTTCCCTTTGTATTTATTCATCCAGGCCCCTTCAATCCATGGGTTAACGGTTTTGTCATTATAATCTCCCGGCCTTTCCCAGCCATGTTCCAAAGGATTTCCACTCAGGCATACAACAGTCTTACCTTTTGGGTTGAGCTTGTTGTCTACATCCAGTTCAACTGCTTCCAGAGGACTATTATTGGAACAACCAGAATAGAAATAGACTCTGCCATCGGTATCAGCAAAAATTGCAGGATCAGTAATTTTCAGAGGAAATGAATTGTTGTATTCTTCCCATTTACCATGGGCCGGATCGTTTGAACGAAATATTGTATTGCTTTGAGAAGCAAAAAAATAGAGCCAATCGCCAATTACCACTGCCGTTGGCGCATAATTTTCAAGAGGTAGGGTAGGGGTTGTTACGAATTCCCATTTAAGCAAGTCACTTGAATACCAATACCCACCTGATTTTGATGCAAATAAATAGTAATTGTCCTTATACACTGCAATGGTTGGATCGGCTGCTTCACGTCGGGATGGTTGGTCCAAACAAAACCGGTAACTAAGGTTCATTGGATTGCAATAGGTTTGACCCTTTACTTTGACCAGTTGAATTCCAAGAACAAAAATGAGTGTTAGTGCTAATATTGTGAATGCTTTTTTCATAATTATTTAGTCGATTTTAGATATTAAAAATCGTTTTTAAGATTTATTCTTTTCTCATTGCCTGCTCCATATCTTCCATCAAATCTAAGGCACTTTCAATTCCTACCGAAAGGCGCATCATCGTTGGGCGAATTCCCATTGAACTTCGCATGGCTTCAGGAAATTCAGTATAAATTGTTGAATATGGATGAATGATCAAAGATTTATTATCATTGAGATTGGTTGCACGACGGATAATTTTCAGTCGGTTCATAAAACGATAACAGTCTGCTAAACTTTCCAGATCAAAAGTCATTACTGTACCAGGAATACCGTTAAATTGCTTCAATGATAAATCGTAATATTCTGAATCTTTCAATCCGGGATAATCAACCCGTATCACCTTAGGGTTTTGCTGAAAATATTCACCCAGCTCCATACAGTTTTGGTAACAACGTTCAACTCGTAGTTCTAGAATATCGAGTCCTGCAATCATATAACTGGCTGAATGGGCAGTCATTGGCATACCGAAATTCCTATAATAGTTTTTCCGCAGACGAGCGATAAAAGCATCTTTCCCAAATTTGCCTGCAAAATCCTGACAGTTTGGATTTTGCTTCCAGTCGTACAACCCGTTATCGATGATTATTCCACCGACTGCCGTAGCGCCGCCTGAAATGAATTTTGTCGTTGACATTACTTCAATATGGACACCCAACGATTTCGAACTAAAGACAGAAGGCGGTGTAATGGTGCTATCTACAATAAGTAAGATTCCATGAGTATTGGCAATTTTCACCAGATGGCTGATATTGGCGACTTCCAACTGGGGATTGGTCACTGTTTCAAAATAAATAGCTCTGGTATTTTCATCAATCAGAGGTTCTATTAATTCAGGTTTTGTAGTGTCAACAAAACGGGTTTCAAGTCCATAAGCCGAAAGACTTTGATCGAACAGCGCCAATGTATGACCAAAAAGATGATTGCCGGAAATGATGTTGTCGCCCTGTTTACATATCGCCATCATGGTAGCTGTAATGGAAGCCATTCCTGACGATACAGCCAATACCTGATGAGCACCTGTTAGCGTTCTCATCTTGGTCTCGAAGTACTCAACTGTTGGATTGCTGGTTCTCGAATAAGTATGTGCAGGCAGTTCGCCACGAAAATTGGCTGCAATATCTTCTGCAGTGGCAAAATCAAATGCAACCGATTCGTAAACAGGCATGGCCAACGCATTGTGCGGATCTTTCCGTGGAAAGGGTATATTTAATGAGCGGGTAGTAAAACTCTTCATCTTTGAAAATATTGATAATTCATTCACAAAGATAAGATAATGATTTCACAGTGACCTGAACTTTTAATGTTGAGATAAACATTTAAGAGGATTTCAACACCATTTTTGTCTAATAACCTGAGTTCGATTTAATCATCATTTCTGTCATTTGTGTCATTTATGTCATTTGTGTCATTTTGGGATTTAAATTAAAGACAGGAGTTTTTCGCTTCGTCACTTGTAATAATTGCTTAGTTCGAACTCACGTTAATAAGCTAAATCTTCTGAAAGGAATTCGTCCACGTTGGCCGCGGCAATTTTACCGGCTTCGATGGCGCGAACTACCAATGTTGCACCTGCTTCTACATCGCCGCAGGCAAATATTTTTTCATTAGAAGTCTGCTTCTTTGCATTCACCTTGACGTTACCACGCACATCGTAGTCAATACCCAATTGATCGAGTAACCCATTGTGAACTGGCTGTGTGAAACCCATTGACAACAATACCAAATCAACATCCATGAATTCAAAAGTTCCGGGCACCTCGGTCATGATCCAACCTCCTGCATCATTCTTGATCCATTCAACAGTCACCAGTTCAACTTGTGTCAGTTGACCATCGTCTCCTCCAATCATCCGTTTGGTGGCTAAGCTCCAGCGGCGTTCACAACCTTCTCTATGCGAACTTGAGGTACGCAAAGTGGTAGGCCAATAAGGCCATGGATTATTAGCACCACGCTCGTCGGCTGGTTTAGGAAGTATTTCGATCTGGGTCACACTTTTAGCCCTTTGGCGGATTGAAGTACCTACGCAATCGGAACCGGTATCACCACCACCAATTACAAGTACCCGTTTATTCTTGGCTACAATGCTTATATCTGCAGGAATAATCTCTCCGGCAATACGTTTATTCTGTTGAGTCAAAAATTCCATGGCAAAGTGAACACCCTTCAACTGACGACCTTCAACAGGTAAATCACGGGCCTCTTCAGCTCCGTTGGCTAATATTACAGCGTCAAACTGTTTGAGTAATTCGTCACGGGTAATGTCGATGCCAACTTTTACATTTGTTTTAAATGTAATCCCTTCATCCAGAAAAATAGCCAATCGACGATCGATAACCGTTTTGCTTAGTTTAAAATCAGGAATACCAAAGCGCAGTAAACCTCCGATGCCATTGCTCTTTTCGAAAACAGTGACTTCATGACCGGCCTGGTTCAATATATCGGCAGCCGATAGACCAGCAGGACCTGAACCTACGACTGCTACCTTTTTACCTGTACGGACTTCAGGAATACGCGGGTTGACAAATCCAAGGTTAAAAGCATGCTCAACTGTAGATGCTTCATTTTCACGAATGGTAACGGCCTCAGTATGAATCGCCAGCACGCACGATTTCTCGCAGGGAGCAGGGCATATACGACCTGTAAACTCCGGGAAACTGTTTGTTGAATTCAATACTTCATAAGCAGCTTTCCAGTCGCCTTTGTATACAAGGTCCTGCCATTCGGGAATTTTACTTCCCACCGGGCATCCCCAGTGACAGAAAGGTACTCCGCAATCCATGCAGCGTGAGGCCTGTTCCATACGGTCATTCTCGTCGAGGGTCTGTTCAACTTCACCGTAATCGTAAATTCTGTCATTCAGCGGACGATAACCTGCTTCCTTCCGTCCTATTGTCATGAAACCTTTTGGATTTCCCATTATAATAATTATTTTTTTTATTCGTTGGTAATATTCTTACTATTCGTGACGTGCAGTTTGATCTTCAGTCAATTGAAGTTTTTGCATCAACTCACGTAGTTTCAACTCTTCAAGAACTTTCTTATATTCAAACGGGATTACCTTTACGAATTTAGGAAGATATTCCTCCCAGTTAGTAAGTATTTTAGCAGCCGTCGTGCTTTGTGTGTATAATAAATGTTTGTTTATCAAATCTTGTAATTCAACAATATCAGCTTTGTCTTCAACAGGCGATAGTTCAACAAGACCTTTGTTGCAGAAATAATCAAAATTGCCTTCCATATCCAACACGTAGGCAATACCGCCGCTCATTCCGGCAGCAAAGTTACGTCCAGTAGTGCCCAGCACAACAACACGTCCACCAGTCATATATTCACAGCAATGGTCACCGCTTCCTTCAATCACAGTTCTGGCTCCTGAATTACGAACGCAGAAACGTTCTCCGGCCACACCTCTGATGTATGCTTCTCCTGAAGTTGCACCGTAAAAAGAAGTATTCCCAACAATGATATTCTCATCAGGATTGAATGTTGAACCTACCGGAGGAACTACTATTATGCGGCCTCCCGATAATCCTTTGCCGATATAGTCATTGGAATCACCTTCAAGCCTGAAGCTCAAACCTTTTACAAGGAAGGCACCGAAACTTTGTCCTGCTGTTCCAGAGAAATTGGCCATGATAGTATTGTTGGGCAATCCTTCTTCACCGTATCGTCTGGATATTTCACCCGACAACATGGCTCCAACAGTACGGTCGACATTGGTAATGGCATGCGACAACCATACTTTCTCCTTGTTCTTGATGGCCTTGTTGGCTTCACGAATCAGTGTATGATCCAGATGGTCTTCAATGGACTTTATATTTGGAAATGTATTGTGAATATCGTGATGTTTGGCTTCTTCAGGCATAAAAATCACCTTTGAGAAGTCCATATTCTTCATCTTCCAGTTCGCTACTTCAGGATTCTGTTCTAGCAAATCAGCCCTTCCCACAATCTCTTCGAATGTGGCGAATCCAAGTTCTGCAAGATGCTCGCGAACTTCAGTGGCTACAAATCGGAAGAAATTAATAGCATATTCAGAACGTCCGATAAACCGTTTGCGAAGTGTCTCATCCTGTGTTGCTATACCTGCCGGACAAGTATTCAGATGGCATTTGCGCATCATGATACAACCCAAGGTAATGAGGGCTGATGTTGAGAATCCGAATTCTTCACCTCCTAACATTCCCATAATCACTACATCTCGGCCTGTTTTAAGTTGACCGTCAACCTGTAGTTTGACGCGTCCGCGAAGATTGTTCATTACCAAAGTCTGTTGTGCTTCGGCAATACCCAACTCAGCTGGCAATCCGGTAAATTTTATTGAGCTTGCAGGACTTGCACCCGTTCCACCTTCGCATCCTGAAATAATAATTACATCAGAAAAAGCTTTTGCAACTCCGGCAGCAATGGTACCTACGCCACTTTCGGCTACCAGTTTTACTGAAACTTTAGCACGTGGGTTGGTAACTTTTAAATCATAAATCAACTGCGCCAAGTCCTCAATCGAATAAATATCATGATGAGGAGGAGGCGAAATCAAAGTAATTCCAGGGGTCGAATTACGCAATTTAGCAATAATATTATTCACTTTGAACCCTGGCAACTGACCACCCTCACCAGGTTTTGCACCCTGAGCAATTTTAATCTGTAACTCATCGGCGTTGATCAGGTAATTGTTGGTTACCCCAAAACGTCCTGAAGCTACTTGTTTGATTTTGCTTCGTCTTTCAGTACCAAAACGTTCAGCATCTTCGCCGCCTTCACCTGTATTGCTTCGTCCGCCAATAGAATTCATGGCTACAGCTAAAGCTTCATGGGCTTCCTTACTGATTGAACCATAAGACATAGCACCAGTCACGAAGCGTTTCATGATACTTTCAACAGGCTCAACAAGTGAAATATCAATGGGGTTGCGTTTGTATTTCAGGCAACCACGGATAAAGGTAGGTTTTGCATTCTCTGCATCTACTAATTTGGTGAATTGTTTAAATACGCTGTAATCATTGGTACGGGTAGCCCATTGCAGTAATCCGATTGTTTCTGGATTCCATGCATGATGCTCACCGTTTTTACGGTAATGATAAGTCCCGGCGCTTTCAAAGTTATTGTTTATCTGGTGATTCTTTTTCCCGTAAGCTTCCTTGTGGAATAAAAGAGACTCCTTACAAATTTCATCGAACCCGATACCGCCAAATTTAGAGGCCGTTCCGGTAAAATATTTATTGATTACCTCATCACTGATACCAAGGGCTTCGAATATCTGGCCTCCCTGGTAACTGCGCAAGGTAGAAATACCCATTTTTGATAAAACTTTTAACAACCCTTTATCAATTGATTTGATATAGTTGTGACGGGCTTCAGAATATTTCATTTTAATCTGGCCTGTTTCCACCAAATCGTCGATAGCAGCAAAGGCAAGGTAAGGATTCACTGAGCTGGCGCCATAACCGAATAACAAGGCAAAATGAGCAATCTCACGTGCTTCACCGGTTTCAACGATGATCCCAATCTGCATTCTTTTCTGGGTCTGAATTAGGTGATGATGAACTGCTGCAACGGCCAGCAGGGATGGGATTGGTGCAAATTTTTCTGATACCTGACGGTCGGACAGGATAATGAAATTTTTCTTGTCATCAACAGCTTTCTCGGCTAGTTTCAGCAAATTATCGAATGCCTTTTTAAATCCTTCCACGCCATCCTTTACTGGAAATACCATGGGTATGGTAGCATGTGAAAATTGTTCGTGTTTCAGGTCCTTGATTTTACCAAGGTCGGTATTGGTAATGATAGGATCGTCGAATTTAATCAGTTTGGCATGGATAGGCGATTCGTCCAGGATATTGGTATGCAGCGACCCGATGTAATTGGTCAGCGACATTACCAAACCTTCACGTATTGAGTCAATAGGAGGGTTGGTTACCTGGGCAAACACCTGGCGGAAATAGTTAAAGAAACGCTGTGGCTTTTCAGAAAAACAAGCCAGTGGAGTATCATTTCCCATTGAGCTGGTGGGTTCAACGCCTTGAACAGCCATTGGGGTGATGATCATCTCCATATCCTCTTTCGAATAGCCAAATACTTTCGATAAGGTATTGAACTGATCGCCGAGAGAAGACGATACACGTTGTTTTACTTCAATATCATCCATTATCAAACGGTTCTCCTTCAGCCAGTTGCCGTAAGGATTGCGTTGACTCAACTGAGCTTTTACTTCTTTATCAGGAATAATAATTCCCAGTTTGGTATCAACCAAAAGGATCTTCCCGGGACGTAAACGGCCTTTCTCTTTTATCTCTTCAGGAGCAAAAGTTTGAACGCCTACTTCCGAACCCATTACGATCAAATCATTTTTGGTAATGATGTACCTTGAAGGGCGCAATCCATTACGGTCAAGGGTTCCGCCAATATAACGGCCATCAGAAAAGACCATTGAGGCAGGTCCGTCCCAAGGCTCCATGATGGTAGAGTGATATTCATAGAAAGCCTTCAGGCTGTCGGGTATAGGGTTTTTTGAGTTGAACGATTCAGGAATCAACATACACAAGGCATGAGGAATCGATCGCCCTGTTTGATGCAGGAATTCGAGTGTATTGTCAAATGATGCAGAGTCAGATTTATTGGGTTCAATTACGGGAAACAGTTTTTTAAGATCTTCACCAAAAACTTCAGATTTCAGCAAAGCCTCCCTGGCCGACATCCACATGCGGTTTCCTTTTATCGTATTGATCTCACCATTGTGAGCCACCATACGGAATGGCTGAGCCAGATCCCATGTAGGAAATGTGTTTGTACTGAACCGTGAGTGAACCAAAGCAATGGCACTCATAAATTTCGGATGCGAAAGGTCTTTGAAATAATCTTTTAACTGACCCGGAGTCAACATTCCCTTGTAAATAATGGTCTTTGATGATAAACTGGGGATATAAAATGCTCCCTTATATTTTAGATTAGAATCCCTGATTTCCTTTTCTGCCTGCTTGCGGGCCAGGTATAATTTTCGTTCAAGCACATCCTGTTCAAGATCAGCTTTTACAAATATCTGCCTGACATAAGGTTCAGTGAGTTTGGCAATCTCACCAGGGGCAGAACTGTCAACAGCCACATCGCGGTATTCAATTAGTTCAAGGCCTTCCTGTTTGATATATTTGCTTAAAATATCCTGGCAAATAACAGCCTCTTCCATATCCTGAGGAAGGAAAATCAATCCGGTACCAAACTTTCCTGATGCCGGAATATTTACCTTCAATACTTCCTTAATATATAGATCGGGTATCTGCATTAATATACCTGCACCATCACCGGTTTTATTATCGGCACTTGTTGCACCACGATGGTTCATGTTCAGTAGAACTTCTAATCCCCGTTCGATAATATCATGCGATTTTTCACCCTTGATATGGGCCACAAACCCAATTCCGCAGTTATCGTGCTCATTGGCAGGATCATATAACCCTTGCGCTTTTGGATATCCTATATTCATCACTTCAATATTTTATATTTGACATCGTAAAAGAATCTCACAAAAACATAGATTCTAATTCATTTTGATCAATTATCCCATTAAAAAAAGAACAATTATAAGCAAATTGATCTTTTCACTTACAAACTGAAAGCGAAAGTAGTCATTTTTATAAATATTTCCAATTTTACGTATCTTTCAACAATCTGTAAACTTCCTATTTTAGAAGAAAACCAATTCAAAATTAATAATAAACAGCAAATTATCAACACTTTAATGTGAAAAAATGTTCAAATATAAGTAAGATGGCGGAATTAAAAAATAACGATTAGTTAACAGATCAAAAGTCAATCTTCAGACAACCATTGAACCACTATTGTCGCGTTAAGGATCTTATGGCACTTCTGACATCAGCAACTCTACATCGGAGTGTCATGCTGAACTTGCTTCAGCATCCCCTCACAGGAGTGTCATGCTGAACTTGTTTCAGCATCCCCTCGCATTACTCGTATTATTTGATGTGATCCTGAAACAAGTTCAGGATGACGTTCCGATCATGGTTCCGCATGATCTTCAATAATGATGATTGTGATGCGACATATCAGCCTTTACATTACATTCGCTATACGGAATTGCACCGGAATTTACTGATTAATTTTTAATAAACTTGCATAAGCTGTTTCTATTTGCTGAAATTCATAGCCCTCGACGACGGTATCCATCTTACCTGATATCTGTTCAAGACACAAATTTCCCAAGCTGCCGGCATGGGTATGGTGAATTTCCCGACTGGGTTCGTAGGTGCCCGAATTGATCTGTCCACCCACTTTTTTATAGGCATCGCGGAATGGAACACCCTGTTGAACCAGTTTATTTACATCTTCAACGCTGAAAACGTATTTATACCGGTCGTCAGCCAATAGGTTGGCCGCAACTCTCATTTGATCAATGGCAAAACCTGCAATGCTGATACAGTCCTGCAATTCCTGAAAGGAAGGCAGAAATACCTCTTTCAATATCTGTAGATCACGGAAATAACCGCTGGGTAAGTTGTTGGTCATCAGGCTAATTTGATAGGGAATTGCCTGTATTTTATTGCAATGTGAACGAACCAATTCAAAAACATCAGGATTCTTTTTGTGCGGCATGATACTCGACCCGGTAGTTAATTCATCGGGTAGGGCCACAAACCCAAAGTTCTGACTCATAAACAAACACACATCGAAAGCGAATTTAGAAATGGTAGCAGCAATTGACGATAAGGCAAACGCGACCGCCTTTTCCATTTTGCCCCTTCCCATCTGGGCATAAATCACATTGTAATTCATTGATTCAAAACCCAATAAGTCGGTGGTCATCTGACGGTCGAGTGGAAAGGAAGATCCATATCCGGCAGCTGAGCCCAATGGATTCTGATTGGTAATTTTGTAGGCCGCCTGAAGCAAAACCAGGTCATCCACTAAGCTTTCGGCATAAGCGCTAAACCAAAGTCCAAAGGATGAGGGCATTGCTACCTGCAAATGCGTGTAGCCGGGCATAAGCGTTTGCTTATTGGCTTCGGCTTTAGCCATTAATTTATCAAACAATTCACTGACAGACCCTACCAGTTTCTGAATTTCGGAACGGGTGAAAAGTTTTAAATCAAGCAATACCTGATCGTTGCGTGAACGTCCGCTATGAATTTTCTTACCTGTATCTCCCAGTTTTTGGGTCAGCATCAGTTCAACCTGTGAATGTACATCCTCCACGCCGTCCTCAATCTGGAATTGTCCGGTCTCAATGACATGGTAGATATTGACCAGCTCTGTTTGCAGATCGGCAAGCTCATTTTCTGTCAGTAAATTGATGGATTTCAGCATCTTAGCATGTGCAATCGATCCCAACACATCATATTTGGCGAGATACAAATCCAGTTCACGATCTTTACCTACCGTAAATTTTTCAATGAGTTCATTTACCGCAGTTCCTTTATCCCAGAGTTTCATAATCAACATTTATTTGAAGCCCAAAGATAATTCAAAATATGGAACTATGGGATGTAGGGAGTCAAGCGATTTTTAATCGCTTTTTAATCTTCATTGCAAAGCCTATATATTTTAAAAATCCCTACATTAAGTACGATTCTCAAGGATGATGCAACCGCGATTTCAAATCGCGGGACCCGCAAATAGTAGACAAGCTGATACATCGTCCTTTGTCATTTTGGGGTATGCTTCCATTAAATCATCAATGGTATCACCAACCGTCAATTTCTCAAGGATTAAATCAACCGGTATCCGTGTATTAATTATACTGGCTTGCCATATAACTTTTCAGGATCAGATTCTATGTGTAATGTCCAGTCAACCATTTTTTTTTATTTCAAATTTACTAATATTTCTGATTAATATTCCTGTATTTTGGAAAAATTAAAATTACGTAGATTAAAATTACAAATGCAACAAATCAATTCAAAGTTGCGAAAAAAATCAAGGGGCCGCACTTTTCCTTCAAACTAACATTTGGTTATTCAGGTAAATATTAATAACTTACAGCATATTTTAAAAACATGATCGACTCAAATAAAATAAGAGAAATTGCTAATGAATTTTATAAAATCGCATAAGTATCGTATATTTGTAGAAATTAGCTAAAAGACTTTATTGAAAGCATAAACTTAAAAATGTTGAGGCTTTTTTAATAACATTGAACTGTACTTTTAAATTACAACAACAATGAAACAAATAGCTGTTACGATACCAGACAATAAAGAAGCCCTCTTCATAGAGCTTTTAAAAAGCATTTCTTTTGTGAAAGGATTTGAACCCATTGAATATATTCCTGAATGGCACAAAGCCATTATTGACCAACGGGTGGAAAACTATAAGACAAACCCTGAAAGCTACAGGGATTGGGAGGACATACAAAAGGAAATAAACCAAAAATATGGCTTATAATATTATTGTTGATCCGGTCGCTAACCTCGAAATTATTGAATACAAGGTGAGCTAACATTTGTTCAGTAGTAAAGCCTGTATTGTTATCGTTGTCTAAAAGTAACTATTTTCCACCCTTCACCAACAGCACCGGTATATTCACTTTCTGACGAACCTGATTAACGATAGTGCCAAACAAAATGTCTTTTAAGCCTTTATGACCATGAGCTCCCATTAATAACAAATCGGCATTGAATTCTTTTACCTTTTCAGGAATAATCCTTTTTGGATTTCCAAAGCCCAGAAAAATAGTGGTATTAAACCCTTTGGATTGAACCTGAAGTTGGTAGTCGTCTAGAAGCTTTTTATCCTGAAAAGATTCATAATCAGCAGTTTCTTTTCCAAGAACAATGGCTCCAACCGATTCTGCAACATGAATGATCAATATCTTGGTTTCTGAATGTGCAAGAGATAATGCATGTCTGATCACTTCAGTATCGATGACACTAAAGTCGATCGCGATTACAATGCGTGAAAATCGGGTAGGGGTTGTAATATCACCCAATGGAGGTGCCTGATGGGTCGAACGTATTGCTCTTACCAATATTCGTTTTACAGTAGGACGAAATGTAATAAATAACAGTAATGCCCCAGCCATCAGGGTAATTGGAACAACTGTCAGTTGTATAAGTAATGCATGCGAACTGGTATTTAACCATCCTGAAATTACTTCAAATACCAATTTTACATTTAACATTACAATAATACTTGCAATCATCCATGCAAAAATTTTCGTGATTGTGCCAATGGCGAATTGACCCATTGTCTGTTTATCACTTACAAAATGAATTAACGGTATGACAGCAAACCCGAGTTGAAGGCTGAGTATTACCTGACTGAGTATCAGCAGTTGACCTGTTGCCCCTTCGCCAAAATATACAATAGTAAATACAGCAGGGATGATGGCCAGCAAGCGTGTAATGATTCGACGTATCCATGGCTGAATACGAAGATTGAGATATCCCTCCATAACTATCTGACCTGCAAGCGTTCCTGTAAGTGTTGAACTTTGACCTGCTGCAATCAATGCTACTGCAAATAATACAGGTGCCCATTGTGTTCCAAGTAGAGGCGCAAGAAACTGATGAGCATCTTTTATTTCAGTCACATTGAACATTCCAGCTTTATAAAATGTTGTGGCAGCGAGTATTAGGATTGCAGCGTTAACGAAAAATGCAAGATTCAAAGCAACCACCGAATCGATCAAATTGAATTTTATAGCCTCCTTAATATTCAAATCACTCTTCCCGAATTTCCTTGTCTGAACAAGTGATGAATGAAGGTAAAGATTATGTGGCATAACAGTTGCTCCAATAATACCAATCGCAATGTATAGCGCGGCGTTATTGGGTAAGGAGGGAATAAATCCTGTGACCAACTCCCCCAAATCAGGCTTGGCAAATATCATTTCCAGTAAAAATGCCCCTCCAATTGTGGCGACTAACATCAAAATAAATGCTTCCATCTTTCTCATTCCTTTGTTTATCAAAAACAGAAGGAGGAATGTATCGAGAAGGGTCAATCCAACTCCCCATAAGAGAGGGAGCCCAAATAAAAGTTGTAATCCTATCGCCATTCCCAGTACTTCAGCAAGGTCGCATGCGGCAATGGCAATTTCAGCCAATATGTACAATACAATATTTACAAAAGGTGGGTACGATTCTCTCGATGCCTGGGCCAAATCGCGGCCACGGACAATTCCCAGTCGTGCACTCAAACTTTGCAGCAGCACAGCCATAATATTCGACATAAGCAATACCCAGATAAGCTTATACCCAAACTGGCTCCCTCCGGCAATATCGGTGGCCCAGTTTCCAGGATCCATATAACCGACACTTACCAGGTAAGCCGGACCAGCAAAGGCCAGTAACTTTTTAAAGAAGCCTGCCTGCTTGCTCGTATCAATACTTTCGTGTACTTCTTCTAGTGATTTGGAAGCAGTAGTTGTTCTCATTTTTCAACCATTAATATATTTTGTGCCGATTGATAACTAAGATGAATTGAACTCAAATCATTAATTCTAATATCTACAGAATGATCAAATTCATGCCATTCCAGAATTTCTATTTCAGTTCCAAGTTGAATGCCAATTTTAACCAGGTAGATCAAAAAGTTAGAGCTCCTGTCATTTACCCCCACGACAATCCCTTTGGTCCCGGTATCTAAATGACTGAGCTGTATGGAATTGGTCTGAGGGAAATTACCTTCCTGATCGGGAATCGGGTCACCATGAGGATCTTTGAGCGGGTAGTTTAAAAATTTATCCAGTCTATCGATCAAAATGTCTGACTTGATATGCTCCAGTTCTTCAGCAATTTCATGAATCTCATCCCATTTGAATCCCAGATTGTGAAATAAAAAAAACTCCCATAACCGATGCCTTCTAATCAATTGAACAGCTATTTTTTGACCCGTTGAAGTCAACGTAACTCCCCGATATTTCACATAGTTGACCAGATCCTTATCCGCAAGCTTTTAAACCATCTCTGTTACGGACGATGCTTTCGTAGCCAGATGTTCAGCCAACATATTGGTAGTCACCTCACTTTTCAGTTCAAAAGAAAGCCTGAAAATGGCTTTAAGATAATTTTCTTCTGTTGTTGTAAACATAGTTTAATAGAAATTCAACATTAATAAATAAAAATTTAGGCTTGTCTAAATATATTATTCATCCTACTTAAACATGTATACTTTTAAAAATGTTCAAATTAAATACTGGGTTTTAAATTGGGTCAAGCGATTTGCAATCGCTTTTAAATATGAGTGTTAACATCTCCATGGGTCAAGCGATTTGCAATCGCTTTCCTATTTCCAGTTTTTCAATCCCCAATTTTTAAAACTTATATAAGGTATATAACTGTGGATAAATGTTTTAACCGCAATTGCAAATCGCCGGACCCGGGTCAAGCGATAAGCAATCGCTTTCCTATTTCCAGTTTTTCAATCCCCAATTTTTAAAACTTATATAAGGTATATAACTGTGGATAAATGTTTTAACCGCGATTGCAAATCGCGGGACCCGGGTCAAGCGATTTGCAATCGCTTTCTTATTTC
>Ga0209724_1001215_pt1 | contig 23712 bp, 26 predicted proteins | sample grotaG_FD_184143 | JGI IMG/M metagenome (GOLD analysis project Ga0209724, IMG submission 184143) | Glacier valley bacterial and archeal communities from Borup Fiord, Nunavut, Canada, to study Microbial Dark Matter (Phase II) -... | ecosystem: Environmental > Aquatic > Freshwater > Ice > Glacier ...
AATACAACATGTTGCACAAACTTTGGGTATAAAAAGTGTGTGTAAGACTCCAGTTCAATATCATAGTTAATGCTTCGTCAGTGATGCCAATTTCTGATTCAGAAAACTTATTTCGGATGAAGATAGAATATACCTCAGAATCAATTTTTTCAAGTGATAGGTATTGGGTGCTTGCAAAAAATGGACGCTTTACGTTTGAAAACATATTAATCATCATGGCTTTTCTGCTTCCGCAAAAGATGAAACGAATGTTCATTAACTTTTGAGTATAAGTGCGCAGAAGCGCTTCAATGTTCTTTTCGGGATAGTCTGAAATCTGTTGAAATTCATCAATGGCAATTACAATATGTTGATCTTGATTTTCCAGAAAGGTAAAAAGTCCCTGCAAGGTATATTCTTTTTCCGTAGCTGATTGATAATTGATCTGAATCTGAGGCTGCCCGGTCAATGCATCGTATCCTATCAGAGGTCGAAAACCTTTGATAAACTCTAAAAACTTGTTCCCCACCTTAGTTTTTGCTGGAAATGCAGATAAAATAGCTTCAGCCAATAATTTAATGAATTCGCTCAGATTGCGGGATGAAAATATGTCGACATAGATAGATTTGAACCCTCCATGTTCGTGCAGATGATCGAAAAAGCGATATATAAGTCCCGTTTTCCCCATCCTACGAGCTGAAATCAAAGTGGTATCTATTCCATTTTGAATGTTTGCAAACAATTCTTTCACTTCCTTATCGCGGTCACAAAAGAGGTCTTTTGACACGTAACCTTTCAGCAAAAAAGGATTGATTTCATTTTTCATTGTAGCTTCCATTCTTCAAATATACGTATTTTATTTCAGACTATCTGTTTTAGAGTATCTATTTTAGAGTATCTATTTTAGATAGTGCTGTATGATATTGTATATAAGGCGTTTAATGGTATAAAAAATCAATCATATTCTATTTATATTCATATTTTTTTAGGGGAGCAGGGGAGAAAATGAGAAGGGCGAAGAGGTGAAAGTGAGAAGAGGTGAAAGTGAGAAAATGAGAAGATGAAAATAGACTGAATGAAGAGTAGAAAAAGGAAAATGAGAACTAAGAACATATAAAAAGCCAGAGATAAAGTATGACCTGGAATTTTGCTATAGGCAATTCGATTTGCAATAATGGGTTTTTAATATCACACTGATGTTATTAACATGAGTTCGATCTAAACTCCTTAACTCCATCATGAACGAATCTTTTGTTGTTCAGTTATATAAAGATATTATTCTTTAAAATATCATGATAGTAAAGTTTGTTTGATACAATAATTAATATTTTTATATTCATCAGGTGAATTTATTGGATTCACCTGATGAATAATTCTTCTTATTGTATTTTAACTGTATAGTTAAATGAAGCAGGTCCTGCATAAACCAAATATTGATCTAAAGGTCTTGGACCACAGCCTGCTGAACCAACACCCAGTGTTTTATGACTGATGCACAATACTGTTGCACTGCTCTTTGGCAAATCAATCTTGTATTCAGGAACTTCCAACTCCTCATCAGTAAAAGGTAGGGCGGTAATCTGCATCAGATTTTTATCACTTGTAACATGAATACCAGGCTTGTCTTTCTGAGAAATTGTCACCCATCTCACATCTTCATGATTCCCGCAATCCATAGGTTTTTCATAAGGTGTAAGTTGTTGAGCAATAGTGCTGTTATAAATTCCTACATCGAACCCTCTTTTGCGGTCGCTGTAATTTTCCATAGGCCCTCTTCCGAAGTAAGAGATTTGATCAAGTTGTTTATTCAGCATAAGCCGAACACCCATTCTTGCCACTACTAATTTTGGATTATTGGAATTAACAGTATTGTCAACTGAAATTTCTCCATTCCCCTTTACCAAATAAACAGCATCGTGAGTAATCTCAAAGCCATTTTTACCTTCACCTTTTAGTTTTACGGAAATCTTAATAGTGCTAGTATTGGTCTGACTAGCAGAAGCTTCAAGCACAGTCCATTTGATTTCTTTAAATCCGTATTTAACCCAGTCATCATAAGCCCACATGTCATCATTTTTATGAGGGGCACGCCAGATATGCAAACGAGGTCCTCCATCACTGGTTAACAGATCAAGATTACCTTTTTTAATGCTGCTGAAGGTTCCAATCGTTTTATCAAAAATAAGATTGAAATCTTTACCCTTGACCAACACCTCTTTATCGTTTTGGGTCATTGTAAGTGGAACTGTAGTTTCAACTTTTGGTTTCTCTGCAATGGTTACAGGAATTTCAAACTGTTCTGAAGCTACTTCAAAACCCTTTTTGGCCCATAACTCATCATTATTCTGAATAAATGAGATGTGTACAAAATATTCGGATCCCGCTGCCGGATTGGTGATCTGGAAGGGTACCTTAACCGTCTTTTCAGTAGCTGGGTTCATTTCAGGAAGGTTTAAAGTTCCGTTTGAAATTTCTTTCCCATTTTCGGATAGAGTCCACAAAGCGGTAAAGCCACTCAGGTTAATGAACTGATACTTGTTACGGATTTTAACCATTCCCTTTTCAGCATCAACAACTGAAATACCAATCCATTGATAGGCTTTTTTCATCTCAGGATAGTGTGGCTTGGGTGTACGGTCGGAGAATACTGTGCCCTTATGAATGAAATAATGGTCGTTGGGGAATTCGCCAAAACCACCGCCATAAGCAAGGATAGGGTGCTTAGGATCTCTCCTGTTCCACAAACCCTGATCCTGATATTCCCATATAGCGCCTCCTAAGATGCTGGGATATTTATCGAAAATATCATTGTAATCACCAATAGATCCCATTGAGTTAAACATGGCATGAGCATATTCGCAAAGATAAAATGGCTTCGTATGTGTGTTGTCAAGAGCAATTTTCTCAAACTCAGCAGGTGTCCCATACATTTTGGAATCTATATCAGCCGGGTTATTCTTGTCGATCCCAAAACGTTCATAATGAACAAAGCGGGTAGGGTCAATGGCTTTAATTGCATTTTCAGCAGCTACAAAATTAGTACCTATTCCGCCATTTTCATTTCCAAGCGACCAGATTATAACTGAAGGGTGATTCTTGAAATTTTCTGTATTGGCTACGTTACGATCGATAATTGCAGCCTTCATGGTTGGTTCTTCGTCGAAACGGCCATCATAACCATGACATTCAACATTGGCTTCAGCTACCAGCCAAATACCCCATTCGTCGCACAATTCATACCAGCGCGGATCATCCGAATAATGACAAGTTCTGACATGATTGCAGTTTCCCTGTTTGATCACTTCAAGGTCGCGAATCATTTGCTCTTCAGTAATGGCATGTCCTACTTCAGGCCAGTGTTCGTGTCGGTTAACACCTTTTATCTTGATGGGTGTTCCGTTTACCATAAAGATACGTCCTTTGATTTCTATTTTCCGTATACCTGTTTTGGATGATAAAATCTCAGTTGACTTGGTGCCTTCGTTTAGAGAAAGTACCGTTGTATATAGTTTTGGAGTTTCAGCAGTCCATTTTGATGGATTGTTTACCTGAAATTTCAGGTAAACTATTTTTTCTTCTCCTGGATTGAGGGCTGGCACTGAAACTTCAGCTTTGGCTCCTGTAACCTCTTTGTTTCCATCAAAAAGTGTAGCGATAAGTTTTTGAGCTGACCCTTTTGAAGACCCATAGTTTTTTATCTTAGCAGTTACATCAACTGTAGCATTTTCGTATTTTGAATCTAAATCAGTCTTGATGAAATAATCGCGTATATGAGTCTCAGGTGTACTCCAGATGGTTACATTTCTGAAAATGCCACTCAACCGCCACATGTCCTGATCCTCTAAAAAACTGCCTGCAGTAAAACGATAAACTTCAACAGCAAGTATATTTTTGCCTGGTTTTACGTATTTGGTTACATCAAATTCAGCTACATTGCGGCTATTGACACTGTACCCAACTTTCTCTCCATTGATCCACAGGAAAAAACCTGCATCAACACCATCGAAGCTTAGAAACAGACGTCGACCGTTCCAGTTCTGCGGAACTTCAAATTCCCTGCGATAACTTCCCACAGGATTACGCTCATCATAAGCAGTAAAATTCTTTGGTGGTTCACTCATTACGTGGGGAAAATCCTTCTGGAAAATGTAGCCTAAGTTGCGATAATATGGTGTACCATAGCCCAATACCTGCCAGTTGGAAGGCACTTGAATTTCTTTCCATTTTGATACATCAAACGTAGGTTTGTAAAAATCTACAGGACGAAGTTCAGGTCGCTTTACGTAATTGAATTTCCATAGTCCATTCAGACTTCGGCAAAAGGAGGAAGCATGACGATTTGCTTTTAGCGCTTCTGCCTCATTTCCGTAAACCATCAATGTGGCATGTGCTGCCTCTTTATTGATTCCCAAAAGCTCGGGATTCTCAATTTCTGAGGGAATAGGCGCACCAACTATCGAATCAGCATTGTCGCATAGGATGCTTGGATAAATCGTCGTATTCTGATCCGACATGTAAATTTTAGTCAAATGCCTTGACCCACTGCAATATCCATGAGTGATGAAAAGAGCTGTAAAGGTAAAAATTAGGAATATGGATTTTTTCATTTCAATTATTGGTTTTTGATTTTAAGATGCGTAATGTAGGAATAAAAAATGAAATAATCGTTAGCATGAGACTTTATTCATCAGACGACGAAAAGTCATCTGATGAACCCGATGAATTAATAAATATCTTTCTTATATTTACCAGATCAGTTATGAAATACAATAAAATTGGATTAAGATTCAAATCATTTATACAACTATGTCGCACGAAAATTCTTCTGTAAAATCAATTCTATTTGCATTGTTGGCCAATCTGGGGATTGCCATCACCAAAACTATAGCAGCTGTTATTACAGGATCAGGCGCTATGCTGGCCGAATCGATCCACTCTTTTGCAGATTGCGGTAACCAGGGACTTTTGTTTGTCGGACTGAGGAGATCGAAAAAAGCACCCGATCCAAATCATCCACTGGGATATGGCAAGGCAATCTTTTTCTGGTCCTTTATCGTAGCGATTATCTTATTCAGTATGGGTGGATTATTCTCCATTTACGAGGGAATTCACAAGCTCAGTTCACACGAAGGTATGTCAAGTCCTATTATTGCAATTGTAGTTTTATGTGTAAGTGCTTTATTGGAAGGTGCTTCTCTTTGGGCTTGCATTACCCAAATCAATAAAGTGAAACACGGCCAGAGTCTATGGAAATGGCTGTTAAACAGTCGTCAAAGTGAATTGGTAGTGGTATTGGGTGAAGATGTAGCAGCTCTGCTAGGATTACTATTTGCCTTGACGGCAGTGGTTTTGTCAATGGTTACGGGAAATCCCATTTATGATGCTATGGGAAGCATCGGAATTGGTGCACTGTTGATTGTAGTTTCACTGTTTATGGCAGTTAAAATTTCGGGCTTACTCATTGGCCAAAGTATAGATCCAGAAGTACAGGCCGACATAACCGAATTTCTTAACAAACAGGACCAAATAGAATTGGTCATTAACGTGATTACCATTCAATTGGGTGCACAGATCATGGTAGCTGTGAAAGCAAAAATGAGCCAACCAGGAACAATTGATCAATTATTAGAGAACATTAATCACTGCGAGGCTGCCCTTAAAAGACACAATCCTTCTATTCAATGGGTGTTCTTTGAACCTGACGTGAGATGAAATTACTTCAGCTGGTGTCACAAAGTCATCTGATCAATAAATAATTCCCATGAATCAATCAAGTACACTTCATGATAAAAAAAATAATCAAAAGCAAAACTTGCATTTCCGACAATCCGACAATCCGACAGTAACATTTTTTATTAAAATACAATTGATCCCACCCATAATAGGCTATTAATCACCAAGTCAGGAAGATAAAAGGAAATAGACAATATTGATTGTCGATTGTTTATCTTTTTTGTGTCTTTGGTGCCTTTATTTAACTATGTTGAAAAATAGCTTTTTGGGAGTGAGCTCACAGTTCAATTTCTTGTTTATCCCTAGTGCTTAGTGAATAAAAAATCAAAAAATAAATCGCCTGCAATGTTTGAATATCAATGCTTTAATGGATCCAGACAATTGCATATTCACACTTTATTTGAATGTGGCAGGGCTAACTCTAAATCTTAAAATGAGTTGATTTTTAATGAGAGGCAAATCTTAAAAGCTATCTAAACCTTGAAAATTAATAATACTCAACTGTCGGATTGTCGGATTGTCGGATTGTCAAAAATGAATTATGTGCATTAAGGATTCAATCTATTCTGCAAGTGTTCTTTTCGTTTAAGGCATGGACACTAATATACTGACTTTTTATCCACTTGACCCAAATGGACAAGCGATTAAATTTTATTGATTGAAGACCTAATTACTTTTTTAATTCAGCTGCATTTGATTTGCTTGCCTCGCCAGAATAAATACTCATCTGAGGAAATGGTATCTCAATACCCTCACGGTCAAAGGCTTCCTTGATTTCTATAAATACACTGTTCTTTACCGCCAGATAATTGGCTTTCTCGAACCAAACGCCAAAGGTAATATTGATGCTGCTGGGGCCAAACTCTTTAAAAATAATGATTGGTTCAGGTTCTTCAAGGCACAATGGATTATTCCTGGCCACATTTTCAAGCAAACTCTTTACCTTGCGTAAATCTTCCTTATAAGCTACCCCAACCAGAAATTCAAGTCGCCTGATAGGGAATTTGGTGACGTTGATCAATTCTGTGGAAATTACTGTTTGATTGGGAATCCTTATCAACAAGTTCTCGTAAGTTTTTATCTTTATTGAAAGTAGATCGATGGAATAAACAGTTCCTGTTTTGTCGCCTATACGAATAACATCACCCAGTTCGAACGACTTTTCAGATACCAAGAACAAGCCGCTGATGATGTTTCCAATGCTGGTTTGAGATGCTACACCGATAACGATACCAACTACACCTGCAGCTCCAAAAAGTGCTGTCAGATCGTAGTTCAGTTCACGAATTACCATCAGCACCAATCCAATATAGCCGGTGTAAATGATTGTCCGCAAGATCAACATCATCGACTGTTTTGAAAGATGCTTGTACAACGAACGTTTCACCATAAACGACAGCAGGTGAATGGATCCGATACCTAAAATCAGGATAAAAACTATCCTGAATAGTTTATCAATTGTTTCGTTGTTGAAATAGTTGGAAAGTCCGAAATCCATGGTTTAACTTTGATAGATGTTTTTGATAAAAAAGAAACTCTTCCTCAATAAGTTTCTGCCTACTATATTTCTAGGTTTAGCCAGCTGATGAGGTTTCTGACCGTGAATTTCCTTCTTCACCGAAAGGTTTACACTTCCTGCATGTTCAGGGCCTTTGAATTCAATGGCTACATAATTGGATAAAAGCTGCTTATTTTTTATATAAAGTGAAAAATCTTCTACCCTAAGTATCAGTCGTTGAAGTTCAAACACGCCAGTCGTATTATTGATGATTTCAACTGGTGTAATCGCTTCCCAAGGCAATTCCTTAACATCAGAATATTCAGTGTCATAATTGTTCCCAATCGAAAAAGCAGGTTCTCCGCTATCCGCCTCGCCAAACCAAGTATCCGACAAACGCTGAAGTGGTATTTCAAACAGTCGGTTTTCGTCTTTCACCTCATCGAAATAAAATTGCATGGTAAGTGGTATCCTGAAATACAGATTGGCCGATTCGCCTGCACTTATTTTAATGTTCTTATTATTTCTGAAAACCACTGCCTTCTGTGGAAATGCAGGTACAACTACCAATGCATTCGATTTACCGGTCTGAAAATGAAATACTTCCGAATCATTATCAATTCCTTCAATTTCCAGTACTTCCAAGGTGGTCGCAGGTTGATCATTTACATGACTTTTAATCAGCCACCCATTCACAATGCGTTTCACCACCACTTCAGCAAATCCTGCATTGAATTGAAGAGTTTGATTGTCAGCAAATTCGTATTTTTTCCAGAAGCTATGAAGGTCCATTTATTTGATATTTTTTCAACAATAAAAGTAACATCTTTTCATGAATTAAACTAAAAAAAAATCCTGCAATTTATCACTGCAGGATTCTATTAATATTTAATGTAAATAATCACATTATTACTTAAGCAGTAGGGCCCTGATGTCGTGTCAAGCTTGATATGTCGCACTACCTTGTTGCTGCCGCTACTGGTGCAGAGCACCTTCAATATTTGTAGAAAGCCAGGATTGAATGAACAATGGTAGGTGCAGAGCACCGAAATATTTCCAAATAAATTACGGTGCGCTGCACCTTGGATTGCGGTATTTTAGATATTTCTACAAATATTAAAGGTGCTCTGCACCTATTGGATTGATTGATGATTGGTGGAATTCTAAGAATATTTAGGTATCGCGTCAAATGAACAAGGATGCTGCGACATTGTAGCCTTGACACGACACTCGTGTTTTAATCAACCAACGAATCAATGTTTTATTTTTAAACTGAAACCTGAAATTTTGAATTCTTTTATTTTGTCTTTACGCCCAGATCCAATGATCCTGTAATCTTCCCAATATCTTCAGGACTAATTACTCCGCGGATGCTGATCAAAGTATTATCTTCACCACCTACCACCAGCAATAATTCCGATAGCTTTCCTTTTTCGCCGCTTCTTCCATAGAACCTAACCACTTCATTTTTTTCGGTCACTTCCATCAAAGATTCGTAGTTATTGTTTTTGAAAAAACCATCAGCTTCCAATTCTTTGTAGAAATTAAGTCCTTTATTCAAATCCTTGTCTTCGACCGACAATATGCGTATTCCGCTGATCTTCTCCAACATAGCAGCCTCATTGCTTTTCGAATCGTCCAATTTACTTGCAAAACTTAGTAACTTGCCGCTTATATTAACAGTTGAAAATCCATCTTTGTTGGCATATTTGTTAAAAAGCTTGTCAATTGGACTATTATCCTGAGCAATTCCGAATAACGGAATGAGCAGTACCAATGCAATTAATAATCGTTTCATGGCTATTATTTTTTAAGTTCAATATTCAGATTTTCAATGTTCCCTAGTTTTTCAATTCCCTTATTCCAGGTTTTCATTCCAGAATAAAATGGTGATGCGGCATCTTCTATTTTACCGATTGGTTTAAGTTGAGCCATCCCTTTATTGTATTTGCCGGCAACATATTCAAGCGTCTTAGTGGCTTCGGTGTATGCCTGTTTGGGATCGCTGAAGGTATCGTCCCACTGATCTTTATTGCTGTAGAAATTTACAGCCAGCATCACCAAAATTACCGATGCAGCCACTCCGGTCACAATTTGCCACATCCATCGGTACTTCAACTTCTCCTTGTGTTCCGATTCCAGAATGTAGTTCATCAAATCTTCACCCAACTCCTCATTTTCATTTACTGAAAGTTCTTTCAATCCCGAAAATACAGGAATGTAAGGTTTCAATTGATCATCTACTTCACCCGAGTTGAAATAATTGATCAGTTCCGATTCCTCGTCAAGAGTCGATTCCGCTTCAAAGTATTTTTGCAACAATTGTTGTATTCTCTGTGATTCCATAGTTTTGAATTTTTAATATTTCATCACGCACTTTTTTACGGGCACGAGATAAATTGACCCTTATTGTATTCACTGTCATATCGGTGGCTTCTGCAATCTCTTCGTATTCGAGCTGTTCGATGTCACGCAAATGAATAACAGTACGTTGTAAATCAGGCAATCCTGCAATTATTCGTTTGACTAGTCCAGTCATTTCTGCATTTTCAAGATGGTCAGTATCCGAACAGTCCTCCTCCAACTTGTAATTATTTTTCACCACCTCCATCGGCACTGCTCTGCGTGAACGGATCAAATCCAGACATCGGTTACGGGTCATGCGGATGGCGAACGCTTCCATATTTTCAACCTTCACCAACTCTTCACGTTTTTGCCACAGTTTCAGAAATATATCCTGAAGTACATCCTTCGCATCTTCCTCATCCTGAAGAATCTGACGTGCAAACCGCAACAACTTGCTGCTGATTGGAAGTACATCGGTTTTAAAATCTCTGGCTAACATTCAAACTTGATTTCTAATTGCATTCAAAGTTAAGACGATTTGAAATGGATTTCATTACATGAATTAACTCCGAAAAGTCAATAAAAAAATGCCACTAAGTCAATAAGACTCAAAGTTACATAAAGTATTGATTATCTGTCATATATTTTTAGTGAATCTTTAATACTTAGAGACTTAGTGGCAAAAAAGACTTCTCGGAATAGACTTATTACAAGAAAATAAAAACAGAATAAAATAACCAGGGCTTTGCTAAATCTACATTTAATGTGTTGTATACCAAAAAATGTTGCTTCTGTGTGGGTAAATAAAATAAGAACGTCATCCTGAGATGAGTTACATTCCTATAATTCCAACAAAAGTCCAATAAGACAACTTATGGAATTGGCTGGAAGGTTGATTGTGTATGGAAAAATCAATTTTTTATACATCGGACTGAGAGAGCACCAAACTCGAAAAAGCTGCTTTTGATCAGATCATTTCGATAGGAGTATAGGTAACGATAAAAGGCATTGTAGGTAAAGTCTTCGGTCGTGCTCCACCAACATCCACTGGTTCCAATATTGACAAATTTGCCCTCAGAGTTGCGATATCCTCCCGGGAGACCGGTAAAACAGGAAATATTTCTAAAATCCGCATTATCGGTATTTCCTGCTGATCCCAATTCATCCGAATATCTCCACTCTGTAGACGAAGCCATAGATATCGCAATTCTATTTCCACCTGTTGTACCGTCGTAATTATATTTATTGGCGATCAGATAATTTTCCATGTCTGTCCATTCAGCATCACTTGGAATATGCCACCCCGCAGGGCACAATCCTCGGGGATCAATTACCGCATACCAGGTATACAAACGGCCAAATTTGGCAGCATTCTTTTCTTTGCCATCATAAGCCCATTGGTACACAGGATCTGCTTCAAACATAATTTCCAAGGTTTCAGGTATGGTGGTTCCGATTAGGTCTCCATTGAGAAACCTGGTAGTTTTCAGATTTTCGGTCATCCATTCCTGTTTGCCGATAGTGATTGTATTGTAAATGTTGCCGTCAATATCAGTTACTACATTTTCTGTTTTAAACGACAACAGGTTTCCATAAATTACCCTGCCATTTTTAATGACATAAGTTCTTGTGTAATAAGAAGTATTGGGCAATAAACCGGTTAAAAGGCTTTCAAAATCCCCTGTACCTATCCCATCCGCTGTCTTATGGTCCTCAATGGTTGGATTCTCCATAGTACCCCAACAAGTTCCACGGCCAGTGATGGCTAAATTATCTTCCCAATTAATCGTTCCTCCTGAAACAGCGGTTGTTGTCCCGATATTTGTTGCATCAGTTGTAATTATGAGAGGAGGAGTTTCTTCACGATCACGTTTACAACTACTTACAAAAGAACAAATGATTATTGCATGCAAAATCAAGATGTATTTGGTATTGTATTTCTTAGTTTTCATCTATTTCTTTAAGGAATTCGTCTTGTTCTCCAAATGTCAAATATACATAAAATAATTGAAATGTTAGGTGTATGTTGAAGAAAAAAATTTCAATAAGCAATTTACCCACGGTAGGTAAAATACGACCCTTCTCTTTAGTAGAGTTCTACGTCCAACCCATCCTTGATGTCCAACAAGTTATTTTCAAGAACCAACATATTGTCAATGAAGAAATTGAAGATGGTTGGCCATTGAATTTGCTGGTGAAAATCAACATTGGGCAGTGATGTGTAGATGCGGCAAACTTCCTGGCCCCCTTCTCTGGAGTAACAGAAATCCCATATCAGCGGTTCTGCGAAACCAATTTCAAGCAGTTTACGATATTTCTGAAGGGTATCAAAGATGTGTAGACGCCGTAACTCATCGCGACTATTTATTTCAATCATAACCAGAGCCTCCTGCCGTGTGACTTCAAATTTCAGGTCTATTCCGTTCAGACCAGTATCGTATAGCACCCATTTTTTCTTCTTATGGAGCAGTTCCTGAACGATCTCACATCGCCTGGCAAACACAATCCAGAATTCTTTACGCAGTTGTTTAGTTTCGTCTTTACCGTACATTTTAAGTTTTTCAGAAGCCAAAGATAAGTATAATTGCTTCTTAGCTGGTGACTTTGTACTTCTTAGCTTGTAAATTTGATTCACCTGCTGAGTAAACAATATTTAAATAACCAAGGATGTTCAAATGCAATTATGCAAGGGGATAAAAAGCAATTATCTGATACCTTTCTGATACTCATCTGATACCTTTTTGTAATATAAGGTTACAGAAAGGTTACAGATGAGTTACAGATGGGTTACAGATGATTACACTCAAACACTAACCCATCCCAAAGAAAAGGAGGTAGAAATTCAGCATCGATTGCTTATTTTGAAAAGTAGATAAGAATTACAGGCATGTATGAGGGTTCTGGAGATTGGTTAATAAATGGGTTCTGAAAAGTTATAATTTTATTATAAATAAAATATGGAATTATTATAAATGATGATTTAATTTTGTATATTTGATTGATTTAACAGAATATAAGAATAAAATATGGAAACCCCGGTAATATATACAATTGGTCACTCAACACATCCTGTAGATTATTTCCTTGAATTGATAAGGAAATATGGCGTTAACTGCATCATTGACGTGAGAAGTGTGGCTGCAAGTTCGTATAATCCACAATACAATGAAGAGCCATTTAAGAACTTCCTGAAAAATAATAAAATTGTCTATATGCATTTTTCCGAAGAATTTGGAGCAAGGCAATCAGATCCTGATTTATTGGATGAGAAAGGTAAAGTTGATTTTGAAAAAGTCAGAAAATCACGGTTGTTCCAAGATGGTCTTGAAAGAGTGTGGAAAGGGATTAATAAAGGGGAAGTAATAGCCATCATGTGTTCTGAAAGTGAACCATTGGATTGTCATCGCTTTTCTATGGTATCTGTTGGTTTAGTGGAAGATGGCTTTGAAGTGAAACATATTTTGAAAGATAAATCTGTCAAAACCAATGTAGAATTGGAAAATGAATTGATGAATAAATATGAAAAAAAATTGCCGCAGAGTGACTTATTTAATCCCAATGTCACGACTGAAATGCAATTAAAAGTGGCTTACCGGTTAAAAAATCAGGAAATTGGATTTGTTCCAAATTCAATCACCAAAAAGGAGGATGATTATGATTAGATTATTTACAATTGGATTTACTGAAAAATCAGCTTCTACCTTTTTTAACTTGCTCAAAAGGGCAGGGGTCAGAAAAATAATTGATACTCGATTAAACAATGTCTCTCAATTGGCAGGTTTTGCAAAGGGTAAAGACCTGGAATACTTCGCTAAAGAGATAGGTGATATTGGATACGAGCATAATATTAATTTAGCGCCTACCAAAGAATTACTTTCCAGCTACAGGGATAAAAGTATCAATTGGGCCCAATATGAAACTCAATATATCAGTATTCTTGATCAAAGAAACATCTTACAGGATATAGATTTCGATAAATTAAATAATAGTTGCATTTTGTGCAGTGAGCATAAGCCTGATAAGTGTCACCGACGCTTGCTTGCAGAATATTTAAAGAAAGAAAATAATGAAATAGAAATTATTCACCTAATAGAGTAAATTATGACAACTCGTTTTGTTTGTTTAGGAAATTCTTTTAAAGAAGGTGGCAGATGCCTGGCAGGCATACTGTTGGATGTGAACAATAATCCAATATTGAAATTTGGAAAACCTCAGTGGATACGACCTACATGCAATACTGCGCATGGAGAGTTGCCAAATTGCATCGCACATCCATTTCAATTATTGGATATTCTTGAAATAAACAATACGAGCCCAGCCCCCAATCATTATCAATCTGAGAATGTTCATTTTGATGAAATGGGTATACAGAAAGTAGGAACTTTTGAAAAAAGGCGGCTCAACAGCCTCTGTGAAGATCGCAGATATATTTTCAAAACCCGCTATCCTTCTTTATCGGAGGAGGTTATCCAAGAGTTATCCTATTCGTTAATGTTAATTAAACCTACACAATTTGATGTCATTGAAAAGGTATATGAAGATAGGGTAGGATCTCAACTGAGAATGGTATTCAGTTATAACAATTTCACGTACGATTTTTCAATTACAGACCCTGTATTTCTGAGAAACTATCATTCCAATCCAGAATATTTGGATGATATTCAGGAGGTGTTACTGAGCCTTTCGGTGAGTGTAAAATTTCCGCCTACGGATCGGTATTACAAACTTGTGGCAGGTGTAATAATTATGGAAATGAAAGCAATGGATGTATTGATGAATTGATTTTCAGATGAAACGATATTTGTACATATTGAAAAATGAGATTTCGAAAGTATCGGAAGATGACTTGTATACTCCAATCATCAATACGCGTATTGATAGTCTTGATCTTGTTGTAATTAGGGTAGCGTTAGAGAAATATTTCAACAATGAAATCCAGGATGTAGTATGGTATCAATTCAAAACACTGGCTGAAGCAATTGAATATTTTCATAATAACAGGGAGATAATTCAAAGTAATATTGGAATTGAAAAAACACCCATCAGGCTTTCAGAAAGTATAGAAATTAGAATGCCTCAAATGGCAAATAGTGCTTTATCTGAAAACTGGTTGCTAAAATGTTTAGGCGATATTCATTGGCAACTTATTTCAAAAGGCTTTAATAAAAAATCATCTGATTTTAAAGATGATGCAGGTAACCGCCTTTATGCAACTTTTGTGAGGGTAAACTATTCTATTTCACCTTTAAATGAATTTCTGGAAAATGAAATTATAGAATTTAATGCAAGTATGAATGGGTTTGGAAATAATTCATTTATAAGTAACATTACCGCCATTTGTGATCATAATAATATCAATGCAACACTCATGACTACCTTTTCAATTCGGGAAAATGGAAACAATAATAAAATTATTAAGTATGAACCAAAAGAAAGAACCAACCAGATAGGCCAACTTACCTATACACCTTTGTTTTTAAATGAATTCAGACTTTTGAAAAAAGGATTGTTAACCAATATTTCCAGTAGTTATGGAGAGTTTTCTATTACTGATGAGTCATTTTTTGTTTCAGAATATACTATCAATCCATATTATGACATCAATGGAATTGGATTACTGTATTTTGCATCTTATCCCATTATTGCTGATAAATGTTTCTTTGAATATTACCAAAAGCCCACTGCGTTTACTACAATCTATCGGGATGTCTTCTATTTTGGAAACTGCAATTCAACCGATAAAATTATATTCCAATTAAATAATATCGAAGAAAAGGGAGATCAAATAAAAACTTCAATATCATTGTTTCGTAAAAGTGACCATCAAATGCTTGCAAGGATATTAACTGTAAAGCAAATGGTTGGATGATAAAATATAATTGCTTTAATGTAAGAGCTTTATATAAAAGTATAGGTTGTTTTGCTTTTTAGTATTAGAAAATTAGTATCTTTGAGATATGTTTTTAGAAGTAATAAAGGCTACCTATTTAGATGAATACATGATACTTCTTGCATTTAATAATGGTGTTAAAAAAACAGTTGATTTGAAAAGTAAATTGAATGGCGAAGTATTTGAACCTCTAAAGGAACTAAATTATTTCAGGAGATTTACAATTAGATTCAATACAATTGAATGGAATAATGGAGCTGATTTAGCGCCAGAATAATTATATGAAATTGGAAACTAAGATTTGATGCTGCAAGAATAGATAATTATATAATACATAATTAAGCATGAATATTAACCCAATTAAAACAGAGGCTGATTACGATGACGCATTGAAAAGACTTTATGAGGTTTTTGATGCTCGCATTGGCACTGATGAAGGTGATGAGGCTGATATTCTCGCCTTGATGGTGGATGAATATGAGAAAATACACTATTCAATAGATCCACCTGATCCCACTTTTTCGTCAGAGAATTGATATCAATAAAAATCACAATCATTTCTTTTAATGTATTGAATTTGATCAACTTAATAATCAAAAATGCCAGCAACAGCATCACGTACAAGTACACGACCAGCGGTGAAAAAGGTAATGCAGACAACAAAAATAAGCGGCACGACTAGGCTTTTTGATTAAATACTGTAAGGGTTGATATATTTTAACCCCTTCATACCTTTAAAATCCTTGTCATTGTTAGAAATAAGTGTGTAATCATTGGCAATGGCCGTAGCGGCAATAATGGCATCGGGTGTTTTAACCTTCTTGTCACGGCGTATGTTCACGCAATGTATAATCACATCGGGTGTAATATCCAAAACCTCACTATCTATAATGAAATCTTTTACCCGTTGTTCCTTAACGGTATCCGTTTTCCAGCAAAGTAGTTCTATTTGAGTGATAACCGAAAGGTTAGGCACAGCATCAATAACCGAATCCATGAACTGTAAACCACTGGCTGCAAGTGAAGCTGAAAAGTAATCAGAAATTACATTGGTGTCGATTAAATATCGTTCCATTCGTTGCGCATTTGTTTGATATGGTTATTAAGTTGCTGTCCTTCTTCTTTGCTGATAAAGCCTTTGTATTTGTCGGACAATTTAGTTTTGACAGGTTCAATATTTTCTTTTAAAACTTTAATCAGGTGCAGTTCCTCCAACTCGTGCAAAAGCCCGGCGGCTTTTTGGTTGGTCAGTTGTATAACCATGATCTTTTCCATCGGTACAATTATTTAACGTAAAGCAATGTTTGAATCTTTATTTTAGCAATAAAAGCATCCATCAAAGAAAGTACGGTTTTTTTTTATCTTCTCTAAAAAGCCGATCCCCTCAAAGAGACCGGCTTTTATGTAGTTGTTCGCTTATTTCTTTACAGCTTTTTTGTATCCGTAGATAGCAGATTCACCCAATTCTTCTTCGATGCGAAGTAGTTGGTTATATTTTGCCATACGGTCAGAGCGGCTCAATGAACCAGTTTTGATTTGTCCGGCGTTGGTAGCAACTGCAATGTCAGCAATGGTTGAATCTTCAGTTTCACCTGAACGGTGTGAAGTTACCGAAGTGTAACCTGCACGATGGGCCATTTCAATAGCATCCAAAGTTTCAGTTAAAGTACCAATTTGGTTTACTTTAATCAGGATAGAGTTGGCTGCACCCAATTCGATACCTTTTTTCAGATATTCAACATTGGTTACGAATAAATCGTCACCCACAAGCTGGCATTTGTCACCTAACTTTTTAGTTAAAGCAACCCAGCCATCCCAGTCACCTTCATTCATACCATCTTCAATAGAGTCGATGGGGAAGTTTGCAACCAGACTGGCAAGGAATTCAACCTGTTGAGCTGATGTTCTTTTAGCGCCCGTTGCCCCTTCAAATTTTGAATAGTCGTAGATGCCATCTTTGAAGAATTCAGAAGCAGCGCAATCCAGAGCGATTGAAACATCGCCTTTGTCTGCGGCGCGGCCCGGTTTGTAACCTGCATTCTTAATAGCTTTGATGATGCTGTTCAAGGCATCTTCAGTTCCATCCAATTTAGGAGCGAACCCACCTTCGTCACCCACAGCAGTGCTTAAACCACGATCGTGAAGTACTTTTTTCAGGTGATGGAAAACTTCGGCACCCATGCGTAACCCTTCACGGAAGGAAGTTGCACCAATGGGGCGAATCATGAATTCCTGGAAAGCAATAGGGGCATCAGAGTGGGAGCCACCATTGATGATGTTCATCATTGGAACGGGCAATGTTTTTGCATTGGTACCACCGATATAACGGTATAATGGAATATCCAAATAGGCAGCAGCAGCTTTGGCAACAGCCAGAGAAACTCCCAACATAGCGTTGGCGCCCAAATTCGATTTGGTCTTGGTTCCGTCAAGAGCAATTAACTTTTTGTCAATAGCTACCTGGTTTAAAGCGTCCATGCCCATGATTTCTTTGGCAATGACAGTGTTCACATTGGCGACAGCTTTCAGCACACCTTTACCTAAGTAACGGCCCTTGTCGCCATCGCGCAATTCAATGGCTTCGTTTTCACCTGTTGATGCACCCGATGGAACCGCCGCACGCCCCATTGCCCCACTTTCGAGGGTTACTTCTACTTCAACGGTTGGATTGCCACGCGAATCCAGAATTTCTCTACCAATTACTTTTTCAATAAACATTGTGATATATGTTAAAATTAAACTTAAATGAATTACTTTTATACACTAAGATACTGATTTGTAAAGCTATTTCAACAGAAGACAAATATAATAAAAGCCTCTGTAATTAGGTTGAAAAACTGTAAAGGTATAACTTAAAATTAACCAAATTATTGCAAACATGAATCCTGCAATAATTTGAATAAAAGTATTTATCTTACACTCACAAAATAGGACTCATGATTAAACAAAATATTTTCCTGAAAGTTTTATACATCGGGCTTTTTGTTATTTGGACAAACATCGGCACTGCACAAAACCAGGTACTAATAGTTCAGCAAAAAATTGCAGGTTGGCAAACTGATCCGAAATTGTCAACTGCCAGCGTGTGCATTGCTGTGAGCGATAACCGGACTGGTGAAATGCTGATCAAATCAGTGCCACAACAAAGTTTGGCTCCGGCATCTATTCTGAAATTGATAACTACAGCCACTGCTCTTGAAGTTTTTGGTTCTGACTATCGTTTTCAAACTACACTTTCCGCATCGGGCATGATCAAAAATGATACACTTTTTGGTGATCTGCAAATTATAGGTGGTGGCGATCCTACTTTTGGTTCAACCTATTTTCCTGACAATAACTACTTTATGGAAGATTGGATCAACGTCATACAGAATAAAAATATCAAGGTCGTTAATGAAAACTTGGTTCTGGATGCCACTATTTATGAATCACAAACAATTCCGAATACATGGATTTGGGAAGATATTGGTAATTATTACGGTGCAGGAGCTTCGGGAATCAGTGTATATGATAATCAGTATGAAATTCACCTGAGCTCGGGCAAAGAGGTGGGGATGGCTACCAAAATTGGACAGATCAATCCTGAAATTCCGGGTCTTGATATTCAGAATGAAGTGCTTTCATCTGATATAAATAGTGATCAGGCTTACGTATTCGGAAGCCCAATGGAAAACCGGAGAGTGATTAGGGGTACTATTCCAAAAAATAGAAGTAACTTTGTCATCAAGGGGTCAGTGCCCGACCCAGCAGCACTTTTGGCCAGCGAATTCAGAAAAAAGCTAACTGCAAGTGGGATTACGATTGCAGGAGTAACAAAGTTTGAGAAAGCAAATATTTTCAATATTCCACCACTTGTACTCTCAGTTAATTATTCACCACCCTTGCGGGATATTATCAAGGTCACTAATTATGAAAGTGTCAACCTGTTTGCTGAACATTTACTGAAACAGTTGGCCTTTAGAAGTTCAGGATTGGGAACGACCAAAGATGGCTGTAAATTCATAGTAGAATTCTGGAACGACAAAGGGTTGGATATGAAGGGTTTCTTTATGAACGATGGAAGTGGGTTGTCAAGATTTAACGCGATAACTGCCATCCAAATGGTGAATATTCTGAACTATATGAAAACCAAAAGTGCCTATTCGACAGATTTTTATGAATCGCTGGCAATAGTGGGAGAGGGGACGTTGAATGTTTTTAGGATGGAGAACTTCCCGAAGCAATGTCTGCGCGCTAAAAGTGGCTCTATGACCCGCGTGCGATGCTTTGCAGGTTACCTGACCACTGATAAAAAACGGCAGCTTACCTACTCTATTATGCTGAACAATTTCTCATGCAGCCAAGCAGAAGCAACCAAAAAGATTGAAGAAGTATTGGTTGAGTTACGGAAATTGTAAAAGGTTAATATGCTATGACATAGAAATATAAAAGATTTGATTTCAGATGTACCAAAATACAGTACCTTTGTTTAAATTAAAACTGGAAATCATGCTTGAAATATCTGTAAATAAATTTAGAGCAAACATTAAAGGTTTTGTAGATAAAGCGATTGAAGAGCATCAGGCAATCAGGATAACCCGCCGTTCAGGAAAGGATTTTGTTGTAATAAGTGCCGAAGACTGGGAGCGTGAACAAGAAACTTTGTATGTTCTCAAAAACAAATCGTTGATGAGTCAACTGGCAGAATCATTGGTTACCTGCGAAAATAATAGTGGTTTTAAACCAACTCAGGAACAACTGGATGCGATCAATCGTATTTGAAGGCAATACTTGGAATATTTATGAAGATCTGAGAATTAAAGATAAGGTACTTCATAAAAACCTTTGCAAGATTTTAAAAGAAATGCAAAGAGAAAATCCTGAAAAAGGTATTGGAAAACCTGAGCATTTAAGATATGAATTAACAAGATTTTGGTCAAGAAAGCTTTCTCAATATGATCGGTTAATTTATAAATTCGATGAAGATTCAATCTACATTTTTGCAATCGGGGGACATTATGAAGATTTAAATCTATAAATACTGAAAGTACTGATTTGATTAACTCATGACACAAAAATGCCCCGTCTTACAACGAGGCATCTTTATCTGGTTTAAAAATATTAAGTTCTCTATACAATCGATTTCATGGCAGTCATTTCCTCGCGCAACTCTTCGCCGATTAACTCAATTTTATGGTAACGGATAAATTCGTTCACACTGATAAGTTGCTTATTGTCAACACCGTTGCCTTTGCCAGCCCCATAAGGTTTCCCAATTACATCGGTACCAATTTTTGACATAAAATCAGCCAACAGCGGCTTGCAGGCGTGATTGAACAAATAACAGCCATATTCAGCAGTATCAGAAATGACACGATTCATTTCGAACAATTTTTTACGTGCAATGGTATTTGCAATCAGCGGCACTTCATGCAGCGATTCGTAATAGGCTGATTCTTCTTTGATTCCAGCTTCAGTCATGGTTTCAAATGCAAGTTCAACACCTGATTTTACGAAAGCAATCATCAATATTCCATTGTCGAAATATTCCTGTTCGCTGATTTCCATGGCTCCTACAGGAGTTTTTTCGAAAGCAGTCTCGCCAGTTTCGGCTCTCCAGACCAATAAATTTTTATCGTCATTGGCCCAATCTTCCATCATCGTTTTTGAGAAGTTGCCCGACATGATATCGTCCATGTGTTTCCAGAACAATGGGCGCATAATCCTTTTTAGCTCTTCTGAAAGTTCAAAAGCCTTGATTTTAGAAGGATTCGATAAGCGATCCATCATATTGGTGATGCCCCCATGTTTCAACGCTTCTGTAATTACTTCCCATCCGTATTGAACCAATTTTGAAGCATATCCTGCATCAATTCCTTTTTCGACCATTTTGTTGAACGAAAGGATTGATCCGGTTTGCAATAATCCACAAAGGATGGTCTGCTCACCCATCAAATCAGATTTAACTTCAGCCACAAACGAGGAGCTAAGAACACCGGCTTTGTGACCTCCTGTGGCAGCTGCATAAGCTTTGGCAATTTCAAATCCGTTGCCATTGGGGTCATTCTCAGGATGAACTGCAATCAAAGTAGGAACACCAAAACCACGTTTGTATTCTTCGCGAACTTCAGAACCCGGAGACTTTGGAGCAACCATGATAACGGTAATGTCTTTGCGGATCTGCATTCCCTCTTCCACAATATTGAAACCATGTGAATATGAAAGGGTAGCGCCCTTTTTAATCAATGGCATTACTGCGTTGATAACACCTGAGTGCTGCTTATCAGGAGTCAGGTTGATCACCAAATCAGCAGTCGGAATCATTTCTTGATATGTTCCAACCTTGAACCCATTACCTGCAGCATTTTTATAACTCTGGCGTTGTTCTTTGATGGCTTCCGGACGCAAAGTGTAGGATATATCCAAACCCGAATCGCGCATGTTCAAGCCTTGGTTCAATCCTTGTGCTCCGCAGCCAATGATGACTATTTTTTTACCTTCAAGCTTTTTTACACCATCAGAAAATTCAGAGCTATCCATGAATTCGCAGGTTCCCAACTGTGCCAATTGCTGGCGTAGGGATAATGAGTTGAAATAATTTGCCATTTTTATTGGTTTTTAAAGTGTATTGTCTATTTAAAATCTATCATACAAAGGACAGGATTATTCATCAATAAAGTAGTGTATAAAAAGTAGTATTTTAGGTATTTTTCATGGATTAAGATTTTATATCACCGTGTATTTTTGACAACAATATTCAGAACCAAATATATAGACTTATACTGTCAACGTAATTTTAATTACAACACGTTGGACTGTGAACGGTATTGTAACGGTGTGAATTGGGTTTCGCGCTTGAAGAACTTTGAAAAATAGGATTGATCTTCGATATTAAGGTGGACGGCAATTTCTGAAACATTCAAATTTGTATGGAGCAAGAGTCGTTTTATTTCCAGTATTTGCTTTAGTTTAATGACCTGAATGGATGTCTTTCCTGTAAATTGCCTGACCGTCTGTGTCAGGTGATTGGGCGTTACGGCCAATAAAGTTGCATAATGGCTGAGCGGCCAATTTTTCAGGTAGTTTTCTTCTGCCAACTGGTAAAACCGCTTGATCAAAATATGCCCTTTACCTTTGCTTACAACATTATCGGAGGTTTTATAACGTGAAGCACAGGTGGTTAGAACCAAGTCAAGAATGGAACGCAGCATTTCGATAGAATAAGAATCCTTTTTCAATTCAGTTAATGCCTGTTGAAACAATCGTTCGATGAATAAAATATCCTCTGCACTTTCGAGTTGCAAAGGGGGATTATCCTGTTGTACGGTGTAAAAAAAAGGAAATTCAATCAGACTATTTTGATCACTTCGGTTCAGAAGATAAAAGTGAGCAGTAAAAATGAAGATGAATCCTTCAATATCCTGAGACAGCTCCAGTTTGTGTGCCTGCCCCGGAGACATGAAAAACACGCAGGGAGGTTTAATTTCATACTTATTGTTATCAATTACATGGTAGCCAGAGCCTTTTGCCAAGTACAGCACTTCAAAGAAATCGTGCCTATGCGGATATTTCACGCTGAAATGTCGTTTTGCATCAAACACTTCAACCTGAAACTGTTGACTTTTTCGTTCCGGAGAACTGAAATTGTGAAGACTATAAACCGGAAGTTGTTCAGATGATTGCTGCATTATACAATTGAATTTCGGGATGTTATAAAAGTATAAACGAATTTTAAATCTGAAATTAAATAGAAAATACTAACCTGAGTTCGATCAAAGCGTTATGTAGAGCATGAACTTAAAACCTTTCAACTTGTATTCTTACAGCCTTTGGTTAACCAAAGGTAAGTGATTCAATGTTATAATCCAAATATCGCTGGTCATTTGTGTCTGTTTTCTAAGTTGGATGCTATAGGTATTCAATTATTTTAAATGGGGGAGAGAATACTGTTATAAAACTTGTTTTATAATAGTCAGTCTAACAGCACTTCTATTTTTTACTTTAAAATAACCACTTCGTATGGTTGTGAGAAAAGTATGGGAAGAATATAAAGACTTGGGTTTCTATAAAAAAACAATCGTACCATCTTTTTGTATCAAAATTGGGTCTGGTTCCGCTGATCTCGCTGATCTCGCATTTTACCCCTTACCATTTTACTCCTTTTCATTTCTCCCTTTTACCATAACCCTATTGACAGGCAATCTTAACTGGAATGCACCGCAAAACAGGAATTGTGCAGGTTTGATTCAAAATGCCAAGGCAGCGGAACCAGCGAAACCGTGAACAG
>Ga0209724_1001216_pt1 | contig 23705 bp, 17 predicted proteins | sample grotaG_FD_184143 | JGI IMG/M metagenome (GOLD analysis project Ga0209724, IMG submission 184143) | Glacier valley bacterial and archeal communities from Borup Fiord, Nunavut, Canada, to study Microbial Dark Matter (Phase II) -... | ecosystem: Environmental > Aquatic > Freshwater > Ice > Glacier ...
CATCTACATTCATGAAAAAAAATTAATCACAAGCAAAACCAGCACTTCCGACATTCCGACAATCCGACAGTTGCACATCTTATAAAAATACAGTTGAATCAGAACTATCTTTAATTCTTAAAATGAGTTGATTTTTAATGTGAGGCAGGGTATTAATAACGTGAGTTGAAGTTTCTTTCTTCTCATTTTTCACTTCCTCACTTTCTCATTTCCTATTTCGTAAAACGCATTTTCTCCTTTCTCTGTGTTTCGGCCCATAATATGAATAACATGGAGAAAATGCAAAAATGCGAAATAGGAAATGAGAAAGTGAGGAAGTGAGGAAACGAAAATTGAAACCAATGCAAATTTCAAAGTCAATATTTTTATAATGAATCCAGCATTTTAGTCTGTTAACCAAAATAAAAATCTATTAAAGGACCTTGCAATAGATTTATCTCAATTGAAAGGTTGTGCTGGCAGCATGTCTGGAGGTAAGATGTACTGAAAATCGGTCAGATAAGCTTTTGAAACACGCTGCAGCTATTTCGGGGCGATTGTTTTCTCCCGACAGGTGGCTCAAAAATACATGTACTAACTCGGGGCCTGCATGATCGCGAATCAATGTGAATGCCTGATCGTTTGATAAATGTCCAACTGCTGACGCGACCCTGTTTTTCAAATGATAGGGATAAATGCCTTCCCAAAGCATTTTCTCATCGTAATTGGTTTCTATAAACAACGCATGACATAAGTGCAGGTGATGGATGACTCTTGCACAGGCTTCACCAATGTCGGTAAAAACTCCAATTTGCCAGCCATCATGTTCAATCCTGAATGAACAGGGTTCTGCTGCATCGTGATTCTTGAGAAACGGATGAATGGTTATTGAACCAATTATTATTGCTTTGTCGGGAGTGAATAGTTGAATTAACCCGGGCGCTTCTCCAAACTTTATGGAATCAAGCGTTCGCTGGGTAAACCATGCCGGAACTCCCAGCCGTTTGCTCAATACGCGCACTCCATGAACATGATCGCTGTGTTCGTGTGAAATAAATATGCCCCGCACTTTAGAGGATTGCAAGCCTGCCTCCTCCATTCGTAGCAGAATTTTCTTGGTCGAAATACCCGCATCAACTAATACTGCATCTTGTTCATTGCCAATATAATAGCAATTACCGTTACTCCCCGAAGCCAATGCACAAATTTCAATCATTTAAAGAGTTTAATGTTTAAAGTGTAAGCGTTCAAAGTTACGCTAGAATATGGTTCGAATCATCGTTGAAATGAAAATTAGGTGCAACAGTTTTAACTTTAAACTTTAAACTTTAAACTTTGAACTACTTTTTATACCTCCAACAACTTAAGCACCTGTTCCGGTTTAATTTCATTGCCTTTAATAATATACCGGGCTTTTTCATAAAAGGGACGTCGTTTCAGCATCATCTCTTCAATGAAATGGTATAATTCGTCAGGTGATTTCCCTTTAATAATGGGACGTTCTGTTTTTGCATGTATTAATCGGTTAACAAGTGACGCGGTATCCACATCAAGGAAAATACAGAAGCCGCTATTGTTCATTACCTCCATGTTGTCGAAAAAGCAGGGAGCGCCACCGCCGGTGGCTACAATTATATCATCGAAAGCCGAAACTTCATGCAAAACGTTTTTTTCTTTTCTGCGGAATCCAGCTTCGCCTTCTTCTGCAAAGATTTGTGGAATTGTGCGAAAATATTTCTCTTCCAGAAAGGTATCCAAATCGATAAATTCTAATTCTAATGTTGAAGCAAGCAGATGCCCCAATGTAGATTTTCCACAACCCATGTATCCGATCAGGTAAATTCTCATAACTAAAAATAGTTCAACGTTTCAGGTTCTCTTATTAGTTCAAAGTTATACCGACAACCGTAATTGACTTCGATTCTTGTTTCTTATTTGAAAAAGATTGCACGGATTGAAAAAGATTGCATGGATTGCTTCTACGACAACATTACCGCACCACTCAATTTCTTCTTTCTTCTTTCTTCTTTCTTCTTTCTTATTCGATATTGTTTATTACACATTGGTTGCAGGATATAAATCCAAAAAGAAGTTAAAACTCAATTTCCATTTGATTGGGTGGTTCATCTCCGTTAGTTGGTTTGTCCATTCCAAAGAGCAGATCTTCAAGATTTGGAATTACAATTTCAGGGTTCTTTTCTTCTATAGGTTCTTCTATCACTTCCTCATCAATTATAACAGGTTCTAATTCCGTTATGTTGCTTATCGCGTAAACCGAAAGGCGCTTCCCTTTGGCTTTGAAAGATTTTACACCAATGAATTCAGCTACATCAATAATTTCCGGCTCACGGGCTTGGTTTTTGCCTCCAAATTTAAGCTCCATACGAGGATGGCTCACCCAGGTGAAATTCATAAGCTTATTTCCCTGATATTCACCAATAAAACCTGCTTCCTTTACAGACTCATCTATCTGAAAGCGCTTCACGTAATAATACCCCTGTTCAGCATCAAAATAAACGGATGAGAGTGTTTTGTTGGGATTGTATTTTTCGATAAGGAGGATTCCATCGTTGAAATGGTTGGATAAATCGAAATTGCAAATCAGGTAGTCGCCTGTATTATAAATGACAAGAATCATATCATCGGCGCTAAATTCTCCCAGCAATTTGCCACGGTTGTCTGAATTAAGCCTGCGTACATCTTCGTCAAACCATATTTTGCGGCCTCCCAATGTTGAAACTCCTTTTTCCTTAAGGGCTATTTTATGTATTTCGAATTTGGTCATAATATTACCCAGTGCAGATCGCCCTTTGATGGCCAGTTCGCTAAAATCAACCTCGAAAATAAGTTTTTTGATGCGTGGTTTGGGTTTCAGGGTGACACGCAATATTTCGGCCTCTCCATTAGGATTTTCACTGAAATACAAAATTCGTGAACCAGGTGTCCCCTTTGTAAGATCATATTCTTTGTCACGGTTGACACCTGTTACTGCTATTCGCTTCATGTAAATGAATCCGTTTTTACCATCCCTGTACACCACATTGTAAATCGTACGGTTATCGTTCTTCTTGAAAATACCAAGATGCAGAATGTTTTTACCGATAAATGCCTTATCTGTAACTTTTGACACAATGTAAGTCCCATCTTTTCTGAATACAATCACTTCGTCCATGTCTGAACAATCACAAATGTACTCTTCCTTTTTTAGACTGGTTCCCATGAAGCCTTCCACTCGGTCGATATACAACTTCTCATTTGCCACCACTACTTTGGAAGCTACAATATTCTCAAAGTTCCTGATTTCGGTTTTCCGTTCCCGGCCTTTGCCATATTTCGCCCTGAGCCTTTCGTACCAGGCAATGGTGAATGGAATAATGTTTTCAATATTCTTATTGATCTCTACAATCTCATCTTCGATGGCCAGCAGATGATCGTTGGCCTTGTCGGTATTAAATTTCAGGATACGCGCCATTTTAATTTCCATCAGGCGCAAAATATCTTCACGCGTCACTTCCCGTTTTAATTTTGGTTTCCAGGGTAAAAGACGCAGGTCAATATGGTCGATCGCTTCATCCATGTTGGTTGAATCTTCAAACTTTTTGTCTTTATAGATACGTTTCTCGATAAAAATTTTCTCGAGCGATGAATAATGCCACGCTTCTTCAAGCTCTCCCCGCTTGATTTCCAATTCCAGTTTCAGAAGTGCCACCGTTTGATCTGTGTTGATCTTTAGGATTTCACTGACACCTATAAATTTTGGTTTATCATCCCGTATGGTGGCACTATTGGGGGAAATGGAAATTTCACAATCCGTAAAGGCAAACAATGCATCGATGGTTTTATCCGAGGACATTCCTGGTATCAAATGGATCAGAATTTCAACTTTGTCGGAGGTGTTGTCGTCAATCTTCCTGATCTTGATTTTGCCCTTGTCGTTTGCCTTGATGATGGATTCAATCAGGGTAGAGGTGGTCCTTCCAAACGGAACCTCGGTGACAACCAGTGTCTTACTATCTTTCTTCTCAATTTTAGCCCTGATTTTAATAGATGCACCGCGGATTCCATCGTTGTAGCGCGCGAAATCGCCAGAGCCACCAGTTGGGAAATCAGGGTATAAATAAAAGTCTTCTCCCCGAAGGTAAGCGATAGAGGCATCAATTAATTCGAGGAAATTGTGGGGCAGTATTTTGCAGGCCAGGCCTACGGCAATCCCTTCCACGCCCTGAGCCAATAACAGGGGAAATTTTACTGGAAGTGCAATGGGCTCACGGTTACGTCCATCGTAGGATAATTTCCATTTGGTTGTTTTTGGGTTAAAGACAACATCAAGAGCAAATTTCGACAACCGGGCTTCAATGTAACGGGGAGCAGCCGCACCATCGCCTGTGAGAATATTTCCCCAGTTTCCCTGTGCATCAATCAGCAAATCTTTTTGCCCAAGCTGCACCAGGGCATCGCCAATGGAGGCATCGCCATGGGGGTGATACTGCATGGTTTGACCAATGATGTTGGCCACTTTATTAAAGCGCCCGTCGTCCATCATATTCATGGCATGCAAAATCCTTCGCTGAACCGGCTTTAAACCATCCTCAACATAAGGTACAGCACGCTCGAGAATTACGTAGGAGGCATAATCAAGAAACCACTGCTGATACATTCCCGACAAATAGATAATGCCGTCTTTTTTTTCTTCCTTCTGAAATTCTTCCTTGTTGGTATTTTCTTCGGTCATCGTTGTTCCTTGCAATCAAATTTTGTGTTCTGAAACTATTTACTGACGGGGTGACTGACGGGTTTACTTTAAGCCACCCCGTCAGTCACCCCTTCAATATAAATCAATTAAACGACATCTTTTTCAACATACAGATTATCAATGATAAAATCCTGACGTTCAGGAGTATTCTTACCCATGTAAAATTCAAGCATCTGAGGTACCGATTCATGTTTTTTCATTAAAATGGGGTCAAGACGGATATCAGCGCCAATGAAATTCTTAAACTCATCAGGAGAAATTTCGCCCAAACCTTTGAACCGGGTAATTTCTGCAGTCTTGCCTAACTTCTGAATGGCCGTCACTCGTTCATCTTCGTTGTAGCAATAATAAGTTATCTTTTTGTTACGAACCCTGAAAAGTGGGGTCTGAAAGATAAATAAATGACCTTTGCGAATCACTTCAGGGAAGAATTGCAGGAAAAATGTGATGAGCAACAACCGTATATGCATCCCATCCACATCCGCATCGGTTGCAATAATCACCTTGTTGTAGCGCAAGTCGTCCATGCTTTCTTCAATGTTCAGGGCTGCCTGCAAAAGATTGAACTCTTCATTCTCGTAAACCACCTTTTTTGTCAACCCGTAAGTGTTAAGCGGTTTCCCTTTCAAACTAAATACAGCCTGAAGGTTCACATCGCGCGATTTGGTGATCGATCCGCTCGCCGAATCTCCTTCAGTAATAAAAAGCGATGAATTTTCCCGTGCCTCATGCGTGCTGTTTAAATGTACCCGGCAATCGCGCAGCTTACGATTGTGCATGTTGGCTTTTTTTGCACGCTGCTTGGCCAGTTTCTTAATTCCTGAAATTGCTTTGCGTTCCCTTTCTGCTTCCTGGATCCGGCGCAGCAATACTTCTGAGACGTCAGGATTTTTATGCAAGTAATTATCAAGTTCTTTCTGAACAAAATTTGTTACGAAGTTTCGTACCGTAGGGCCATCGGGGCCAATATCTTTCGATCCAAGCTTTGTTTTTGTTTGTGACTCAAAAACAGGCTCTTCCACTTTTATGCTGATGGCCGCTATGATGGAGGCACGAATGTCGGAAGGATCAAAATCCTTTTTATAGAAGTCACGGATGGTTTTAACTATTGCCTCCCGGAAAGCTACCAGATGAGTTCCTCCCTGAGTGGTATGCTGTCCGTTTACAAATGAATAATAATCCTCACCATATTGATTTCCATGGGTGATGGCCACTTCAATGTCCGGTCCTTTGAGATGAATAACCGGATACAGTGATTCAGACTCCTGATATTCTTCCAGCAAATCGCGCAACCCGTTTTTAGAATGAAATTTCTCCCCGTTAAATTCCATTACCAAACCGGCATTCAGAAACGAATAGGTTTTCATCATATTGATCACGTAATCATCAATATAATGGTAACTTTTAAATATTTTAAGATCAGGGGTGAAAGCTACATAGGTGCCGTTCACCTGATCGGTTGCAGCAACTTTTTTTTCTTCCTTTAGAAGTCCCTGGCTAAAGCTGATTTCTTTTACTTCGCCTTCACGAAATGATTTGATTAAAAAATGGCTCGACAAAGCATTCACAGCCTTGATCCCAACGCCATTCAAACCGACCGACTTCTTAAACACTTCAGAGTCATATTTTGCCCCTGTATTCATTTTTGAAGCCACGTCCAACAGCTTTCCCAGTGGAACGCCGCGGCCAAAATCGCGTACTGTCACCAACTCATCGCTGACATGTACTTCAATCTTTTTCCCGTTCCCCATCATAAATTCATCGATGGAATTATCAACCACTTCTTTAAGCAAAACATAAACTCCATCATCTCCTGCCGAGCCATCGCCCAGTTTGCCAATGTACATGCCCGGACGTTTGCGTATATGTTCCTGCCAGTCAAGTGTCTTTATTGAATTTTCATCATAATTCGGCATCATAGCTTATCTCAATTTGCAACAAATATATAAAAAACTAAAGTGGATTCATATTATTATACCCCTACATTAACTAACAGTTAATGGTTGAAAACTTATTCACTCCCTGCCCCCTGCGTAACGTGAGATATTAATTCAGCCAAATATCCGTTTGATTTACAGTGCCGTTTAATGAGAAGTAATTCGGTCATGAACATTGTCCCTTTTGTGAAATGATTATTGCCTTGGGTTTTATATTTAATTATCTTTGCACTCAGATGTCAGGAAAATATATTTACATTGTTTTAGCAGCTCTTCTGATCGTTATTCAGGCACAGGCGCAATTTAGGCCAGAAGGATTGCCTTCCGGTGGTTCCATAGGTGGAAACAACGGAGAAGGCTCAGGTACGGAAACTTCTCAGGATAAGAATTTGGAAAAAGAAAATAAAAAGAACAAACCCAAAATTCCATCTGTTATTAAGGTTTGGGAATTAAAGGATCAGGGAGCAAAGATAAAACCTTCAGAATTGGATACTGCCCTTCTCTTTTTCCATATTTATCACCCCTTTGAACTGCTGAGCATCAGTAATACCTTTACCGGCAACAATGGTGGAGCCTACCAGGCAAACGATTTCTTTAAACGCACTTATAATTCCGATTTTTCTTTAACACGTTCATTTGATGCCTATTGGCTTACACCATCGCAAGTGAAATATTTCAATACTACCACTCCCTACTCATTGCTGGATTATACCCAGAGTGGAAGCGCTAAAAACGAAACACGTTTTAATGTGACTCATTCGCAAAATATAAATGATAAGTTTAACTTTGGATTGATCTACAACCAAACGCGCTCTCAAGGCCAATATCGTAAACAGGAAAACAAATTCCACAACATTGGAATTGTGACTTCTTATAATTCCAACCAGTTCGTATCACATTCAAATCTTATTTTTAATCGGTTGCAAGGGCAGGAAAATGGTGGAATAGATTCAAGCCAAACGTTAAACGGGGTTCCCAAAACCGAAGATTTTATTGTCCGCATGGACGATGCAGTCAATAAACTTCAAAATAACAATTTCTTTACTTCCAACGAATATCGGTTGGGAAAGACGGTAGAAGCCGACAGTGCTGAGTTTGTGGTCGAAGCCTTTATTCCCAGGGTGGGATTTATTCATGAATTGGAATATGCAGGCAATAAGCGCAAGTTTACCAAAGCCAACGCGAAGGATTTTTTCGAGAATGCCTACAATGATACTGTAAGTACCAACGACAGTGTGAAATATACCAGGCTGACCAATATTTTCCAAATCAAATTTTATGAAGCCCCTGACCGTAAATATACATTCGGAAAACGTGTTTACTTGGGCAATGATCAGCTTTGGTATCGGTTCTCAACTCTTGATAAATATTATCCCGCGAAACAATCAAATACTTTTTTGGGGGGAGGAATTTTTAGGAATGAAGGGAAATTTTGGCAATGGGAAGCCGATGGCCGAATTTACATTACCGGATACCGTGCCGGCCAGACTGAAGTAAATGGGTATATCAATAAACCGTTGAGGATCGGAAAGGATACCACCAGTCTACGCGTGGAAGGGAGCGTGAAAACCTTGGTGCCTGACTATTTCGATCAATATTATTATTCCAATCATTTTGAGTGGACTAATAACTTTAGCAATATCAATGAAGTACGCCTGGGGGCAACCATTCATTCACAACAATACAATACAACCCTTGGTGCCAATTACGCCCTTATCGGAAATTATATTTACAACGATGAACAGGCACTGCCAGCTCAGGCCAGTAGCGAGTTGATGGTCCTTTCGGCTTACCTCAACAAAGATTTCGATGCCAAACACTGGTTTATCCGTACACAATTGCTGGTACAGAAAGCGAGCAACGACCGAACCATTCATTTGCCCGGCGTGGCTGGATTTATTAGTATGAATTACAGGACTATCTGGTCGAAAGTTATGTACACTCAGTTGGGAGTCGATACCCGTTACAATACCAGTTTCTATGCTGACGCTTACCAGCCTGGAACATCCCGTTACTATCTTCAGAGTACCCGGAAAATTGGTAATTATCCATACATCGACTTGCATGTAAACCTAAAACTGAAACGCACACGGTTTTATTTTAAAATCATGAATGCAGCTTCCGGATTGGTGGGCGACAACTATTTTGCAGCTCCAGACTATCCTTTTTATCGCCGCACTTACCGAATTGGCATTGCCTGGTCTTTTTATGATTAATGACTAAGTGACTATTGACGTGTCAACTTTATATTGACGCATCTGGCATGTGCAACTCAGGATGACGTTCCAATTATCTCCTAAAATCTCCAAACAGATGTTCTGTGAATAAATACCATGCAACAGGTTTTTTTGTCCTTTGACGGCTCCTATTTAACGGTTAGGATGCCCATAATGGACTTGCCTTGTGGTATGTAAGATGAAACCGGCCTTGCTTTCCCAGTAACATTTCACCAAAGATATCTTATACTTCTGCCATGGTGTTTTAGTTTTAAATTGAATGGAATGTCTTTGAACTATTCGAAAATTATTCGAAGATTATTCGAAGGCTATTCGAAGGCTGTTCATATGTATTCTAACAATCATCGAATAGTTTTCTAATAGCCAATGTATAATTTTCAAATAATTTACAGCATTCCCATATGACCCGAACATGCATCATCCAGCCATAGGAATGGTGTTATGTCAATCAAATAATGACAATTTGAACATCATTACCTCAACACCACACAACCTATGAAAGGTGTGAGTGGGGAAAAATAAGGTTAGAGGAGAAAATAACTTACAATCAGAAAAGTAAAACAAATAGAAAAGAATTGTCATGCCACCCAGAGGCGACACTAGTGCGACTTAACTCTTTTATGCTTTTTTAGAATCTCAATCAATTCAGATAAAATCATGGCAGTTGCGCCCCAGATTATTTCGTTGTTGTATGGATAGTATTTCACTCGCAGCCGGCCACTGAATGTATCAAGTTCGGTTTCCAAAATGGTTTCATTGGCCACAAAATCTGTTAAAGGGAATAAAATCAATTCCTCCACCTCATCGCTATTGAGTTGAAATGTTGGTTTATGATCGGCCCAGGCTAAAAAAGGCTGGATCGAAAATTTACTTACTTCCACATATAATTCAGATAATTTTCCAAGGACCTCGATGAATGAAGGATCAATTCCCACTTCCTCCTGAGCTTCCCGCATGGCAGTCATCTCTGCTGAATGGTCCTCCTTTTCTGCTTTTCCACCAGGGAAACCTATTTGCCCCGGATGGTGTCTCATGGTCGTTGGCCTTTTAATTAAACAAATATAAATCTGTTCGCCCTCAGGATATAAAAGCAATAAAACGCTGCTTGGTTTCACCGATAAAAATTCATTCTCATTGAATTTCAATCGCCGGCCCGGAGGAAGCATTTTCTGATGAGCTTCCAGGGCTGATAATTCACCGTGAAGGGTTTCTCTTAAATATGCCAGAAAAGATGAATACATTTTTAAATTAAAAGTTTAAAGTGGAAGCAGAATAAATTGTGATGGTTGCATTGAATTTGCTTCCATATACTCTTGTAATTTCACTACAAATTTTATATCGCACCATAAATAACAAACTTTAAGGGATGAAAGAATTCGTCAATCTGTTAACTGATGGCACTTACCTATTAAATAGCATGAGTTAAATTGAAGCGGATATCATGAATGCACTGGGAATCCTTTAACCTGTTGTAGAGCCCTTTGGTGTAACCAAAGATACGTAATTTAAGTTGTAATTCCAAATATCGCTGGCCGTTTGCCTCTGTTTGCTTATAGTTGGGCTCCAACTTGTTGTCTTACTCGAAGCGGATGGTTTTCTCAGGCGAAACTTTGGTGATAAAGTAGGAGGGTAGCAGCAACATCAATAATGTAATCACAATAGTGCCTGCATTCAGTATAACAAGTTGAATGATAGTCAGGTTTACTGGTACATATTCCAGGTAATAGGACGTGGGATCAAGTTTCAGCACATGGGTGTATTGCTGAATAAGACAAAGGCCAATGCCGAGCAGATTGCCCCAGAACAGGGCTTTCAAAATAAGCATCATGGAGAAGTATAAAAACACTTTACGGATGCTCCAGTTGTGGGCGCCAAGGGCTTTGAGTATGCCAATCATTTGTGTCCGTTCCAAAATAATGACCAGAAGGCTTGATACCATATTAAATCCCGCCACCAGTATCATAAGGGTCAGAATCACCCATACATTCATGTCCAGCAAACTGAGCCAATCAAAAATATGGGCGTATTTTTCTTTGATTGATACCACTTGCAATACCGGACTGGTGGGGGTAGTATTCCTTAATAGCAGGTTGCTAACAGCCTGTTCCTGTTCGGGTAACTTTCTGAAATCATTGACCAGAATCTCGAAACCACTCACTTCGTCATTTGCCCAGCTATTCAGTTTGCGAATATGATTAATATCAACCAATACAATCATACGGTCGAACTCTTCGAGACTGGTTTTATAAATACCGGCGAGCTCAAATTTACGCTGGCGGGGAATTGCTTCTGACGGATTAATAAAAAACATGAAAAGATCGTCGCCCAGTTTGAGCTTCAATAAATCGGCCATTTGTTTGGATACCCATACTTTATTGCTCCGGATGGTATCCTTTACCTGAAAGATTTGACCGGCTACTTTGTTCTGCTGAAAAAATGTCCAGTCGAAGTCAGGGCCGATCCCTTTCAGAACGACTCCGTGAATTTCATTATCCGTGCGGATGATGCCAGGTTTGGTGGCAAATATTTGCACATGCCTGATGCCTTTGGCCTTTTTAAGTTCTTCCAGAAACGGTTGCTGCTCACTGATTGGGCTGGTTTGAAAAGATTGGTTGGTGTCGAGATTTACGATCTGCAAATGAGAACCAAATCCGATCACTTTTTGCCCTACCTCGGCTTTGTAGCCTGTGACGATGGCAACCGATAAGATGAGGGCAACAAGCCCCAGGACAATGCCAAAAAGGGCAATGTTTACAATCCGGTGCGACAGGTTTTGCTTGTTCTCTTTCGCTGAAAAGATCCTTCGTGCTATGTATATATTGACATTCAAAATGGATGGATGCTATATTTTATACTGAAACTTATTACAATGGTTAATGGAATAAGGTAATTTCTTAAACCCTTGACACTGACTTCTCTTTTTTTTCAATTTTTTCGTTGACAAAAGGCAATACCAACAAGGATACCAATCCAAAAATAATCAGCATGATAGTGGTGGTGCCATGTGCAACCAAAGCGAACACCTGGCCATCGGCTTTGTCAATTCCATACAATGCAAGGCCTTCGATGACCATGAAATGCCATGCCCCCATACCTCCCTGCACCGGGGCTACCATTCCAAAACTGCCAAATACAAAAGCGGTAAGTCCAGCCAAAGGGCTTAAGTGAGAAGTGAACCCAAAAGAAAAGAAAACAAAGTAAAACATCAGGTAATACAGGAACCAGATGAAGAAAGAGTGAAAAATAAAAGCTCCTTTGTTTTGAATGTTGCGGATACTTTTGAACCCCTCTGCGAATTGATTCAAAAGGCCAGACAGCTTTTTTGCAGCGCCACTGCCCTTGATTTTGTGCCTTGTAAGCCAAATAACCAAAAAAAGAAGTACTATCCCTATTGGCAGAATGGGCGAATGCATGATCTTCCCCAGCTTCTCCTGTACTTCCGGATTGTTATTTAAAAATGCTGCCACTTGTCCAAACTGGGTAATTATAACAACGGTTAAAAGCAAAAGTAGCACCAGTACATCAATCAATCGTTCAAGAACAACAGTCCCGATCAATTTGGTAAATGGTATTTTTTCATAGCGCGAAAGCACGCCACATCTGGAAATCTCGCCCATCCGGGGCAATGCAAGGTTCATCAGGTAGCCAATCATAACTGCCAGAAATGTATTCAATGGCCGGGGTTTGTAGCCCAGGGGCTCAATAATCAGGTTCCATCGTAAGGTACGGCTGATGTGGCTCAGCAGTCCCAGGAAAACAGAAACGACGATCCAGAAATAATTGACTTCATTGCTTAAAATACTTTTAATCCGGTTGATATCCTGATCTTTGTAGACCAACCAGAACAAAAAAATTCCAAGTAAAAAGAAGGAGAGGAATTTAAGGATTTTCAGTGTATTCTGTTTCAATTTCTTTTATTTATTGAGAATAATGGTGTGTCTGTTTCAAAATGTTTTTAATGTACTTTTGCCTCAGCATTCCGAAAGTATTTTAAAGTGACTCTAAGGAATTTTCCAATAAGGACAAAAATACAGTTTTGTTTTAATTTGAGCAGCTTTTTTGACAACTAATTAAGAATCCGTTTACAACAAATAACATAAAAATGACGACAGTAAGGGCAAAGAAAAATCTGGGACAACACTTTTTAAAAGATAAGGGTATCGCTGAAAAGATTGTTGACAGTTTACAAGCGAACAATGTGAGTAAAGTTTTGGAGATTGGCCCTGGGATGGGTGTGCTAACTGAGTTTCTGCTGAAAAAAGAAGCTTATGAAACATGGGCTGTAGAGATTGACCGTGAATCGGTTGATTACATGAAAATTCATTTCCCTGAATTAAGTGAACGTATTCTTACTGCTGATTTTTTAAGAATGAGGCTTGACCAACTTTTTGATGAACCTTTCGCGATCATCGGCAATTTCCCTTACAATATATCTTCACAAATATTCTTCAGGGTGTTGGAATACCGTGATCAGATTCCTGAAATAGTGGGAATGCTTCAAAAAGAAGTGGCACAAAGGCTGGCAGCAGGCCCCGGTTCAAAAACCTATGGAATTTTGAGCGTATTCCTTCAGGCCTATTACAACATCGAATATCTGTTTACAGTTAACGAAGATGTTTTTACGCCTCAGCCAAAGGTCAAATCTGGGGTGATCAGGCTTACCCGCAATCAGAAAGAGAAACTGGAATGTGATGAGAAACAATTTTTCGGAATCGTAAAAATGGCTTTTAACCAACGACGCAAAACTATGCGCAATTCTCTCAAAAGCCGTATTTTAAATGACGAACTTAAAGCAAACCCTATATTCGACAAACGACCCGAACAGCTCGGCGTTGCCGAATTTGAAATGGTGACAAGGTTAATTTGCGAACAGACGGATGAACAGATTGCACCATCAGTAATTGTCTAACTATAAACTACCTTCGATTTAATCATTATTTAAAAATAGGAATTGGCCAACTATTAGGTTCAAACAAATATGAAGACAGGCCTTTATCTGCAAGGCCTATCCCTTAGAATATATGTAGGCTCACTTTCTGCAAAATATAGCCGGGAGGCAAAATGACACAAATGACACAAATGACAATTGTCATTTGTGTCATTTTAAATTAAAGATAGAAGTTTTCTCGTTGTCACTTGTAATATTCACTTATATAGAAGGTACGTTTGTATAATGCCATTAGTCGTACTTGTGATCGTCAAAAGGCTCTTCTTCACCGCATTCACAGTCGCAGCCCAATCCTTTTTCGTATTGCAGCAGGGCCCTCATACTCATTCCCATGGAAGAGAAGCCTCCATCGTGGAACAAGTTCTGCATGGTCACTTTCCTTGTCAGATCTGAAAACAAGGTTACGCAATAGTCTGCACATTCGTCAGCTGTTGCATTGCCCAGAGGCGACATGCGCTCTGAGAAATCCAGTAACTGCCCAATGCCTTTCACGCCACTTCCGGCAGTAGTCATCGTTGGCGACTGCGAAACGGTATTGATACGTACATTGCGCTCGCGGCCATAAATGTATCCGAAACTGCGGGCAATCGACTCAAGCAATGCTTTGGCATCAGCCATGTCGTTGTATCCGTAGAATGTTCGTTGGGCGGCCACATAAGACAAGGCTACTACTGAACCCCACTGATTAATGGCATCCAGTTTGCGTGCTACCTGTAACACTTTATGGAATGAAACTGCTGAAATGTCAAGAGTCTTTGTCAGGTAATTATAATCCAAATCGCTGTAATGACGTTCTTTGCGAACGTTTGGCGACATTCCAATTGAATGAAGCACAAAGTCGATTTTGCCGCCCATCACTTCCATGGATTGCTTAAAGAGATTTTCCAGATCTTCCACACTTGTTGCATCTGCTTCAATTGCAACGGTGTTGCAGGCTTGGGCAAGTTGGGCTGTATCGCCCATTCTCATTGCTACTCCTGTATTGGATAAGGTGAACGTGGCGCCTTCTTCGAATGCTCTTTCAGCTACCTTCCATGCGATTGAATTGGCATTAAGGGCACCAAAAATGATCCCTCGTTTGCCTTTCAGTAAATTATAAGCCATAGTAGAAAAATTTATGTATACATAACAAGCCATTCGTTGAATGGTTGCTGATGAATTCGATAATAAAACAAATTGCCATCGCGATGTTAAATACGAAGTGGCAGTTAATGATTGGTACTAATTTAATTCATATCCTTTCTATTGACTCGGTCATTAGCCAGCCTTTGTTGCCATCGGCTAACCTTACTTCAAGCCAATCGCCTAGTTTGTCGGTAATTTTGACTTTTAATCCTTCATGAACCACAAATAAATTGGTCCCTTTTTCAGAAGGCGAACTTTTTACAGTAACCGTTGGCTGCATAACAATGGCGCGGGTATGATTGACCAGCCAATTCTTTTGTTGGGCTGCAAAAGACCAGCTAAACATTGAAATTGAAATCAAAAAGAAGGCAGTCCAGAAGGCAATTCTACGCATATTGCCCGATCGGGCAAAAAAGTACAATCCTGCAAGGGTTAGAAAAATTAAAAAACTGATGATGCTGATCAGTGCCCAGGTGTCGGTAGTTTGACTATTGACCAGTGAATTCCACCACCTGACAATAAATATTCCGGGAAGTTCCTGAATTGCGTCCACCACATGCTGATTGGCTATCTGAAGGTTGAAGTCAATATCTTCATCATCAGGCGAAATCAATTTAGCCCTTTCGTAGTTCAGGATGGCATGAGGGTAATTTTTTGTTTTGTAATAGGCGTTGCCAAGGTTGAAATAAACTTCAGGAGATTCGAGATTGGTCATTAATATTTGATTGTAAACATCAATAGCCTCTTTGAATTTATCTTTTACATAGAGCTCGTTTCCTTTCTGAAGCAAATCAGCCTGTGCAAAAACGGCTGATGTAAACAAGAGTGCCAATATGATATTTAATAATCGTTTCATGAGAAAAATGTTTCAGAGGTTTACTTGATTTGCTTTTCAAAAATGCCCATTACCTTGGCTGCACTATCGTACATTTCCTTCATGGTTCCCGAATAAGCGGCAGGTGCAAAGCGGGCAAATTCGCAATCGTCAATGAGTTTCATCAATTCATTTACAACGGCCTGATCAATTCCTCTTTTCAACAGGTTGGCCGATGCCCTTTCCCGGTTAAGATTGGCAACAGGAATCGAAAGTTTGTCGCTCAGATATCCCCACAGCCCTTTGATGACTGATTCATAGAATTGTTCTTGCTGGTTGTTTTTCAGATGAACAAAGGCTGCTTTTAGTCGTTTCAGCGCTACTTTGTTGGCTCGTTTGTTTCGTACCAAGGCAAGGTTCGCGCTTTCCCTTATTTTCTTCCGGTTAACTACAAATACAAATCCAAAGCATAGCAAGCTTACAACATAGGTCGAATAGAATCCTAAAGTTCCATAAAAAGAACTGCCTTTGGGTTGAAATTTTGCTTGATTTTGCTTGATAAACCGGATGTCTTTTCCGATCATTTTGACATCTTCCTTAGAATAGGAATTTACAACCGAACCATTCTGATCGTCACTTCCTTTTTCAACATTAAGTACAAAAGCCTGGGTTGAACGGGTTTCATACTGACGGGTAGATGGATTGAAATATACAAACTCAATAGATGGAATGGTGAAATTTCCGGCAAACCGTGGAATAAAAAGATATTCAAATGAAATTGATCCGCTCAGTCCATTATCGTTTGCTGTTGTACGTTCGGTAGTTTTAGGCTCGTAGCTTTCAAAATCCTGAGGCAATTCAATTTTAGGAGGATTAATAAGTGTTAGGTTTCCACTTCCGTTAACGGTAAGTTTAAGAGTAACGGCTTCGTTGGATTTTACATTTGTTTTATCCAATGCCCCTGTAAGGTTGAAATTCCCAACAGCTCCTGAAAAATTAGCCGGTTGGTTAGGCAAATCTTTCACATTCACTACTTGGGGGTCACTTACTACCTTTGCTTTTACAACGCGGTAGTTGTCAAAGAAATCGTCAAAGAAACCTTGTTGCTTGCCAACTTTTTGACGCACCAGGCAAGTGATTTCAAAGGGGTCTATTTTGATGGATCCTGTTTGCTGTGGAAAAAGGATCGTTTTTTTGAGTATTCCTACCTGATAAATTTTCCCATTGTAAACCTCGCGTGTGAAACTTACTTGCTGAGGAACATCAATTTCTTTGGTCCAGAATCCTTCGTAGGAAGGAAGTTTTACCTCGTCGAACCCGTTAAGCGGTACATTCTGGCTGATATATAATTTCACGGTTGCACGTATTTGTTCGCCTTTCGACACATTGGTTTTATCCAATGACAAGCGCACAAACAGATTGTCTTTGCTCACCGTTCCTGTTGATGCAGGTTCCTGGGACTGGTTGCCTGGCTGGGACTGGTTGCCTTGCTGGGCAGCCGCCGCCTGCTGTTGAGGTTGTCCTTTAACTATCTGAATAGTAAGGCTGTTAGATTCATATATTTTACCATTTACCTTGATGGAGGCAGGACGAATCGTAAATTTACCTTCTTTTTTGGCTCGTAGCACAAACATATAGGAAAAGCTGGATGATTGTGTAGTCTTGCCGTTAATCATCTGAAAACTTGAGCTCTGAGAAGTCGTTGGGCCCATCAGTAAATCAAAATTTGAAAGATCGGGCAATTGTAAATCTGATCCATTCTCATTGAGTGTGAAACTTAGCCTGAACTGATCGCCCACGGCCACTGCTTCGGGCCCTTCCATAGTAAACTGGATATTGTCGGCCATGGCTCCATAACCTACAAACAGCAATATCAGCAGTATCTTAATTTTTCTGATCATAGTATTATCATGGTTTCTTTTTTCAAAACGATGCAAAAATACAAATTTAGTTTCATGTTAAGACTTCCAACTTCCAACTTCTGTCTTCCAACTTTTAACTCAACCTACCAGTCTTTCTCTACATTTTTCGACTGGGCTTTCAAGGCTTGTATCTTTTTTACTTTTTCCTGAATTTTCTTCTCGCTATTTTCAAGAGCCTGCAACATTTGTTCAGCATTTTGTTTGGATATTTTATTTTGTTGCTCCTGTTGATCTTTATTTTGCTGATCCTTATTCTTATCTTGATCTTTCTTTTGATCCTTGTTTTGATCTTTCTTATCCTGATCTTTCTTCTGATCTTTCTTCTGATCCTTGTTTTTATCCTGATCCTTTTTTTGTTGTTCCTGTTGTTTTTTCTTCATATTCATGGCATACAACAAATTGTATTTGGTCTCAAGGTCTTTCGGATTATTGCGCAGAGCTTCTTTGTAAGCTGCAATACTTTCATCGAGTTTGTTGTTCATGAGCATCGAATTACCCATATTGTGCAATGCGCGGCTTTTCTCAATGTTGTCGGAAGTTCTGTCTGCAATATCTTTAAACTTTTCTGCCGACTCCTCATATTTTTTCTGTTTATACAAGGCATCTGCAAGGTTGAAATTCCATTTCGGATCATCTGGTTTCTTCTCAAGAGCCTTTCGGTATTCAATTTCTGCTTTATTGAATTGAATAGTATCGAGTTTGACCGAATCCTTCATTGCCGATTCGTAATAATTATTCCCCTGCCTGACAAATTTCCGTTCGTTTTGCGCTTGGCTTGAAAAAGCCAATACAATCAGAAATAGGATGAGTAAGCTTTTTGATTTCATATCGCTTTATTTTCTATCTCCAAATAATTTTAAATTCTTAAGGTATTTATTTTTCCGCTCCAGTAACATGAAGTCGAGTAAAATAAGGAAAAGACATAGTCCAATGAAATATTGAAACTTCTCATCGTAATCGGCATAAATCTGCGATTCCATATCTGTTTTTTCCATTTTGCTGACTTCATTGAAAAGAGCATTCAATCCCATCTGAGAGTTGTTGGCCCTGATGTATAATCCTTTACCTGCCTGGGCGATTTTTTGAAGCATCTGCTCATCCAGTTTGGTTACAATGGTATTGCCCTTGTTGTCTTTTTTATACCCTTTTTGCCCGTTCGAAAAGTCTGGAATCAATGCCCCTTTAGACAATCCAACTCCAATGGTATGAACTACGATTCCCTGTTCTGCCGCGGTGGTGGCAGCACCAACTGCATCATCTTCATGATTTTCGCCGTCGGTGATCACTATTATTACTTTGCTGCCAACAAACTGAGGAGTAAAAGATTTTATTCCCAGTTCTATGGCTGCACCGATGGCCGTTCCCTGTGTAGGAACTATTTGTGGACTGATTGAGTTCAGAAATAATTTTGCAGACACGTAATCAGAGGTAATGGGTAGCTGGGTGTAAGCTTCGCCTGCAAAAACGATCATGCCGATTTTATCATCGCTCAGTTTATCTACCAATTGTGAAATAGATCTTTTTGAAGCTTCCAGCCTGTTGGGCTGAATATCTTCGGCTAACATGCTATTAGAAACATCAAGTGCAATAATTAGTTCAATCCCTTCACGTTTTACTGTTTTGAGTTGCGATCCAAATTGTGGCCTGGCGATTCCAATAATGGTGCTGGCCAGAGCAAGTAAAAGCACTGCAAATTTTAGTGCTGGGCGCGCTGAACTTGCGTTGGGCATCAAAACTGAAAGAATTTCTTTTTGTCCGAATTGCGCCAATGCTTTTGTGCGTTGTCTTCTTGAATACCAATAAAAGACCATTAGTGCCGGTATTAACAGCAGTGCATATAAATATTCTGGGTTTGCTATTCTAAACATGTTTTAAAGTTCAATGTTCGCCTTCGACAAAATCCCTCACCGGCAGCATCCGGTTGAAAGATTATCTTAGCTATGTTTTTGTCTAATATCTATTTATCTAATATCTAATATCTATTTGTCCAATGTCTATTTGTCTATTATCTTCCTAAGGGATATTTCTGAAAATAGTTGTCTTCAAAAACATGCCCAACATAAGCACCAAGGCTCCAACTATGGCATAGTTTAAGTATTCTTCCTGCTTTTTGCTATATTCTTTCACATCAATCTTTGATTTCTCCAACTTGTCAATTTCCTGATAGATCTCGGCTAGTTTATTGTTATTGGTAGCCCTGAAATATTTGCCATCTGTAATTGCAGCAATTTTTTCCATCGTCACCTCGTCGATTTTAACTTCTACATCCTGAATTTGCACTCCATAAGGTGTTTGAATTGGGTAGGGGGCCATCCCAATTGTTCCTATGCCAACTGTATAAACGCGGATCCCGAAAGTCTTAGCCAATTCAGCGGCAGTAATTGGTGCAATTTCACCACGGTTGTTTTCACCGTCCGTCAGCAAAATTACCACTTTGCTGATGGCTTTGCTATCTTTTAACCGCGATACTGCCGTTGCTAAACCGTTCCCAATGGCTGTTCCGTCTTCAATCATCCCGCTTTCAATTCCCTTAAACAGATTGATCACTGTTGCGCGGTCAGTCGTCAGTGGACACTGGGTAAAGCTTTCGCCTGAAAATACGACCAGCCCTATCCTGTCCGTAGTGCGGCCTGAAATAAACTGAATTGCAATATCTTTGGCTGCTTCTATCCGGTTAGGCCTAAAGTCCATGGCCAGCATCGAGCTTGAAATGTCAAGTGCAATCACGATGTCGATGCCTTTGGTGGTCACGTTTGACCAGCTATTGGAAGATTGTGGCCTTGCCAGTGCCACAACAAGCAACGATAGGCTAAGCATCTGAAGTACAAATACACTGTGCCTTAAATAGTATTTCCAGCTTTTCGGTATCCGGGCAAATCCCATGTTGGATGAAAACTGAATACTGGCTCCTAATTTTTTCTGCTGCCAGATGTACCATCCAATCATGGGCAGTAATAGAAGAAGCAAGTAAAAAAACTCTGGATTTTTAAAACTGATTCCGTTCATTTTGGTTTTTTATTATACTGCTACTTCTTCCTGTCCTTGAGGCTCAATGGACGGTTTTTCCGTTGCTTTCACTTCTTCTTTCCTGGTTTGGTTGACAAAGAAATAAGCATTCATCAGGGTCAGATTATTGTCATCTGGCAAGGGAGAATACTTTGCAAATTTAACCAAATCTGCCAGGCTCAGAATGTGCTGGATTTGATTCAGTGAGTTCCCATCAACCAATTCCATATTTTGTTTGAAAACCCCGATCGTTTCAGCTGAAGTTTGCTCCATTGCAGGAATATCAAACCTGTTTTGAATGTAATTTCGAACAGTATCGGCTACTTCGCTGTAATATTGTTTGATTTTTTCCTGTTGCCAAAGCTTTTGTGCTTTGATATGGTCAAGTTCACGCAAAGCAATGATATGAGCCGCTTCTTTTGGCTTTTCAGGTTTAGTGAACAATGGAACATTCTTTTTCTTCCACCTCATGTAATAGAAAATAAAAAAGATGATCGCTCCAATCAGGATGATGCCAAGTATATATGGTGTGACTTCTTTCAAAGTGAGCGGAGCTCCATAAGGAGTTTTGATATCAACAGGCCCTTTGGTGGTGTCAATTTTCATAGTTAAAACTTGAAACATCATTGCTTGAGTGGCTATTGAGTCAATCAATTGATTGTGTTTCAGTTGGAAGAAAAAAGAAGGGATCACATGCGAACCACTGTCGAAGGATGAAATCAATATGCTTTGTGATAATTTTATCCGATCCTTGTCGTCCAGTTTGAACGTATCAATCGGCAATCGCTTTACAACTTCGATGTGCGAGCTGAAAGTATCGGGCACAACCGGAAACTGAATGTCCATATCTCTGGGCTTCTCAATTTCCAGGATAAGTTTCAACTGGTCACCAATTAATATATGTGTTGAGTCAATACTGGCTTTTACCTTCACTTGCTGTGCTCTGAGCAGTTGAATACTTCCTGAAAGCAAAATACACAGTACGACAAATAATATTCTTCGCTTCATTTGAAAAATGTTTTTATCCTCTTTTTTTAAATAGGCTGATCAATGCCCTTACATAATCGTGGTTGGTGCTGATATTCACGTAATCGACCCTGCTTTTTCTGAAGTTGTTCCCCAGTTGCACAGATAAATCATGCCACCACCTCCGGTATATTTCCCTGGCTCTTCGGTCAGAACTGTCAACCCAGTTATAAGTACCGGTTTCCGCATCCTTCAGCTTTATCATTCCTATATTAGGCAGTTCTGTTTCTCGTTCGTCGTAAATCCTAAGGGCCACTACGTCATGACGATTATTGGCAATCGAAAGGGCGTTTTCCAGTGTCTCTTCTTTTTGGATGAAATCTGAAATGATAAAAGCCGTGCACCGCTTTTTGATCGCGTTGGTCATATAACGAATCGCTCCTGAAATGTCGGTTCCACGTGACTGAGGTTCAAAATTAATCATCTCGCTGATAATACGCAGGATATGACTACGGCCTTTTTTTGGAGGGATAAACTTTTCGATTTTATCAGAGAAGAAAATCACACCAATTATATCGTTGTTCTGAATAGCCGAAAATGCAAGGATGGCCGCGATTTCAGTAATGATGTTCATTTTTAACTTGTCCATCGATCCGAATTCGCGCGATCCACTTACGTCAATCAGCAACATAACAGTTAGTTCCCGCTCTTCTTCATATATCTTTACAAATGGCTTGTTGTAACGGGCCGTCACATTCCAGTCTATGTTCCGGATGTCGTCGCCAAATTGATATTCACGAACTTCACTGAAAGCCATTCCCCTTCCTTTGAAGGCGCTATGATACTCTCCGGCAAATATATTGCGGCTTAGCCCACGTGTTTTAATCTCAATTTTCCGAACCTTTTTTATTAATTCGCTTGTTTCCAAAACTGCTCAGTTTAAAATTTAAAGTTCAACGTTTAAAGTTTCAGATGCTGACAGTTAGCCACTTTTCTACTAACGGCTACTGAACACTGCTACTGACCACTGCGACTGATCACTGTTGAATATTTTCTATTGTTTGCAATACCTCCAACTGCATTAATCTACAAACTATGGGACTTCAACCGAATTCAGTATTTCAGCAATAATTTCTTCGGAAGTAATATTATTTGCCTCCGCTTCGTAACTTAATCCAATACGATGGCGCATGACATCCGGACAAACTGCACGAACATCTTCCGGAATTACATAACCACGACGTTTGATGAAAGCAAATGCTTTGGCTGCCTGTGCCAGACCGATACTTGCCCGCGGAGAACCTCCGTATGATATCATGTCAACATATTTGTCAAGTTTATAAGCTTTCGGATCACGGGTGGCAAATACAATGTCAACGATGTATTTCTGGATCTTTTCGTCCATGTAAACATCTTTCACCACTTCACGGGCATTTAAAATGTCCTGAAGACGAACTACCTTCATGGCTACCGGGAATTGTTTCAGAAGATTTTGCTGAATGATCAGTTTCTCTTCCTCTTTCGTCGGATAATTGATCACCACTTTCAACATAAAACGGTCGACCTGAGCTTCGGGTAATGGATAGGTTCCTTCTTGCTCAATGGGGTTTTGCGTTGCCATGACCAAAAACGGTTCTTCTAATTTATAAGTGACATCGCCAATGGTAATTTGATGTTCCTGCATGGCTTCCAGCAAAGCAGATTGCACTTTGGCGGGCGCCCTGTTAATTTCATCGGCCAATACGAAGTTGGTAAAAATAGGCCCTTTCTTTACAACAAATTCTTCTCTTTTCTGGCTGTAAATCATGGTACCCAAAAGGTCGGCCGGTAAAAGGTCGGGCGTAAACTGGATGCGTGCAAATTTGGCATCAATACTGGTGGCAAGTGTGTTGATCGCCAAAGTTTTTGCCAACCCTGGAACCCCTTCCAGTAAAATGTGACCACCTGACAACAGCCCCACCAAAAGACTTTCCACCAAATGCTTCTGTCCAACAATAACTTTGTTCATCTCCATGCTG
>Ga0209724_1001217_pt1 | contig 23701 bp, 20 predicted proteins | sample grotaG_FD_184143 | JGI IMG/M metagenome (GOLD analysis project Ga0209724, IMG submission 184143) | Glacier valley bacterial and archeal communities from Borup Fiord, Nunavut, Canada, to study Microbial Dark Matter (Phase II) -... | ecosystem: Environmental > Aquatic > Freshwater > Ice > Glacier ...
TGCACGCCAGCAGTGGTATTTTGTTCAACCACTCGTCGCCGCGTCGTGGCATCGAATTCGTGGAGCGCAAGATCACCTACCATGTGGCGCGTATCAAACGCGGCATGACGCGCGAACTGCGCCTCGGTAACCTCGATTCACAGCGCGATTGGGGTTTCGCAGGCGATTATGTCAAAGCTATGTGGCTGATGCTGCAACAAGAGACTCCCGGCGATTACGTGATTGCCACGGGCGAGACGCACACCGTCCAGAAATGTGTCGAGATCGCTTTTGAATATGCAGGGCTGGACTGGCACGATTTCGTAGTGCAAGACCCGCGTTTCGTGCGCCCTGCCGAAGTGGACTTGCTGATCGGGGATGCTTCACACGCCGGGCAGGTGCTCGGTTGGGAGCCGGATACGGGCTTCAAAGATTTGATCGAGTCGATGGTTGACGCCGATCTGGAGCTGCTGGCGGACAGCCGCGTCACCCGCTAAGTGACATTAAGGGGACAAGCCAATTTTGTCCCCTTGATACGCCAATAGAACTTATCTAGCCTCAATATAAATCTGCACAATTTGTAAAAACCATCCAATAGTCACTATCGCTGCACTAAATAGCAGTCCATATGAAAAGCCAGCATTCTTTCTTATGCGAGACACGCCAACGGTTACAATCACCAATTCGAAGAATGAACATGATAAACAGTAAGGCAAACGCGCGGGAGACATGTTAGAGGCGTCGGAATAAGCAGAAGGTGCATTCCAAAGCCAATTGTATAAAAAGTAGGAAAAACTCAGGCTGACAACTAAAGTCAGCCAGAATATTGGCGTCTTGAGTATCTCAATATTATATTTCAAGGTTTTCTTTCCTGTGTGTATTTCATTGCAGAGGATAGATCGATTCTACCCTCTTACAACCTCTCGCTACGCCGACAACCCCATCAGTGCTTGCTTCAGATCATTGATCAAATCGTCGATATGTTCGATGCCAACGCTGAGCCGCACTAATCCCGGATCGACTGCCAGATCGCTGCTCGCGGTGCTGGCGTGCGTCATGCTGTACGGATGCTCGATCAAACTTTCGACGCCGCCTAAACTCTCGGCCAGCGCGAATAAATGCGTCCGCGAAACAAAGCGCTTGCCAGCATCCGCGCCACCGTGCAGCGTCAGGCTCAACATGCCGCCAAAATCGCGCATCTGACGTTTGGCGAGCGCGTGCTGTGGGTGGCTTTCGAGGCCAGGGTAATACACTGCCGCCACCGCCGGATGATCCTCCAAGAAGCGCGCCACTTGCAAGCCATTCGCGCTGTGCCGTTCCATGCGCAGCGGCAGCGTTTTGAGTCCGCGCAAGATCAAAAAGCAGTCGAACGGGCCGGGCACTGCGCCTGCTGCGTTTTGCAGGAACTTCAACTGTCGGAAAAGTGATTCGTCGCGCATCATGATCGCGCCGCCTACCACGTCGCTGTGACCGCCCAGGTATTTGGTCGCGCTGTGCATGACGATGTGCGCGCCGAGCGTGAGCGGCTGTTGCAAAGCGGGGCTGGCAAACGTGTTATCGACTACCACCAGGATGTTCTGATCGTGCGCCTCGCGTGCCACCTGAGCGATCGCGGCAATATCGGCCAATAACATGCGCGGATTAGTAGGCGTCTCCAACCAGATCAACTTCGTTTCAGGGCGAATGGCAGCGCGCACGGCGTCCACGTCAGCGGTATCCACCCAACTAAAGTGCAGACCGTAGCGACTCCACACTTTATCGGCCAGCCGAAAGGTGCCGCCGTACACGTCATTGGCCGCGATGATGTGATCGCCAGGGCTGAGCAGCTTGAAGATCGTATCGATCGCCGCCATGCCGCTCGCAAAGGCCAATCCGTAAGGAGCAGCTTCAAGCGCGGCCATGCAATCTTCCAGTGCCTTGCGGGTCGGATTATCAGTGCGGCTGTATTCATAGCCTTTGTGTTCGGCGGGCGCGGCCTGAACATAGGTAGACGTTTGATAAATGGGCGTCATGATCGCGCCAGTAGTCGGATCGGGCGCTTGTCCGGCATGGATCGCTTGCGTCTCAAGATGCCAGGCAGTTGACGCGGAATCAGGGGCGGAGTTGGTGGGCATAAGATCATTTGCTTTCGTGATTAGAATACGGCTGCGCATGATCGTACTTCAAATCGGCGCGCCTGAATAGAGCACTGCGGAGATCAAGTAAAGTGTTGACCCCTCCCTAAATCTGCCCTATCCTGGCCTTTCCCATCTTTGGGAAAGGAGCATTCCCTCGATTACAGGGCGGGATTTTCAAACCACATCTTGCTCCCTTGCCCTGTAATCGGGGAAAGGGCGGGGGTTAGGGGTCAATTGCCGGGCGGGGGGTTAGGAGTCAACGCTTCTCAATGACTTCTAACAGTGCACTGAGGTGATTCCAATACGTCTCTGATAACGCTGTTGTATACTATCAGCAGTTAAAGATTCGTATTGTTAGCGAAAGACCAAACAATGAACCGCATGGATCGTTTCACTGAGCGGGCACAGGATGCGGCAACACGCGCCCTGGAAATTCTGCAACGCTACAGCCATAATCAAGTGGATACCGAACACCTTTTGCTCGCGCTGCTTGAACAGCCCGACGGGGTGACTTCGCAAGTTTTAGATAAGATGAGCGTCGATCAGGAAGCGATCCGCTATAAGCTCGACGAAATCCTGAAAGCCAATCCCAAAGCCTCTATTTATGGCGGCGGCGCGGGCCAGATTTTCATGACGCCGCGCGTTAAACGGGTGGTCGATCTGGCACAGGAAGAGGCGACACGCTTCAAAGATGAATACATCAGCACCGAGCACCTGTTTCTGGCGATATTGACCGAAACACGGACGGCGGTAGCGCGCATTATGAAGGAAGCGGGCGTCAGCAAAGAGCGCGTCACGGATGTGATCAAAGAACTGCGCGGCGGCCAGCGCGTGACCGATCCGCAAGCCGAATCACGCTATCGCACGCTGGAAAAGTACAGCCGCGATTTGACGCGCATGGCGATGGAAGGCAAGCTCGATCCGGTGATCGGGCGTGATGAAGAAATCTTGCGCGTGATCCAGGTGCTCAGCCGCCGGACGAAGAATAATCCGGTGTTGATCGGTGAAGCGGGCGTTGGCAAGACGGCTATTGTCGAAGGATTGGCACAGCAGATCGCCAACCACGATGTGCCCGAACCGCTGCTCAATAAGCGCGTGATCAGCCTGGATTTGAGCGGCATGATCGCGGGCAGCCGCTTCCGTGGCGAGTTTGAAGAACGGCTCAAAGCGGCCATGGAAGAAGTGCAGCGCAGCGCCGGTGAGATCATCCTGTTCATTGATGAACTGCATCAGGTGGTCGGGGCAGGCGCGGCACAAGGTGCGATGGACGCCAGCAATATGATGAAGCCAGCCCTGGCGCGCGGCGAACTGAACTGCATCGGCGCGACCACGCTGGACGAATATCGGCAGTACATCGAAAAAGACTCGGCGCTCGATCGTCGTTTCGCGCCGATTTATGTCGAGGAGCCGACCGAAGAAGTCACGCTGCAAATGCTGTACGGCTTGCGTGATCGTTATGAAGCGCACCATAAAGTTCGCTACAGTGACGATGCGTTGAGCGCAGCAGTGAAACTCAGCACCCGTTACGTGACCGATCGCAAGCTGCCCGATAAAGCGATCGATCTGATGGACGAGGCCGCCGCAAAACTGCGCGTTACTTTGTACAGCTTGCCGCCCGCCGTCAAGCAGCTCAAAGCCGATCTGGATCGCCTAAACTCCGAAGAGGAAGCTGCCGGATTAGCGCGTGATTATGAGCGTGCGGCACAGTTCAAAATGGAGCGCATTCAGGCTGAGCACGACTACGAAGCGGCTGCCGAACAGTGGCGACACGATCATACGCTGGACGAGATCGTAGACGCTAATGATATTGCCGAAATCGTCGCGCGCTGGACGGGCATCCCGATGAATCAGATGCTCGAAACCGAGTCCGATAAGCTGCTGCGCATGGAAGAAGCCTTGCATGAGCGCATCATCGGTCAGGATGAAGCGGTAGCCGCCGTTGCCGACGCGATCCGACGCGCTCGCAGCGGCTTGAAAGACCCACGCCGCCCGATCGGATCGTTCATTTTCCTCGGCTCGTCAGGCGTCGGTAAGACGGAACTGGCGAAGGCACTGGCCGAATTCATGTTCGATGATGAAGACGCGCTGGTACGCATCGACATGAGCGAGTATCACGAACAGCACACGGTCAGCCGCCTGTTCGGTGCCCCGCCCGGCTACGTGGGCTACGAGGAAGGCGGTCAGTTGACGGAAGCAGTACGCCGTCGTCCGTATCGCGTGATCCTGTTCGATGAGATCGAAAAAGCGCACCCCGAAGTCTGGAATTCGCTGTTGCAGATTCTGGATGATGGTCGCCTGACCGATGGGCAAGGTCGTTTGGTGGATTTCCGTAACGCGGTGATCATCATGACCAGCAATCTCGGCACAGAGTTCGCGCGGCACGGCGGGCCGTTGGGCTTCATTCGCAGCAACGATCCGCAGGTGGTAGCCGATCATAAGAAGATCGAGCGCGCTATGCGTGAGACGTTCCGACCGGAGTTCCTGAACCGTATCGATGAGATCATCGTGTTCAACACGTTATCAGTCGAGCAGGTTCAGCAGATGGTCGATCTGCAAATGCACTCGGTCACCGAACGGCTTGGCGAGCAAGGATTAGTAGTCGAACTGACCGACGCGGCGCGCGCATGGCTGGCACGCGAAGGCTACGATCCACAGTTCGGAGCGCGTCCGCTGCGTCGTGCGGTACAGCGTTTCATCGAAAGCCCACTATCGGTACAACTGCTCAAGGGCGCTTTCCGCCGTGGCGATGTGGTGCTGGTAGACGCTGATGAAAATGGCATCACCTTCCACAAACAAGAAGGCGCATCGTTTGAAATTCCGGTGAAGAAAGACGCGCAGTAGTCATGCATTGCCCCGGCCTAAAAAACCGGGGATCATGCAAAAGCAATGCGCTTTTTCTTTTGTATGAGCGCTGTGGCTTTAGTCCAGCGCTTTACCCATCCCAAACGATCGTGCTCAAAAAATTATCATCCAGCCCGGCGATGAACTCCGCTAACAGTCGTCCGGCGCGGGTGATGTCACGTAGATCGACGGTTTCAACAGTGCTGTGCATATTTCGGATCGGAATATTGAGCAGTGCTGTTGGAATCCCGTTCTGGCTGGTCTGAATCGGCCAGGCGTCGGTGCCGCTGAACATTGGGATCGGATCATGCTGCAACGTCATTTCGAGCCGTGCAGCAGCCGCTTCGATCGCCGTGAACAACATCGGATGAAAGTTCGCGCCCAGGCTGATCGGCGGGCCGTCGCCCAACTTGAACGCATCACTATCGACTCCCGGCTGTGTGCCGAACGTCACATCCAACGCGATCGCAATATCCGGGTTGAGCCGGAACGCTTCGGTACGCGCCCCAAAGCTGCCAACTTCTTCTTGCACGGACGCTACCGCCAACACATCCCAGCTATGCTGACGCGATTGCAGTGCTTCTAAACACACGGTGATTACCGCGATGCACGCCCGATCATCGAACGCCTTACCCGCTAAGCGATCGCCTGCCAACGCCAGCACAGGCAAATCGAGCGTCACAATATCGCCTACCCGAACCTGTTCAGCGACTTGTTCGGCGCTCAACCCCACATCGATCACCAGATGCTTCAAATCCGCATAGTGAGCGTGTTCATCTTCTTTGAGCGTGTGCGCCGGTTGCAAGCCCACCACGCCACGCAACGGTTCGCGGCTATGCACGATCACAGGGAGGCCGGGCAGCGTGCGCGCATCGATCCCGCCGAGTCTGGATACGCGTAAAAAGCCGCGATCGATGCCATGGACGATCATACCGATCTCGTCCATATGTGCGCACAACATGATCCGCCGAGCCGAGCCGCTGCCCTGTTTACCGTGTTTAGTCGCAACCAGACTGCCCAGTTTGCCCACTTCAAATGAGTCGACCAGCGGCTGCCAGGTTTGCTGCAAAAGCTCGCGCACGGGCGTCTCATAGCCGGACGGCGCATGAAGTTCGCTAAGCTGCGTTAAATGTGTTTTCAGGTTTATCTGTGTGTTCGGGTTTACCAATGGAAATCCTTGTTGTTGATGTTAAAAATACAAAATATTCCCGCCGGAGTGAATGTCCGGCGGTGAATGGAAACATGGCGCACAGTATAACGTTTGAGCTTTGTTTTTGACGAGTTCAGAATGGGATATTGTCGTCGCTTGTGGGGTCGCTTGCCGGATCGATCAGCAGCGCGCGGAGTATTTTGGCTTCTTCAGGCGTTGCGCGTCCGAGCAAATCCAGCCAGCGCGCTTCCCAACCGTCCGTGTAGGATTGTTCGATCGAACGTGTGTGGACAAACTGATCGTACAACATTTCAGTGACGGCGCTTTGCAGTTCCGCACCTTCCACGGCTGCGCTGACGATCAATTCCAGCGCGGCGTTAAGATCGCGACTCGCAGGTTCGCCTACGCGGATTTTGTAGCGCAGCCTTTCCAGCATATCGAGCGCACTATCCAAATCACCATTCAGCCGGGCATGTCGTTTATTGAACGCATTGAGCACGCGCTGAAGCATCATGTTGTCTTCTGAATTTTCTTCCGAGTTCATGCGCCACCGCCTTGACGCCGTGCCTGACGCACAATGTTTTCCGCTTCCGCGTAGGTCATTGCGCGGGCAGCCTTGGCGCGTGCCACCATAGCGAACCAATCAGCGTCATTTTCGGCCTTGAACGCTTGCGGACCGAGCGGACGGATCGCGGATTTGCCTCCGGCGGCGCGATGAAACATCACCTCAGCGGCGCGTAGTGCATCCTCGTTGAAAGTGCCGATCATGAATTCGATCGTGATTTCGAGCAGCACATTCGCGCCTTCATAGAGCCGTTCGCGCTGTGCGGCAGTCAGATCGGCCAATGAGGGGCGGTCAAAGATAAAAGGCGCTGGCTCGCTTTGTTCGGGTGGCTCGGACGACGGGACTCGCGCCGGAAGTAACCCGGCAATGGGTGCTGGTGCGGGAAGCGCCAGCATGGGCGGAAAATAGGAATATGAAGCTGAGGCGGATTGAGATACAATTCGCATGGGAGAGATATACCTTTCTCTGTGCAACGGTGCGACTGTAGCAGGAAACACCGTTGCGTTACCAACAGAAACATAGTAACCTATTTTGGTTTCCCTGTCAAGTGTCTCACCGAGATTGATCAAATGTTGACGCAACGATTACGTGAAATACGCGAAAAAAAAGGGCTTACGCAGCGTGAACTTGCGCGACGATGCAAACTAGGCATCAATCAAATCAACCGTTACGAAAACGGAACAAGCGATCCGATTTCTGACAATCTGAGAACGATTGCGCAGGAATTGGAAGTGAGCACCGATTATCTGTTAGGGCTTACTGATGAGCCGCAAGGATTAATGCCGCCAGGTGAAATTAACTCAGATGAACGCGAAATTTTAGACATATACCGACGTAACGGGTGGCCGGGTGTGTTTCATCTGGGCGCAGAGCGATTATCGAAATAGCGCTCGATAAGATGGGCGGAAAATGATAATATGAAGCTGAGGCGGATTGAGATACAATTCGCATAGAAAGGGTCTCTCCTTTTCAATTTGGCGGTAAGTCTCTTGTCCAGACTTACCGTCTGTAGTTAGGGCAATCTATCCCTAGTTATTTACAAGATTACTCTATAATAAACGATTTGTCAAGTCTTTATGTTTAGGAAAAAAGGTTTCAGAACCCCCAACTATGATCCTACGTATTGACCGACTTAGAACAATTAGAGAGCAACGTGGTTTATCTCAACGTGAGTTGGCACGGTTATGTGGTATTGGTGAGACACAAATCAACAAATACGAGACAGGATTAAGTGATCCTAATGTCGAATCGCTCAAACTCATGGCTAAAGAACTTTATGTAAGCACCGATTATCTATTAGGTATAACTGACGATCCACGCGGTCATTTCGGTGACGGTCAACTTGATGAAGATGAGCGCATTATAGTGAATACCTACCGTCGCGATGGATGGCCGGGTGTGATTCATTTGGGCGCAGAGCGATTATCAAAATAATGACTATACGGATTGATCGTTTGCAAGCATTAAGAGAGCAACGCGGACTATCTCAGCGTGAGTTGGCACGGTTATGTGGCATTGGCGAGACACAAATACGCAAGTACGAGTCAGGAATGGTCGATCCATCCGCAACAAATCTTGGTCTTATCGCTGAAGCGCTAGAGGTGAGTACAGATTATTTGCTCGGTCGAACTGATTCCCCACAAGTGCATATGAGTGAAAGCGAGCTTGACCAAGACGAAACCCTGATGGTTGGTCTTTACCGCCGTGAGGGTTGGCAAGGGCTGGCTCGCGTGAGTGTCGAAAAATTGTCTGAGCGCTAGTAGGACGGCGGACGTAGCAGGCCACGTCCCTACAGCGCGACGGATTGCCTGTAGGGACACGGCCTGCCGTGTCCGCAGCTAGAAATGCCCTGGCCTAAAGAGCGACGCTGAAAACAGAACAATGCGCTTGTTTCTTCCGTTTGAGCGCTTTCGCCTGAGTTCAACCCAACGCCAAGCGTTCGATCTCGGCAAAGTGCGCTTTTGGCCCGTACAGCGTAATGCCTGCGCCGCGTGACCAATCCGGCTGCCCGTCCACCACTTTGGGCATCATGCGCAGGATCACGCCCGCCTCATCGTAGCCGCGCGATTCGATGCAGCGCTGACGATTCAAAAAGTGTGCGTATACATCGTCAAGCGACATGCCCGGCGGTAAGTTCAAAATTTTGCTGTCATAATTAACGAGTCCCAAATCACCGTCAGCCGCTAACAACCGTCGATAATTAGCGAGTGTATGGCCGATCCCCAAAATAGTAAGGACTCCGTTGGCCGCGCTGGTAAGGTTGGTCATGCGCGGATTCATTTCGGCCAACTGATAACGCGGGCTGACCAGATGCCAGCAGTGCTCTTGCAAATAGGGCGTGCTCTTGACCAGCGTGTACAGCTTTTGCTCACGCTCCGACGTGACCATAAAATCAAGGTTGATCATGGCGTTGACCGTATGGCGATCGGGGCACATCGACAGTACATGCTCGAAGATCGGGGCGGCCAACGCCTGAATAATGTCCTCGTGCTGTTCGCGAAAGGCAATATCCGCCGTGTCGGATGCGAACAAGCCGAGCGTTTTCGTGCCGATCGCCGCGCCGCTCTCGTCTTGAATCTGACTATTGAGCGGCAGTGGACTCAGCTCGCCATTTTCAACGATGCACGAAATGCCGGGGCTGGCGTCCAATTCAAGCAAGCGCGTCATGAGGTATTGCGAGTTCGGGTTGAGCACGCACAACATCAGATGATATAAACTAGCGTCCTGCAAATGCTGATCGCCAATGACTTCATAACCACCGTTCAGCTTTTGGCGAACGATCAACGTTCCAAAGCCGCCGTCCGACAAGATTTTGCGCAGCACGACGCCGTTGCGATAGCCTTTCATGTTCAGACCGTGCGCGCTCGCCTCACCGATCAATTCGGAGGTTTGCAGCATCACGATCTCGATAGGCGATAAGTCCTGACCGCTGCCGATCAGTTCGTCACCCGTGAGCACTTCAAAGCGCGGAATGAGCGTCGGGAAATATTCGCGCATCATCAGATGAAATTGCTCTTTGTTCTTGACGATCTCCGCGATATGTGAAGGCAGTCCGAAGCGCTGTGTACTGACGCCCGGCAAACATTGATCGACTAACCCCTCGACGCCGTGCGAAGGGAAATAGGGCACTACGCGCAGCGCTCGCCCGCCCACCAGATGCTTGAGCGAGACGGGTAAGCCGTTCAGATCGAACGTGCCTTGCGGCGTCACGACATGAATCTTCTGGCCGGTCAGTTCGGTACGGTAGCGCATGTGTTTGAGCGTTGCCGTGGCGGGCCGTTCCCAGGTCATGATCAACCCTTCGTCGGTCGAAATTTGTTCGGGCGCTCGCTGATCATACTTACGGCCATAGTTGGCGCGTTCAGTGGGCGTCAGGCTTTCCAGCAAATCAGAAACGTTGTGGTGTCCAACGTCAAGGGTCGTTTGGGCGTAGGCAGTGGTCAACTCGTCATATCTGGTCTGAACGTACATGCCGCGCGTCTCTTTCGTAAGCTAACCTTATTCGCAATCTGAACCGTGCTAATCATACCATGATGTCTGATGCATCATGCGGCAACTTGCCCAATTTTTAGGGCGCTTTTTTTGTCAGATTACACGATTGACGGTTTATTCAGGCGTGTATTGCCTCTCGGTATACGTCCAGCATTTGCGCTGCGATCTGACTCCAAGTGTGCTTTTTAGCGAAAGCACGCCCCGCCGTTCCCATCTGCACACGCAAAGCTCGATTATCTAACAGCCTGAGCAGCGCGTCCGCCATTCCGCTTGCATCGCGCTGATCAATCAACAATCCGCTTTCGCCATTCAGGATCGCGTCCTCAGCGCCACAGCCGCGCGTCCCGATCGTAGGTAAGCCCGCCGCGCTCGCTTCTAAATAGACCAGCCCAAAGCCCTCGAATTTGCCACCCGTATTCATAGCAGGTAGCGCGAATATATCCGCCGCCCCATACCAGCCGCGCAATACTTCATCCGACACGCTGCCCAACAAGTGAACGTGATTGCCTAAGTGGTTGGCCGCGATTTGCTGGCGCAGTTGATTGCAATACGCCGTATCGCTGGTATCGCCAATGAATACGGCGTGAACATTCGGCAGCACCTCATGTATGCGGATCATCGCTTCGACCATGATGTGATACCCTTTGCGCGCTTTGACCTGCCCGACCGTCAGAATAATCGCGCTTGCGCCGAACTTATCAGGCAGTGGCGCTGTTTGGTCAAAGCGCGCCACATCTACGCCGTTGATGATCACGCGAGTATGGGCTTTGGGCAGCGCGATCTGCACTTGATTTTCCGTGTAATGGCTTACGCACACAATCTGGCTATGCTGATAAACATGCCGATATAGTGCGCCGAGTCCGCGCCGTGCCACGCTGCGCGGGATGTACGTGCCGTGTGCGGTGACGATCAACGGTTTGGGCTGCCACAGTGCTGCCAACCCATACGGCTCAGCCATGACGTGTACCACATCGGCACGCGCCGCAAAGCGTCGAATGGTCGGCGCACAGCTCAAAATGCGTGCATTGTTAAGCTGCACCGGATGGATCAACGATGGCAGCAGGCGCACGTAATCGGCCAGCGGCAAACCCGGATCGGTGGGCGCATCGCGGCTGGTGATCAGCGTAATATCGACGCCGTGCGCACTCAGCGCTATCAGCATTTCGCGCGTATAACGTCCCCAACCGTGATAGGGGACGGGCGGCGTAGACAGCACCAGCAGCTTCACTGCACGCGGAATGTTGTTTCTTGTATGCGCAGTGGGGTTAAGCCGCCTTCACTGCGATCGATCGCCACTTTATAGTCGCCGGGCGGCCAGCCAATCTGCTGTGAACCGCTGCCCACATCCGGGATCGTGTAGCGCAGCGCGATTTGCTGGCTGCCCTTGCATGACATAGCCGCCGTGCCGCAATCGATGCGTACTTCGCCATCGGCCACATCGCGCCCGCTGATCAGCGCTGAAGCGTGGATCACCGTATGCGGAAAGCGCGGCCCGATGCTGTAATCCCACTGCACATCGACAATCACCTGATCGGCAGGCGACACGTTCAGGATCAGCGGTCCCGGCGTTGGCGTGAGGGTCGGCGTCAGCGGATCAGGCGTTGCAGTGGCGGGTATAGCAGTCCCGATCAGCGTGCCCACCGGAGTCGGCGCAAGCGCAGCATTGACGCTCACATGAACAGTCACATCCCGCCGTCGCAGCCGTGCTAACGTTGCCTCAGTGCCAAACACCACGATCACCAGCACAAATATGAGAACGCCTAGCCGTTTCACCAATACATCGTTCACCGGACAGTTCCTTCTTGCATGTGACCCTTGCGATCAACTTTAGCAGGTTGCGTGGTACTTGCCCTAAATAATTAGGGCGCACCTGATGAGGTACGCCCTAAATTAAAGTTCTATTCACAAAGTTCAGAAAAGACCCGCCGAGCCGTGTGCGCGTTGCTTTGAACCTGCTTTCGCAGGTGGGCCGTCTAGCTTGAGCGTTCACCTTGACCGCGCAGGTCTACCGTGTCAACTCAAGACGGGGACGCCCGCAAGATGGGTGTTGGCTCAAAACCGGGTGCGACATCACGCGCACGGCAGGTAGCTATAGTTATATCATGAACGACCGCCGCTGTAAAGGCTCGTTTCTTAATATCACCGCAAACGCCGTAAAGCTTCCGCCTTCAGATGTGGGGAGCGTCACATTACATCAGCCGATGCAGATAGCGCACGGCGGGCTGCACATCTTCCGGCGCAACGGCTAATATACAGCGCTGCTCAGTGCGTGTCGATGCAAGCGCAGTGATCCCCGGTACGCTCACGTTGGGCAATGCGCCTAATGCCGCGATCACTTTCACGACGCGCACACTCCATCGCGATTGTAAGGCTGCGCTCAGCTTTTGCGCCGCTGTCGCCACTGCCTGCGGCCCTTCACTGGTGGGCACCACGAATACAAGCGCGGCGCGTCCCTGGCTTTGCATCACGCTGACCGGACCATTGGCTGTCTGGCCGACCGCGCGTGCCACCCGTGACAACACGTCAGGCAAGTCGATTCCAGCTTGGCGCGTTTCAAGCAGCAGACCATCGATCGCGCTGACTGCTTTCAGGCCGCCCGCCGACGCTTCTGCCCGGATCAGCGTGCCGCCATGATCGACGCGAAAGGGGTTGCGCACCCGTAACGGAGTCAGACGCGCGAGTAATGGCTCAACCGCGCGCGGATGCAGGACACGCACGCCAAAATAGGAGAGTTCGCGCATCTCATCATAGGACAAATGATCGATCACGCGCGCGTTCGGTACCAGCGACGGATCGGCGGACATAATGCCGTCCACGTTCGTCCACACCCATACCTCATCGGCACGCAGGGCTGCCGCCAACACGGTTGCGCTGTAATCGCTGCCGCCGCGCCCTAACGTAGTGAGCGTTCCATTACGCGTCGCCCCGACAAAGCCTTCGGTCAGCGTGACCATGCCCGCTGCCAAAAGCGGCTTGATCACACGTTCGACGCGCTCTTCGACGCCTTCGGTTAATGGGTTGGCATTTTGATGATGATCATCGGTGAGCATCCATTCGGTGCTGCGAATTAAAGCGCTGCGCAGCCCCTCCGATTGCACCAACGCGATCAGTATATCGGCCATCATGCGTTCGCCCGCCGCCATGACCGCATCGCGATCGCGCGCCTGAGCTTCACGCCGCGCGCATACCGCATCCAACACGCTGAGCACATCGAACAACCAACCGTCAAGCTGGCGGGTCAGATGCTGGCACAGTGCAACTGCCGGGAACAACGAATCGATCACGGCGGTATGCTGTGCACGAATGGCCGCCACCTGCCGCCGATAGCCCACCCCATCACGCGCAGCAGCCAGATCAACGGCGCGCGTCAGGCTGTCCGTAGCGCCCGCCATCGCTGAAACAACGACGACCATATGCTGCCACGCCAACGACTCCGCCGAAATGATCTGCGCCACGCGCCGGATCGATCGGGCATCGGCGGCCAGCGATCCGCCAAATTTCATGACCAGGGTAGACATTGCGCGTTATGGCAGCTTACTGTAAATAGAGAACCATTTGGATAGCTCGCCATCGGTAGTCGTCAACTGCCCTTTTTGATACAAAGGCATCAGGATCGACAATCGATTTTTTATTTGTCGCAGATTGCGGATCCATTCAATACGACGTTTAGGCCATTCGTCAAGCTGTTGAACTGCATCCGCAAACGAAATGGTCAACTGTTGGAAGAACCAATGCATGAGTATGTTGCTATCCAGAACCGGGTCTTTCGCCACGCTGCCCAGATGGTTGATCATATAAGCGCGCACCATCATCTGTGAGTTGCCCAAAGATTCTTGCGCGTCGGTTGTTTCAAGCAGGTGATCGTATACGCGCACGGCTAAATACGCCCATTGCAAACCTGTACGCGATGGATTAGCGGTTACACGGGTTGTGAACATCTCCGCAAGCCCCAACCAGTTGAAATCGGGTGGTGCACTGAGTTCACTCTGAAGAACAGCGTCAAGCCAATGCTGAATTTGCGGCAAATCGCTATGACTCAAATCACTGATAGCGCTGACATTCATAAACGCTGACATCGTTCACGCTCCTATCTACGGAAACGTTACACCATATTGAGCAAAAGTTTGACGCCCAATAGTGATGCTTTCAAAATTCGGGCGATAGTGTCCGCTGGAATTGTCGATGAATATGCCGAATATTACACCATCCGAAATAGCCACTTCTGCCTCACCTGCCGCAAGCACTGGCTCGCCACTGACTAAAACAGGATGTTTCAATTCGACCTGATCAACAAACTTAGGCATTACCCACAATTCACTGCTTACATCGACGGCCCATTTGAGCGTTCCCTGGTTCGCTATATCACTAAATCGCGGATTATCTACCCGCATCGGCTCAACGCCTAACCGTCTGGCATCAGCGAGTTCCTGCGCGAGTTCATTGGGCAACTGATTAGTATACATGACTTACCGCTGCCCATTGAGCTTTGTTGATAAGCGCTGACAGGCATTATTGCGCAACATTAACCATTTGGCCGCTCAGCAGTGCCCGCACATCCTCCAAGGTTGGCTCAATCACGCGCATTTTGTTGGCATAGGTGGACGTAAAACCCGCCAGCGCATCCTGATGGTAATCGATCACAATGCCAGGGTCTTTCAGCAGATGGCCTGTCAGCAGGGCGACTATATCTTCGTCAGGACGGATCACGCCGTTCGCGATCAGCTTGCGCACGCCCGCCACGGATGCTGCCGACGCGGGTTCGCAGCCGATGCCTGACGCGTCTACCTGCGCTTTGGCGTCCAGAATTTCCTGATCGGTCACGCTCTCGACAATGCCGTTCGTCCACTCAAGCGTGCGGCGCGCCTTGAAGTAGCTGGCCGGGTTGCCGATCTTGATCGCGGTTGCCAGCGTTTCGGCCTTGACCGTCATACGCTCGGCAAAGTTATTTTTGTAGCTGGCGTAAAAGGGCGCTGATCCTGCCGCTTGCACCACCGCGATCCGGGGCAGCTTATCGATCAGGCCGAGCGTGAGCAGTTCGTGTAAGCCCTTACCGAACGCCGAGGTATTACCCAGGTTTCCACCCGGCAGTATGATCCAGTCCGGCACTTTCCAGCGGCGCTGCTGCAAAATCTCGAAGATGATCGTCTTTTGACCTTCCAGACGAAACGGGTTGACCGAATTCAGCAGGTAGATTCCGAACTGGCGGCACGATTGGCGGACAAGTTCTAAACATACATCGAAATCGCCGCGCACTTGCACACTCAACGCGCCATAGGCGACCGACTGCGCCAGCTTGCCCATCGCGATATTGCCGAACGGAAAAAAGACGAGTGCCTGCAATCCGGCCAACGCCGCGTAAGAAGCCATTGACGCTGACGTGTTACCCGTTGACGCACATACCACGCTGCTTGCATTGACCAGCATTGCATGAGTCACGCCGCCTGTCATGCCGCGATCTTTGAATGAGCCGGTCGGATTTTCGCCCTCATGCTTGAGCGCCAACCGTTCCGCGCCGATCCATGCCGCGAGCTTCGGCGGGGTGCGGTACAGCGTAGTGTTACCTTCGCCGCGCGTGACGATCTGTTCATCCGATATGCCCGGAAACACCAGCTCTTTATAACGCCAAACGCCGCTGTTATACGGCATATCCAGCGCGCCGAGCCGGGCATCGAACAAATCACGGCTGACGACTCCGCGCAGCGCTTCCAAATCGTGCTCGACATCCAACAAGCCGCCGCACATGCTGCACGTATACACCGGATCGTTGAGCGCGTGCGTATGTCCGCAGTTGACGCAGCGCAAGACGCTTGAAATATTCGAGACACTCGACTTATTGTAAATCACGATAGCACCTGTCCTTCCGATTGATTAGCCTGAATCGCTGCCGGATATGATCCGAGAATTTTGACCAGCGCGGCACGGCGCAGCACACCGAGCAATGCTTCCGCACATTTAGGGTCTTCAAAATGGCCGTCGAAATCCAGATAAAACCAGTATTGCCAGGGGCGATTAGGGCGCGGTTTCGACTCGATCTTGTTCAGGTTGATCCCGCGTGTGGCAAATTCGCCCAGAATTTCATGCAGCGCGCCGGGCCGACTTTGTACGGAAAAGACAATCGACGTTTTAGCGCGATCACCGCGCGGCGGGTCGTCATGGCCGAGCACAAAGAAGCGTGTGAAGTTGAACGACTCATCCTCAATACCTTCTTCGAGCGTCTCCAACCCGTACAGCTTTCCGGCCAATGGTGGCGCAAGCGCGGCAGTGTTCGGCTCTGGTTTGGTCACCAGATCACGCGCGCTGCCTGCTGTGTCGAACCACACCACCGGCTCGAAGCCATGCCGCTTGAGGTATTTTCCGCACTGTGCCAGCGCTTGCGGATGTGAGCGGACGCGCTTCACGTCGGCCAATTTAGTCCCTGGCACGGCCAACAGTGCGTAACGAATGCGCAGGATCACCTCGGCCTGAATGCGCAAGTCGTAATCCATCAGCAGCTCGTAAGATTGCGCCACCGTACCTGCCAGCGAATTTTCGATCGGCAGCATCCCGTAGGTAACCGCGCCCGACTCGACCACACGGAAAATCTCATTGAACGTTTCACACGGCTGCGCGATTACGTCTTCGCCAAAGTGAGCGCGGATCGCCGCCTCCGAGTTAGCGCCCGCCACGCCTTGAAATGCTACGCTAATGGTCACTGATCACCCCAAAGTTCAGAATATCGATCTTCTTTGATGCAGGCACCTAAAAAACAAAAAGGGCGTGAAGCCGTTGATTGCCTCACGCCCTGGTTTTATCGTGTATCGTTCGTGAAGCGCCGGACTTTTCCGGCAAGGCGCTGTGGCCTCACGAACCCTATCAGCAGCTCACGTTCGCTTGAGTAAGCGCCGGATCGTTTGCAGCCAAACGGGTGGTGGCACGACATAGCCCATCGCTTCCAGCCGCTTTTTGAGCACATTCGACGGCGGTTCAGTCAGCGTGCGGCCATCCGGGAACACCACAGTTGGCACACTTTCGTTGCCACCATTGATCGCCATAACACGTTCGCGCGCCGCTGCGTCTGCCCAAATATCGATGTATTCGAACGCAACCTTGGCGCGCGTCATCATCCGGCGCACGGGTGGCGTCATGGGACAGCCGGGGCGACCGTAAAGAATGATCAAGTTTGATGGTGCTGCGTCTGACATTGGACGATTCCTCACTGCGCACATTGAGAATACCACTTCGCAGAGAAGATTGCACTAGAAAAATATCTGAAGCCCGTGATTGAAATGGATGCCGAAGCTTTTTTATCCGTAAAGTGCTTCACATGGATGGGCTTAGCGTATTTTAGCGAGTGGCGTGGTGGGTTCGCCTATTTTGCACATCGTACCGTCAAGTTCAGCAGTACTATTTATCACCAAACGCTGTAAAGCTAAATGAGCATCTGTTGTACTGCTACCAGGCGTGCGCGGCATGGCTGATGTAATTTACGTTGATGGGTATACAGGCGTTGGCCGTGGTCCGCAAAAAGGCGTCGTGTTCCAACCAGAATTGCCGGAACCTGCTGTAATCGTGAAATCGACCCCGTCGCACTTGTAAATACCTGCGGCCTGCAATCCTGTTGCGGTTACGTTATTGAATACTGCCGCTCCCGATGCCTGAATTTGCAAACCAAACGTGCCTGTCTGGTTAATGTTGTTTGTATCGAAGACGGTGTTCGTGATATTCAATCCTACAAATTGGATTGCCTCGTATGAACTGTCATCGATCTCGTTATTGTTCACGTTGATGCTGCCTGTCATGGCCGAATCGGCGGCATAGAACCAGATCGCACCGACACCAAATTGTGCATCCGTGTGGTAGGAGCCTGTCCTTATCAACAGGTTGTGGGCGATTGTCGTCATGCCGCTGATGCTGACCGAATGAAAACGGTTTCCGACATGAATACCCCCACCTTGCCAGAGTGTATCAGTGACAACGTTGCTGATAACGCTGTTGTTGGAACCCCCGTAGACCGCGATATTATTCGCCAAATCAGGAAGTTGCACCGTATTGAACTGAAATACGTTATCGTGATCCGCTTGAACTTCCGACCACATTGCCAGGCCATCGTCTCCCGTATTACGAATCATCGACTGTTGGACAGTTGAATGACTGACCCCTTGATGAAAATTGACGCCGTCAGCAGTTGTGTTACGAATGCGTACAGCGGTAATCATGAGTCCGCTCAAGGGTCCGTTGACCCATATGCCCACTTTGGTATGTTCAATCCATAGGTTTTGCAGAGTCGAATCGTTCAATGTGCCGCCAATGCCGTTTAGATCGGCATTATCATCACGATTTGTGACCTCGCCGAAAATCGAAAAATCAGACAGTTTCACATTGCGACTATTTGCAGCGCCTTGTTTTCCATACACGCCGATACCATTTCCATGCAGCACGGAATACCCGGAACCAGCGCCCCGCATGGTCACGTTATCAACCATAATATGGCTGGTCACTGTAAAAGTTCCTGGTGGAATCCAGACGACCTTGCCCTGACTTTGACCATCGTTCACGGCCTTTTGCACGGCCACTGTCGAATCGATCGCGCCCGTTGGATCAGCGCCGTAATCGGTAATCACTAAGCTATCGGGTGGCGACATCAGCGGTGCGGCGACTTGTTCAAAGTCGGCCAAATCAATCGTGTAGGAGGCCGCGGTACTGGTCACGTCCTTTTGCAAACGCACCTTGCTACCGGCAGCCATCTGACTTAATAACGTGCGTGTCTCGTCGAAAAAGTGATGCGGTCGCCCTTGATCAGGGTGATTGTTAAATGGATAAACGCCATAAAACCAGCTATATTTTGAGGTCAGACTTAAATCAGGCTGTCGTACACCATCTACGTACAAACTTAAGGGCGCGGTCAGACCAGCACCATCTGCGGCATCGGGAATGCTGTAGCGAAGTACCATTGAGTTGACGGGTTGTGGCAATGTAAATTCCACGTACTGCCCTTGCGAACTCAGCGTGACGGCCTTTCGCCTTGATGCTTCTGCCGCTAAATGCGTAAATTTGCGGTCTGACCCAATGATGGTTCCGTTGGTTGCGGCATCTTCCGCTTCTAACTCGACATAGGGTAAGTCGGCTCCGCTGGCTTTCAGCGCAGATGCGCTCACAACCGATAAGCAGTACGCTGTCGGCACTGATAAAGCGCTTACCAATACGATGAGGGAAAATAAACGTCCTGACCGAACGATTCTAATCGCGTTCACCATGGAATATCCAGCTTTCATATTGCGAATCCTCTAACCAGATAGGGGTACTGGACCCGTCGTTGTACCCAAAATCATCTTTGACCGAATGAGCACTTGATTATTCTGAACCAGGTCGCCTGCTAGCTGCGCGATGAGCAGTTCAGAGGCCGTTTTGCTGACCAGGAACCCTGTGTTTAGCATAGTTGTCATAAATGGCACAGATGCACGCCGCAAACTGGATGAAGTGAACGTAATGATCGAGAAATCGTCGGGAACATCGTAGCCGCGTGCCAACAACGTATAGTAAGCACCTATAGCAGCTACATCATTGAATGCCGCCAATGCAGTCAAGTTTGGATACTTGCGGAAAAATTGACCCATAACACGCCGTCCGTCTTCAATGGAGGTGCCGCTGGTCATCACAAATGGTTCCAGGTCAAAGGTGTTGCACGCGCTAAGATACGCTTGACGAGAGCGAACTGTGTAGCTCAAATCTTTGGCGATCAAACTTTCATTGTCCAGGAAAGCGATAGCGCGATGACCCAAATTGACTAGATGAGAAATCTGCTGAAGCACCATATCATCGAAATCCGTATCGACCCATGCGTTGGTCGCATTTTCTTCGGGACGGCCTATCATTACAAAGGGTTTGTGCTCTTCCAAAAGGAGAGAAACACGCTCGTCATGAAGACGAACCATCGATACAAGCAAGCCATCGCAATTCCGGCAAATAGCACGCAGCTCATCTGCATCGTTCTCTTTCGTGTGCAGTTGCAGATTGTATCCTTTGGCTTGTACCGCAAGATTAGCTTCCCAGATCATTTCCAGCTGAGTCGTGTTCAAGTCAACCGAGCCTGTGTCGTCTCCTTCATATTCAAAAGGAAAGAGCATCGCAATATTTTGGGTGAGGCCAGTTACAAGGGCTTGCGCCTGAGCATTCGGGTGATAGCCAACTTCTTCAATCGCGTCCAGAATACGGCGGCGCGTTTTCTCGTTGACTGGACGTTTTCCAGTCAAGGCATGAGAAATAGTGCCAACCGAAACGCCAGCGCGCTTTGCTACATCTTTTATCGTTGCCATGAAGACATTTTGTTACAAACCTCTTTTGCTGATTTTCTGAAAGACTTTGATGCCATACCCTTTGATAATCACCGTTTGGCAGAGATTTCCGAGAAAGCCTCTGCCAACTTTTCATGCTGGTACAAATGATATATCGCTCGTGAAGAACTGTGCGATAACGCTTATCTCAAAATTTCAATGCCACTCACAAATGGATTATCGACACTGCCTTGCGTGAAAGCAATGACGATTTGCCCGGCGCCATTAGCAGTAGTCGTGAAGGTTTTTCCTAACGCCTTCTTGTAGCCCGAATTGGCGACCACATCGAAATTGGTCAAGACCGAAGTTCCGTTGATCGCCACATTGAACTTACGCAAGCCTGACCCATTAAAAGTAAGTTCTGCCCAATGCAGTCGAACGGTATAGGAAACGCCTGCGGTCAGACCCGAAATTGTGTAGGTGAAGGCATTGTTCCAGCGCAAACTCTGATAGACCGATTGCGGAGCCGGGTTGCTATCGGAACCACCGCTGGTATCGATTACTGCTGAAGTATCTGAAAACTGCGTGCCTGCACTAAAACCTGTATCCGCGATGTAGCTGCCCGATGCGCCGCCGCCTGCATTAATCGCCGTGATCAGGCTCAAACCGCCAGGGGTGTTCGTGGCGGTGGGTTGGGGTGTTGGGGTAGGGCCAGCGCCCTGTGACAAAATTTCAATGCCGCTGACAAATGGGTTATCGACACTACCTTGTGTGAAGGCAATGATGATCTGCCGACTGGCATTCGGCGTAGTCGTGAAGGTCTTGCCCAAGGCCTTTCTGTGACCCGAGTTTGCAACCACATCGAAGTTCGTCAAGACCGATGCGTCGTTGATCGCTACGTTGAATTTGCGTAATCCAGCACCGTTGAAGGTGAGTTCCGCCCAATGCAGTCGAACCGTATAGGTCGTGCCTGCGTTGAGGCCGATAAGCGAATAGGTAAAAGCACTGTTCCAACGCAAACTCTGATAAACCGATTGCGGAGCCGGATTGCTATCGAAGCCACCACTGGTATCAATTACTGCTGAAGTATCTGAAAACTGAGTACCCGAATCGAAGGCGGTATCTGCGATGTAGCTGCCCGATGCAGCACCTCCGGCATTGATCGCTGTGATCAGATTTCCAGTGCCGGGCGTGCTGGTTGCCGTTGCCTGCGGGGTCACCGTCGGCACATGAGACGGTGCAGGTGTGTTGGTCGCGCCGCCGGACTGCGACAGAATCTCAATGCCGCTGATAGATGGATTATCAACGCTGCCCTGGGAAAAGGCGATGACGATCTGCCCGCTGGCGTTGGCCGTGGCACTGAACGAGCGTCCGAGCGCTTTTTTGTAGCCCGAATTCGCAACCACATCGAAGTTCGTCAGAACCGCCGATCCGTTGATTGCCACGTTGAATTTGCGGAGTCCGGCGCCATTGAAAGTGAGTTCTGCCCAATGTAGAAGGACGACATAGGTTCCCCCGGCGGACAGTCCCGGAATGGTGTAGGTGAACGACGCCGCCCAACGACAGCTTTGATAAACCACCTGTGGCGCAATATTCGTGTCCAGATAACCCGTCGTATCAATTGCTGCCGAGGTATCCGACGCCGTACTGCCCTGATTGAAATCGGTATCCGCACTGAAATTGCCCGCCGCACTGCCACCCGCATTAATCGCGGCAACAACCGTTCCAGGGATGGGTGTTGGTGTCGGCGTATTGGTCGCTGTCGGCGTGTTAGTCGGGCAGGTTCTTGGGCAGGGTGTATTGGTTGCTGTCGGTGTACTTGTCAGTATTGGCTGATAGATGGGATTAGGCCATGAGCCGGGACAGGTAGGGGAACTATTCCAACCAGAGTTACCCGCACCTTGTGTAATCGTAAACGATGTGCCGCATTGATAAATGCCTGGCACGCCGAGCAAAGAAGCGGTTACAGCCGTGAACGACGCGCCACCCGCCGATTGAATCTGGACGCCGTATGTCCCCGCACCAAGAATGTTTTTGGTGTTGAGCGTCACATTGCTAACGCTTGATCCGACAAATTGGATTGCCGCATAGGAACTATCGTTGATCTGATTATTATTGACGTTAATGGTGGCTGCCATGGCGGAGTCCGAAGCATAGAACCAGATCGCACCAACCGGCCAACCGTTGTCTTTATTAAATGATCCGGTGCGTTGTAACGTGTTCCCGGAAATGGTATTGATCCCGCCAAACCCTACCCCACCAAAGCGATTGCCGATATGGATACCACCACCATTCCACAACGTATCCGCTACGTAATTATTGCTGATGGTATTGTTGTAGCCGCCATAGACACCAATATTATTTGCCAGGTTTGGCATTTGGACGGTGTTATAGGAGAATGTATCATCGTGATCGGTCACATTCCATGACCACATTGCCATACCGTCGTCACCCGTATTACGGATCATCGATTGAGTAACCGTCGTCGTCGCAACACCGCCACCAAAATTGACACCATCCGCCATGGTATCGCGGATACGGAAGCTGCTGAAAGTTGTATTGGTGGTGCCGGGCTGCGCCCATATCCCGACTTTGGTGTGTTCGGTCCATATATTCGAGAAACTGGAGTTCGTCCACCCACCAGCGATGCTTTCATTCCTCAGGCTGTCATCGCGAATGGGATCCTCGCCAAAAATGGAAAGATCCGAAACGTGTACATTATTGCGTGCAGGAGAATCCGGTGCAGCAATCGACACCCCTAAGCCGTCGAGCCTGGTGTACCATTCGCTCGCGCCCTGGATCGTCACGTTGTCGGGTATATTGATATGACCACACTTATAGATTCCCGTGGGCATCCAGATCGTGCCGCTGCCATTGATTGCATTTTGGATCGCGGCGGTGGAGTCATTGACGCCACTGGGGTCAGCGCCGGTCGAGATAATCGAGGTCGAGCCTCCGGGTTGGCTGAGCGCGGCAGAAACTTGTTCAAAGTCGGCAAGGTCAATGGTGTAAGAGGATGCTGTGCTGGTTGCGTCTTTCTGCAAACGCACCTTCGCTCCCGCTGCCATTTGCGGCAATAACGTCCGCACCTCATCAAAGAAATGGTGTCCGCTGCCATCGGAAGGGTTGTTTGTCCATATTTGCGATCCGTGCTGATAGGTACCATAAAACCAACTATATGAGGGTGGGGCATAAATCACAACATATCGAGGATGGATTTAACGGCACCTAACGGACGGTCATTTGCAAAATTGAACAAAACAATCAAGTTCCAGGCGTAGCGTGCCAGGAGAATAAAGGCTGCGGC
>Ga0209724_1001223_pt1 | contig 23658 bp, 18 predicted proteins | sample grotaG_FD_184143 | JGI IMG/M metagenome (GOLD analysis project Ga0209724, IMG submission 184143) | Glacier valley bacterial and archeal communities from Borup Fiord, Nunavut, Canada, to study Microbial Dark Matter (Phase II) -... | ecosystem: Environmental > Aquatic > Freshwater > Ice > Glacier ...
CAAAACCTGAAGGGTTCGTTATCAAAGGCGAAATCAAGGGAAAAGAGAGTGGCGATATCAAATTAATGAAATATGCCGACGGTAAATGGGTAGCTGAAGACTCCACCAAAATTGAAAAAGGGAAATTCGTATTAAAAGGGAAAACCGATTTACCCGAATTGCGGCTAATATCAATGGGACCACAGACCGTTGTAGCTCAATTTTTTGCCGAGAATGGAAGTCTTACGCTCACAGCCGATGCCGATAGTCTTGCCAAAACAGAGGTGAAAGGTTCAAAGTCAAACGATGAGTTTATGGTGCTTACCAAAGAGATCCAGAATATTTCGAAAGAAACACAAGGATTACAGCAAAGATATACGGAAGCAATGCAGAGCGGGAATGAAGAGGGAATGAAAAAAGCCCAGATGGACTACGAAGCAATGATGGGAAATCAAAAAGTTTACGCCAAAAACTTCATTCGCGAGCATCCAAAATCTTCTGTCTCACCATTGGTTGCATTGATGCAATTTGCACAGGAAATAACTGCCCACGATGTCGATACGCTTGTTGCATTTCTCGATCCGTCGGTTCGTACCTCGGTTTATGTAACCGAACTTAAAAAACTGGCTGATAAGATGCGCATTACAGACGTAGGTTCATTGGCTCCTGATTTTACACTCAATACACCTGAAGGAACACCACTCGCACTATCATCATTACGCGGAAAGATTGTTCTGCTCGATTTCTGGGCTTCGTGGTGTGTCCCATGCCGTAAAGAAAATCCCAACGTTGTTTTGGTCTACAATAAATTCAAAGACAAAGGATTCGATATTTTAGGTGTCTCGCTCGACCGCGAAAAAGCACCGTGGTTAAAAGCTATCGCTGACGATCAATTAACCTGGCATCATGTTTCAGACCTTAAATTCTGGCAAAGTGAGGCAGCCGTCAAATATGGCGTTCAATCAATACCATTCACGTTGCTACTCGACAAAGACGGGAAAATTATTGCCAAAAACCTTCGTGGCGAAGAGCTTGCAAAGAAATTAGCGGAATTACTTCCCTAATCAGGAAGTTGATTTATAATATTCTATCATAAAAAAAGCGTGCAACGAAGAAAATCGTTGCACGCTTTTTTTGATAGAATATATCAACGAGATCCATATCGTAATTGGACAATATCCCATCACCCTTTCTCTTATTCTCCCAGTCTCTCCTTCTCTGAGTCTCTCCTTCTCCCCTTCTCTGAGTCTCTCAGTCTCATCTCAACACCGCCGGATTGTCACTAAAGAAAATTAGCTGGCTATTCCGCCGCTTCTGTTTTCTTCTTCTTAAATCCGTTGTACATCAAATAAGCGACATAGAGTCCACCTAATCCTAAGCAGACCAGCGAGAGTTCAGTATAATACTTATCCAGGATCTCTTTTTGTGACCAGAAAAAATAACCCAAAAGGGCAAGGATCACATTCCAGATTGTCGACCCGATGGTCGTATAAATGATAAAATCGCTCAACTTCATATTGGCTAATCCGGCTGGTAATGAAATCAGCTGACGAATACCAGGAACCAGCCGTCCGATTAATGTGGAAGACTTGCCGTGTTTTCTGAAATACACCTCTGATTTCTCAATCGACGATTGATCGATCAGCATCAGGTGAGCAAGACGCGTATTTGCAAACTTCATGAGTAATTTTTTACCCAGCCATTTTGCCAGATAGTAATTAAATAATCCGCCTGCAATTGCACCCAATGTTCCCACCAGTACAACCAGAAAGACATTCATATCTCCACTTGCAGCTTTAAAAGCAGCAGGGGGAATAACAATTTCGGAAGGGAAAGGAATAAAGGAACTTTCGACAGCCATAAGCAAAAAAATGGTCCAATAAGTGATATGGGCCATGTACCAATTAATAATCTGATCAAATATAATTCCCATTTAAATAATTTTTGACAAAGCTAAGCTTTTCTTCTATTAAATGGAAACTTGAGAACGTGATTAGGTGGTTGTTTGGCCTAAATAATTGAATGATCGGCTGGAAGGCAAAACAGACATATTGCATGCACAAACAAAATTGTAGAGACGCACGGCTGTACGTCTCTAAAATCGCCATAAAAAATTAACAATTAGGTTATTAATTCGCGGATAAAGGATTTGTGTTTTACTTTTGTAATGAAAAGATGTCCATCACTATTAATTTTCGCGAAGTTAGCCTCTTCTTTAGAGAACGCCACTGCCATTCCAGGCGATGAGAGAATTTCATTAAGATCGCTTTCCCACATAAACTTAAAACGTGGCATCCGTACATCTACTTTTTCTTTTTAACTTCCATTCTCTTTCACCGCTTGAAGGATGTATCTTACTCCTTCATCCACTCAAACACCCGGTAATGTTCGCCATTCATTCCCAGGCGGGCATAAACTTCGCGTGCTCCTTTGTTCGACTCATCTACATAAAGCCGGATTCCTTTCAATGATTCGTCGGCTGCAACAAGCGCTTTGATGTAATCGTAAAGCGTACCATAAATCCCCAGCTTACGGAATTTCCGGTCGACGTAAACCGACTGGATCCAAAGAACGGTACCATTGCGCCAGTCGCTCCATTCATAAGTGGTCAGCAATGAACCAGCGATTTCATGGTCCACAACTGCCAGGTAATAAGCACCAAGACGTTCATTGTTCAAAACAGCCTCCACTCCTTTTAAAACAGTAATACCATCGAGTTTAAAATGCTCGGTTTCCCAGGCCATCTCCATTTGAAATTGGGCAATCTGATCGCGGTCGGTAAGTTTGGCTTTACGAATTGCAATATGCATAAGTTTATTTTTCATCAAAAATAGTAATTCAAGATCAGGAGACCATCTTATTTAACGGGTTAATGTAGCAATTGGATGATGCCCCGACTTTATTCAGCATCTTTAACCCCGGGTTGCGCTCTTTTTAGTTGCTTACCAAGGGCTATTAATAATTGATATTTCTTTAGTGTCGAATGCTCCAATTTGAGTTGTTCACTCCCTCGCTAAATCTCTCTCTCTTTTCTACAGACTCTCCCCAAAATCTGCACGGAACTTTGCAACAAGGTTATCCACCCAGTTGCCAATTGGTTTTAACTTACCAACAAAGAAACGAAGTACCGGTGGTTCTTCAATCCATTCGAGGCCGCCAATCAATTCACGGTTATCGTAAAGCCATTTGATACGATCTTCGGCGTATTTAATTTGCGATAAGGTAAATACCCGGCGCGGAAATGCCAGGCGAAGCAACTCTACATCCGCCAAAATATCATCACCATTTTCGTCACGGACGCTCGATATGGTTCCACGTTCCATACCACGAATACCTGACGCAACATACAGCGCTGCGGCAAGAGCCCCGGCAGGATATTGTGTCTGAGGAACATGAGCTATAAATTCACCGGCATTCAGGTGACAGCCCAATCCGCCGGCAGGCGTAATAACCGGGATGCCCTCTTTGTCGAGCGCATCGACGAGGTATTTTATAAACGTGGGTGAATGGCTGATCACATTGAAATCCAGCGTCTCATAAAGTCCGACTGCCATCGCTTCAATCTCGCGGACACTCATTCCTCCATACGTAAGAAATCCTTCGTAAAGCGGCACCCAATCGCGCATTTGCATGTAGATATCATGATTGTTCGTGCAGATACCGCCACCTCGGGTGCAGCTTACTTTGCGACCTGAGAAGTACGAAAAGTCGGTGTAACTTAGCATCTCGTGGAGAATATCCACAATAGGTCTGTTCTGATAACCCTCCTCACGGATCTTGATAAAATATAGGTTCTCGTTAATCAAACTGGTATCCATCAGCAACATGATCTTATTTGCCCTGGCAATTACTGAAACTTCGCGCAGGTTTGCCATCGAAAAAGGCTGACCACCAATCAGGTTCGTACCAGCCTCAAAACGGATATAAGCCACATTCCCGGCACCCCATTTTTCGATCACTTTATTCAGCTTGTCAATATCCATGTTCCCTTTAAACGGGAAATCACTTTTGGTTTTCAGCGCTTCGTCGGTATAGATCTCCTCAACAGCGCTACCCATCATTTCGATATGCGCTTTTGTGGTAGTGAAATGGTAGTTCATTGGAACAACAGTCCCAGGCTTACAGAACGTCTTCGCAATAATGTGTTCTGCTGCACGGCCTTGGTGTACCGGCAGAAAATATTGCTGATTGAACACCTCTTTAATCGCCTTTTCGAGCTTGTAATAACTGGCCGACCCTGCATACGAATCGTCGGCAACACTCATGGCCGCAACCTGGTTATCGCTCATCGCATTGGTGCCCGAATCAGTCAGCATATCGAGGAAGACATCCTTATTCTGAAGTAAAAAGGTGTTAAACCCAGCGCCAAAGATTGACTCTTTACGTTCTTCGATGGGTAAAAGGTTTAGTTTTTGAACCACACGTACCTTGTGCATTTCAAGTGGGGTCGTTTCACCGCTGTAAAACTTTACTGTTTTTAGTTGTTCGAAATTCTCCATGGTTAATTCTAATTTGTATGTATTTGATAATCCAACAGCACATAAAAAGCCTGATGACGATGCTTAATTAGTGATCATTCTGAGATTGGCCTATTGCGGTGCGATTTTACAAATAAATAATCTGTAATCAAAACAAGTTATATAAGTTTTGATTCGTAAGCATTAAATTAGAATCTATATAAATTTGATACTTCTGTGAAGTATATACGGAAAAAAAACAATATGAGTAAATTGATCTGACGCTGCCTGTGTTTCCCTTAAATAACCACAGCGACATTAGGGATAAACATGCTTGCAGAGGCTAAAACCGATAGGCTTTACAGCAATCTGCGCACGGGTCGGTCTTTCACTCAATCTTTCGACAAGGTAAACTTCTGTTTAAACGAAGCTCGTTCAGACAGGCCACTTCTGTCGCCTGAACCACTGTAACCACCCTCGCGCGACATACCGCCCGGCCGGCCACCGCCCATTCCTCCGCGACCGCCACCTGATCGTCCGCCGCCCATTCCGCCCATATCTGATAGCTCACTTCGTGATCCTCCGCCACCTCTTCCGGCGCGACCTCCGCGTTCACCGCCACCTGCGGGACGATCCATCGCATTGACAGAAACATTCAGGGTAATGAGTTCATCAAGTTGAACCGAATAATCTGCCATCAATTCTTTTAGAGGAATCGCAATTTCATAAACTATAAACAGGGAGCTGTCGGCACCAATTGCAATATCAATACCATTCTTGTCATTTAGCTTAAGTTCGGTCTGGTTCGACAGAAAACCTTTAACTGCAATTGACTGTAACTGCAAACGATACGAATCTATCACAGGATTACCGGCCACTTTCTTTTCAAATTCACTACCCGGTCTTTTCCCCATCCCCTGAAGTTTAACCGAAGGGAAGGTAAGTGTGGCGTTGAATTTCCGGTCCTTTTCTTTTGACGAAAGTTCGACCGACCAGCCAGCACTCATCAGTTTACGCATCTTCATTTCGTCATTGACCGTAAAAGCGAAATATACGTTCCGCTGATCATTGCTTATGGCGAACAATAACCCACTTTTATCGTCATAGAAATTAAGCGGCTTTGTCCATTCACGGTCATTTCCGTCAATCACGATCTCTTTCGATTTCCACCTTGCTTTCGAGACATCACTTTGAGCCAACCCATTCAAGGTAAGGGTTAAGAATGCGACAAGTGTCCAACTGATTTTATGCATCAACCTGCTGTTTTAATGATTAAATATTTTGATAGACCATCAGTTAGACGGCACATCTTGCCAATAGGTTAAAGGGCTCTTCACAAAAAGAGAATGATTTATGAAATATTAACAACAGCGTCAATATTTTTAAAATTACGGCTGGAGGATAAACAACAAATGCCGCATAAACGGCATTTGTTGTTTGTTGAGAACTTAAAAAAGCAAATCAAAGACTTAATAAGCAATCACTATTTTTTTTCTGGTGCGATACCAAACGTGAAACCACCTTTCACCTGTTCTATTAATTCAGGCAGAATATCCTGGTATTCCCCTACAATTCCAAAATCGGCAAAATGGAAGATCGATGCTTTGGGATTATGGTCGATGGCAATAATTTTCTCCGACTCCTTCATCCCTGCAATGTGCTGTATGGCACCTGAAATTCCCACGGCGATGTACACTTTTGGCCGGATGGTTTTACCCGTTTGTCCAACCTGGTGTGCGTATTCGGCAACGCCTTCATCCACCACCACACGACTACAAGCCCATTCAGCATTGACGCCATTAGCCTTTAATGATTCTGCGAGTTTTTTAATTAACGCCAGGTTATCGCCCGTAGCGCCTCTGCCACCCGAAACGATTACATCAGCCTCGAACAGATTTTGTAAGCTTCCTTCGCCACGTACCGTTTTTAATATCTCAACCGTGAATTCATTATCGGTGAGAACTGGTTTAAAAGAAGATTCGATACCGGTGCGACCAACCTCTATTACCGGTACCTCAAACGTTCCGGCGCGGGCTGTTGAAATCTGGGGATAAACAAAACCCAGGATAGTTGCCAGTTTGCTTTCTCCATAAGTAGGACGGCGCGAGTGGAGTATCGGTCTGTTGATGATTTTTTCTTTCTTGTTGATATATTCGCCAATTTCAAGTCCGGTACAATCGGCAGTTACACCGCTTCCGGTTTTAACGCCAATACGCGGAGCAAGTTCACGTCCCGATGTTGTTGCTGCAAAAAGAGCAATTTCAGGTTTACGTTCCTTTATCACCTGGGCAAATATGGATGAAAAAGGAAGCACAAGGTATTCTTCAAGCCGATCATCTTCAACAACGATTACTTCATCCGAACCATGTTCGATAAGCGATTGTGCCAGATGTTTTACATTTTTACCGATCAGGAGCGTCATGATTTTGGTGTCGTCGCCTAACTGATCAGCCAATTTACGTGCAGGTGTAAGAATTTCGAATGAAGGCCGGGTGATTTCACCATTGGCGATTTCCGCCCATGTGATTATACCTTTTGCTCCATTTCTAATATCAACAATTGGGTAATCAGGATGCTCGGAAACTTTCTTCTCCACTTTCTCCTTTTTAACCACCACATTACTCCCTTTTTTAAAGTTTGAAATCAAGTTGGTTACGAGTGAAGCGTCATCATGTCCTGCCGACATAATAATCGGGGCTCTTTCACTTACAATATTGATTACATTGGCAACAATAGTCGGCGAACCACTGATTCCTATTTTTTCTGTTCCCAGCCCGATATCGTCAATTCCAAATACAGTAATCGGAAGATTCCGTGCCTTAATTGCTCCGATCAATGATGGTTTACGGGGAGGAATCCCGGTAGGTGTCAACGAAATAGTGCATGGCATCGGCAATTTCATCATCTGGTAACCACCTTCGATAATACGTTTTGCAATCACATTACCCTGGCCATCGGCAGTTACACTTTCGACAAAAGTAGCTTGCGGAATGCCAATGTTCTCAGCGACTTGCGATGGCACATGGGCTGTATCACCATCACTTGTCTGGCGGCCTGCAAGAATAATAAAAGGTTCCTTGGCATCTTTTGTGAATCCCAGGTGTTTAAGCATGGTCGAAATTGCCAGACCAGTTGCGTAGGTATCACTACCACCCAATTTACGGTCGGATAAAAGGTATGCTTCGTCATAACCCATCGAAATGGCCGTTCGTAATGCAACTTCGAAAGATTGAGGCCCCATTGAGCAAACGATCAAACGGGCATCGGGATATTGTTTTTTGAGCTGTAATCCGGCTTCAAGACCAAACTGGCAATCAATATTGATAATTGACTTTGCCTTTGTTCTGTCCATCAATCCATCCTCTCCCATTCTCATTTCGGAAGGAAGCGGTACTTGTTTTATTAAACTTATTATTGTCAGAGCCATTGTATATTTATTTCATGTTTTTACTTCGGGTCCTTTATTGACTTTTTTTAATGACAACAATGACCCATGACCATTTTGGGATCTACATATTTTGAAAATCGGGACCATTGCCGCCGTTGGGAACCGACCATGTGATTCCATCGCCAGGCGATTTGATATCGCATGTTTTACAATGCATACAGTTTTCGAAATGGATTCTTAACTCCTGGTGTCCGTTTTTATCCGTATGAAGTTCGTACACTTCGGAAGAACAAAAATATTGCTCCGGTGCCCCGTATTTCTTGATATTTATCGCATCAAATGAAGTTGGATTGTTAAAACGAACATGAGGCACTTGTTTCTCATCATGAGCTACTCCTGAATAGAATACATCGGTAGCCTTGTCGAACGTGAGAACTTTATCAAATTCAAGTTTCCCTTTGAATCTTTTCTTGAAAGGTGTCCCCTTAAACTCTGCCAATGTTTTGGTTCTTGCACTATCAGGGTGCGTTTCCAGTTTTCCTAAGAATCCGGCACCACCGGTTATTAGTTGAGTACCAAAATGAATGGCACCCGTGATCAATCCATTCTCAAAACCCTGTCTGAAATTGCGAACGGGATACATATCCTTGTAAATGATACTATCTTTTATCGACGTTTCATATTGGCTGAGTACGCTTTCCGAAAAATCGTTCTTACTCAACGCCAGTGCTGCTGTTTTGGCAGCCAGCATACCGGAAGTAATAGCAAGGTGAACACCTTTTAATGCGGGCATTGTAACCAAGCCTGCACTATCGCCCACGATCATTGCGTTATCCGTATAAAGTTTGGGAATCGAATACCACCCTCCTTCAGGCAAGGTCTTTGCACCATATTCAACCATTTTCCCTCCTTTGAGAAATTTTGAAATAAAAGGGTTCGTTTTCCATGCCTGAAAAGCGTCGTGTGTATCGAAAGTAGGATCCTCATAATCGAGCCCGACTACTAACCCAACTGCCACTTTATTGTCGTTTAAACCATATACGAAACCGCCACCAAATTCTTTCAAATTCAGCGGATAACCCATTGTATGATATACCTCTCCCGGTTTGATATTTCCCTCAGGAACGCTCCACAACTCTTTAACTCCCAACGAATAAATTGAGCAGTTTTTGTCCTTGTCTAGCTTGTACTTTTCGATGAGCTGTTTGGCTAAACTTCCCCTGGTACCTTCGGCAAAAATGGTAAGTTTAGCTTCGATCCTGGTTCCTGGCTGAAAATTATCGAGTTGCTGCCCATTGTGGTCAACTCCTGTATCAATGGTTTTAGCACCAATAACTTTACCATCTTTGTAAAGGATTTCGCTAACCGAAAAGCCCGGATAAATTTCAACCCCTTTTTCTTCCGCTTTTTTTGCAAGGTAACGACAAATCTGGCTCATCGAAGCAGTGTAATTACCAAGGTTATTCATGTAAGGCACATGAACCGGCAATTTGAAAGCTCCTTTTTCACTGAGTAAAACCGTTGCATCTTTGGTTACCTTTGCATTCAATGGAATTTCGCTAAAGTCAACCCCTGGCAATAAACTCTTAAAAACATCCGCTTTTATCACCGCACCCGACAAAATATGACTTCCGATTGAGCTTCCTTTTTCAATCAATAAGATCCGATGCTTTAAACCCTTTTCTTTTAATAGATCTGCAAGATGAATTGAAGTTGCTAAACCCGAAGGTCCGCCTCCAATGATTAAAATATCCGTTGAAACGGTATCGTTATTAGTCATATATTTTTTTATTTAAAAGATCTTTTATGTGTTTGCATTCTAAAAACCCGCTTTCCAATGTTGAACAAAGAAAAAATCGAATTTACCTGAAAGAAAGCGTTGGAAAATTTATCACCAAAACTTCGTCATCCTCAACAACTTACCAAAATAAATTATTGAATATAATCCATTTATGGAAGTTGTTTTTACGAAGGTGTGAATTACGGCAATTTAAACAGAATTGATGCATATTTATTCTAATTTATTTTCAGGAAGAAAATATTCAGGAATTTTAAAGCCTTTCTGCCTTAAACCTTCGTGATAAATTAGACTCTAATATTTATGGAAGCATTATTACAACAGGTTACTTCACTTCGGCGAGCCATTACAGAATTTGGGCCTGCACCTCACAAACCCATTATGCTATTGGCTATTCTTGAGTCGTTCGACGAAGGAGAGATTGACCGAAACTGGATTGCGATAAATGAAGCATTGCTAACCCGTTTTTATGATTTATGGTATTTACTTGTAAGAACGAAAGATGCACCAAACTTTTCGCTTACATTTTTCCATTTGAGCAACGAAAGGAGGGGATTATGGAACATGGTTCTTATACCGGGAAGAACCATCATAACCAAGCATAAGTTTACGTATAAAAGCTTAAAGGTATTAAAGGAAACCTTTTTAGCTGCAAAATTATCCGAAGAGTTTTATTCAGCCATTACAAACGGGGCAAACAGAGATCTGCTAAAGGCTGCATTGTTAAACACCTATTTCCCTGACCATTATGCTCAAGAAAATAAGACAGTTCCGAGATATTCGGAAGATATTGAAAAACAAATATTATACGATCCCACCCAAGAATATGCAGTAAATATCATTCGGCACGATCACAAAAAAACGATTGAGTCAAGAGAAGAAGAGATGATTCTCCGCGATTATATTTTCAGAAAAGCAGTGCTCAAAACTTACAATAACCAATGTGCTGTCAGCGGATTAAAAGTTGAATCATCCGAAGAAGAACTTCTCGTGGATGCATGCCATATCGTTCCGTTTACGCAAATCAGCGATGACTACATCCGTAATGGGATTGCCCTCTCACCAACAATGCACCGTGCCTTCGACAACGGCTTAATAGCTATTGACAACAATTACAGGATCCTGGTTCCAAAAAAATTAAAAGACTACCACCCTTCAACAGGAATTCTCCAATATGCGAATAAAGCCTTACTGCTTCCCCGTGACAAGGAGTTTTATCCCTCCCTGCAACGATTGGCAGAACACCGTGTAAAGTTCGGATATGAATAAAATCGGGCTGAAGAATTTCAGCTCCCTTATCTTTGAGTTAATTCCCTGTTTAGGTTAATCGAAATAGTAACCCGGGGATAAACGGATGCAACATTAATCCGGTGCCGCTTCCCTTCGTGTAAGTCAACCACCCAATTACCAACGAAATAACCAATACCACAAGCCAGAATCTCATCCGACAAAAAATGCTTGTTCTGGTAAATACGCGAGAACATTGTGAATGCCGCAGGCGCATAAGCCAAAACTTTAAAGACCATTTTATCTGCATGGCGCGACATCACCGTCGAAAGTGCCATTGCACTGGTTGTATGCCCGCTGGGCATCGAATTATAATCAACATCAAAAAAACTAAACGGATGGTAACTGAATGCCCCTTCATTGGTATAGGGTCGTGCTCTGCCAATTGTATTTTTAAGAACGTGGGTAATGAGTTCCGCATAAATTCCAGCCTGTATCAATTCAATGGAGATTTTCTTTGACCTGTCATCTTTGGCAATCAAGCCATAAATTCCAAACACACTCGCTACTCCACCGATGGCATACCATTCGCCATAGACTCTTCCTCCTACAATAAAAACACTGTTATTATAACGCTGATTACCCTGTGTCGAATTAATAAGTGGTTGATCGAATGGCATTACGGCCATCGTTGCAGCGGCAATCATACCAACCCGAAGCCAGTCCTTCCCTTTCCATAAAGTAGGTTGTTTAACGAACAGGAATGTTTCGTGTCCGAACTGAGAAAGGCTGTATGGTTTTGTCTCCTGCTTTTTTTCTGCTTTCGTTTCGGGCTTTGTTTCGACCCTTGCTTCCTGAGCGAATACGCTCATTTGAAAGACAACGAAGAGAAGGCAAATAAGAAATTTGGGTATTGCCTGATATTTACTGTGTGATGGTGCACTCATAGTTTGTCTCAATTATATCGGCCTTTCCGCTGATGATCTTCAAAATAAAGCAGAAAAAATATTTTCTGCTCTGTTTGTACCCGATGTAAAGCAGGGTAACCACTCAGATACTGGTCGTTGGTATAAACATAATTTTCGAAGCCGATGCGTAAAGCATGGTAAAGCTGTACGGTAACTCTCGGCTTAAAGATTTGGATAAAATTAGTGCCTGGCGTACCATAATAAGTATGGATCAGATAATTATAATAGATTATTGAGACTTCCAAATATTTACCCAAATTAAGCGCACTTGCAAACTTGCCCTGTAATCCTCCTCCGAAATTATAATTTCGGACTGTCGCAGTATCGGTGATAATATCGGTGCTATTCCCGGCTAAAGGGACAATACCCAGGTGTAAATTGGTGTAAAGATTACTCTTCGCGCTTAACTGCATTTTTGAAAATATACCGCCGCCTAAACCAATTGTCCCTAACACAAAAGTACTATTGTCCCAGTAATCGTATGATTGAAAAGCCCCCGCGAGGATGGCAATCTTGCCAACCTGCAAATTTTTACCAAATAAGATTCCATAGCCGGTCACATTATCAAGAAATTTCTTCCCCAAACCGAAATTAAAATCTGTACGAAGTCTGAAAAAGTCAAACGGTTTTCGTTTACGGATCTCGAATGGATTTCCGTAATCAAACTGAGCGTTAAACATCACATTGTTAGTTCCTTTTTCAAAAGGTGTAGTATTACCTTCATTAATACTGTGAAGTCCTGCATACAACGAAATATTTAAAGGCTCTTTTTCATAAACCTCCTTGTCGGTAATTCTGAAAGTTTTCCCCTGAAAGAGCCGATTAAGACCTCTCATGGGGTCAATGATCCCAGCCGCTATTTCACGAAACACCCGCTCTCTGCCCCTGGTGCGGTCATCGAGGACATTCGAACTTAAGCGGTGAAGTACTTCACCCAGAAATGCGCCGCTAATCGGTGTATTGACAATATCATTATAGGAAGGACGGGTATTTTCAGCAAAATATTCCCACATCAGACTTCCTCCTGCGGCAAATCCCAATGATGCAAAATAGTTATAACCATTCGATCGTGCAGCACTATACGAAAGCGCTCCTGAGTAAGGATGTCCGACAAAATTTATTCCGAACCCGTCATTATCCCATTCCCATCCATATTTCAGGTTGTGCCCCCAGGTATCAAATCCAACCTTCGAATAATCAGCTTTCAACGCATAACGGTCGAATAACCATGTAGTAAGCAGTCCTGCAGAAGCTAACATAGTGGTACGACTGACAGAGAATTTCTTATTATATATAGGATCGTCATCAAGTAAATCCCCGTATCTGTTTTGCAGCGTGGTATCTATGCGTGCACTTTTCACATTTCCTAATCCTGGTTTATTGGAATGCGGCACCTCTTTTCCCGATTTGATCTTCTCCGGTTGCTTGTCAATCTTGCCTTTAGCCGGAAAAATTTGATCGTTTTTGGAAGGTACATGACTAACCTGCGCATTTAGAAATGAGGACGCTATCAGTAAAATAGTGATCAGAAAAATTGCTTTCATAAGTCTATAAGCGATTATAAGAATGGAAAATCAATAGTTAAGTTGAAGTACCTCAAAACCTTTCCTGAAAACATTCCAGTCAGTCTACAAAACTATATCCATGGCCCCCCATAAAAGTTACACAACTCTTCGAAAATGTTACATGATTCACTCATTTATCCCTCGTGAATTATTCATAAAATAGAATTAGAAAATGTGTTGCATGTGCCCGATTACGAACGAGCCACCGAAATCATCGAAACAGCTAACCATATCGGCGCTGGAATATGCTATTGCCGTCATAAAATGGAACACCTTGGCAGAGCCTGCAATGAGCCAATGGATATCTGCATGACGTTTAATACTTCCGCAGCATCGCTAACGAAGAATGGACACGCCGCACAAGATCGATAAAATGGAATGTCTCGACCTGTTACAGCAGGCATACGACCATAACCTCGTGCAGTTTGGCGAGAATATACGCGAAGAGGTAAATTTCATCTGCAATTGTTGCGGATGTTGCTGCGAAGCGATGATTGCATCGCGTCGGTTTGCCATTTTAAATCCCGTTCATACCACCAATTTCATTCCTGTCGTAAACGAACAGTTATGCAACACCCTTGAATGGTGTACACAAAGCAGTTGTTATGGCCATCGAACGAGGTAACCTGCAACACCTTATCTTCGATAACAGGGTTCTATTTAGTCACCGGGCACTTGCAGCAGTATTGGGAGTACTGCTTAAACTTCCACCCATCAAACAAGCCATGGCCAGTCAGCAAATTAAATCACGCTTTCTCGAAAAGGTGATCCAAAGGATGAAGATATAAAGGATAAAGGTTAAGGATCAAAAGAAAAAGGTTAAAGTGTCATGGACAAAATCCTGTGACACTTTAACCTTTCTACTTCAACCTTTATCCTTCTTTCTTACAATTCGCGGATCTTGATATTGCGGAACCAGATTGGGTATCCATGATCCTGAAGACCGATATAACCTTCTTTTGCAATTCCTTCCGTAAATCCGGGGAATGATTTGAATTTGCTTTTTGCAACCATTGCATCCCATTCAGGAGTCCACATTGTGTATGAAAGCACTTTTACACCGTTCTGAGTATGAGTAACTGCACCATCTTTTACTTTAATTACGATTGTATTCCACGAACCGGCTGGTTTAACAGTTTTTGGATCAGCGGCAATCATGTCATAAAGTGATCCTGCAAGGTGGCTTGCAATCTTATTGTCCGAAGCATCAACATTGTCGAGTACCTGAACTTCAGGTGCTGCATAATAAATTGGCTGACCTGGCACTTCTCTTACATTAAAGAAAATTCCGGAATTACCTGCTTTGCCAGCATTCCAGTCAACTGAAAGCTCGAAGTTTTTAAATTTTTTGGTTGAGAATAGAATATCGCCATCAGCACCCTGTCCTGGTTTCTTTCCTTCGCCTGTAAAAACGTTCATCGCATCTTTGTCGATTTTCCAGTTTTTAGGCATCGCAGTACCATTGCACTGTCTCCAGCCGTCAAAGTTTTTGCCATTAAACAGCAGTGTCCAACCCTCTTTTGCCTCTTTTTTCGAAAGTTTGTTCAACTCCTGTGAAAACGATGGAAGCGCGATCAGCATCGCAGCAACCAGTGATAAAGTTAAAAAAATGTTCTTCCTCATGATTTAATTTTTAAACACCCGTAGGGTGAAATTGATGATAATTGGAAATAGTTATAATTGACACCAAAGATAATGATTCAATGTTTAAAACATTTATAAATTTGTCGATTCACAATTTAATCAAAACAACATGGACTTATTTGCACCCTGGCACATTCTGATACTTCTTGGAGCAATTCTGCTGATGTTTGGAGGGAAGAAAATCCCTGAAATGATGGGTGGAATTGGTAAAGGGATGAAGGAATTTAAAAAGGCGATTAAAGATGAGGATGAAAAACCATCCGAAACTCCGAAGTCGATTCCAAGCGCCGATAATAAAAAAGAACCTTTAAAGGAGTAATTCTTTTACCTCGTTTGCAAGTCTTTACCAAACTAATCACCGCTTCGCAAACATGGCAAGTGCTACCCTGTACCGGATTGACCACAAAGGAGGAGCTTGGAAAAGAGCTGATGAAACACCTGGGAATGTAATGGTGAAGGGGAGAAAGGGAGAAAAGGCGATGGAGCGCACCTTCACCTGATGATCGTCACATAATTTGACAGCACAATATTCCCACCTTTCTTTCCCATATTACCATCGAAATGACCAATCACTTCAATGTGATGGTTATTCTGAATTTCAGCAGGTAATACAGCAGACGGGGGTTCGTTCGATATAAAAATGATGGGAAGTGTTTCCGGAAGTTGTAACTGATTTGCTGGATTCCACGCCTTCACTTCATGACCACTGTTCCAGATCACCTCGATAAACTTACCGGATATCTCGCCGTTGAAATAGAACGGAATCGCTTTTAGATCATCGCGGTGACGTAACTCTTTATACGATCTGTAATCCGGATTTGACAAGGCAAGACTCGGTGCAATCGGCAGAAGCGTCATACAAACTGATAAGACCATCCCCACCATTCCCATCCATAGCCAAAGTGGTTTCTTTTTCAGAAATGCGCCTAAAAGAAAGGTCGCTAATCCCCAGAAAAGGATGAAAATCAATATCAGCAAGCCAGTTGCCGGTCTCCCCTCACCTTTCACAACGAATACAACAGCTAACGGAATGGCAAAACTGATGACCATCATTAGGATGGAATTCACCCGGAAAATCACCAGATCATTTTTGCCTTGTGATGATATCTGAAAAGCATGGATCAAATAACGAAAATAAAAAGCCGTAAGTATTGCGAGCGGAAGCAGCACCGGAAGGAGGTAACGCTCTTTTTTCTCGGGAAAGAGAGAGAGTAAAATCACCGAAACCGCCACCCATAAAGCGAGAAAGGTATAGTTTCCGAAACGTTTGATCCGGGGACGGGCATAGGGGAAGTAAAGTGCGATAGTTGCAATGATTGCCCACACTCCCGACTGGACAGGAAAACTCCAGTAATGATAAAACGGACGGGTACTGCGGTTTAGCCAGGCGGTAGATTCCTGTTGCGCGATCAGTGCGGAGAATTCCGGGTGTGAAAGCCAGATCATCACCGGCCACCAGAGGCTGATCACCAGGGCTACCAGCACCATTACGGACAACGCTGCTTTATGGTTTATTGCTTCTTTCATTCCGTAAGAGAAAGTACGGGCAATCAGGTATGGCAACAGCAATGCATAAAAAGCGATGGGCCCTTTGCTCAGAAACGAAAGGCCCATCAATATACCGGCGCCAGTTAATTCGCCCCAGCCACTACCTTTACTTTTGAGTCCTTTGTGAAACAGCCAAATTGCACCAATCATAAAACTATGGCAAAAGATATCCCAGCTGATATCGAGTGCCATAAAGAAAATATAAAACGAAGTACTGGCAGTTCCGGCGACAAGAAAAGGGAGCAATTGATCTTCCGTTAATTCAGTGGTTAGTTTGAAGAGGAAAAAAATCATCAGCAAAGCGGCGAGCGCAGCGGGCAAGCGAAGTAATGAGAGGTTTTCTTCACCCGAAAATTTCATTGTGGCTGCCGCTATCCAGGTGGGAAGTGGAGGTTTCTCAAGACGTAACTCTCCGTTCATGGTCGGTTCGAGCCAGTTGCTTTTCTGAAGCATTTCCCGCGCCGTTGTAAGGTTACGTGCCTCCATGATATTTGCTTCAATCGCACCGTTATTCACCACAAAAGCAATAAAAGCAATCAAAAGGAGCAGAAAAAGGTGAAGATTTCGATTGTTCATGAGGGGAAATATAGACTAATGAATTTGATTTCTTTTAGGTAAAAGTCGGTAAAGTAAACAAAAAGTAAAATACGACCGGTGAAAACATTTTTATTACCGATAAAAAGCCGAATATATGATCCCATTCATTTCCTCAAGATCTGTGATGTTTCCATATTGTTGACCATTTTGGTAATCAAAAATAGCAAAAAATTCTCAATTTATCCTTTCTTCTTTCTCATATTTACCAACATAAGATTCCGGAGGTAGATCACAAGACCCGATAGCTGTCCAAGGAATAAAACAGGATCGAACCGGAGAACCGCATAAACAATAATCATGAAAGATCCTACCCCGCTTACGAGCCAGAACCGTCGTGTCAATACCGATTCTTTTTTCGATTCAGAGTCAATCCACTGAACGTAAAACCGAAGTGTGAAAATCACCTGGCCGGCACTTCCCCATATCTTCAACGGCAACGAAATATCTTCATTCTTCAAAAGAGAGGTAAAATTCCCGTGCGTATCGGAGAATAGATAACCCAAAGTAAGGATTGGGGCGATGATCACAATAAACCGGAATAGGAACGGAATTGGGCGCCATTGCTCCTGAAGGTGCAGGTTTCGGATATAAATAAAATAGACCAGAATCTGTCCCAGGACAATGGCGAAATCGTGTCGTAAGATTCCATAAAGAAGGAAGATCAATGATCCTAAGATACTTAATTGCCAGAATAGAACCGGTGAAAGCGATTTACCAGCCTTTTCGGATTTCACCCACTGTACAATCATACGGGCCGCAAAAAGCAGTTGTGCCACAAACCCGATGGCGTAAATCCATATCGAAGACAGGCTCATCCTCTGTCAGCTATTTCGTACCGAATCGTCCGCTTTCGCATCCAGCCAAAAGCGATAAGGTCAACTGCCGGACCTATTAAACGATTCCAAAGATGAAAGTTTGATTTCCCTGTAAGCCGTTCAAAGTGACGGACAGGCACTTCCTTTACTTTGCCTCCGCCAAGTTGAACAAGCGCAGGAAGAAACCGGTGCATTCCATTGAAAAACGGAATCTTTCGCGCAGTATCTGTATGAAAAACCTTCAACGGACATCCGGTATCTGCAACACCGTCGTGCGTCACACTGCGACGTATAGCATTGGCCATTCGTGAAGAGATTCGCTTAACTATGCCATCTTTCCTTCCCACGCGAACACCTGTAACCAGATCGTAAGATTCGATATGCTCCATAAGCAAATCAAAATCGTATGGCGAAGTCTGAAGATCGGCATCGATGTATCCGGTATACCTGGTTACAACCTGATCTATTCCAGCTTTCAGCGCAGTGCTCAATCCACAGTTCTTTTTGAAATGGATAAAGCTGAATGCGTCGTTTTCAACACAAAATCGCTCCAATACTTTTGCACTGTTATCTGTCGATCCGTCATTCACAAACAACACTTTTACCCTATAAGGTGTCTGTGTAAGGTAATCTGAAAGCTCTTTTGCCAATCGCGGAAGATTCCCCTCTTCGTTGTAGAGCGGTACAATGATCGTTAGGAGATATTCAGAATCAGCAGCGTAACCCATATTTTGGACGAATGATTAAATGGTTGGCAAATTTAATAAAAAGGAGGATGATTGTTTAATGGATAACTGTGAATGGTCAAATTATTGAATTTCCAAATCGTCGAATTTTGAATATCTTTGTGCTGAATCAGGTAAATTAGGTTTTAACAAGGATATCAAGGATATAAGTATTTTTCGCCCATGAAGAACATCAGGAATTTTTGCATTATTGCCCATATTGACCATGGGAAAAGTACGCTTGCCGACCGTCTTTTAGAAATTACCCAGACCATCCATGGGCGCGATATGCAGGCACAGGTACTGGATGACATGGAGCTTGAGAAAGAGCGCGGGATCACAATAAAAAGCCATGCTATTCAGATGGTGCACACGCAGGATGGCGAAACATATAAGCTAAACCTCATTGATACACCGGGGCATGTCGATTTCTCGTACGAAGTTTCGCGTTCGATTGCAGCCTGCGAAGGGGCTTTGCTGATTATCGACGCAACGCAGGGAATTCAGGCACAAACAATTTCGAACTTGTACCTTGCCATTGAACACGATCTTGAGATTATCCCGATCCTCAATAAAATGGATCTTCCCAATGCAAATCCGGAAGTTGTTGAAGATCAAATCATCGAACTGATCGGATGCAAGCGGAGCACAATCATCAGAGCCTCTGGAAAAACAGGTGAAGGAGTGGATGAGATATTGAGACGCATTATCTCCGATGTACCGGCACCAGCTGGTGACCCCGACGCTCCACTTCAGGGATTGATATTCGATTCGGTTTACAACCAGTTCCGTGGCGTAATTGCTTATGTGAAAATTGTAAACGGTACAATCCGGAAAGGGGACGTTGTTAAGTTTGTCTCAACCGAAAAACAATATAATGTTGATGAGGTAGGTATTTTGAAGATGGGTCTCGATCCGCGCGAATCGTTAAGCGCCGGAGATGTAGGCTACATCATTTCAAACATCAAAACAGCTCGTGAAATCAAGGTTGGAGATACGGTTACGAACGTGAAACAGCCCTGCAAAGAGCGCATTTCAGGATTCGAAGAGGTGAAACCAATGGTATTTGCCGGTATTTATCCGATCGACAGCGAAGATTACGAAGATTTGAGGGCTGCCATGGAGAAGCTTCAGCTGAACGATGCTTCGCTTACTTATACGCTCGAATCATCAATGGCACTGGGATTTGGCTTTCGCTGCGGATTTCTTGGCTTGCTCCACATGGAAATTATCCAGGAGCGACTCGACCGCGAATTCGATATGAATGTGATCACTACGGTACCAAACGTTTCGTACCTGATTCACACAAGGGTAGGCGAAACTTACGAAGTTTATAATCCGGCCGGAATGCCCGATGCCTCATTAATTGAGGTCATCGAAGAGCCATTTATTCAGGCCCAGATCATTACGAGTTCAGAGTTTATTGGTTCCATCATGACGCTTTGTCTTGATAAGCGTGGAATGCTTAAAAAGCAGGATTACCTCACCGCTGAACGTGCAGAACTCACTTTCGATATGCCGTTGGGTGAAATTGTTTTCGATTTCTACGACAAACTAAAGAGTATTTCGAAAGGATATGCCTCATTCGATTACCACATCACAGGTTATCGTCCGGCTAAATTGGTCAAGCTTGACATCCTTCTCAACAGCGAGCCTGTTGATGCGCTGTCGACATTGATTCATTTCGACAATGCCTACAATTTTGGCCGCAGGATGTGCGAAAAACTCAAAGAGTTGATTCCTCGTCAGCAATACGATGTGGCCATTCAGGCAGCAATCGGTGCAAAAATCATTTCGCGCGAAACAATTAAAGCTGTCCGTAAAGACGTAACAGCCAAGTGTTATGGAGGTGATATTTCGCGAAAACGCAAATTACTCGATAAACAGAAGAAAGGGAAGAAGCGGATGAAGCAGATCGGTAACGTGGAGGTTCCGCAAAAGGCATTCCTGGCGGTGTTAAAACTTGACTAAATAGCTATCAGCTTATTTCAAATATTTAAAAGGGAGTCCTCATACGGCTCCCTTTGTCATGAATATAACACAGATATAACATTATTTTAACGGAGATGATCCGACTCCTATCTATCTTTACCAGAAATATTAACTAATGTTTGTTGACTCCCATTCACACATCTATTCAGAAGAGTTCAGTACCGACAGGAACGAAGTTATTGCACGCGCGGTAAAGGCGGGAGTCAAAAAAATCATATTGCCAAACATTGATAGTTCTACCATAAAGTCGATGCTCGATCTGGTCGATTTATGCCCGCAGTTATTTATTCCGTTGATAGGCTTGCATCCGACATCGGTTAAAGAAGATTTCCGCAAAGAACTTCAGATCATGGAATACTGGTTTGAGAAGCGCAATTTTTCGGGAATCGGCGAAATTGGAATTGACCTGTATTGGGACAAGACGTTTATCAATGAGCAGATTGAGACTTTCAGAATTCAGATTGGATGGGCTAAAAAGAGGCGAATTCCCATCGTTATCCATGTGAGAGATTCATTTCAGGAAGTATTCGAAGTATTAAAACAGGAAAAAGATGAATCGCTTACAGGAGTTTTCCACAGTTTTACAGGGAATGCAGAACAAGCCGCACAGGTGATTGATCTTGGCTTTAAAATCGGCATTGGCGGTATTGTCACATTTAAAAACTCAGGTTTAGACGCTATCGTACAGCAAATTGAACTTCAGCATATTTTACTGGAGACCGACGCTCCATGGCTGGCGCCGGTTCCACACCGCGGACGCAGAAATGAATCCGCATTTATCACGGCAGTTGCTGCCAAAATTGCTTTACTGCACGAAACCAGCATTGAAGAGGTGTCGCGGATTACAACACAAAATGCTCAACAATTATTTGGATTTTAAGTGTTTAATTAAACAGGTATTTATACTTTTGCAACAGACATAACATTTAATAACCTGAAAGCAAAGTGGCATCAGACAAACAACCAATTCTGATAATTTATACGGGGGGAACGATCGGAATGCGTGAAGATCCGAAGACCAAAACCCTCTCGCCGATGAAGTTTGAACTTATTCAGGATGAAATCCCTGAGCTTCATAAACTTGGATTCGAAATTGAATCGGTAACCTTTAATCCTCCGATCGACTCAGCCAATATGACACCAGCCATCTGGATTCAGCTGGCCAAAACAATCAAGACTTATTATTCGCAATACGACGGATTCGTGGTTCTGCACGGAACCGACACAATGGCTTACACCGCTTCTGCGCTAAGCTATATGCTTGAAAATCTTGATAAACCTGTGATAATGACAGGTTCGCAGCTTCCCATCGGCGTTTTACGAACAGACGGCAAAGAGAACATTATCACAGCGATACAGATTGCCGCAGCCAAAAAAGATGGTAAAGCAATCGTTCCCGAAGTGTGCATCTATTTCAGCTCTCACCTTTTCAGGGGGAACCGTACCACCAAGGAAGATTCGCAGCAGTTCAGTGCTTTCACCTCGCATCATTACCCATCGCTGGCAATTGCCGGTGTCGACATTAAATACAATTACGAAAAAATCAACTATCCCCGCAGTAAAGGGATTCTCAGCATTAATACTTCAGTTGATGACAATGTAATTGTACTGAAGATATTTCCGGGACTCAACCAAAAGTATTTCGAGGCAATACTTGCACTTCCGGGAATAAAAGGGATCATTCTTGAATCGTATGGTTCGGGGAATATGCCAACTTTCCCATGGGTATTTGAAGCAATCAGAAAGTCGACACTTTTAGGAATTATATTTATGAACGTCAGTCAATGCCCTGGAGGTAAAGTAAAAATGGGATATTACGAAACCAGCAGAGAGCTTCAGGAAGCCGGAGTGGTCAGCGGTAAAGACATTACAGTAGAAGCGGCAGTAACCAAACTGATGTTTCTGTTGGGTCAAAATTTGCCTGTTGCAGAAGTTAAGGCATACCTGGTACAAAATTTGAGTGGCGAAATTGAAAATTAAAGATCGGTTGAACCAAAAAACGATCAGTTAAGAAATATTCTGCAGGATCAGGATCCATAGCAGTGAATCTTTGCGCAATTTCGAAAGGAAGCTTATTTTCGGTTTATCGGTATATTCAATTCTCCTAAAAAACCATAAATAAAATATTAAATCATAAATTAAAAATGATGCGATTTTTATCTTAATTGAATATTATAAGTTCCGGACTATGCGTGTAAACAGAAAGGTTCGGGTCATGTCAAACTCAGTTAAGAAGCTCCTGTATCACTATCTACAAGACAAATACACTACATACATCTCGATTTTGTATGTATCGAAAACTTGATTCTGCCGATAAATAAAATCAGCAAATCAACGTACCAAATGAAAAAATTATAGCCGGAATTAAATGATAACATATCATCTTGACTCAGTTTTAATTGTTTTTCCAAGAATTTTTCTATAACTTGCACGTCTAAATTCAACAAACACAAAGTAATAACAAATTATTGTGTTAAATTGTTTTCTGATCTGGAGTTTTTACAAATTAAAATTTCAGATATTTAAATTAGAGTTTATTTTATCATGCAAAATAGTAAACGCAAAAACAATTATTTAATCACAATTTATTAATTAAAAATTCAGAAACAGTTATGAGAAAGCTATTTGCGCTAATCGCAGTTTGTGGGATGCTTAGTTTTGGATCTTCATTCGAAACCAAAGCACAGGCGCCGGCACCAGCACCAGCTACTACTGTCCAGCCTAAAGCAAAAAGTTCGACAGTTGACCCGGTTGAACAAGCTGCCGCTCAGAGTGAAGCTGGCCAATCATTACACAGCCAGATAAAACAAAAATTCATCGAAGGAGGCCCGGGGTTTATGGCTTCGATCCTTGCATGTTTGATTTTTGGTCTTGCACTTTGTATTGAAAGGATCATCTATTTGAACATGGCAACATCAGATACAAAGAAACTCCTTGCTAACGTTGAAGAAGCAT
>Ga0209724_1001230_pt1 | contig 23536 bp, 19 predicted proteins | sample grotaG_FD_184143 | JGI IMG/M metagenome (GOLD analysis project Ga0209724, IMG submission 184143) | Glacier valley bacterial and archeal communities from Borup Fiord, Nunavut, Canada, to study Microbial Dark Matter (Phase II) -... | ecosystem: Environmental > Aquatic > Freshwater > Ice > Glacier ...
CTCTCACTTAGCCGATCCCAGGGCGTCTGCGCCGCCCACGATCTCGGAAATCTGCTGGGTGATCTCGGACTGGCGCGCGTTGTTGGCGAGCCGAGTGTAGGTGGTGATCAGTTTGTCCGCGTTGTCGCTGGCGGACTTCATGGCCTTCTGGGTCGCGGCGTGCTTCGCGGCAGCGGATTGCAACATCGCGTTGAAGATGCGGCTCTCGATGTAGACCGGCAGGAGCGCATCCAAAACGTTGCCCGGGTCGGGTTCGAACTCGTACGCCGGCAGCACCTCGTCGGCCACCGGGGCTTCCAGCCCCTCCACGACTTCGAGCGGCAGCAGCCGCACCACTTCGGGTACTTGCACGAGCATGCTCACGAAGCGGTTGTAGACGATGTGGATCTCGTCGACCCCACCCTCGCTCGCGGGCTGAATAAACTTGGCGACGAGCGCCGCGCCGATCTGCTGGGCGATCTCGAACTCGGGGGCATCCGTTCCGCCAGTCCAAATGCGCTCGGAATCGCGCTTCCGGAAAGCGAAATAGCCGACGGCCTTCCGGCCCACGAGGTAATGGACGACATCCTTGCGTTGACCGCGCAATCGAGCGGCCAGTTCGCCCGCCTCCCGAAGCACGTTCGTGTTGAAGGCTCCAGCGAGGCCCCGATCGGAGGAGAAGATGACGATGGCGGCGCGCTCGATCGTCTCCGGTTCGGTGGTGAGGATGTGGTCGATGTTGGAAAATGTCGCAACCGCCGACACGGCCCGGGTCACGGCACGCGAATACGGGCCTGACGCCGCGACCCGTTGCTGTGCTTTCTGAATGCGGGAGGCCGAGATGAGTTCCATCGCCCGGGTGATCTTCTTGGTCGTCTGGGCGGACTTGATCTTCTGCCGGTAGACCCGTAGTTGCGCGCCCATAGGCTATTTGCCGCGCTTCTGTTTGACGATGCGCTCCTGGGCGATGTCCTCTTCTTCCATTTCTTCGAACACCTCGGTGCCGACGGAGGCCAACGGCTTGCCGTCCCCGGTCTGGAACTCGAGCTTGAACCGGTCCACCGCGGTCTCGAGAGCTTTCGCTGTGTCGTCGTCGAGAACGTTGGTGTCACGCAGTGTGGCGAGAACGGTTGTTGTGCGGGCGAGGTACTCGTGCAGCTCGCTTTCGAATCGCAGGATATCTTCGACCGGTACTTCGTCGAGCTTGCCGTTAGTGCCAGCCCAGATGGAAACGACCTGCTGCTCGACCGGCATCGGCGAGTACTGCGGCTGACGGAGCAACTCGGTAAGTCGCGCTCCCCGAGCGAGTTGGCGCCGGCTGGTGGCATCCAGGTCGGAGGCGAACATCGCGAAAGCTTCGAGCGAGCGGTACTGGGCCAGCTCGAGCTTGAGGGTTCCCGAGACCTTCTTGATCGACTTCACCTGCGCATCGCCACCGACGCGGGAAACCGAGATACCGACGTCGACCGCGGGGCGCTGGTTCGCGTTGAAGAGGTCGGACTGCAGGAAGATCTGTCCGTCGGTGATCGAGATGACGTTGGTGGGGATGTAGGCGGAGACGTCGTTCGCCTTGGTCTCGATGATCGGCAGCCCGGTCATCGAGCCAGCGCCCAGAGCGTCCGACAGCTTCGCGCAGCGTTCGAGCAGCCGCGAGTGCAGGTAGAACACATCGCCCGGGTAGGCCTCACGTCCCGGCGGGCGGCGAAGCAGCAGCGAGACGGCGCGGTAAGCCTCGGCCTGCTTGGACAGGTCGTCGAAGATGATGAGAACGTGCTTACCCGAGTACATCCAGTGCTGGCCGATGGCCGACCCGGTGTACGGAGCCAAGTACTTGAAGCCCGCAGGATCGGAGGCGGGGGCGGCGACGATGGTCGTGTACTCGAGAGCACCGGCATCGTCGAGTGCGCCCTTGACGGCCGCGATCGTGGAGCCTTTCTGACCGATGGCAACGTAGATGCAGCGCACCTGCTTGTTCGTGTCGCCCGACTCCCAGTTGGCTTTCTGGTTGATGATCGTGTCGATCGCGATGGCCGTCTTGCCGGTCTGGCGGTCACCGATGATGAGCTGGCGCTGTCCGCGGCCGATGGGGATCATGGCGTCGATCGCTTTGATGCCCGTCTGCATCGGCTCGTGCACGCTCTTGCGTGACATGACACCGGGTGCCTGGAGCTCGAGGGCGCGGCGACCTTCAGAGACGATCTCGCCGAGGCCGTCGATCGGCGCTCCGAGAGGGTCGACTACCCGACCGAGGAAGGCGTCGCCGACGGGCACGGAGAGGACCTCGCCGGTGCGGGTCACCTCCATCCCTTCCACGACTCCGGTGAACTCACCGAGGATGACGACGCCGATTTCATCTTCGTCGAGGTTCTGAGCGAGCCCTAGCGTGCCGTCTGCGAACTTGATGAGCTCGTTCGCCATCACGCCGGGGAGGCCCTCGACGTGGGCGATGCCGTCCGCGGCATCCAGCACGTAACCGACTTCGGCCGTTGCTGCCTTGCCGGGCTCGTAGGTCTTGACGAACTCTTTGAGGGCGTCGCGGATGTCGTCTGGGCTGATGCTGATCTGAGCCATGGTTGGTGTGCCTTTCGTGGAACGGGGTGAGCGAGCTAACTCGCGAGTAGAGGTCTGAGGTCGGCGAGACGGCTGGCGATGGAGCCGTCGGTCACTTCGTCGCCGACTTGCACGCGCATGCCCCCGATGATGTTCGGGTCGATCAGTTCGTTGATATGGATGGTGCGGTTGTGCCTGGTCGACAGTGCCTGAGCGAGTCGGGCGGACTGCTCGGCCGAAAGAGGAGCCGCGACCGTGACGGTCGCGATCATTCGGCTGGATTCCTCTGCGACGATAACGGCGGCGTATCGGATGAGCCCCGCGATGCGCCGCCCGTCGGGCCTGGCCACGAGAGCACTGAGAATCGCGACGGTCTGCTCGCTGGCTTTGCCGACGAGCAGCTTCGCGACCAGGGCGATCTTGCCCTGTGAAGCCCCGAGGCGACTGCCCAACGCCAATTCCAGATCGGGATCGGAACCGACGGCGGTCGAGAATGCGAACAACTCGTCATCGATGGAGACCGACTTCGGGGCGGATGCCGCGAGGGCGCGGATCCCCAATCTCTCGATGCTCGCAACGAGGTCGGCCTCGGAGGACCAGCGCTGGCTGGCGAGCGAGGTGAGAACCGCTTGTGCGCCGCTTGTATACGAGCCGAACACCGCTCCAACGATCGATGCGCGGCCGGAAAGCGCAGCGGTATCGTCGGCGAGCGCCGCTTTGAGCGCCGGCGAACCGTCGACGACGAGGGCGGCAGCAAGCAACTGCTCACCGGTGGCGAAATCAGTCGCCCCCATCGCATCCAACGTGGCGGATGCCACGCCGAGCGCTTCCCGTGTCGCCGAACCCACTGCTACCCCTTTGCCTTCGCTGCGGAAGCGGCTGACGCTTCTGAAGCCTCGAGGTCGGCCAGGAATCGATCCACGATGTCGGTCGATCGCTTGTCGTCCAAGCTCTCGCCGATCACGCCGGAGGCGAGGTCGATGGCGATCGCGCCCACCTCCGACCGCAGCGAGACGAGCGCACTCTGGCGCTCTGCCTCGATCTGGGTCTGGGCGCTCGCAATCACCCTCGCGGCTTCGGCCTGAGCGTCGGCGACGAGTTCGGCGCGAATGCGCTTGGCGTCTTCGCGAGCCTGCTCGCGAATGCTCGCGGCTTCCGTGCGCGCCTCGACGAGTTGGGCCCGGTACTGCTCTTGGGCCTGGTTGGCGCCCGCCTGGGCTTCTTCGGCGCGCTTCAAGCCGCCTTCGATCGCATTCGTTCGAGCATCCAGGGCCTCATTGAGTCGCGGCACCACTCGCCATACGAAGAACACCAGGATGATGACGAACACGATCGTGCCCCAGACCAGGTCTGGCACGGTCGGCAGGAGGAGGCTCGGTGCTTCTCCGGCAATCTTCACAGCGAATGGGATCGACATCCGATCTCCTTAACTCGTTGGGCGGGTGACGCGACGGATGGCGGCGCTGCCGGTTAGGGCGCGGGGAACGGGATGAACGCGACCGCGATGGCGATGAACGCCAGAGCTTCGGTGAGCGCGATACCGAGGAACATCAGGCTGCGAAGGCGGCCCTCGAGCTCCGGTTGGCGGGCCACCGACTCGATGGTCTTGCCGACGATGATACCCACGCCGATACCGGAGCCGATTGCGGCGAGCCCGAAGGCGAGGGGGGCGAGCTGTCCAACAACGTTCATTGGTGATTCCTTTCAGGGTGCGAGGATGCGACGTGGGTCATGGGTTCTAGTGGTCCTCTGCCAGGGCCATCTGGATGTAGATGGCCGCGAGGATGGTGATGACGTAGGCCTGAAGGGCCGCGACGAACAACTCGAGAAGCGTGAACGCGATCCCGAAGCCGAATGTTCCGATTCCGAGAAGGCCGATCGGATTTCCCTGCTGCGCCAGCACCGTGAAGAAGAAGAAATCCGTCGCAGCGAAGCAGAGTACGAGCAGCATGTGCCCGGCGACCATGTTCATCAACAATCGGAGGGTGAGGGTGATCGGACGGAGGATGAACGTGGAGAGCAGCTCGAGAATAGCCAGGAAGAAGGCCATGACCGGATGCACGCCGGGCAGGATGAGAGCGTTCTTGAAGTAGCGGAGACCGAACTTTCGCACTCCCGCGTAGATGAAGAGCACATAGGCGACGGCCGCCATGATCAGCGGCAGTCCGATGACGGAGGTTCCGGCGATCTGCAGGGGCGGGATCACCCCCGTGATGTTCATTCCGAGCGTGACGAAGAAGATCGTCATGAGCACCGGCATGAACCGCTTGCCCTCTTTCTCACCGAGGGTGCTGATGACGATGCCGTCGCGCACGAAGCCGGTTACGTACTCGAAAGCGACTTGGCTGCGTGACGGGACGAGCTGCATCGAGCGGGTGCCCCGCCAGAAGATGATCAACAACACAGCCATGACGAGCAGACGGATGAGCATGATGCGGTTGAGCTCGAACGGCGTGCCCGCGAAGAGCACGGCGGGCGGGAAGAATTCCTCGATCGAGGGACCATGGAATTGCCCGTCGTTACCGTCAGCGTTGACGACCGGCAGAATCGCAGCGAGAGCAAACGTGAACAGGAGGTTCTCCAGCGTCGGGCGTTCCGGACGGCACGCTTCCTTGGGATGTGGGGCCAGCCTAGCAAAGAAGCCACGCGGTTCTGACCCGTCAGCGGCCCTCTAGGGTGCCAGCGGGATGTCAGGAATCGTGCTCGATCGCGTACGGCACGGTGGTTCGGGCGAGCGCGACCGAATCGGCGACGAGGGATCCGACCACGGCGGCGATCATCGCCGCGAAGAACACATACGGGTTAACCCACGGCTGACCGCGAACCAGCAGCAGCACGGCGATGAAGACGACGAACTTGAGCAGCCACATCCCGACGACGATGCCGAAATAGAGCATGCTGCCGGGCTTTTTCCGCGTCACGAACGAGGCGATGACCATGCTCAGCGCAGTGAAACCCATGAAGAGTGCCGTGAGGGCCGCACCGACGAGCGCGCTCACCAATCCGCCGAAACCCGCCACCGCGTACCCGACCACCGAGCCGACCACGGCGATTGCGACGGTGACGATGGTTCCGTATCGGAGGGCGCGCCCGAGCATCGGCGAGGGGTTCATCGACCGGCCTCGGTGCGGGTCGCAACGGCTTCATGTGAGGGCGAGGGGGAAGGGGAAGGTGAGGTGGAGGGCGCAGCGGCCGCGGGCGAGGGCGTGACGGCAACCTGCTCCACTGGCTCCGGAGATTTTCGTCTGCGCATAGGGGCAAGCGTGACGATCGTGCACGCCACGAGGCCGGCAGCGATGAGAATCGTCGTCACCGTGAATGGCAGGAACATGTAGCCCAGGACTCCTACGGCGATCACCAGGGTCCAGCCGTAGAAGATCAGCACGGCGTGAAGATGGGTGTGGCCCATATCGAGCAGCCGGTGGTGCAGGTGCTGGCGGTCAGCGGAGAAGGGCGACTTGCCAGCCCCGATGCGCCGGACCATGGCCAGTCCGAAATCGAGCAATGGGATGACCAGGATGGCGAATGGCAACAGGATCGGGATGAACGCGGGCACGAAGTAGGCCGTGAAGCGGTCGGGCTGACTGATCACCCCGGGGTCGACCTGGCCGGTGACCGAGATCGCGGACGCCGCCATGAGCAGGCCCACCAGAAGCGCCCCGGCATCCCCCATGAACAGACGCGCCGGATGGAAGTTGAGCGGCAGAAAGCCGATACACGCCCCGACCAGCACAGCGGAGATGAGGGAGGCGAGGTTGAAGTAGTCGGTCTGCGCCCTCAACTGCAGAACGTAGGTGTACACGAAGAAGACGGTGTTCGAGATGATGGCGACCCCCACCACGAGGCCGTCGAGTCCGTCGATGAAGTTGATCGCGTTCATCACGAGCACGATGGCGAAGACGGTGATGATCAGCGAGACGTAGGGCGAGACGATCGTCTGGCCGCCGATCGGCAATGTGGAGATCTGCACCCCCTGCCAGGCCAGCAGTCCGGCGGCGAGAATCTGGCCGGCCAATTTGGCCAGCCAATCGAGGTCCCAGAGATCGTCGGCCACCCCGATCAACACGATGATGCTCGCGGCACCGAACAGGCCGAGTACCTTGCCGGGCTCAGCGAACACGATGCCGAATGCGTCGATGCGGGATGCCACGGCGAACGCCCCCACCATGCCGATGAACATCGCAACCCCGCCGAGGCGCGGGGTCGGCCGGGTATGCACGTCGCGGTCGCGGATCGTGGGGTAGAGCCGATACCGGATGGAGAGTCGATGGATCACCACCGCGAGCGCGAATGTCACGACGGCGGCAACGAGGGCGACGCCGCCGTAGAGGACTATTCGCACCGGTCGGCCCCGACCACGTCGCGGATCTCGGACGCGAGGATGAGGCCCTCGCGCACGATGCGCAGTTTTCCGCCCGGGGTGGCTAGTGGCGTGGCATCCACGATCGTGGAGGAGACCGAACCGCCGGGGCCGTCGTCGAGATACACCCCCACAGCGTCACCGAACACGGTGAGCGCGTCGGCGGCGGAAGCCGCAGGGACCTCGCCCGCGCGGTTCGCGCTCGAGACGGCGAGCGGCCCGGTCTCGGCGAGCAACTCCAACACCACGCGGTTGGACGGCATGCGCAGCGCGACCGTGCCGCGCGTCTCGCCGAGGTCCCATTGCAGGGAGGTCTGCGCGGCGAGGATCACTGTCAGCGCCCCCGGCCAGAACTTCTGCACGAGGGCGACCACCTCGTCGGGCACGCTCTCGGCCAAGGCATTCATGGTCGGGATGCCCGGGAGCAGCACCGGCGGCGGCGAGGAGCGCGTGCGCCCTTTCGCGTCGAGCAGACGCTGCACGGCGGTGGGATTGAAAGCATCCGCCGCGATGCCGTAAACGGTGTCGGTGGGCACGATCACGAGCTCGCCGCGACCGATCGCAACCCGGGCGAGCCTCATGCCGGCCAGCAATTCGGCTTCGAGCGCGCAGTCGTATATCGGGCCCATGTCCCCCTCATGGTACCCGGCGCACCCCGTGTCTCCGCGGATAAGCCACCCACCGCGAACGATGCAAGACTGGCAAAGCCGTGGACCTCTACTTTTTCGACCTCGACAATACGTTGTACGCCTACGACTTCCGATACCGCCTGCCGGAACTCGCTCGGCTCAGCGGCGTGAGCCAGTACCGCATCGCGAAGAACTGGTGGGCCGCCGGGCACGAGGAGCGGGCCGAACTGGGGCAGCACCCGATGGCGGCCGATTACCTCGCCGCATTTGCCGAGGCGACCGGAGGGCGCGTGCTGGCACTGGAGGAGTGGGCCCAGGCGCGCGCGCTCGCGATGACCCGCATCGAGGGGTCGGTTGCCGCGCTCGCCCACGCCGCGACGCTCGGAACGGTGTGCCTGCTCTCGAACAACCCGTCCGCGACGGCCGCGGCCTTGCCGATTCTGGCGCCGGATGTCGTGGAGATTCTCGGGCCGAACATCCTCGTCAGTTACCAGCTCGAAGCCAAGAAGCCGTCGGCGCAACTGTACGAGCGCGCCCTGGCGCACTTCGGTGCGGCGCCCGAGCAGGCCTTTCTGGCGGACGACCGCCTCGACAACGTGCGGGGCGCGCGCGCGGTTGGCATGACCGCTCACCATTTTCGAGAGGTGGATGGCGCTTTCGATACGGCGTCGCTGCGCTCGGCAATCGACGCCTTCGCGGGAAGGCACTCATGAGTCTGCTGTTCATCTTCGACATGGATGACGTGCTGTACGACTACGACTGGCGCGTGCGGATGGCCGGAATGACGGCCATGACTGGCCTGTCGTTGCCCGAGTTGAGGCAGCGGTGGTGGAACGACCGGGGTGAATGGGCGGCCGAGGCCGGCGAGTTCGCTGGGGCCGCCGAGTACCTGTCCGCCCTGGAGAGCGCCATCGGGGTTGCCATCGATGAGGATGAGTGGGTGCGCGTACGGGCCGCGGCCATGACCCCATGGCCCGCGTCGATCGATGCGGTGCGGCGGGCATCCGAACTGGGTCGGATCACGCTCTTGACGAACAATGGACCCCTGGCGCACAAGCACCTCGCCACGTTCGCGCCCGACCTCGTCGAGTTGTTCGATGGCCACCTCTTCACTTCCAGCCACTACGGGGCGCGGAAGCCCGACCCTCGAGTGTTCGAGGCGGTGCTCGCCGCCTACGAAACGCCCGCCCGCGACGCATTCTTCGCTGACGACTTGGCAGTGAACGTGGCCGGCGCCGAGAGCATCGGCATCACGGGGTACCATTTCGGCACGGCGGAGGGGATGCTCGCGGCTGTCGAGGCCTTCGCGGCAGGCCCGGGGTCGACCGCGGGCTAAGGACAAACTACGGGATGACGCCTGGGCCGCCCGCTTTTGACGAATTCTGTATCACGACCGCCAGCAGCTTCAGCATCGCATCGTTGAACTCTGGTTCGCCCTTGCCCGAGGCCCGTTCTGCCCACGCATGTCCAAATGCTCGCTCGACGAAGCTTGTTTTCGCGAGGTCAGCATTCACGACATCTTTGAGGAAGGGCTGCAGGGCTCGAAGTTCGAGCTCTTGTCGCTTGAAGCTGGTGGACCTGTCGAGCGCCTTTCCGCCGAATCGAAAGGCCACCGCAGCGCCGCCACCAATGGCCGCGGACAGAGCAAACTTCAGAGCAATTACTGTCCAGGTCAACTGAGGGCCGATGAATTCAAAGGCGAAAGCCAGGACGAACACCCCCGCCAAGATTGCGATTGCACCAACTCCGTATGCCAGAAGGGAACCCCTGCGTTCGGTCTTCGCGTAATGCATGTAGTCGTCCGCCAAAATATCGCTAGCGGCCATGTGTCCCATCTCGACGGTGCTGGTCCGAAGAGCCGCCACCTCCTGCAGATACCGGCCGGCATCCTCGACGTCGGAGACAAGGGCACTGAGGTGGGGCTTTGCCCTCTCGCTGAATTCTTCGCCCTGGGCTTTGAGCCACGCCGCGAATTGATTGTCACGGTTGCTTTGCGCTGCAATGAACGTTTCATTGTTCGTTGTAAGTGCAGTATCAAGCCTTGCCTCATCCAAAGCGATGCGATCAGCCACCGCCGCGTGAGATGCGCGCGTCTCCTCGAGGGAGGCCTTCAACGTTGCAATCTCCGCGGAGAGCTCCGCCTCCCGTTGGCTGGCTTGTTCCAGCACCTCGTCGAGTTTGATTTGCAGCGCCTCGCGACCAGCATCCAGCTCGCCCCGGTAGGCCGACAGCGCGCGCGTGGCCGCAGATCGCGCGGCCGGGCTTCCCGCCGTCTGCGGTGACCGCGCTAGAGCAGCCAGTACAGAATCAAGTTCTTGCACTGCTGCGGTCAAATTGCCCGCGTATGCCGCTGGATTTTGCCCAAAACTGACTAGAAGAGCTCCGATAGATGCCCAGGATTGATTCGATGTCAGAAGCGTTTCGTGGGTGACAAGCAAAGGGTCGGCCGATCCGCGAAAGCTTCGCGCGTGCGCCAAAACTTTGCGGATTTCGTCTAGCTGCTCCCGTTGGGCGGCATCCGTCGTCAAGTCGAGACTGCTCACATTTGCCGAGATCGACTCAAGAGTGCTCCACAGCGGGTGCGCGGCGAATTGTTCCGAATTCATTTAGGCGAGCCTCCGAGGGCGATAGTGAGTGCGGGCAAGCTGCGGACGATGCGCACCGTATCGATGCTGACGGTGACGATGCGTTGCAGCAGGGTAAAGATGTAGGCGGGGTCGTCGTGTTCGGTGGCCCAGTCGTTGGGGTCGTTGCGGATGCCGCTGGGGCCGTCTACCTTCACCTGGTAGCGCTCGATGATCCACTCGATCGCTGACCGCGAGCCGAGCAGGTACTCCTGCGCCTCGGGCGGTATCCCGGTAATCGTGGTGCTGTCGTTGAAGCGGATGGTCGACTTATCCCATGCGCCTGCCTTACCGCCGAATCGCATCTTCGTTACGCGGTAGTCGGGTGCGCTCGGAGCGGCGTGGGTGATGGTCAGCGGGTACGGTTCGACCGACTCGTAGCCGAGGTGCAGCTCTGAGAGTTGCCGACCGGCCGTGCTGAACGCGGTGAAGTCTGCCGGGCCAGAAAGTGTCGGGATGCGCGGCAGCATCTTCTTCAGGTCGGCGGCGTAGCTCGCGCGATAGGTAGGCGAATGCAGCAACCCGTAGACGAAGAAGAACACGTCGTCTTTCGAGACTGTGGCGCCGTACCGGCGCCGATAGTCGGCGAGGATCTCGTTGGTGATGTTGTCGACGCGCACGAAGTCGTCTTCGTTACCGAACAACGCGGCCTGGGTTGGGCGCGCCTCGTAGGTATAGCGAGGAAAAAATTGACTGTTTGTTTGCGCACCAAACAGTGAGAGGTCGCTAAGGGCTGGAACCACGATCGAAGTGAATGACATGGCAGCACCGATCCCGGTCACCACAATCCCAACGTTCTCGTGCGCCGCCGTCGGGAACATCGTCTCAAGTTTGTAGACCATGTCGTTGAGTCGACGATCGAAATACACATTCTGTTTGTTGAAAGGGCGGTATGTCCCGACGCGAAGAGCGTCCGGGGATGTCGCATACGTCTCGCCGCGAGCTACTCGAGGGAGGTCTGCTCGGTTCCAGCTGATCTTCGTCGAGTCGAAGCTGATCACCGACTCCACCTCGGTCGGCGGCCGATTTGAGTCGCGGAAGTGCTTGACCTGGCTGTTGTAGAACGCAACCATCGCATCCGCTCGTTCTACCAACTCTGTCCGCGACGAGTTGTATACCCAAGCATCCCGAGCCGTTGCCAGCCCTCGGGAGTAAGTGCGGAATACGGCTGTACCTGGCTGCGTCCTGTCACCGATCGGGGTGAAGCCAGCGAAGGTGGTGTTGCGTTGGTTGATCCAGTCGCCCTCAGCGTTGGGGTGAAGTGCCTCCCAGGGCACACCGGTGATGTCGCCGTACTGCGTAACCAAAGCGAGTTTCTGTTCGCGGGTGAGGTAGTCGCCGATGTCGCGGTAGTGCAGTTGCCCGCGGGTGGTGGCATCCGGGTTCTTGACCAAAATTGCGATCGCAACGGTTGCGCGACTGCCCTCGCCGAATACCCCATCCTTTTCTTTGCGGCGTTGTTCACCCGAGGTTCGGCCATTGCCGCGGAGGTTGAGGATGTAGAGGGAGCTGAACTCTGCGGTCAGGCTTTTGCGGAGGCCGTCGGCGGTGTTGCCGTCGAGGTAGCCGCCGTTGGAGACGAACGCGACAATCCCGCGGTCCTTGATGCGGTCGCTGGCCCACCGGATCGCGCGAATGTAGGAGTCGTAGAGGCTGTTCTTATTCTGCGCGGTGGACTTCGCCGCGTAGGTGGCGGCGATACCAGCGTCGAGGTAGCGGTATTTGAGGTTCTGGTTGTTGTCGTTGGCGGAGTCCTGCCCGGCCGAGTACGGCGGGTTGCCGATAATCACGCGAATGTCGAGGGCGTTTTGGGCGATGACTCGTTCGTTGTTGTCCTCGAAGACGCCGGTCGCATCATCCATGTCGTCGTTCTCGGCCGACTGGAAAGTGTCGGTGAGCACGATCCCGGGGAACGGCTCATACCCCGTGCCCGCCACGAGGTCATGGTAGGTGGCCTCGATGTTGACCGCGGCGACGTAGTAGGCGAGCAGCACGATCTCGTTGGCGTGTAACTCGTAGCGAAACTTGCGTTGCAGATCCTCCGGCTTGATGAGGCCGGATTGCAGCAGCCGCACGATGAAGGTTCCGGTGCCGGTGAACGGGTCGAGCACATGCACGCCTTCATCCGACAGGGTCGCGCCGAACTCTTTGCGCAGTACCGCGTCGGCACTGCGCAGCAGAAAGTCAACGATTTCGTTCGGGGTGTACACGATGCCAAGACGGTCGCTGGTGGAGCTAAACGCCGTGGTGAAGAACTTCTCATATAGGCGCTTGATGGTGGTCTGCTTGCCCGCGGCATCGGTGATGCCGGCAACGCTGCGCCGCACGCTCGCGTAGAAGTTGTCAAGCTCAGCGGTTTCGGTATCGAGGCGGGTGCCGTCGAGGGCATCGACCATGTGTTGCATCACCTGAGACACCGGATTGAGGCGGCTGAAGTCGTATCCCTCGAATAGGGCGTCGAAGACGGGGCCGGTGATCAGGTGCTGCGAAAGCATCTCGATGGCATCTGCCTCGCTGATGGTGGGGTTCAGGTTGTCACGCAAGCCCCCGAGAAACCGGGTGAACGTGGCCCGCAGTTCCGCATCGCTGCCGTTGACCAGGTTGGTGATGCGCTGCTGGTGATGTTTTGCAATCTCGGCCACGTTATGTGCCCAGTTCTCCCAGTAGTTGCGCTCACCTACCTTTTCGACGATCTTCGCGTAGATCGCCTCACGCCAGTCGGCACCGATCGCCGACCAGTCCATCGGCACCGATGTCGCTTCCGCACGAGGCTCATCCCCGGTGCCACCGCCGGGCTTTTCGGTGCCATCGCCGAACCCGCGCACGTCGATGATCTGCAGCTGGTCGTCGGTGCGTTGGTTCAGGTCGATCTGCTCGATTTTTGCCTCGAACCGTTCGTCGTGAGCTCGCAGTGCCCTCAGCACCTCCCAGACGACCTTGTATTTGGTGTTGTCGTTCAGCGCCTGCTCGGGGGTGCGATCGGCGGGCACCGCGATCGGCAGGATGATGTACCCGTATTCCTTCTTGGGTGCTTTGCGCATCACCCGACCGACGGACTGCACCACATCGACCTGGCTGTCGCGGGAGTTGAGGAAGATCACGGCGTCGAGGGCGGGAACATCCACCCCTTCGCTCAAGCATCGCGCGTTGGTCAAAATGCGGCACACGTTATCGGCGGGGTCGGTGCTGGCCTTCAACCAGTCGAGCAGCTCGTTGCGTTTGAGCGAATTCATGGTGCCGTCGACGTGCTCGGCCTCCAGGCGAAGTCGGCCGTTTGGCTCTTCGGCCTCATCAGCGAAGGTGACCCCGGGCGGGCGGGTCAGGCCGCCGTCGTAACCGTTGAGCATCCCGCGCACCAGTTGACTGTCTTTGATGGATCGAGAGAACGCGACCGCACGTTTCAAGGGTGCTAGGTCGGCCACCTCTTCCCCGAGGCCCTGCACGCCGCGCTTGGCCAACCCGTTGTAGATGCCCACGATTCGCGCAGCATCCGGGATGTTCAGTTCGCCGTCGATCGCGAAACTTTCCTGGAAGTTCGACCCGATCGACCCCTCGTCGACAGCGAGCACCAGCACCCGGTAGTCGGTGAGCAGCCCCTTCTCCACCGCCTCGCCGAAGCCGAGACGGTGAAAGACCGGGCCGAAAGTGTTCTCGTCGTCCATGCTCACCAGCACGGCGGCCTTCTCGGCAGCTTGCGTGCGCACCGACTCGGCGTAGATTTTCGGAGTCGCGGTCATGTAGAGGCGACGGTCAGCCTTGATCGCATCTCCATCGTGCACCCGTAGGAACGCTGACTCGGTCTTCGAGGCCAAGGTGAACCCGGCGGTTCGATGAGCCTCGTCACAGATCACCAGGTCGAAGTCGGCGAGACCCGCGGCCTGAGCGCGCACCACCACATCGATGGACTGGTACGTAGAGAAATATACGGTCAGCCCGTCGGGGGCGCTGGCCCTGCCAACCTCGGTGAGCAACTGCTCGGTACTGGTCGTCGCCGGATACGCGAGATCGGAGACGGAGTAGTCCTCCGACAGTTTGCCGACCTTCGTGTCGGAGCAGATGGCGAACGCCCGCAGCGGCATCGAGCGTTCGGCCGACCACTCCTTCAGCGTCTGCGACATCAACGCAATCGAGGGCACCAGGAACAGCACCGAACCACCCGCACCAACCACCGACTCCGCGATCCGCAGGCTGGTGAAGGTCTTGCCGGTTCCGCACGCCATGATCAGCTTGCCGCGACTGGACTCCTCGAATCCGGCCGCAACATCCATGAGCGCATTCTGCTGATGCGGGCGCAGTTCCTTCTTTGCGGGCGCAGAAAGAGTGCCCGGCTCGGTGAGCGAATAGTCGCTCCAGTCGAGGCCCGAATGCGCCAGAGTATCAACGCCGATGCGCGCGGTCTCGATCCGCTGGCCGACCAGCGCGTCGGTCGCGTGCTTCGACCATCTTTCGGTCGTAGAGAACACAATCCTGCTGGTGAATGGCCGTTTGCCGGATGCGGTGAAGAACGAGTCGATGTCTGACTTTTGGATGGTGTGAGAGGGGTCGAAGAACTTGCACTGGATCGCACAAAACCCGCCGCCGTACAGTTCCTCGGCGACCAGATCGATACCGGTATCGACTTTGCCGTCGCGCCCAGGCCAGTCCTGCCACAGCCACACATTTGTGAACCGCGCGGTCCACAGCGGGTCAGTCGTGAGATAACGTTGCGCCAGCTTCTCGAGCAGCAAACCCTTTTCGCGGGTGTCACGGGCAAGACGCGAATACTGGTCGAGGAGATCGTGAATCGTGGTCATCGTCGGCTCCCAGCACTTCGTTCGGGGCACACTTGCCCGTGGTTTCGTGCCCCTTAGGGTATTGCTCCCGTGTGCGCTGGCCCAACGGGTGGGCTAGCACAGGGCCGTCGTAGCCCGATCCCGACCGGACAGGTCGCGATGGTGGGCGATCGCGTGCCAACCGTCGTTCCTGAGCAGGTCGGCCACCGGACCGGCCTGGTGTTCGCCGTGCTCGACCACGAGGGTTCCACCGGGATGGAGCAGTCGGAGCGCCGTGCGCGAGACCTCCCGCATCACATCCAGGCCGTCGGGGCCGCCGTAGAGCGCGACCTCGGGATCGAAGAGTCTCACTTCGGGGTCGCGGGGAACGGCGCCCGTTGGGATGTAGGGCGGGTTCGAGATCACCACGTCGACGGTGCCATCGAGCTCGGGCAATGCGTCGGTGAGCGGGCCAAAGATCGCACGGGCGTTGGCCGCACCGACCACCCGGAAGTTCTCACGGGTCCACACGAATGCTTCGGCCGATACCTCCACCCCGAAGACCAGCGCGTGCGGCACCTCGGTCGCCATGGCGAGCGCGATCGCACCGCTGCCGGTTCCGAGGTCGACGGCGATCGGCTCCGGCGTGGCAACGGCCTGCAGCGTGTCGATCGCGAACTGCGCCACGATCTCGGTCTCGGGCCGCGGCACGAAGACGCCGGGGCCGACCGCCAGTTCGAGGTGACGGAATGGAGCCGTTCCGGTGATGTGCTGTAGGGGCTCCCGAGAGGCGCGACGATGCACCGCCTGCAGCAGGGATTCTGCCGCCGAGGCATCCACCACCGTGCCGGTGAGAACGGACGCCTGCACCCGGCCTCGAGAGCATCCGAGTACGAAACCGGCGAGCAACTCAGCATCGGCGCGCGCCGTCGGAATCCCAGCGCGTTCCAGAAGCGCAGTCGATGTCTGCAGCAGATCGGCTAGCGCCACGACAGAGGGCGATACGCTCGCGGCGCTCACGACCCCAGGTCCGCCAGCCGGGCTTCCTCGTCGGCGAGGATGCAGGACTGGATGACCGGCTCAAGCGCGCCATTCATCACGGCGTCGAGGTTGTACGCCTTGTAGCCGGTGCGATGGTCGGCGATGCGGTTCTCGGGGAAGTTGTAGGTACGAATGCGCTCCGAGCGGTCCATGGTGCGGATCTGGCTCTTGCGATACACGGATGCCTCGGCATCCGCTTCTTCCTGGTAACGGGCCAGAATGCGCGCCCGCAGCACCCGCATGCCGGCTTCGCGGTTCTGCAGTTGACTCTTCTCGTTCTGCATCGCCACGACGATGCCGGTCGGCAGATGGGTGATGCGCACTGCCGAGTCGGTGGTGTTGACGGACTGCCCGCCGGGGCCGCTCGAGCGGTACACGTCGATTTTGAGGTCGTTCTGGCTGATCTCGACCTCCTCCGGCTCATCGACCTCCGGAAAGACGAGAACGCCGGCGGCCGAGGTGTGGATACGGCCCTGCGATTCGGTGGCGGGCACTCGCTGCACGCGGTGCACGCCACCCTCGTACTTGAGGTGCGCCCAGATGCCCTCGGCCGGGTCGTTCGAGGAGCCCTTGAACGCGAGTTGCACGTCTTTGATACCGCCGAGGTCGCTCGAGGTCTGCTCGATGATCTCGGTCTTCCACCGTTTGGACTCCGCGTAGTGCAGATACATACGCAGCAGATCGCCGGCGAAGAGGGCGGATTCCGCTCCCCCTTCCCCCATCTTGATCTCCATGATCACGTCGCGCGCATCGTTGGGGTCGCGCGGGATGAGGAGCCGGCGCAGGCTCTCCTGGGAGGCATCCAGCGCCGCCACGAGGCCGGGGAGTTCGGCGGCGAACGACGCGTCATCCGCGGCCATCTCGGTGGCGGCATCCACGTCGTCGGTCAGTTGACGCCATTCGTGATACGCCGCTGCGATACGGGACAGCGCGGCGTAACGCCGGTTGACCTTCTTGGATCTGGCGGGGTCCGAGTGAAGATCGGGGTCGGCGAGTTGGCCCTGGAGTTCATCGTGTTCGGCCAGTAGCACCTGCACTGACTCGAACACGCTCAGCCCCGGTCGGGCGCGGCGACCGCCGGCATCGACTTCTGCACCTGCATCAGGAACTCCACATTGGTCTGGGTCTCGCGCAAGCGCCCCAACACCGTCTCGAGCGCCTGCTGGTGGTCGACGCCCGCGAGAGCCCGGCGCAACTGCCCGGTCACACGCGTCTCGTCGGCGCCCATGAGCACCTCCTCGCGGCGGGTTCCGGATGCGTTCACATCGACCGCAGGGAAGATCCGCTTGTCGGCGAGCTGGCGCGACAGCCGCAATTCCATGTTGCCGGTGCCCGTGAACTCCTCGAAGATCACCTCGTCCATGTTCGAGCCCGTCTCCACCAGCGCAGTCGCGATGATCGTGAGAGAACCGCCCTCTTCGACGTTGCGCGCCGCGCCGAAGAAGCGCTTGAGTGGGTAGAACGCAGCCGAATCGACCCCACCCGAGAGAACGCGACCGGATGCCGGCGCGGCGAGGTGGTACGCCCGCCCGAGGCGTGTGATCGAGTCGAGAAGCACGACCACGTCGTGCCCCAGCTCGACGAGACGCTTGGCGCGCTCGATCGCGAGCTCCGCGACCGTGGTGTGGTCTTCGGCCGGTCGGTCGAAGGTGGAGGCGATCACCTCGCCCTTCACGGTGCGCTGCATGTCGGTGACCTCTTCGGGCCGCTCGTCCACGAGCACGACCATGAGGTGCACCTCGGGGTTGTTCTTCGAGATCGCGTTGGCGATCGCCTGAAGGATCAGGGTCTTGCCCGCTTTGGGCGGGGAGACGATCAGACCGCGCTGGCCCTTGCCGATCGGCGAGACGAGGTCGATGATGCGCGTGGAGAGTTTGCCCGGCTCCGTCTCCAGCCGCAAACGCTCGGTCGGATAGAGCGGGGTGAGGTTCGCGAACTCGACCCGGGTGGCCGCGGCCTCGAGCGCGAGACCGTTGATGGAATCCACGCGCACGATGGCGTTGTACTTCTGTCGGCCCTGAGCGTTGTCACCATCACGCGGTTGGCGGATGGCGCCGACGACCGCATCCCCCTTGCGGAGGTTGTAGCGCTTGACCTGCCCGAGGGAGACGTACACGTCGTTGTTGCCGGGGAGGTAGCCGCTCGTGCGCACGAACGCGTAGTTGTCGAGCACATCGAGGATGCCGGCCACCGGAATCAGTACGTCATCGTCGCTGATCTCGGTCTCGAAGTCATCGCCGACCGGGCCGCGTCCGCGCTTGCGATCGCGGTAACGACTACGACCGCTGCGATCGGTATCGAGCTCGCCGTCCTGGGTGCGCTGGGCATCCGTTCGTTGGGCCTGCTGCTGGTTGTCCGTGCGCTGGTTCTGCTGTTGAGCCGGGCGGGCTTCCTGATCGCCGCGGTCCTGGTCGCCGCGCGCTTGGTCGCCGGATGCTGCTGCCTGACGCCGCTGCTGGGCGTCGGACCCGTTGCGGTTGCGGTTGCGGTTCCGGGACGAACGCGTGCCGGACGACTCCGTCGCATCCTCGTCGGGGGTCGCATCGGGCTGAGGCTCAGAGTCAGGGGCCTTGTCGCGATACACGAAATCCGGCTGCGCAGTGTCGGGTCCCGCGGCATCCGGCTGCGCTGTGTCGGGTCCCGCGGCATCCTGCCGCGCTGCATCGGGCTCGACGGTATCGGGCCGCACGTCGGGCTGGGTCGGGTCCTCAGCTTTGGACACGTCTGCCGCCGGTGCTCCCGGGCGGCTGCTCGCAGCGGCGATCACCTCCGTGTCGGCGCTCGTGACGCGCCGCGAGGTGCGCTTACGTACGGGGGCCTCTACCGCCGCCTGGTTCACAACCTCCCGCGCCGATGAATCCTGCTCGGTTGAAGCGTCCTCGGTGTTGCGGATCTGGTCTATCGCGTCCACTAGTTCTCCTTTGCGAAGTCGTGAGGCACCGCCGATGCCCAAATCGGCAGCCAGAGCCTGAAGCTCGGGCAGACGAAGGGCGGTCAAGGCGGCGCGGGAATCCGCGCGATCAGCGCGGAGGTTGACGTCAGTCACTACTCGGGGTTCCTTTCCCCAGTCGGGCACGGGATCGTGCCGATGGAGAGTTGATTTGGCTGGCACATATTCTTCGGCTCGCACGGTAGGCGGGTGGGCCTGTACGAATATGCACAACAGATGTGCACGAATTGGCCAGTCAGGGTGTCGGTGCGACCGGGATGCCTCGACCCCGGCCAACTTACGACCCGAGTGACGCTTCTACCTGGTGCGCCTCAACTGTAGCACCCTGGAAGTCCACGGCCAGGGGAAGAGCGGTCCAGGGCGCTTCGGCGTGCCGCCTGAGCAGCTCGGCGGCAGCGCCGCGCTGCGCCGGGTTCTCTGCCAGCACGAGGATCGACGGGCCGGCACCGGAGACGACGGCCGCGAACCCGCTCTCGCGGAGCATCCGCACCAGGCTGTGGGTTTCGGGCATCGCCTCAGCTCGGTAGTCCTGATGCAACCGGTCCTCTGTCGCCGGCAGCAGAAGATCGGGGCTCTGCACGAGGGCGGTGATCAGCAACGCCGAACGAGACAGGTTGAAGACCGCGTCGGCAACCGAGACGGTCGACGGCTGGAGGCTTCGCGCGAGGGCTGTCGGCACGGAATACCCGGGGACGCACACCAACGGCGACACCCCCCGATGCACGATCAGCTTGGTGGCGTGCGGCCCATCGGGGGTTGTCCACGCGATCGTGAGGCCGCCGTAGAGTGCCGGCGCCACATTGTCGGGATGGCCCTCCAGTTCGGTGGCAATCCGGAGCATCGTTGCGAGGTCGAGGTCGAGGTCGAGGGTCGGGCTGAGGAGCCCCTGGGCCGCCATCACGCCCGAGACGATCGCCGCCGCCGACGAACCGAGTCCGCTCCCGTGCGGGATTCGGTTCAGCGCTTCGAGAACGAGGCCTGGCGCGGGTTGGCCGACGAACGCGAAGGTCGCAAGGATGGAGCGAACGACGAGGTTGGTCTCATCCCGACTCACCGTCGACTCCCCCACCCCGCTCACCGAGACCCGCACCCCGGGGTCGGGGACGGCGGTGACCCGCAGTTGGTCGTAGAGCGAGAGGGCGAGCCCGAGGGTATCGAAACCGGGGCCGAGGTTTGCCGACGTCGCTGGCACACGAACCGCGACGGAGCGCCCGACGGTGCCGTTCTGAGCGCGACTCACGAAGGCACCCGGGCGAGCCCGAGCACCCCGGCGATCTCATCCACGTTCACCGGAACGACGGTGGGGATGATCTCCGAACCGTCCGCGGTGCGGAGGGCCCACTGCGGATCCTTCAATCCGTGACCCGTGACGGTGAGTACCACCGTGCAACCCTGGGGAATCTGGCCCGCAGCGGACCGTTCGAGTAACCCGGCGACGCTGATCGCCGAAGCCGGCTCGACGAAGATCCCGACCTCGGCGGAGAGGATGCGGTACGCCTCGAGAATCTTCTCGTCGGTGATCGCGCCGAAGAAGCCGTCGCTGTTCTCGCGGGCCGCGAGAGCCAATTCCCACGAGGCAGGGTTGCCGATCCGGATGGCGCTCGCGAGGGTCTCGGGGTTCTTCACGACGTGGCCCAGCACGAGCGGAGCGCTGCCCGCGGCCTGGAATCCGAACATCCTGGGAATCTTGGTGGTCGCGTTCCGCGCCAGTTCCTCGGAATACCCGCGGTGGTAGGCGGTGTAGTTCCCAGCGTTGCCGACCGGCACGATATGGATGTCCGGCGCGTCACCGAGAACCTCGACCACCTCGAACGCGGCCGTCTTCTGGCCCTCGATCCGATCCGGGTTCACCGAGTTGACCAGGTGCACCGGGTAGTTGTCGGCCAGCTCGCGTGCGATTTCGAGGCAGTCGTCGAAGTTGCCCTGCACCTGCAGCAGTTCGGCACCGTGCGCGATGGCCTGGCTGAGCTTGCCGAGGGCGATCTTGCCCTGCGGCACCAGCACGGCCGCAGTGATGCCCGCGAAGGAGGCGTAGGCGGCGGCGGAGGCCGAGGTGTTGCCGGTCGAGGCGCAGATGATCGCCCGGGCGCCGTGCTCGACCGCTTTGGAGACCGCCATCGTCATGCCGCGGTCTTTGAACGAGCCGGTGGGATTCATCCCCTCGTATTTGACCCAGACGGATGCCCCGGTGCGTGCCGACAGCGCGGCCGCGGGGATCAACGGGGTGCCGCCCTCTCCCAGGGAGATGATCGGGGTGGCGTCTGAGATGTCGAGCCGGTCCGCGTATTCGCGGAGCACTCCGCGCCACTGCTGTGCCACTGTTACTGCCCTTCGACTCGGAGAACGGATGCGACCCCGCGCACCACCGGGCTCGCCGCGAGGGCGGTGACGGTGGCGGCGAGAGCGGACTCCGCTGCTCGGTGCGTGATGATGACAAGGGTAGCGGTGGGCGCGTTGGGGCTGCCGTCGTGGCGCACCGATTGGGAGACGCCCTCCACCGAGACATCCCGGTCGCTGAACATCGAGGCGACGCTCGCGAGCACCCCCGGCTGGTCGATCACCGTCAACGTGATCTGGTAGCGGGTGGTGACGCTCTCGATGCCGAGCACCGGCAGATTCGCGTGGGTGGATTCCGCCACGCCAGGCCCCCCCGCCACGTGGCGCCGGGCCACCGAGACGATGTCCCCCAACACCGCTGACGCGGTCTGGATGCCACCGGCCCCCGCGCCGTAGAACATCAGGGCGCCCGCCGCCTCGGCTTCGACGAAGACCGCGTTATTGGCACCATGAACCGACGCGAGCGGATGATCGAGGGGCACCAGGGCCGGGTGCACCCGCGCGCTGACCCCTTCGACGCCGGTCGTGACATCCATGACCCGCTCGCAGATCGCGAGCAGCTTGATCACGTAGCCCGCGCGGCGGGCCGTCGCCACCTGCTCGGGCGTGATCGCGCCCATGCCCTCCCGGTGCACCGCGTCGAGCGGTACCGTGGTGTGGAACGCGAGGCTCGCGAGGATCGCCGCCTTCTGCGCCGCGTCGTAGCCCTCGATGTCGGCGGTCGGGTCGGCCTCGGCATACCCGAGCGCAGTCGCTTCCGCGAGGGCATCGGCCATGCTGTCGCCCGTGGTGTCCATGCGGTCGAGGATGTAGTTCGTCGTTCCGTTCACGATGCCCAGGATGCGGGTGACCCGATCCCCGGCCAGGCTGTCCCGCAGCGGCCGGATGATCGGAATCGCACCCCCGACGGCCGCCTCGTAGTAGAGCTGGGCACCCACCTGCTCCGCCGCTGCGAAGAGTTCGGCACCGTGCTCTGCCAAGAGCGCCTTGTTGGCCGTGACGACGTCGGCACCGGAGTTGAGGGCCAGGAGGATGTGGGACCGCGCGGGCTCGAGCCCGCCGATGAGTTCCACGACGATGTCCGAGCCGAGGATGAGCGTCTCGGCATCCGTAGTGAAGAGCGCCGCCGGGATACCGGGTTCGCGCGGTGCCGTCGGGTCGCGAACCGCGATGCCCACGAGTTCGAGCCCGGCACCCGCGCGGGCTGCCAGTTCTGCGCCATGCTGCAGGAGCAGTGAGGCCACCTGGCCGCCGACGCTCCCCGCGCCGAGAATCGCGACCCGCAACGTTCGGTACTCGATCATTCCGGTGCCCCCGTATCGGTCTCTCCCGGCTCGTGCAGCCCCATATCGCGAGCGAGCAGGTCGGCCTCGGTCTCCCGGCGAACGAGCAGCCGTGCCACCCCGTCCCGTACCGCGACGACGGGCGGGCGGGCGAGGTAGTTGTAATTGCTGGCCATACTCCAACCGTAGGCACCGGTGGCCGGCACCCCCACGATGTCCCCGGGCGCGACATCCCCCGGCAGGTAGTCGGCGTGCACGACGATGTCTCCGCTCTCGCAGTGTTTGCCAGCTAAGCGAACCAACACCGGTGCGGCATCCGAGGACCGGTTCACGATCCGCACCGAATAGTCGGCCCGATAAAGCGATGGACGGATGTTGTCGCTCATCCCGCCGTCGACGGAAACGTAACGCCGCAGTGCGGCGGGCTCGACGCCGCCGTGCGGTTCACCCTCGAGGGTCACGACCACGTCTTTCGTCGTGCCGACCGTGTAGAGAGTGGTGGTGGATGGCCCGATGATCGAACGGCCGGGCTCGATGGCGATGTCGGGCACCGCAATGTGGAGCCGCGCACATTCCTCCCCGATCACTTCTGCGAGGGCCGCCGCGATCGACTCGATGCTGGCGGGCTCGTCTGCGCTCGTGTGGGCGATGCCGAACCCACCACCGATGTTCAGCTCGGGCACCGGGCCGTCGGCCAGGAGCTGGGCGTGAAGTGTCAGAAGGCGCCGGGCGGCCTCCGCGAACCCATCGGGCTCGAAGATCTGAGATCCGATATGCGAGTGCAGCCCCAGGAAGCTCAGGTGAGGATTGCCGCGAATGCGCGCGACGAGCGCCGGGGCATCCGCGATCGTGATCCCGAACTTCTGGTCTTCGCGCGCCGTGGCCAGGTACTCGTGCGTGCTCGCATGCACGCCGCTGTTGATGCGGAGCCGAACCACCTGCACCCGACCGTGCCGGACGGCGGCATCCGCCACCCGTTCGGTCTCCTGCGCGCTGTCGATGACGATCGCGCCGACCCCCACCTGCACGGCC
>Ga0209724_1001232_pt1 | contig 23528 bp, 20 predicted proteins | sample grotaG_FD_184143 | JGI IMG/M metagenome (GOLD analysis project Ga0209724, IMG submission 184143) | Glacier valley bacterial and archeal communities from Borup Fiord, Nunavut, Canada, to study Microbial Dark Matter (Phase II) -... | ecosystem: Environmental > Aquatic > Freshwater > Ice > Glacier ...
ACTGGGCGGCGGCTCGTCGGAAAGCTGTTGACGAGCCGCCCGAGCGCGGCGCGGACCGGCGCAAGGCCGCCGTCCTGGGTCTTGCCGAGGCGGACGACGACCAGATGCTTGGACGGGACGATCAGCACATATTGGCCCAGATGCCCGATTGCCGAGTAGGCGTCTGCTGGCCCCGCTTCGGGGAACAGCGCCGCTTCGCTGCCCTTGGGTCGCGGCCGATTGAGCCAGAAATGTGCGCCGTAGCCGCCATCGGTCGAGGCGGGCGTATGCGCGTAGGCCACCCAGCTCGCCGGCACGACCTGCTTGCCGCCAACAATGCCCCCGTCGAGATACATCTGGCCAAAGCGCGCCCAGTCGGACGCGGCAGCATGGCAGAACGACCCGCCGATCATGGTGCCCGCGCCGTCGAATTCGCAGAGCAGGCTCGGCAGACCGGCCGGGCGCAGCAGATGCTCGACCATATAGGCGCGCATCGCGGTGCGGCGCTCGTCGGTAGTATGTGCGTTCGGCGAAACCGTGCGCTGGACGATGTCGGCGAGGATGACGGTGGTTACCGATGAATAGCTGTATTTGGTCCCCGGCGGCGCTTCGAGCGGCATTGCGGCAGCAGCGGCGGCGATATCGCCGCTGCGGTCGGTGAACAACGCGCGGTTGGTGTCGGAATTTTCGACCTCGTCGCCGACCTCGATGTGCTGCAGTCCCGACGACATATGCAGCAGCATCGCGAGCGTGATCTTGCCGCGCGGATCGGCAGGGTCGCGGTGCCATGCGGGCACCGGTGCGGGCGCATCGAGCTGCAGCCGACCCTCGCCAACCAACTGTCCGACGAGCGTTGCGGTCACCGACTTCGCCATCGACCAACTGATGAACCGGTTGGCCTTGCTGTAACCCCGGCCATAGCGCTCGGCGACGCGGACGCCGTCGTGCATGACGATCAGCGCCCGCGTTTCGCCAAGCGCAGGATCGGTGAAGAACCGTTCGACCAGCGGATTCGTCGCCGCACCCTGCGCATCGCTGCGTGCGGCACCGAGCAGCGCCAGCAGAATCAGACTTGATCGCAGCGCCCGCATCGCGTCACTTCCCATAAGGTTGCAGCGCATAACGTAAAGGGCCGCTCGGCATGAAGGCAAGGACTTGGGTTGCGCTCGGCATCATCGTGCTGCTGGCGATCGGCGGCATCGGTCTTGTTGCCAGCGGTCGGTCGCCGACGCGCTATGCCGCGACAGGCACCGGCTACGTCGCGCACGTCGTGTGCTCGTGCCGCTATGTTGGCAACCGCGACCTTGCGTCATGCAAGACCGATTTCGAGCCGGGCATGGAAATCGTTTCGGTCAGTGATGACCCCAAAGCGCGTGTGGTTACGGCGTGGGTCCCGCTGTTGGCGCACGCGACGGCATCGTACGATCCGCAGTTCGGTTGCCGCCTCGATGCGCCTAAAGCCAGCCGCGTGCCTTGAAGAAATAATACGGACCAACCGCCGACAGGACCATCAGGCCGAGCGCAAACGGATAGCCATATGCCCAGTGCAGCTCGGGCATCGCCACGAAGTTCATGCCGTAGATGCTAGCGATTACGGTCGGTGGCAGGAAAATCACCGATCCTACTGAGAAGATCTTGATGATCGCGCTCTGCTCGATGTTGATCAGGCCGAGCGCTGCATCGAGCAGGAAGGTGACATTGCCGCTCAGATAGGTCGCGTGGTCGGTCAGCGACGCAACATCGCGTGACAGGCTCTTGAGATGATCGCGCGTGCCGTTGCCGGTCTTTTTCATCGCAAACGAGGCAAAGCTCAGCAGTCGGGCCAAGCTGACGGCGGAATCGCGCGCCTTGGATACGATGTCCTGCGCGCGTGCGATGCGGTCGAGAAGCACCGTCAGCGCTGCCGTCGTCATGCGTTGTTGCTTGCTGTTGGCGCGGCGGAAGGTCGACCGCGAAACCTGGTCCATTTCCCCGCCGACGCCTTCGAGGCTGTCGGCCAGCCGGTCGACGATCGCATCGAGCAGATTGACCAGCGTCATTCCGGGATCGGCTGAAACGAGCGTGGCGCGGCCCGCGTGCGCGGCAAACGTCTCGAAAACGCGTGGCTCGGCGTAGCGAATGGTAATCAGAACCGTCGGGGTCAGCACGAACGACACCGCGGTCGATACCGGGTCCTTGTCGACCCCGATCAACAGATTGGCGGTCAACACCGTCGCATCGCCCTCGATATACAGGCGGCTCGACGGTTCGATTTCGATCATTTCGTCGCGCGTCGGTACCGCGATGCCAAGCGCGCGCTCGATAAATAATTCCTCGTCGCGCGTCGGCGAGATCATGTCGATCCACGCGGCACCGAGCGGCAAGCTTTCGTGGGTCGGGTCGGTGACGCAGGTCGCGCCGCCATCGCCCGGCGAATAGATTTTGAGCACAGCCGTTCCTCGCCACCCTGACCCTGATGGTCTTGCGGCTATAAGGTCGTGTCGGAACGCGCAAGCGGCGCCCGGGAATTATTCGTGGGTTGTGTGTAACCATGTTCCGGCTGGCGGCGAACAAGCGCTTGAACCGACCGCACAAGGAAATCGGCCATGGCCTATCGATTGCCCAGCATTATCGTCGCCGCGCTGCTTGCCGGACCGGCGCTCGCCGATGCCGCGCATCCGACCGTGGTCGAACTGTATCAAAGTCAGGGCTGCTCGTCCTGTCCGCCAGCGCTGCAGACGATCGCAGCGATCGCCGACCGCCCCGACGTGCTCGCACTGACGTTTGCGGTGACCTACTGGGATCAGCTCGGTTGGAAGGACAGCTTTGCGACGCCCGCCTATACACAGCGGCAATGGGATTATGCCAAGGGCCTGAACCATCGTCAGGTCTGGACACCGCAGGTCGTTGTCGACGGCCGCAGCGACGTCACGGGCACACGCGCCGCCGAAGTCGATGCACTGCTCGCCAAGGCATCGCGCCCGCACGCGCCCGCGCTCAACGTCAGCGCCGGCAAGGTCATGGTCGGCGAGGGCGAGGCACCCGCCGGCGGCGCCGATATCTGGTTGGTGCGCTACGACCCGCGCACGATCCAGGTCGCGGTCAAGGCAAGCGAGAATGGCGGGCGCACCCTCGGGCACCGCAACGTCGTGCGCAGCCTCGTCCATCTAGGTCGCTGGACCGGCACCGCGGCGACGCTCAGCGTGCCGGTCGCTCCACCAGGATTGTCGACTGCGGTGCTGCTCCAGACGCCGCAAGGCGGACCAATTCTGGCCGCCGCCCGCGGCTGATCCCGATGCCGGCGCGCCACTCAGGCTCGTCGAGCAACCCCGGCCGTTAGCCCCCTGGCGGCCAGGGACTTTGTGCAAACCAAGGAGACGACTGATGCTCAAGACCACCACTTTGACGATTTTCGGTATCGCGCTTGCGCTTGGTGCGAGCGCCGTAACTGCCGCGCCGCCGACCGGCGACGCGATGAAGTCGGACGCCATGGCCGCCGACCCGATGAAGCACGATGCAATGGCCACCGATCACATGGCAACGTCAGCGAAAGCGTCGCACAAGCATGCGATGACCAAGGAGCATGGTGCGATGGCCAAGGACGCCATGGCCAAGGACGCAATGGCGACCGACAAGATGGCGACTCCCAAGTAACACGCGTGCTCGCCGGGCGGTGCGCGCGTGTCGCACACCGCCCACAGTCGTGCTAGAACGATGACGACCGCTCGGGGGAGAAGCATATGGCCACTGTCGATCAGGTAGACCGCAGCCTCGCGCCGCCGTCTGGAACGCGCTATTACCGGCACAGCGTTGCGACGCGCATCTGCCACTGGATCAACGTGGTCTGTATCGTTGTCCTCCTCGGCACCGGACTCAACATTTTCAACGCGCATCCGGCACTGTACTGGGGCCAGTTCGGCGCTGACGCGGATGATGCCAAGCGCTGGCTGGAAATCGGCGCAACCGACGACGCCGCAGGACAGCCGCAAGGCATGGTGAAAGTCGGCGATGTCAGCGTGCGCACCACCGGTTTGCTCGGGCTGTCGACATCAGCCGACGGGACGCCGCAAGCGATCGGCTTTCCCAGCTGGACGACAATTCCCTCGTGGCGCGATCTTGCAACCGGACGGCGCTGGCACTTCTTTTTTGCATGGTTGTTCATTCTGAACGGGCTGGTCTATTTGATTGCGGCGGCGTTCAGCGGGCATTTACTGAAGGATATCGTCCCGAAGTTGCGCGAGCTGACGCCTTCCAGCGTTTGGCATGATCTCGTCGAGCATCTCAAACTCAAATTCCCCCGCGGCGAAGACGCCAAACGGTATCATCCGCTGCAAAAGATCGCCTATGGCGGGACGGTCTGCGTCCTGCTGCCGTTGATGGTGCTGACAGGACTGTCGATGTCACCTGGGTTCAACGCTGCTGCTGGCGGGCTGCTGCCACAATTGTTCGGCGGGCGGGCGTCGGCGCGGTCGATCCACTTCATTACGACCAATCTCGTCGTGCTGTTTGTCGCGGTCCATGTGCTGATGGTCCTGTTGGCCGGCCCCTATAACCAGATCCGCTCGATGATTACCGGGCGCTTCGATACCGGCACGGAGCGCTGACGATGGCCATTCTCACACGCCGCAGTCTGCTCACCGGCGGTGCAATCGGTGGCGGCCTGCTGCTGAGCGGCTGCGACAAGCTTGCCAGTTCGGATGGGTTCAACCACTTCCTCGGACGCGCTGAGGGGGCGACCTATGGCTGGCAGCGGCTGATTGGACGGCAAGCGCTCGCCCAGGAATTTGCACCTTCGGAAATCTCGCCGGCGTTCAAGGCAAACGGCTCGAAGGATCCCGACGACGCCGATTATCGTCGCCACGTTACGCAGGGCTTTGCCCAGTGGCAGCTCAAGATCGACGGCCTCGTCGATCGCCCACTGTCGCTGTCGCTGGCCGATATCCGCCGTCTGCCGGCGCGAACGCAGATCACCCGCCACGACTGTGTCGAAGGGTGGAGCGCGATCGGCAAATGGCATGGGCCGCAGCTGGGGCCATTACTCAAGGCCGCCGGGCTCAAGCCCAGCGCGCGCTATATCGTGTTTCACTGTGCCGATAATTACGGCGGCGAAATCTCGAAGGGCGGCGCGCAGTCCACGGGGCGTTACTATGAGAGCGTCGATCTGATCGACGCCTTTCACCCACAGACGATTTTGGCACACACGATGAACGATGCGCCACTGTCGGTGGCGCACGGTGCCCCGCTGCGGCTGCGTGTCGAGCGCCAGCTTGGCTATAAGCAGGCGAAATATTTGATGCGGATCGAGGCGGTCGACAGCTTTGCCGGAATGGAGCTCGGCAAGGGCGGCTATTGGGAAGACCGCGGTTATGAATGGTATGCGGGCATCTGAGTGCAGCAGGACTGGGGCGCCATGATGGTCGCGGCGCAGGCCGGCGACCGCACCGCCTACCGCCAACTGCTCGATCAATTGCGCGATTGGCTGACGCGCTATTATCGTCGGCGCCTGCCCGCCGACAGCCTTGATGACGCGGTGCAGGACGCACTGGTTGCGATTCACAGCAAACGTCATACCTATGACTCCGGGCGGCCCTTCGGCCCATGGCTCGCGGCGATCGCGCGCTACAAGTGGATTGATCGGCTGCGCACGATGCGCGCCAGGCCGACCGAGATGCTGCCCGAAGGGGACCACGGCGTGCCCGATGCGTTGGTCACCGCCGACGCCGGTAGCGCGGTATTGAGCGCAAGCGTTCTCGCCGATTTGCTCGCCACGCTGCGGCCGGCGCAGGCGGACGCGATCCGGCTGGTCAAGCTTGACGGGCTGAGCATCGAGGAGGCGGCGGCGGCGAGCGGGCAGAGCCCGGCGCTGGTCAAGGTAAATATCCACCGGGCGCTGGCGAAACTGATGCGGCTGGTCGAAGGGTTTGGCGACGATGACTAGGCTTCAACGCGCGGATGATCTCGTCGACAGCCTTGTTGCCGACCTCGCGCCGGTGCGGGCACGGCGGGCGTGGCGCGACGGCGCGCTGGTGCTCGGGCTCGCGCTAGTGGAGCTGACTTTGGTCCTGACGATGTCGCGCCCGCGCCCCGACATGATGGTTGCGATGCACGGCCCGATGTTCTGGTGGAAGATGGCGAGTTGTCTGGTGCTCGCATTGATCGGCGGCGCGGCGGCGGTGCTTGCGTTCGATCCAGCGGGCGCGCCACGGCGCTGGTGGACCGGGTTGGCATTGGTTGGTGCCGTTGCAATTGCGGTCTTGCTGGGGACATCGATGGATATGCCCGAAGGGCTTGCGGCGCGGCTGAACTGGCGCGAGGGGACGCTATGTGCCGGGCTGACGCTGATCTATGCGCTGCCGATGGCGCTGTTGCTGACGTGGCTGGCGCGCCGCGCTGCGCCGACGCGGCCACGGCTTGTTGCCTGGGCAGCGGGGCTCGGCAGCGCGGGCTGGGGTGCCTTCGCCTTTGCGTGGAGCTGCTGGCATGATGACCCCTTGTATGTGGTCATTTGGTACGGCGGCGCGGTGCTGCTTTGCGCCGTTCTGGCCCGCGTTCTACTCGTCCGACTGATCCGCTGGTAGCAGGCGGCATAAGCCGATCGCGCAGCACGGCGATCACCGTATCGACCGCTGCCCGCGTCGGCTCGCCCACCGCATCGATCAAATCGCCGGTGAACACCGAATGTGGCGGCTTGCCGCGCGCACGCATTCCCGCCGGGTTGCCGCAGGCGTCGGGGATGACGGTGCCAACGAAGCCGGCCCCAAGCTCGCGCGCCAGCGTATCGAAGCGTGGCTGCTGGCTCAACGTGTCGCCGGCAAAGCGGAAGCCGTGGACGATCAGCCCCTCCTTGGCGACGCGCGCCTTGACGCGCGCCAGATCGGCAGGGCTGATATCGAGCGCGGCCTTGTCGCGCACCGGCAGCGACGGCTGTGACATGACCGGCACCAGCACGCTACCTTCGACCGCCATCGACAGCGCAAATCCACCGGTCAGGCACATGCCGACCACGCCGACGCCGGCCCCGCCGCATTCGCCGTGCGCCGTGCGCGCCAATGGTCGCAACCAATCGACGATCGGGCTGGAGCGATCCGAAGCGAACACCGTGAATTCGCGGCTGATGCACACGCCGACCGTTGTTAGCAGGCCCGGCTTCTCGCTATTCGTCGCATCGGGCCGACCCGCAAGGATCGGCGCGTAAACCCGGAAACCGGCGTCGCGCAGCCAGCGGCAAAAGCGCGCCAACGAGGGCGTGAAACCCATGATCTCGTGCAGGATGATGACCGCCGGGCCGCTGTCGCCGGTGACCAACACGGTCTTGGTTACGCCGTTGAAGCGAAACTCGCGGCGTCGGAAATCGCTGATATCGGCTGTCATCGGCACCCCTGTCATGCCCCAGCGTCCATTGACGCCGGCGGCCCCCGCGCGCCACTATGCCGACTTCGTGGGGGCAAGGGTACTGGTCAGATGACGCTTTCAAATGCCCGATATGCGGCGCAGGCCGCCGCCGATCCGCAGGCCAATCTGACCCTGCCGGGGTGGCTGTATCACGACGCCGAGTTTTTCGCGGTCGAGCGCGCGCGTGTCCTCCGCCCCGCGTGGCAGATCGTCTGTCATGTCAGCGATGTTGCCGTCACCGGGGACTGGCATACGCTCGACTTTATCGGCGAGAATATTCTTGTGGTGCGGGGCGATGACGGTGTCGTCCGCGCCTTTGCCAATGTCTGTCGGCACCGCGCGTCTCGGCTGGTCGATGGGGCCAGCGGCAGCTGCCGCAAGCTGGTGTGCCCCTATCATGCATGGACCTATGAACTCGACGGGCGGCTGAGCGGCGTACCGGCGCGCGGCACCTATGCCAATCTCGATATGGGCACGCTCGGACTGGCAGCGCTCGATCTGGAGGTGTGGCAGGGGTTTATCTTCGTGCGGCTCGAAGGCGGCGGCGTGTCGGTAGCGGAGATGATGGCCGCGCATCTGGGTGAAATCCTGCCGTACCGCTTCGAGGATTTGCGCGCGCTCCGCACGGTCGGCACGCGAATTCGCTACGTCAATTGGAAGAACCTGACCGACAATTACTCTGACGGGTTGCACGTGCCCGTCGCGCATCCGGGGCTCCGGCGACTGTTCGGCCCCGGCTACGGCATCCAAGCGGGCGAGCATGTCGACCGGCTGTGGGGACCGTTGATCGAACCGGGTCCGGCGCGCTCGTCCGAGCGCCTGTACCGCAAGCTGCTCCCGCCGGTCGCGCACCTCGACGCGGACCGTCAGTCGATGTGGCTGTATTTCAAGCTGTGGCCTAACCTCGCATTCGATATTCACCCCGATCAGATTGATTTCATGCAATTCCTTCCCGTCTCGCCGACCGAAACGCTGATCCGCGAAATCAGCTATGCAATCCCTGATGACCGGCGCGAAATGCGCGCTGCGCGCTATCTGAACTGGCGCATAAACCGCATGGTCAACCGCGAGGATGCCGCGCTTGTGGCGCGTGTCCAGGCAGGAATGACCTCGGCAAGCTATACGCAGGGGCCGCTCGGCGAGATCGAGGTCTGCCTGCGCAGCTTCGCCAAGCGAATGCGCGATCTGGTCCCCGAGGCGCGGCTGCCGCGACCGCCCGCGCCCGGTTGGAGCCAGCGCGCCAGCGTGGCGGCGGTATGACCAAACGCTATGACGCCGTCATCATCGGCGGCGGCCACAATGGCCTTGTCTGCGCTTTTTACCTTGCGCGCGCGGGGCTGAAAGTCCGCGTCCTCGAACGCCGCGGCATCGTCGGCGGCGCGGCGGTCACCGAGGAATTTCATCCGGGATTCCGCAATTCGGTCGCCAGCTACACGGTCAGCCTGCTGCGGCCCAAGGTCATCGCCGACATGAGGCTGCATGAGCGCGGCTTTCGCATCATCGAGCGGACGATCTCGAATTTCTTTCCGCATGCCGACGGCGGCTATTTGAAACTCGGCGGCGGTACGGCGCGCACCCAGGCCGAGTTCGCCCGCTTCAGCCAAAAGGATGCCGACGCCTTCCCCGCGTATGAAACGGCGCTCGAAGCTGTGGCCGAAGTGTTGCGCGACATTGCGCTGCGGACCCCCCCCAATGCCGGCGGCGGGATCCCGGCACTGATCGCAGCAGCCGGCCAAGGTCGCCGGATGGCGGGAATGACGCTTGAACAACAGCGCGACACGCTCGACCTGTTCACTAAAAGCGCGCGCGATTTTCTCACCGGCTGGTTCGAGAATCCATATGTCCAGGCCGCGTTCGGGTTCGACGCTGTCGTCGGCAATTATGCCAGCGTCGATACGCCGGGTTCGGCCTATGTCCTCCTCCACCATGTTTTCGGCGAAGTGAACGGCAAGAAAGGCGCTTGGGGCCATAGCGTCGGCGGCATGGGTGCGATCACGCAGGCGATGGCTGCGGCATGCGTTGAAGCCGGCGTCGAGATCAGTCTCGACGCGCCGGTTGCCCGCGTCCTGATCGATGGCGGCAAGGCCGCAGGCGTACGCCTCGACAGCGGCGAGGAGATTGCCGCAGCGACAGTCGTGGCAAATGTCACGCCGCGCGTGCTGTACCGCGACCTGATCGAACCGCATGAGCTGGCACCCGAGTTCCGCCGACGCGAGGCGGGCTTCAAATATGGCTCGGGGACATTCCGGATGAATGTCGCGCTGTCCGAACTCCCCGACTTTGTCTCGCTGCCGGGCACCACCAAGGCCGAGCATCACACGGCGGGCATCATCATTGCACCGACGATGGACTATATGGATCAGGCGTTCACCGATGCGCGTGCGGACGGCTGGTCAAAAGCGCCGATCATCGAAATGAAGCTGCCGTCGACCGTCGATGACAGTCTCGCTCCGCCCGGCCAGCACGTCGCCAGCCTGTTCTGTCACCAGTTCGCGCCGGTATTACCCGATGGCCGCAATTGGGACGACGAGCGCGAAGCCGCCGCCGACCACATCATCGACACCGTCACGCAGCACGCGCCGAACTTCAAGGCGGCGGTGCTGGGCCGGATGATCCTGTCGCCAGTCGATCTCGAACGCAAATTCGGGCTGACAGGCGGTGATATCTTCCACGGACATATGTCGCTCGATCAGTTATATGCCGCCCGGCCGATGCTGGGGCACGGCGACTATCGTGCGCCGATCGCCGGGCTATACATGTGCGGATCGGGAACACATCCGGGCGGCGGCGTGACTGGTGCGCCGGGGCACAACGCAGCGCATGAGATCCTCAGCGACCGCTCCTACGTCGGCCGCCTGCTCCGGCGCATGAGCGCATAGACCGGGATGCCCGACGCGAGCAGTGTTGCGCCCCACAGAACGGCTTCGCGCCCCGCGCCATAGAGTGTCCACAGCGAAAACAGCACGCCGATACCCGCCAGTGTCGTCAACATCGGCGACGCTGCAAGGCGGGGATCGCGCCGCAGCTTGAGCGTCGCGAGCGAGCATGCGAGATATGTCACAAGCGTCGCAGCGGTCGACAGCAGCGCCATGAATATAAACAGGTCCGACAACGACCGCGTGTAATTGCTGATGACCAGCAGCGTCACCAGCGCGCTGCCGAGCAAATGGGCGCGCACCGGTACGCCCGTCGCGGTCGTCACCCCAAACCAGCGCGGAAATACGCCGTCCCCGGCCAGCGCCAGCGGCAGTTCGCCCTGGACGAGGATCCAGCCATTCAGCGCGCCGAACGCTGCGATGGCGGCAAACAGCGCGATCGCCAGTGCCGCCTGCTCGCCAACGAAGCGCGCGGCGAAATCGGCGAATGGCGCATGGCTGGTGCTGGCGACATCCGGGGGCAGCAGCAGCGTGATCGCCGAACAGCAGATGATATAGACCAGCCCAGTGACCGACACCCCGACCAGCGTGGCCCGCGGGATCGTCCGGCCCGGGTCGATGACCTTTCCCGCCGGCAATGTCGCCGCCTCGAAACCCACCAGCGCCCACAAAGTCAGCGTTGCACTGGCGGTAACCGCGCCTGCGGACAGCGAATCACCATGAAACGGCAGCATAATAGCGGTGCCGTGGCGTGCGACGACGACCGCGCCGATCACGGCGACGGCAACCAACGGCACCAGCTTGATCGCGGTCGTCGCGATTTGCACGCTTCCCGCCAGCGCCACCGATCGACAGTTGACCGCCGTCAACACCCAGATCAATGCGACCGCAGTCCCTGCCGGCAATCCGGGAGTTGCGGCAAGGGCGGGGAAAAACCGGCCCAGATAGCTGACACAGGCAATCGCGATCACGCCGTTGGCGACAATCACCGCGATCCAGTAGCTCCACGCGACGATGAATGCCGGGCCGTTACCGAACGCCTCGCGCGTATAGGCATAGGGGCCGCCGGCTTCGGGGAATGCACGCGCCAGTCGGGCGAACACGAATGCGAGGCATAGCGCGCCCGGAATGGTCACCCCCCAGCCCAGCAGCGCGTTCCAACCATAAGGCGCAAGCGCGCTGGGCAAGAGGAACACGCCCGAACCGATCATGCCGCCGATGACCAGCGCCGTGCACATCCAGAACCCCAGCGCGCGCGCCGCCGGCTTGACGGCGGTAGCCGACGTCGCGGAGGTCAGAATTTATGCCCGAACCGCACACCGATTGTGCGCGGTGTATAGACGACACGGTATGTTTCGGCCCCGCAAACCTGTGTTGCGCACTCGGCATAGCGATAGATGTCACCACGACCATTGAAGGCGTTCTTCATGAAGATCTCGAATGTCATCATGTCGGTTTCGATGCCGGTGGTAAGGTCGACGAGCTCATAGGCACCCTGTTTGCCGGAAATGCCGCGCTGCAATGTCCGCAAATCGGCCCAGCTGCTCTGCTGGTAGACGAGGGCACCCTGAACATGCGCCTTATAGTCGCCGATCGGGAAGGTGTAGCGCGCCAGTGCGTTGAGCTTGACCGGCGGAGTCACCGGCAGTTGCTGCCCGGCGGGGGCGAGCAGTGTCGTGCCCTTGAAATAGTCGTTCTTGAGCCGCGCGTCGGTATAGGAACCCGACACCGACAGGTTGAGATTGTCCGTCGCCTGCAGGGTCAGATCGCCCTCGACGCCGCGGATGCGCGCGGCACCGACATTGTCGATTACCGTCAGGCCGTTGGCGCCAAGCGTGGCGAGCTGCACATCCTTCCATTCTTCCCAGAAGAAGGTGGCATTGGCACGCAGGCGCCGGTCGAACCAACTCGTTTTGGTGCCGATCTCGTAATTGGTCAGGAAGTCGGGCTTATATGGGCCTGCGGCTGCAGCACGGTTGATGCCGCCGGGACGGAAACCGCGTGACCACGTCGCATAAACGAGACGATCCGCGTCGATCTTGTAGCTCAGGCTGAGCTTGTGGATGAAGCCGTCGCCCTCGGTCTTCTTGGGGATCGGCTTGCCGCTCGCATCGAGTGCATACAGGTCGGTACATGGCCCGCCGGGGACCAGTACCGGTCCGTTGACACCGCCAAAGCAACTGTTTTGACCGGTCGAGGAGCCGAAGCCGCCGCCTGCGGGGCCATAGCCGTAAAATCCGACGAGCGTATTCTTGTATTTATAGTAACGACCGCCGCCGATGACCTTGAGCTTGTCGGTAATATCGAATTCGGCTTGGCCGAACACCGCATAGTCGCGGTCGACACGGTATTGCTTGGTCAGCCAATAAGTATCGGGATGACCGGTAACCCAAAGATCGGTACCCAGGCCGTCGATGAAGTAATTCTGTTCGATATTGTGCGTTTGGCGCTGGTAGAAAAGTCCGGCGATGGCGCGCAGACGCTTGTCGGTCGGCGACGAGACCCGCAATTCGTGGCTCATCTTGGTGAAGCGGTCGTGGCCAGCGATATGCTGCGACGGATTGATCAAGTCCGGGTTGGTTTCAGTGACGTGGTTGCCATGGATGTACGAACCGTAGCCGCAGCATTTGTCGTAGAAGAATGAGTAATCGGAATAATCCGACCGGCTATCGAACGCGCGTTGCAGGTAGGATCCCGAATAAACGATGTCGAAGTCGGCGACCTTGCCCTCGATCGTCGCGCCAGCCTGATACCAGGCGTCGCGCGAGTCCTCGGGGTAGAAGTGCGTAACCTGCAGATCGCCGATCAGCGGATCGAAGCCGAAGACGCCCTTGGTCTTCTGGATCTGTCCCATCGCCTGCGGGGTAATCGTCCAGCTGTCGCCGAGTTCGAGGCGCAGCGCGGCCCGGCCGCCATAGGTTTCGACGCCGTTATAGTCGTGTTGCGCGCGCGCATAATTGTTGATCGTGATGCCCGACACCGGGAACGTCCGCGTCCCCGGCACATTGTCGATATAGCCCGCATCCTTTTCGTACCAGCCGACCAGCCGGATTGCGGCATGATCGCCGAGCGGCTGGTTCACATAACCCTCGGCGATATAGCCAAGGCCCCCCTTGCTGACGGTGTTCGCCTCGAAATTATAGCTGGCGCTGAACTTCGATGGGTCGGGCTGGTTGGTGATGATGCGCACGGTGCCGGCCTGCGAGCTTGCGCCGTACAGCGTACCCTGCGGTCCGGCGAGCGCCTCGACGCGGGCGATGTCGTAGACGTGGATGTCGAGCGCACCCTGGATGGTGGTGATCGGCTGTTCGTCGAGATAGATGCCGACTGACGGCAGCGGTCCCGAATGGTTGCCGTCGCCGCCGGTTGCAACGCCGCGGAAATAAACTTTTGCCGTCCCCGGGCCGACCGACTGGAATGACAGGCTCGGCAGGTATTTCGCATAATCGTTGAAGCTGGTGACCTGCAGCTGCTCCAGCTTGGCGGTCGACAATGCCTGAATGCTGATCGGGACATTCTGCAAGCTTTCCGACCGCTTCGTCGCGGTGACGACGATATCCTCGACGCCCATTGGCACGGCATTGGTGGCAGGCGCGGCCTGCGCCAACGCTGTACCGGGCGCAGCAAGCGCCGACGAAACCAACAATGCGGTACGGACTTGACGCGATGCCGCGCGGAAAATCATAGCTAAACCCCTTGTCCCGCCCTGCGCCGGTGTTCCGGTCGCAGGCGGCGCGCCCGTCATCGATTGCGTATATCAGGCGGCAGCGCGGGATAGCTGTCAAGCACCGACCCCAAAGTGTGGCGCAGCGGCCCCAACATGGCCGCATAGTGTTGCCAATGTTCAACACCAGCGGTGTAGATCGGCTGGCGCACCTGTTCGGCACTGGGTGTGCGAACAGCGCGGTCGTTACTATGGAAGCTCAGGCACGCCGCTTCGAACGGCAGCTCGCAATAAGCCAGCAGTGCGCGGATCGTCGTTTCCGGATCGGCGACCATATCCTCGTAGAATACCCGATGAATGCGCCCGGGCAGCGCCGCATCGAAATGCGCAAGCAGCGCGACATAGTCGCGGTAATAGCGCCCGATGTCGCCAAGATCGTAGGTAAACCCTTGGCCGCGCGCGAAATGCTGCTTGAACCCCGAAAAGCCGCAGCCGAGTGGATGGCGACGCGCATCGATAATCTTCGCGTTCGGCAAGATCAGTTGGATCAGTCCGATGTGCTGGAAATTATTGGGCATCTTGTCGATGAAATACGGCCGGTCGCTGTGCCGCTGGATGCGCGTTCGCTCAAGATATTCCTCCCCCAACGCGGCGAGTGCCGCCGCATCGAGCGTCGCCAGACTGTCGGGATAGCGAGACGGCGTGCCTGGGCCGGGGCGGCCACCAAGCCGGCCGGCGATCGCGATGATATCCGGCAATTCGGACGTGCCCTCGACCGCCGAATGGCTGCTCAATATCTGTTCGAGTAGCGTCGAGCCCGATCGCGGTAACCCGACGATGAAGATTGGGTCGCGTGCCGGGCTGCCGCCGCCCGTACGTGCGGCGAAGAATTCGGGTGTGAAGAGTGCGCGTGATCGCTGCAGATGCGCGCTCACCTCGACGGCGTCATAGCGCAGTTCGGTGCGGCGAAGCGCGTTGCCCTGCACATAATGTTCGAACGACGCCGCATAATCGGCGGCGTCCTCAAGCGCCTTACCGAGCGCGAAATGCAGGTGATAGCGGTCTTCGAGCGCGATCGTGTCGCGCTGCAATTCGGCGTGCATCGCGGCAATGTCGCTGGGCGTAAAGCGCAGCGTCTTGAGATTGGCGAGGCTCCACCATGCCTCGCCAAGGCTTGGCAGTTGCGCGATGGCCGTGCGGTAGGCGGCGATGCTGTCGGCGACGCGCCCGACGGTCTTGAGCGCGTGGCCATAGCTCATCCACGCCTTCGGCTGGCGCGGGAATTCTTGCAGCACCGCGGCATACAGATCGAGCGACGCCTGTGTATCGCCGATCCGCGCCAGCACTGCGGCGCGCAGGGTGCGGTGTGCGGGATTGCGCGGGTCGCCAAGGTCCAACCGGTCGAGTTCGGCGAGCGCCTCGGCAGGCTTGCCCTGCCGATGCAACACCTGCGCGAGGTTCGAGCGCGCCGCAGTGAAGCCAGGAGCCAGTTCCAGCGCATGGACCAGCAATCGCTCGGAATCGGGATAGCGTCCGAGCCGTCCGGCAACCTCGGCGAGCATCCGCAACGCCGCCACATCTGTCGGCTGAGCTTCGAGCCGTGTGCGCAGGCGGGCTTCCGCAACCGCAAGACGATTTTCCGCGAGCGCCAGCGCGGCCTCGATCAGTTGCGGCGACGCGGTGGCCGCTTTGAGCATAGCGGCCACGGCGGCGTCGGCACCGCGACTATCGCCCGCCAGCAGCAATTGCTCGCTCAGTAACCGCCAGCCCTCGGCATCGCCTGGCGCACGCGCGGTGGCCGCACGCAACGCATCGATCGCGCTAGCGCTCTCGCCCGTTACGGCAAAGGCTTCGCCGAGCAGCCGCAATGCGGGCGCATGGCCGGGGACGACTTTCAGGATTTCGCGTACCTGCTCGACAGCCATCGCCGGGTCGCGGTTGAGCAACCGTTGCGCATGCGCCAGCGCTGTCGCCAGCGAGCCGGTCGGGTCGGCAGCCGACGCCATCTAGACCAGTTCGATCGCCACTGCGGTTGCTTCGCCGCCGCCGATGCACAGGCTCGCGACACCGCGCTTCAGTCCGTGGGTCTGCAACGCCGAAATCAGCGTTGCCATGATCCGCGCCCCGCTGGCGCCGATAGGGTGGCCCAGCGCCGTCGCGCCGCCGTTGATGTTGATCCGGTCGTGCGCAATACCCAACTCGCGCATCGCGATCATCGCGACCACTGCAAACGCCTCGTTGACCTCGAACAGGTCGACATCGGCGACTGTCCAGCCGGCCTTGGCTAGCACCTTCTGGATCGCTGGGACCGGTGCCATCGTGAACAATCCCGGTGCTTGGGCATGCGCCGCATGCGCAACCAGCCGCGCGACCGGCGTCAGTTCGCGCGCCGCAGCGACGCTCGCGCGGGTCATAACCAGCGCCGCCGCCCCGTCCGAAATCGACGACGCATTTGCCGCGGTGATCGTGCCGTCCTTGGCAAACGCCGGCTTGAGTGTCGGAATTTTGTCGGGCTGCGCTTTGCCCGGCTGCTCGTCGACCGTGACCGTTTCGGTGCCCTTGCGCCCGGCGACTTCGACGCCGACGATCTCGCGCGCAAAGGCACCGCTCGCAATGGCCGCCTGTGCGCGCCGCAGGCTTTCAAGCGCATAATCATCCTGCGCGGCGCGCGCAAATTGGTACGCCTGCGCGGCTTCCTCGGCGAACGCGCCCATCAGCTTGCCGGGGTCGTACGCATCCTCAAGCCCATCGAGGAACATCGAATCCTTGACCACGTCATGCCCGATCCGCGCGCCGCTGCGATGCTTGGCAAGCAGATAGGGTGCGTTGGTCATGCTCTCCATGCCGCCCGCCACCAGCATGTCGGCGCTGCCTGCCGCAAGCATATCATGCGCGATGATCGCCGCCTGCATGCCGCTGCCGCACATCTTGTTGACTGTCGTCGCGGTCACCGACTGCGGCAGGCCGGCGCCGAGAGCCGCCTGCCGCGCGGGGGCCTGTCCCAGTCCGGCAGGCAAAACACAGCCCATCACGATGCCGTCGACCGCGGGGCTACCTGCGCGTGCGACCGCAGCGCGCACCGCCGTCGCGCCGAGCGCGGTTGCCGCGACCGAGCCGAGCGCGCCCTGAAAGCCGCCCATCGGGGTGCGCGCATAGGACAGGATGACGACGGCGTCGGACATGGTGGCACTCCGTGATTTCTGGCGTTATGGCATGACGGGAAACCACCGTCACCTCGGAGCCAGCACATGGACATCAGCAAGATCCCGATCGGCCGCGCGCCGCCGCACGACATCAATGTCATCATCGAAGTGCCGATGGGCGGCGAGCCCGTGAAATATGAGATGGACAAGGCGAGCGGCGCGCTGTTCGTTGATCGCTTCCTGCATACTGCGATGTTCTATCCGGGTAACTACGGCTTCGTTCCGCATACGCTTTCAGCGGACGGCGATCCGATCGACGTGCTCGTCGTCGGGCAGACGCCGCTGGTACCCGGCGCAGTCGTCCGGGCGCGGCCGATCGGTGCACTGGTGATGGAAGACGAGGGCGGCGGTGACGAAAAGCTGATCGCCGTGCCGGTCGATGCGCTTCATCCCTTTTATGCCAACGTCAAGGACATGGGCGATCTGCCGCCGACGCTGAAGGAGCAGATCGCGCATTTCTTCCAGCATTACAAGGATCTGGAAAAGGGCAAGTGGGTGACGATCGGTACGTGGATGGATGCCGACGGCGCAGCGCAACTGCTCGCTGAAGCGATCGAGCGTGGCGGCATCATCGCTGCGCATCAGGTGCAGCATGGCTATTCGCCGGTAAAGAAATAGGGGCCGCTCTCTCGAGCGGCCCCATGGGTCGTTAGAACTTCAGTTCGACACCGGCATAGAAGGACCGGCCGAGCGGGTTGAAGGGGTCGCCGTTTTCGGTACCCAGCAAGTCGTATGGCGGCAGCTTGTCGGTCAGATTGTTGACGCCGAGGTAGAATTTGAAGTGCGTCTTGGGCGGCGAGATATCGACGCGCAGGTCGTGATAGGTGACGGTCGGATAATAGATGAACGGATACTGGTCGGCGTTCTGCGCCGGGCGGCCTTGGAAGGCGTTTTGTGCTTCAAAGGTTCCTGCAACCGTCTGCTGACCGATATAGCGCATGCGGTAGCCGAAGTTGAACATGCCGGTGATCAGGTTGGCCGAGAAATTGCCCTCCCAGCTCGGATCGCCCAGCGTGCTGAGCTGCCGGATCGCAAACGCCGGATCCTGAATGTTGGTGAAGTTGTTCCGGATGAAGGTGTGCGTGACGTTGCTGCGCAGCTTGAGCGCAATGCCGTTATTGAAGGTGACGTTATAGACCGCATCGATGTCGAGGCCGCTGGTCAGCTGCTTGGCATAGTTGAACGGACCGGAGATGAACGACGGTCCCGATGTCGGCAACGTTACACTGGTGCCGGCATGCTGGACGTTCGACTGGCCCGCAAAGGTGCCGTTCGGGTTGCGGAAGATCGATGCGCAGAACGGATTGTTGACCCCCGTCGTGCTGTCGTAGCACTGGTTAATGATCGTCTGTGCGGCGAGCGAGTTGATGACGTTCTTGATCTCGATCCGGTAATAATCGAGCGTCAGCGAAAAGCCCGGGATGAACCGAGGTGTGATCACCGCGCCGAGCGTCAGGCTGTTGCTCACCTCGGCGTTCAGCTTCGAGTTGCTGCCGTTGAAGCCCGAGATGCCCGAGCTCGGGATGTTCGAGAACGGCTCGGTCGATGGGACGCCGCCGACGGTGAAGGTCTGCGTCGTCGGCACGCCTGCAGCGGCGCAATTCTTGACGCGGTTCGGGTTGGCATTGATGTTCGATACGCCGCAAGGGTCCACCAGGCCGTTCAGGAACGTCTGGCTAAGCGGTGCGTACAAGTCGCTCTGCGTCGGCGCGCGGACAGCGCGCGAATAACCGCCACGGAACCGGATATCGCTCACCGGCGAATAGCTGCCACTCGCGTTATAGGTATAAACCGTCCCTGTACCGCCGATGTTGTAGTTCGAAACGCGGCCCGCAAGGTCGACAGTCAGTTCCTTGATGAACTTGACGTCCTTGACGATGGGGAAGCTGATTTCACCATAGCCTTCCTTGACGACTTCGGCCGGCGGCGCGAACGTCGGAATGCTGTTGAGGAAGGTAAGGCCCGCCGCAGTCGTCGCATCATAGGCGGCGTAAGCGGTCTCGCGGCGAATTTCGCCGCCGAGCACGAACGCGATCGGACCGCCGGGCAACGAGAACAGCTTCGACGAGTCGCCAGCGATATAGGCATTGCCGTCATACAGATTGGCGCGCTGCACGCGGCTCGACGTGTACCCGAAATAGCCGAGTGCCGCCTTCGACACCGTGCCGAAGCCAAAGGTGTTGACCGGCACGCACGCCGGATCCGTGACGGTGGTTGCATTGATGCGGCACACGATCTGGCCGGACCCATTGAGAACGGCATCGACCGAGTTCGCATATCGCGCGGTCAGCACGTTGCCGTTGGTCTTATAGAAGGTATCGATGCGGCTGTAGTTGAAGGACACGTCGTACTTCCACGTATCGAAGAACGATCCCTTGGCCCCGATCGTGGCCTGATAGTTTTCGCGGTTATGCTCCTCGCCACGGCCACCGAAATCGGTGTTGAAGCGGAACGCCGAGAAGGTCGTTGCGCCCGGCGCGAGCGCCGATTGCAACAGAGTCCGCGCTTGCGTGCTCAGGAACGGGTTCGAGAGGCTGTAGGTGATATTGTTGAAGGTAGGCTGGCCTTCCTGATTGGTCGTCACTTTCGCATATTGCGCCCGGAAATAAGGTACGAAACCCGGCGAAACTTCATAGTGGCCCAGGATGTTGATCTCGCGGCGCACAGTGCCCGGAATGATGATGCCGGTTTCACGCAGCGACGACCCCAGGCCGCCCTGGCAGTTCGACGAGTTGAAAGGCCGGAAATCCGTGATGCATGGGTTTTTGATCAACGAGCCGTCGGGATTGAATACGAAGGTGCTTCCGAACTGACCCAGCGGATTGGCGCTATTCTGATTGACCAGCCCCGTGCAGGCAACGCCGCGACGAGCGGCGAAGGCCGCAGGGCTTTCACCCTTCGCGGCGACCGTCGGACAGGCGGCGGTGAACAGGCCGCCGGTCGAAATGTTGTTGTTCAGGATATTGTGGAAAAACTGGTTGTCAGGGATGCCGTCGCCTGCGGCCGGCTCGGGAGAAGTGATCGCCCCGTTCGCTGGATTGCTGTTGCCGCCGACATTCTGCACGAGGTTGAACTGGTTACGGCCGCTCAACGCGCCAGTCTGGTTGTCGCGGTCGGTGTTATAAAGCGTCTGCTGCTTCGAATATTCCGCCGAAACCGCGATGTTGCCGCGGCCTTCGTTGAAATTATGCCCAGCTGTGATCCGTGCGAGATAGGCGCCAGCATCGCCGCGTGACGAGACGCCGCCCTGCGCGGTGGCTTTTACCCCATCGAAATTCTGCTTCAGGATGAAGTTGACGACGCCGGCAACGGCATCCGAACCGTAAATGGCCGAATTGCCGCCGGTCACGATATCGATCCGGTCGATGAGGTCGGTCGGCACGTCGTTCACGTCAGGGCGGTTGATACCGGGCGTCGCGGTGATCATGCGGCGACCGTCGGTCAGCACCAGTGTACGCGCCGTGCCCTGGCCGCGCAGATCGAGCGCGCTGATGCCGGCGGTACCGATGTTGCGGCCCGAGTTGGCCTGTGTGAACGTCGGACGCAATTGCGGCAGTTCGTTCAGCGCGTCACCGACCGAAATCGTGCCCTGCGCAAATAATTGGTCGGCGGTGATCGACGTCAGCGGCACCTGCGACTTCAAATTGGGCGAGTTCAACCGCGTGCCGGTGACGATAATCGAGTCTTCGGCTGCAGGGGCCGCTTCGGCAGCGACGGCGGCGGCGGCATATGCGGCACTTGGTACCAACGTCAGCGCCGTGCTCGCCAGACAAGCGGCACCAAAAAAATGGATCGATCGCATAATTTCCCCCTGCAGCCGGTGTACCCCCACCGGATTGTGTCAAGAGGACTGCCAAATATGCGCTGCCGCAATATTTAAATGCTTTAAGCACCCGGAGAAGGTGCGATCCATTCCGGGTCTGTTACTTAAATATCACGAATTGCGTCAGTCCGTCGCAGCTTTACCGCGGTACTCCGCCCCACGCCTCGTTGCGCTTGACCTGGCAGCCAGTGCCGCCGCCAGGACCGACCGCCGAACAGCTCCCGATGCCTCCACCGGCGCCACCGCTCGAATCGCCGAGCAGCAGCTTGCGGTTCTTCGAAAATGGGCTTTGCGGCTTGCCGTCGGCGGTGCGCACGGCGGGCGGGATACGGTACCGCTCTTCGTCGGGACGGCGCGAGCACACCACGATCTCATCCGGGCTCTTCGCCTTGGGGCAGGGATCGGTGCCGAACACAGTCACCAGCTTCTGCCGGGGACTCGATGTATCCGTCGGGGCGGCCTTGAGCATCGACTGCGCCGTCGCAGCGGGCGCGCCGGACACCAGCGTCAGCGCCGCCATCGAAACCGTCATCCACGTCCGCATCAGCTTGTCTCCTTACCCCCAACGCCTGTCTAGCAACTTGGCTGCGCGGGGAACATGTCAATTGTCGATATGCATCGAATAGGTAAAGCGCTCGCCCGGATGGGTGCTCAACGACAGCAGCACGATGCGCCCGCCGGCATCCTGATACGTCCGTTGGATGCGCAGGCAAGGCGTGCGCCGCGCAATCTGGAGCACTGTCGCATCGCGAGTGCCCGCACCGATTGCCGCGATGTCCTGCTCGATCCGTGCGATGTGAAAGCCACCGAGGCGCGCCAACTGTGTGAAAAGCGTTTCGCGCCCGGCGCGCAGCGCGGCGACGAACGGCTCAAGGTCCGCATGGACAAAGACTTCGGTGATCGCAATTGGCGCTGGCAATCCGGCAATCGTTCGCACCCCCGATAGCAACACCCAGCGCGATCCGGGCGGCAGCCGCAACGCGGCTGCACGCGCCGCCGGCAGCGTCTGCAACCCATGCTCGCGGAACGCAAAGGTCGATCCCGCAGCATAATGCGACAGTTCGGCGACATCGGACAACGACTGGCGCAGAACCGGCGTCCCACCAACCACGGTCGTGCCCGACCCATGCTGGCGGCGGATCAATCCCTCGACCTGAAGCAGTCGCAATGCTTCGCGCGCGGTGAACCGGCTGATCGCATAGGTCGCGCACAACGCGCTTTCGGTCGGCAGCGACGCGCCGTCGCGATAGACGCCACCGGCGATCGCCGCCCGCAGCGCAGCGGCAACCTGCGCATAGCGCGGTTCGGATCGCATTCCTCGGGAATGTGGCATTAAAGGCCGCCCTACCGCACAGCTGGACGACGCGGCGAGCGCGGTTGCGGACGAGTCTCAGGAATACGCCGTGGCCTCGGCTCTGATCGTCACCGAAGCACTCGACCCGGCACTTAGTTGCGAACCTCGGGGCGCAGGATGTACCGGCCACCCTTGAAATCCGCGAACATCTGCGTGACGGCGGGATGCTGCACCGGCTCGGCAATATCCTCGCGGATCAGATTCTGCTGGCTGACATAAGCCACATATGCCGACTCGTCATTTTCGGCGAGCAGGTGATAAAATGGCTGATCCTTGTGCGGCCGGACGCTTTCCGGGATCGCCTCCCACCACTCGTCGGAGTTGGCGAACTGCGGATCGACATCGAAGATCACACCGCGAAACGGAAATAACCGGTGGCGCACGACTTCACCGATGCCAAAGCTTGCGACGGGGGCAGGAAGATCGGTCATGCTATCCTCTGTGGCACGGGCCAGTTACCTTAGGACTAATATAGATACGCATAGCGATACGAAAAGACCCGCTTGGCAAGCGGCGCGCGGCTCGGCTATACGCCGCTGCTCGACCGGGGCTTCGCGCCCCAGCCTCCGACCAGGTCCGGAGAGGTGCCAGAGTGGTCGATCGGGACGGTCTCGAAAACCGTTGTGCGTGTAAGCGCACCGTGGGTTCGAATCCCACCCTCTCCGCCAGCCACTCTGTTCTTTGGTCTCCGAGTAGCGGGGTCGGCGGTAACATGGTCATTTCCCCCACCTTTCCGCGCCCATCCCTATTCGGCCGTCACCGGTTTCGGCGACGTTCGGCCCGTTTGGCGGGCGGTTTCCGACCGCGTCTCTTGGCGTCGGCGATCTGGGTGAGTTTGCCTGATAACAGGGAATTTTCCAGAGATTCGCGCAAAAAACAGGCGTATTGAGCACCAAACCGTCCTCGGTGTACCGGAGTCTCTCGTGATAACAATGGCTTGTACCGCGCCAAACCTACTTTCCTGTTAATCGCGCTAACAGGGGATTTAATAGCCGATAACAGGCAATATCAGGCGCCGTAACAGGTCGTTTGGTCCCGATAACAGGGCCCTAGAAAATCTGCCAGTCAGCTCATGAATGCGGCCTTTTGCTCCGCCCATGAACAGGGTAGCGCTGTTCGAATGAGCCGGTCGAGCGTGAGCCCGGCCGGCTGGCGCCCGTCGAGGATCGCGGCCTGCAGATCGGGCGCGAGGAACGCGAGCCGGACAAGTCGACGGCCATAAGCGGTGGGCGGGACGAGCGTCAGGGTCGGGCTGCCG
>Ga0209724_1001233_pt1 | contig 23528 bp, 21 predicted proteins | sample grotaG_FD_184143 | JGI IMG/M metagenome (GOLD analysis project Ga0209724, IMG submission 184143) | Glacier valley bacterial and archeal communities from Borup Fiord, Nunavut, Canada, to study Microbial Dark Matter (Phase II) -... | ecosystem: Environmental > Aquatic > Freshwater > Ice > Glacier ...
TGCTGGCCAGCATTCGTGCCTACCAGCGCCACCGCGCCTCACGCAATCCGTTGCGCGCCCTCCTACGGATGCTGGCGACCTTGCGTCACCGGTTCTGGAGCGTCGTCACGGGAGCCGACATTCCGCTCAACTGCTCGATCGGCGGCGGCCTGCTGATCCCGCACCCGAACGGCATCGTCATTCACCCCGACGTGCGCGTCGGCCCGAACTGCCTGATCTTCCAGCAAGTCACGCTCGGCGCACGCAGTGCGAAGGTGCCGACGGTAGGCGGTCATGTCGACTTCGGTGCCGGCGCGAAGGTGCTCGGTTCGATCACGCTCGGGGACCACGCAGTGGTGGGTGCGAACGCAGTGGTGCTGATCGATGTGCCGGAAGGAGCCACTGCCGTAGGCATCCCGGCGACATTGGTTTCAGCCTGATCGACCCGCGCTTGCACGGCCCTTTTCGGTCTTGGGTGCGAAGCGGCCCGCGCAACGTTGGGCGGCTGCGTAGAAGCGACGCCGCCACGGCTCTTCCACCCACCGATGCAGGCATGACGCGGTGAGCACCACGGCGCCCAAGTACCCTGCGGCGACGACGAGCCCGACGAGATTGCCGCTCGTGTCGATACCGTTCGGACCGACCCGGCGGAGCATCCAGGCCACCTGATACACGCCGAAGTAGACGACGTAGTGGCACATGTAGATCGTGAATGACAGCGTGCCGAGCGACTTGAGGACCGGTGATCTCGCCAGAGCCGATACGGCTCCGGCTTCGAATGCGAAGACGAGCACGACGACGAAGAAGGCGGCCGGCGCCAGCAGTGACGCCGCGGAGTCGTGTGCCAACGTGACGAACGCGAAAGTACCGGCAAGGGCAAGCCACTCGAAGCCTGTGGCCCAGCGCAGGTCCCTGCGATTCCAGAAGCGGAACACCGCATTGGCCACGACGCCGAGGCCGAATCCATACGCGCACCTCGCGACGCCCAGCACGTCGGTGACGTCCATGAATCGGGGGGACCAGAAGAACAGGATCGCTGCGGAAGCGGCCGCCATCGTCAGCCACGCCGCCGATGATCGGCCCCACCGAAACGTGATCAACGCAAACAGCGCATACACCAGCAACTCGCAGCTGATGGTCCAGCTCGGGAAGTTGATGGACGTGAACCCCGGAATGCCCCAGCCATTCATGAGCAGAAGATTCGCGATCAGCCGCTCGACCGATGCCGGTGCTTCGAAAGGGGCCGAGCTGCGCCAGTGTCGAGCCAGCGACATCGCAAGCATCAACGACAGCATGGCGGCCAATGTGACCAGGTGAACCGGCCACAGCCGGCCAACGCGCTTGAGCAAGAACTCGACGACGCCGCTGCGAGTGGCGACCCGGTCACGGTAAACCGAGCTGATGATGAAGCCACTCAGCACGAAAAAGAAATCGACGAAGAGGTACGAGCCCCGCACGAGTTCGTTGGTCGCAACGAAAGCTTCGATCCTCAGGTGATACAGGGCAACGAGCAACGCGCAGACCCCTCGCCAACTGTCGAGGGCAACGAAGCGGCCGTCTCCCGCGTGGGCGGCTGATTCGCCGCGCTGCGACATCAGGGCAGTCGCCCGCGACGGCTCAACCGCTTGCCGAGATCGATCCAGCGCTGCTCGTAGTACACCGTGGAGAGGTGCGCAGCGGCGAAGGTGGCGGCGATCAGCAGCGGGCGCTTCAGGTACTTGGCCAGCCGCTCGCCATCGCCCAGCCACGAGTGCATGAAGAGACCGTGGAACACGTAGAGCGCGAACGAGATCTTGGCCAGGTAGGCGAGCACGCGGCTCTTCAGCACACGATTGATGTCTGCGCGCGGATCGAACAGGGTGCAGCCGACCAGCGCTGCGGAGAGGTAAGGGCGCAGATAGTTCATGAAGCCGCTGTCCGGGTGGCTCGACAAGGCGAAGAGCGGCAGCACCACGAACAGGCTCGTGCGCCGCAACACGGCCTGCGATCGTTGCCCCAGCTTTCCCGCATGGATCAAAGCGAGCGTGGCGCCGGCGAGGATCTCGTCGACGCGGTGCCAGGTGACGATCTCGATCATCGCGCCGTCGACGATGCGCAGCAGTGTCACGGCCAGGCACAACACCGGCAGGAGCATCAGGCCGCGCCGGCCGAGCAGCGCGACGATGAGCGCCACGGCCACGTAGAACTGCATCTCGACGCAGAGGCTCCAGAAATGCCCTGCGACTTCGGTCAAGGGGAATGGCGGCAGGTTGGCATAGAAGAGGAAATTGGGCAGGTACTGCTCGGCCTTCGCTCCCGTCAACGGCAACACCACGAGCAGGCTCAGCCAGGCCAGCGGAACGATGCGGAAAAAGCGGCGCACCAGGAAGTCGGGCACGCTCGGGCGCTCCAGCAGGAAGCGGGTGATGAGAAAGCCCGAGAGTGCGAAGAAGATGGCCATGCCCATCGGGCCCGCGGTTTCGTTCAGGCGCCAAGCTTTCGGGCCGAGCGGCAGGAGGTGCGCGGCGAGCACGAGCAGGATGCTGATGCCGCGCCAGCCGTCGAGCACGCCGAGATGCGCCTTCTCCTCAGCCATCGGGACGATCGCGCTTGGCGCGCACCCAAGCCGCCTTGCGGTGGCCGAAGAAGCGCGCATACATCGGCAGCTTGGCCAGGATGTATCTCGGCGCGCCGAGCAGTTCACCGAGCGTGACGATGTCGCGGCCGAAGCTGTTCCAGGCGAGCCCCACGGCCAACGTCAGCATGGCGAGCGACAAGAGCGCAAGCACGAGCGGGCCGCGCGCAGCACCCGGCAGCGCCAGCATCGCGAGGTCGACGCCGGCCTGCGCGACCAGCAGCAGCACCAGCAAGGTCAGCGGTGGGATGCAGAGGTCGAACACCATCGCCATCAGCAGCGGGCGGCCGAAGCGCAGCGCACGCCACAGCGCGCGCGGGGCTTCGTGAGTGATCACCCCGAGATGGCCTCGCTCCCAGCGCGCGCGCTGCTCGACGGTGCCGGCTTCGTCGCTCGGAAAAAGGCTGCTTACCTGCGCCTCGGGGCAGAAAAGCGGCGCCGCACCGGCCGCCGCCAGGTCGAGCCCGAGCCGCATGTCTTCGACGATGTGGCCGGTAGCCAGCGGTGCATTCTGGATCAGTGGCCACGGGAACGCCATGCCCGTGCCCATCAGCTGGCACGGCAGGCCGAGCCGATGAAAGCCGAGGGGCCGCACGTGGTTCTTGACGGCCCAGGCGAAGGCGGCGATTCGCGTCTTCAGGCCGGCACCCGGTGGTGCGTGCATGAGGTCGAGCGCCTGCACCGGGCAGGCGTGGGCGATGCACTGCCGGGCCAGCAGATCGAGGCTGCCCGGATGGAGCTCGCAGTCGGCGTCGACCACCAAGACGACTTCAGGCGGCGAGGTCTCCAGATGTCGGATGCCGAAGTCGAGCGCGTAGCCCTTGCCCCTGCGAGCGGCGTCGTGGCGCTCGACGACCTCGGCGCCCGCTGCTCGTGCAGCAGCGGCGGTCTCATCGCTGCAGTTGTCCGCAACAACCAGCAGGCGATCGCCCGGCGCGAGTTGCGCACGCATGGTGGCGAGTGCAGCCCCGATGCCAAGGGCTTCGTCGTGCGCCGGCACGAGCACCGCAACGCGCGGCCGTGAACCGGCGTCTGCCGGCATGGCAGGTGGTCGAACGTCACGCGCACCGCGTGCCAGCACCACCTGCACGAGCAGCAATGCCGTGAGCGAGAACATCGGTATGGCCATGATCCACAGCGCCACGCTCGCCATGTCAGCGAGCATGCTGCGCGCCGCTCTCGGGCGTGGACACGGCCGAGCGAAACAGGGCAGCCAGCTTGCCGGCCTCCCGATCGGCGTCGTGACGCTCGAGCACGCGCTCGCGACCGTTCGCGCCCATCGATGCCAAAGCCTCGTCGCTCGCACCGAGACACGCGACGATCGCATCGGCGAGTGCTTCTTCGTCGCCTGCCGGCACAAGCCAACCGGTGCGCCCGTGCTGCACGAGTTCGGGAATGCCGGCCACGTAGGTGGTGACGACCGGCCGCCGCAGCGCCATCGCTTCCATGATCACGACGGGCAGGCCCTCGGCGAAGCTGGGCAGCACCAATGCGCGCGCCGCCAGCAGCTCGCGCCGCACTTCTTCGCTGCCGATCCATCCGGTGATGCGCACGTGGCCCTGCAGGCCGAGCTCACGGACGCGCGCTTCCACCGCGGCGCGCAGCTCGCCGTCGCCCGCGAGCACGAGCGAGAAACGGTGGCCGCGATCGAACACGCGCCGCATCGCGTCCAGCAGCAGCAAATGACCTTTCTGCTCGCCGAGGCGACCGACGCAGACGAGGCTCGTCGATGCCGTGGCGCCTGCCGGATCGCCCGCGTGGAAGGCCGCGTCGAGCCCGCAGTGCACGACTTCGATCTTCGACCAGTGAGCACGCTCGACCCAGCGAAACATCTGGCTGCGCGTGAACGAGCTGATGCCGACGACGAACGCCGCACGCCGGATCTTCTCTGCCAGGCCGATGGCTTTGGGTCGGTCGAATTCGTCGGGGCCGTGGACGGTGAAGCTGTAGCACACGTCGGCCAGCACACCGGCGAGCATGGCCACTTCCGCCGAGTTGGTGCCGAAATGCGCGTGCACGTGGCTGGCACCGCTCTCGCCCAACCAGCGAGCGACCACGCAAGCCTCGGCGAAATAGATCCAGTGCCACAGCAGCGGCCGATCGGAGCCCCGGCTCATGCGCGTGGCCAGGCGCAAGGCGGCGAAGGCACGGCCCGGGTGCGAGAACGCCGTCGCCAGCATCGCGCGTGACAGCTCGACTGCGCCTTGACGCAGCACGAAGCGGGTGCGCGTGCGCTCGAGCACGTCGGCCGGGTCGGCGAGCGGTCCGTTCCAGCCGCGCAAGGCGATGCGCTGCACCGCCACGCCGCCCTTCTCGAGCGCGAGGATCTCCCGGCGAATGAAGCTGTGGCTCACCGCAGGGTAGTGGTTGACGAGGTAGGCGATGTTCAAGACGGGGCCCGGTGGCGAATCGCCTGGCTACTTGTATTCGATGAGTCGGGAGCGGTTGCCGGTGAGCCGGCCCACGACGAACTTGAGCGCGCCTGCGGCTTCCGAGAACTTGCCCAGCACGAGGAAGAACGCCCGCGCGAGACGGATCTCGAATTGTCCCTTGCCGGCATCTGGGTCGGGCGGCCTGCTGCGCACGTAGAGCCGCGCCACCTGAAGCGGGTAGAGCAGGAAGCCCGCCAGCATCGCTGGTTGCCACAGGCTGCCGAGGAGGAGCACGACAGGCAGGGCGAAGCCCCACAGCCACGCGCTGCGCGTCTCGCGCACCCAGTGCCGCTCGGGCGGTGCGCCATGCAGCGCAGTGCCTTCGGCGAATGCGTAGCCGCCGCGCATGGAACGCTTCCACCACTGCGAAAAGCGCGTCATGCCGGCATCGTGCAAGGTCATCTCGTGGTCTAGCCGCCAGATCACACCGCCCGCGGCGCGCAGGCGCACGCACAGCTCGGGCTCCTCGCCCGCGATGAGCTCTTCGCGAAAGCCGCCGACGCGCTCGAAGGCCGCGAGACGCATCAGCACGTCGCCGCCGCAGGCCCTGGCCGCGCCGATGGGCGTGTTCCATTCGAGGTCGCAGAGGCGGTTGTAGATCGAGCGTTCGGGGAAGCGCTCGCGGCGCCGCCCGCAGACTGCCACGACATCCGGCCGTCGTTCGAGGAAAGCGCTGGCAGCGGCGATCCAGCCCGGCGCCACTTCGCAGTCGCCGTCGACGAACTGAAGCCACTCGAACGCGTTGCCTGAGCTCCGCAGTGCCGCCACGCCGGCGTTGCGCGCCCGGGCCGCGCTGAACGGCTGCGACATGTCGAGCTCGCACACCGTCGCACCGAGAGCGCGCGCCAATGCCACCGAGCCATCGGTCGACCCGGAATCGACGTAGACGATGGCGCCGACCTGCGAGTGCAACGAGCGCAGGCAACGTTCCAACCGCTCACCTTCGTTGCGACCGATCACCACCACGCCGATGGCATGGACACCGGCTGCCGATGGCAGTGGCTCAGCCGATGTCACCGCGGCCGCCTGGCTCGGATCACCGCCGGCACGCCCGCCGCGACGCAATCGTCTGGCACGTCTTGCAGCACGACGGCGTTGGCGCCGATGCGCACGTTGTTGCCGATCGTGATGCGGCCCAGCACCTTGGCGCCCGCGCCGATGTCGACGTTGTTGCCGATCTGCGGCGCGCATGGATCTTCGGTGCGCGCCAGCCCGACGACGACGCCGGTGCGAATGCGGCAGTCGTCACCGAACCTCGCATAGCCGCTGACGACGATGGCGCCGAAATGGTCGATGACGAAGTTGCGGCCGACCTGCACCTCGCACGGCAGCTCGATGCCCGTCGACACCTGGACCAGCTTGAACAGCACGTGATAGAGCAGCGCGCAGAACTTCCGCAGCAACGCCGGTCGAACGCCGTAGCGCCAGCGCCCGAAGCGATAGACCAGCATGGCCCAGAAGCCCTGTGCGCCCAGCTGGCGGCCGTGGGCACGGAAGTCGGCGCGGACGTTTTCGAACATGCTCGTCTGCGCCTCAACGCGTCGGGCGCCGGCCGAACGAAGTCTTGAGTAGCAGCGACCAGGTGGCTGCCGAGTGCTGCCAGGTGCCGCCCTCAGGTCTCGAAGCCGCCCGACGAACCACTGCCTTGATGGCCAGCACCGCGTCGCCCACGGTCGCCAGCACGGCGGCCAGCCACACGCCGGGCAGGCCGTGGTGTTTGCGGAAATACAGCAGCCCGCTTTCGATCTGCAGCGCAGGAATCTGCCGACCGGCTGTCAGCGCGCTGTCGGACTTGGCACTCTCGCCGCCGATGTGCACGACGGTCGTGCCGGAATAGAAAACCACCTGCCCGCCCGCTGCCTTGACGGCGCGGCAGTGATCGACCTCTTCGTAGTAGAGAAAAAAGCGCGGGTCGAACAAGCCGACGCGATCGAGCACGCTCTTGCGCACGAGGTAGTAGCAGCCGGGCACCCAGTCGCACTCGCGGGGCGCATCGTGCGCCCAGGCCATGTCGTCGACGAGCTTGGTGCCCGGGAACAGGCGCGCGAGCCCGGTGCGCGACAAGAACTCGTTCCAGGGCGTGGGAAAGTAGCGGCATGAGGGCTGCAGTTCGCCGTCGCGCCCGATCAGGCGCACGCCGAGCACCGAGACCGCCGGGTTGGCTTCCATGTAGCGCACGGTCGATTCGAGGCTCTCGATGGCCACGAAGGCATCGGTGTTCAGCAGCAGCACGTAGGCGCCCCGCACCTTCGGCAGGGCGAGGTTGTTGGCCCGCCCGAAGCCGATGTTGCTCGGGTTGAAGACGAGTTCGCAGTCGCCGAACTCGGCCTTCATCACTTCTGCCGATCCGTCGCGCGAGCCGTTGTCGATGATCACGATCTGCAGGTGCAGGGAACCGGCGCTCGCGTGAATTGCATCGATGCAGGGTCGCAGCAACTGCCGCGTGTTGTAGTTGACGATGACGATCGTCAGGTCGGCTTCGCGTTCGGCTTCGCGCGTGCTCATGCCGGCACGTGTTCCCGATCGCCAGTGCGTGCCGACGATTCCCGCAGCGCAATCAACGCGTCGGTGCGGCGCTGGCCGACGTGGTGCCACAGATAGTGTTGCGCGATCGCGTATGCCTCTGCACCGAGGCGCCGGCGCAGGCCCGCATCGTCGGCCAGCTGGCGCAAGGCTGCGGCGATGCCCTCGATGTCGCCCGGCGCAACGATCACCCCGCCGCCGCTGCGCTCCGAGAGCACGCCGGCGCTCCCCATCGGGCTGACGATGCACGGCAGGCCCATGCCCATCGCCTCGATCGTGACCATCGGCCCTCCCTCCTCCCAGCTGGTGAAGCAGAACACGTCGGCGGACTGGTAGACGTCGCCAATCCGCGCGACGTGGCCGAGCTCGATCACGTCGCTGCGTGCCAGGCTTCGGGCGCAATCGATACGAACCTGAGGATCGATGCGGCCGGCGATCAGCAACTGGCCGGCAACGCCGGCGCGCTCCCAAGCCGCGAGCAGGAAGGGCAAGCCCTTGCGCACGTCGCCGCTGCCCACGAACAGAAAGCGCACCTTTCCATCGGCCGGCACATGAGCCTCGCCGCCGGTGAGGCGCTCGACCGACCAGCCGTAGCTCGTCTTGATGCACCGCGCCGCGGGCACGCCGGAGGCGAGCACCGATTCGAGCACGCCGTCGTTCGGGCAGAACACCGCGTCGGCGGCCAGCAGCTGTGCTCGCTCGCACTCGATGCCGGCTTCGGTGATCGGCGAGGCGTAGGGCCGCTCCAGCGCTGCGTGTGCCGCCATCAGCTCCTGGCGGCAGCGGCTGAGCGTGCAATTGATCATCTCGCGCACTACGAGTATTCCGCGCGCCTGCAGGCGCCGCACCAGGTCGACCGGGCTGTCGAGCCAGAGATGGGCCACGTCGCCCCGCTCCATGCGATGCCCGTAGCGGGCCACGATCGCGCGGCACGGCACGCGCACGAGCCGGCTCGAGTAGCGATAGAGCCGCCGCGGCAGCAGCGGGTTGACTTCTGAATGTTCTCCCGGGCCGGTACCGAGCACGTAGGCGTTGACTGCCACCCCCGGTCGCGCCATGCCCTGCGCAAGCGATCTGAAGCTGTACGAGACCCGCGTGCCGTCGTAGTAGTTCGGGAAGACGGCGTGGATGGAGAAGGTGTCGGCGGGCACGGGCGAGCCTGAAACAGGCGCAATCGAGGCGATGTCGATGTTAGGAGGAAGAGCGCCTCTTCCTCACCTACCGATCGAGCGCTCTGCGGGAAATCTCGCGATCCCTGCGGCATCGATGCCGCTCGACATGCGTTGCGAGGCTACTGCGGTGCGTAGATCACGCCCTGCGGCGGATAAAGAAACGCCGACGACACCGGCGCCCAGTCGCGGCCCGGCACTTTCCACTCTAGAGTCGATCCGGCGGACGTGCCTTCCAACGCGATGTAGTACGGGCGGCCAGCGTCGAAGTCAAATTCCTTCAAGCGCGCGACGGTAAGAAAAGCCTCGCCCCCGCCTCGCATCCGCAACGCGTGTCGGCCCGGCATCATCGAGACGATCCATCCTCTACCACCTGCCAAGCCCGTGCCGGGGCCAAGACTGCCGCAGCTGCCGCGCGCATGCGCTTTCTGTGCGGCATCACGCTCAGAGACTGAGGTGGCCGCGACGCAACTCGCGGCCAGCAGGAAGGTCGTGACGAGTGCGAATCTCATGCGTCGAATTTGCCAGGCCGCCGGGCGATCTCAGTTGCCCTGAAACTCCATCGTGCCGCGGCCGTCGCCCAGATTGGCCGAACCGCAATCGCGACGCTCGCGCATGCACTTGATGCCCCACAGCGTGCTGATCGCGGTGTCCCATCCGTTCATCCAGTCGCCGTGGGTGGAGTAGCCGGCAGGCTTGCTGCGGTCGTAGGTGTCTGACGACAGACGGAAGTTGGCTGAACTCGAGCCGGCTGGAATGTCGTAGTCGACCGTGAACGTCACCAGCGGCAGCACCACAGGGTGGGTGGCCGGACACCGGAATGGCCGCGACGAGTCCGGGCTGTTGTAGGCGACCGGCGTGGCCATGTGGCTCTTGTGGTCCGGGCTGTCGAGGTTCACGCCGTCCCAGCACTGTTGGAAGGAGATCCGTGTGCGAACGGCATCTGTCGGGTCGCAGTTGGCAGGGATCTCGCGACCCCACGTGCCAGGTCGATTGCCTTGGCCGTTTGCCATGAAGCACGAGAACTCGCCATCGCCCGGGCCTTGCGCTGTCGAGTCGCCGGTGATCATTCGCAGACCATGCGGCATGGGCTGGATCTGGCTGCCATCTCCCATGAAGGGCCAGTAGCCGGTCTTGTAGTAGACGATGAGGTACCTCGGAACGAGCGGCTTGTTCGTCGCCGTGTCGATCATCGAAGGCACCCAGTAACCCGATAGGTTGATGGTGCCGCCGCGGCAGCTCGCATTGCCTCTGGAGCGAATGTTGTCGGGCGTGGTGTTGGCGTCGATCACGGTGTTGCCGAAGAAGGTGTGGTGATGCGCAAGGCCGGGCTGGCCAGGGTAGACGATCGGGTCGTCGTAACTCATCTTGGTCCAGTTGCACAGGAGCCGGAATGCGCCTTCCCCGCGGGGGTCCGCGACCAACGGCGGAATTCCGCCGGGTGGGTACAGCAGCTCAGTCGACACGCCGGGTTGGGCGAGCGGGATGCTCGACGTGTTGACGACGATGCCTCCGTGGATCGACGCTGGCGCGGGTGCCGGTTCCGTCACAGGTGGCGGTGCCGGCGTAGGGGCAGGGGTGGGTGCCGGCGTAGGGGCAGGGGCAGGGACAGGGGCCTTCACGGGCGGGGGTGCCGGTGCGGGCGTCGGGGCGGGTGCGGGTGCAGGTGCCGCTATGGGCGCCGGTGCCGGCGCGGGCACAGGAGCGGGGGCAACAACTGAAATCGGTGCAGGTGCAGGCGTCGGCGTGGCCAAGGTCTGGCCGACATGCTTGGGTCCCGTGTCCTGATCACGCCAACGCAGGCTGACTTCGCTTCCCGCGCGCAGCAGCTTGCTGCCGTTCTCTACCTGGAGGAGCGTGGGGCCGACCTCGACGACTGTGGGTTCATTGCTCGCCGACGGTGCGCCGGTGTCGTCCTTGCCCCCACCGCAGGCAGCGAGCGCGGCCAAGGCGACTGCCGAAAGAGCAAGGGTGACGCATGAGTTCGTGATGGGGGGCATGGCGGTGTCGGCTGTCCGAATGTTGGTAGCGATGACGTGGCCGGGGCGATGCGCCGTGCGACCTTCAAAAGAATGGAAATCTGGAAGCGTGTGCGTAGGGGACATCCGGGGATCGGCGGCGCGAGGATCGACTTGAGGTCAAGGTGTTACGGGAAGCAGGAGGCCGACAGGCACAGGCAGGTTTCTTGCCCCCTGTCCGACCCGACACCGATGAGGCGAGCCGCAGGTTAGTCAGCGGATTCCTACAAGCTGTGTCAGGACGCAACCGACGTGTCCGTATGAACCCCAACCAGCCTGCCGATCAGGCCTCGGTATCGTCCGAAACGTGATGCCTCGCACGCGCCTTGCCATGGGCTCGCGCCCTTTTGCGTCGCGAGGCCAGCCCCAAAACGCGCAATCGGCCCACAGAACCAGCCTCACCGCCACGATGACCTCAGCGCCTCGCGCCTCGCACAGCTCTCGTGAGTGGCTCATCGCCGCGCCATTCCTGCACGATCCGGCAGACGTCTGGCTCGGCGCCTTCGTGCCCAACGCCGACGGCGCCTTACGCTTTCGAACGATTCCGGCACCGTATGGCCACGACGGTTCGCGCGCGCTGACGGGCTGGCGGGCTTGGCGCGACTACTTTGGCCACGCCCGAGACGCGTGGCACCAGTTCGGCAATCAAGCGACGACCGGCCTTCTGACCAGCTTTCCACATCTCGCGATCACCTTCGGGCTGCGCAAGCTGCTTTCGCGATCGCGCATGCCCCTGGTCGCCTGGACCTTCAACCTGGGCGGCTTGCACTCCGGCTTCAAGCGCCTGGTGGCACGCGCAGCTCTCGGCACGGTCGACCGCTTCATCGTCCACAGCCGCGCTGAAGCCATCAGCTACAGCCGCTGGCTCGGCTTGCCGGCCGAACGATTCCTGTTCGTGCCGCTGCAGTGCCCGACGCGACTGGTGGAGTTCGAAGAGGAAGAGGCCGACCCTTTCATACTCTCGATGGGGTCGGCCAAGCGCGACTACCGGCTGCTGTTTCAGGCCTTGGCGAAGCTCGGTCACCGGGCCGTGATCGTCGCGGCTCCGCACGCCGTCGCCGGGTTGCCGGTACCGCCCTGCGTCGAGATTCGCAGCGGGCTGAGCGAAGCGCAATGCTTCGAGCTCATTCAACGCGCGCGCTTGTGCGTGGTGCCGGTGGCCAACCGCGAGACGGCGTCGGGTCAGGTGACGCTGCTCAACGCCATGATGTACGGACGGCCGGTAGTGGTGACGCAGTGCGTGGGCAGCGTCGACTACGTGATCGACGGGGTCGACGCATTGCTGGTGCGGCCGGGCGACCTGCAGCATCTGGAACAGGCCATCGAGATGTGTTGGCACGACGAGCCGCTGCGCTTGCGGCTTGGTGCAGCGGCGAGAGTCTCGGCCATCTCCAATTTCTCGGACGAGGCGGTGGGGCAGATCATGGGTCGGGTGCTGCGCGAACTGAACGACGTGCGCTGACTCGACGGATCAGCGCTCGGGCGGCCGCTCCGCTCGCGTCGGCGAAAAGAAGTGCGCCAGCCGCTGACGTACCAGTTCCGGCTCCAGCTCAGCGTCGAATCCGCCCTTGCGGCCGCGGATCAGGGCGCCCCAGGGCAAGGTGTCGGTCTCTGCTGAAAGCTTGCGAAGATAGTCTTCCGTGCTGCCGATCGTTCGAGCCGGTACGCCGCCCGCAATGGTTCCGGGGGCGACGTCTCGTGCCACGACGGCGCCCGCCGCCACGATCGCGTTCGGCCCGATCGAGACGCCTCGCAGGATGATGGCGCCGTGGCCGATGAACACGTTGTCGTGGACCACGATCTTGCCGACCGCCTCGACGCTTTCGCCGTACGCGTGATACAGCACGCCGACCGCGCCATCGTGGCCGATGAAAGTGCAGTCGGAGAGCACGACGTTGTTGCCGATGCTCACGTAGGCCGGGTCAGTGAAGCGCACGCCAGGGTTGACGCTGACGTTGTGGCCGATGTGATGCACATCGCCGCAACGGCGCAGAAAGTCTCCGTGCTCGACACCCGACAGGCCCGCCCACCTCAGGTAGAGCGAACGCAGCTTTCGATGTCTGACGGCGAGTAGGCGCAGCAAATTGCGAAGCATCGTCAAGCAGGGTGCACGTTGAGCGCCGATCCGTCGACGAGCACCTGCTCGAACTGCCGCGCACTGCGTTCCCACGTGCTCTCGCGGACCGTTGCGAAAGCTCGCTCAGACATGCGAGCCCATTCGTTCGGCGCCAAGTTCAGCACACGCTCCGTTGCTTGCTGCAATGCCGCGGCGTCATCGACTGCAACGCAAAATCCGTTTTCGCCATCGACGATTGCTTCCGCAGGCCAGCCGGTGCGAGTGGAAACCACAGGCGTTCGACACGCCATGGCTTCCATCGCCGTCAGGTTGAACCCTTCGCTCACGCTGGCCGTGAGCCACACGTCGCACGATGCGTACAGGTTGCGCAACTCGTCCTGCCGCGGCTCGAAGGAGAAGGAAACGAACTCCGGCATCGGCCGCTTCGGTCGTTCACTCCCGAATGACACGACGCGCAAGCCAGGTACTCGCACGCGAATGTTCTCGAGGACAGCCATCGACAGATCGAACCGCTTCCAGTCAGCACCCGAGTACAGCAGCCCCACGGTCGGAGCGGATTGCCGCTGTCTCGGCGGCGCGAAGAACTGGTCATGGTCGACGCTGTTGGAAACGAGTACCGATGTCGCGTCGTCGTATTCGCGCTCCATCACGTCGGCCAACCAGCGCGCGATCACCACCTTCTGCAACGGCATCCGATAGGTCGCCTGCACGCGCTCCAGCGGCAGATAGGGATGGATCTCGTGGTGCTGGATCAGGTAGAACTTTCTGCCCTTGCCCGCCGGAAAGTCGTTGACCCACTCCGCGGTTTCCCACCACGTAGCGATCACGACATCGGCGTCAGGCACCTGCGCTGCGGTGACTCGACCCTCACCGACCCGACGCACCTGAAGCGCAAGCCGATCGAAATGCGAAACGGGATCACCTGAAGGGGCCCGCTTGGGAAAAGCAAAAGGGGACCATCCGCGCTTGGCCTGCGCTCTATTGGTGACAATCGTGACTTCATGTCCGAAGCGGACGAACCAATCTGCGTAGATGGCGATGACCCGGCACCCGCCGGTCATGTCTGGGGTCGGACTGACGACCGTAATTTTCATAGCGCTTGCAGGCACGTAGGCCACGCGCCGATGCTCACCGTCCGCGCAGCGCGCAAGCAAAGAGCACCGCGTTGTCCAGTCGCCAAGGATCGTGGCCTATAGCGGCCCATGCGTGTTTCCGTGCCGTTTTTGGATTGCCGCCTTCGAGCGCCCACCAAGCCCACTTTCGATGAACGTCGCTAAGTGTAGGAATAGAGAAGTTGACTTCCGGAAGGTCTACCGTCCCCATCTCTCGCCTCGCTACAGCTTCCAACACGGACCGGCGCGTCCGATTCAATTGAAACTCACGCTTGCTGTAGCCAACGCTCGCCACGTGTTGTCGATAGAAATGCAGCGTCTCCGGAAGATTCGCCAGGCGTCCAACCTCGGCCATTCTGAGGAAGAGATCGAAGTCCTCAGCCCATTCGAATTCCTTTAGGTATCCGCCCGCCTTGATCATGGCGCTGCGCCGCATCGCAACCGCGCTGTTGCACATTCCCGAATCGCCTCGGAGATGCTTGCTGTCAATAGCGACGTGGTCAAACACGTCGATCATGGGCCGAATCGGCATCATTTCGGGATCGCAAATAATCGCTTGTGAACCAAGCGCCACACAGTCAGGGTGATCGTTTAGGTACGCAACCTGCCTACGCAAACGATCAGGATGCGAGACGTCATCAGCATCGATGCAGATAATGTAGTCGCTGCGCGATTCGTCAATTCCTTCATTACGCGTCGCCACAATCCCCTGATTCTCCCGCGAGATTACTCGACATCGGGCGTCTAATCCAACTGCACGTCTGATTTTCGTCAATGATTCGTCAGTGCTACCGTCATCAATTATCAGGAAAGAGAAGTCCTTATGTGACTGCACGATTATAGACTTTATCGCATCTTCGACATAGTTCGCGGCGTTGAATACGGGCATGAAGACCGTGACAGAACTGAGCGCTGTTTGTGTCTGACTCACGTTATCGCTCCTGGCTGCATCATGAGCTTTTATATGTATCACTCGTCGTGCGCAACAGATTACTATCTAGCGCACTAAAGGAGAAAGTCGTTGGCCACCACATTGGGGTAACTCTCGGAGGAATTTGTCCGTTGCCCCATAAGTCCTTCTCGGTGATCTCAAAGACCATCGCTTCCAGCGCAACGTGGTGATCTGCCGCCGTGTCGCCAAGCCACAGTGAGACAACATACATGCCGGGCATGAAAGGCGGGGCACCCAGGGAACAAGTGATCGTCCCTGTAGATACCGGTAGTTCAAATTGGGGCGAGGGTTGATACCGGTTGTTCGACTGGAAGAGCTTCTCGCCTTCAAGCGTCTGCACTACAAAACCGAGCCGCGGATGTTTGATCGGAATCTCAGATTCAAAGTCGACGGACAAGACGATTTCCGATCCCATTGGAGCAGCCACTGATGAAGTACCGTCGAAAGCGATCTCTGCCTTCTTAATCCAAAGTGCTGAGCCAGATGGTCGTCGGAACTCTACGCGGGTGGATGCGGCGTCAGCCGTAGCTTGAAGATACGACTGCACAACGCCTTCCGCGGGGCCGTCCATGGCCACCTGTCCGTCTTTGAGCCAGATACCCCTGGCGCAGAGTCCTCGCACCGCAGCCATGTTGTGACTGACGAATAAAACGGTGCGATCGCCGCCGGCAGAAACCTGTTTCATCTTTCCAAGACATTTTTTTTGAAACTCGGCGTCACCGACAGCTAGCACCTCGTCAACGATCAAGATCTCTGGGTGCAAATGCGCCGCCACGGCGAAGGCAAGCCGCACGTACATGCCGCTGCTGTAGCGCTTGACCGGCGTGTCGAGGAAGCGCTCGATTTCCGAGAAGTCGACGATCGCATCGAACTGGGCATCGATCTCGCGCTTGCGCATGCCGAGGATCGAACCATTCAGGTAGATGTTCTCTCGCCCCGTGAGTTCTGGATGAAAGCCGGTTCCCACCTCGAGAAGCGAAGCCACCCGCCCCCACATCGTGGCTTGCCCGCACGTGGGCTCGACGATTCGGGAGAGCACTTTCAGCAGCGTGCTCTTGCCCGCGCCGTTGCGGCCGATGATGCCGACCACTTCGCCCGGCTTGACGTCGAACGAAACGTCCTTCAGCGCCCAGAAGTCTTCGAGCGTGGCTTCGCTTCCGCTCAGTCGCTGGAAGCGGCGCAAGGGTGCGCTCGCCATGCGGGTCAACGCGTCCCGAAAGGTCGTGCTCCGGGTGGCCGCATGCTCCAGCCGATACAACTTGCCGATGCCTTCGACCTTGATGGCTGAGGTAGTCATGGGAGGGGTCAGGCCACGTCGGCGAAGCTGCGTTCGGTCTTGCGAAAATATCCCAAACCGAAGGCCAGAAGCAGGATCGAAGAAACGCTCGAGATGCCGATCGTCGTGTAGTTCCAAGGCAGGCCGAGCAGCGCCGAGCGAAAGCCATCGATGATGCCGGCCATCGGGTTGATGGCGAGCAGCGGCTGCCATTTGGCCGGAACCATGCTTACCGGGTAGATCACCGGGCTCAAATACATCCACGACTGCACGAGAAACGGGACAACGTATCGAAAGTCGCGGTAGGTCACGATCAGCGCCGCCAGCCAAAGACCAATTCCCAGCGAGGCCGCAGCCGTCATCAACACAAGAAACGGCACCACCAGCACACCGGGACCGAGGCCGACGCGGTAATAGATCATCAGCATCGCGAAGACACCGAAGGAGACCAGCAGGTCGATCAACCCGCTGCCGATCGACGACGAAGGGATGAACAGCCGCGGTAGGTAGATCTTGGTCAGCAACGTCTGCTGGTTCATCAGGCTCATGCTGGCCTGGCTGATATTGTTCGAGAAGAAGGTCCACGGAAGCAGGCCGGCGAACACGAACAACGCATAGGGAACGCCATCGGATGGAATCTTCGCGAAGCGGCCGAAGATCAACGTGAAGATGAGCATGGTGAACAGCGGTTGCAGCACCGCCCAGGCCACACCGAGCACGGTCTGCTTGTAGCGAACCTTCACGTCCCTCAAAACGAGGAAATAGAGGAGCTCGCGTGATTCCCACAGCTCGCGCCAGTCGATGGCGATCCAGCCGCTGCGCGGGCGGATGACCAGTCGCCGAACTTCGTGGTCGTGGGGGGTCGCCGAAATCAAATCGTTTGCTCCTGGAATCGTGAGGGGCGCAGGCTCCGAGCTCAAGCGGAAGCCACCGCCGAAGAATGTTCGCGCGGGCGGTCGTCCGCACTTTGCTCATAACCCGAGACGGCAGCGATGCGCATATACGCCGCGCACATGCCAGCCAGGCTCCAATAGACAAACGGCACGACGTTGTCGCTGCCCACCGTAGAGATCGTCACCAAGACGCCGGCGAGTGTGGCGAGGAGGGCCCGGCCCGTCACATGGTCCTCGCTTGCCTTGTCTGGCGAGCGGCGCAGGTGCACAAAGATGCGCAGTGCACTGGAGATGAAAACCCCCGCGAAGAGAAACAAGCCCACCAGCCCTGTGGCAAGCGCAACGCCGAGGTACGAATTGACCATGTCGATGATGCCCTCGCCCTGCCGCATCGACTCCATCGCACCGGTCGACATGTAGTAGGGGGAGCCGAAGAACGGGTTCATCATCAGCACGCCCATGGAGACCGTGAACAGCTGCTGGCGGTAGTCGACGGAACCCTGGTCGGCGGCACCAATGAACGGGAGCAACGACAAGATCTTGGGTCCGAGGGGCGTCAACGAAACGATCGGGACCACGAGGATCGCCAGCCCCAGGGCTCTGACGATCGTGGTCTTGGCACTGGGCGCAAGCATCGCAGCCGCAGCAAGCACGGCCGCAGCGCCGACCCAGGGACCGCGAGCGAACGACACGACGACCGCACCCAACAGAAGAAGGAACACGATGGTCCAGCTCTTTCCGGTGGGAAACGACGGGCGCAACGCCAGGTGCAGGCCGAGCGCCGCGGTCATCGCGTAGCCGAGGTAGATGGAGTGGCCCGTGCTGACGGTGGCCCGCAGGGAGCCTTCGCGGTACATGTAGCTGCCGTAGTTCCAGTGCACATCGAGCACTTCCGGAAGCGACGAGTAGAGCAGCCAGCCCTTGCCCGCTTCGAACAGTGCGATGAATGCGATCACCGCGCCCGCGCCGACGAAGGCCGCCAACGCGTCTCGCATGCGCGCTGCGTCCCACAGGCCGCGGCTGAACGCGTAGTACGGCAGAAAAATGTCGATGCCGAGAACGACCGCGGTACGCAGGACGTCGGTGAACGACGAGGTCGTGAGCGCGATCCCGATCTGAAGCCCGATGTACCCGAGGAGGAACTTGTCGGCAGGCAGTGAAAAGAGGGGGGGCCGCTCCGAGGCAGCGATCTTGAGCGCAGCCGGTAGCAGGACCACCAGGCTGAGCAGCCGCAGGTAGTCGAAATCGATGAAACGGGTGATGCCCGCAAAGCCGTCGATCGACGTCCGCACGGGGGGCGCCATCAACAGAAGAAACAGGTAGAGAGCCAACAGGTTCGATTCTTTGCGGCCCATTGTGAGCAGCACGAATGCGGTGCCGAAGATGAAAGTCCAGAAGCCGTGCGAGACGAACAGCAGAACCGTCAGCCCCAGCCACAGGGCCACCCTGCGCCGATAGTCTTCCGGCGCCATGGCGAACGTCGTCAGCGGCTTGCGCAGAAACCAGAACGCAAGGGTCGACAGAAAGAGGATCGCGACGAGTGCGCGAAGGTGATAGGGCATCGATGCGTTGGAATGCCCGCTCAGGACACGAGGGCTAAGGCTCTTGGCGGCAATTGCCGGGCGCAAGCGAGGCTTGATTATGTCTGTGCGGGCTTACCCTAAAGAGCGACTTTCCGCACAGAGCCGCCCGGCTGCGCACGTTTTCGATTCAGCCATGCCAGTGCGGGCAGTTCCAGGGCCCGAAACGTCAGCCAGCCGACACCAGCACAAGCCGAGAGCCCGACCAGCATGAACAGACACGCTTGCATGAAGCCCGGGTTCTCTGGGAAGACTCGCACCCAGACAACGCGCAGCAGACCGAGCGTGAAGATATGCGTCAAATACAACGAGTAGGACGAGTCGCCGATGGCATGCAGCACGCGGTTCCTGAAGCGTGCGAAAGACGGCCCGAGCGCTCCGACCACGACCATCGACGCACCGAGCAGTTGCGTCAGCGGGCCGAGCGGAGGTTGATCTCGGAAAACGAGCAGAGCCAGGCCGACCAGGACCAGGATGAGCGATGGCGCCAGGCCCGGCTGGATGCGCCGCGCCTGCCACGCCGAGGCGATCCACGCCCCTGCCAGGAATTCGAGCAGCATCGGGCTGGTGTAGGTCCGCGCAGCGGCAGATGCGAACGGTCCGGCCGCGTACCCGATCAAGACCAGCGAGATGAACCCCGCCGTGAGCAAAGTGAGCCTGTGCTTGCGCGGTAGAACGAGCGTTGCGCCGAACACCGCGTAGAAAAACATTTCGTAGTTGAGCGTCCACCCCGGTACGAGCAACGGCCAAATCCGGTCGTCGAAAGACTGCGAGAAATGAGGGAAGAAAAGGAGACTCTGAATCAAGGTCATCGGCGCGACCTTGAGCGTCTTGAAAAGGCTGGGCATCACGAGCGCGGCGAACACCATGGTCAGCGTGAGCAACCAGTAGAGCGGCACGACCCGGACGATCCGACGGCGCCAGAAGTCGACCGGCTTCACCTCGCCCGAGGTGGTCACGACCATGATGAAGCCGCTGATGACGAAAAAGAGGTCGACGCCGGAGGTGCCGAACTGCCAGGGGAAGTATTCCGCCACGCCCGGCACTTGGTTCGTTGCGTGGTGCCAGACCACCATCAACGCCGCGATTCCTCGCAGGTACTGGATGGACGAAATCTCGCGAGGACGCGGAACATTCGAATCAGACGGATCAGCCATCGAGCCGATTCTGCAGTGCGGTCTCATCGCAGGCGTGAAATGAGTGGCAAGGATTCGTTGCGCGCGCTCGGGCTTTGAAGCTTTCGATTCCGATGCCGTCAAAATGCGCAGCAGCGCGCTGGAAGCTGCGCAGGAGAAGCACACTCATGCAAGCCAAGTCCACCGCACTCGCCCTCGCCGCCGTGATGTGTGCGGCTTCGATCGCGGGTTACGCCGCGCACCCGAACAGGCCGAAGACCGAAGCGAAGACGGTTTCACTGGAGACCATGGTGCCCAAGGCATTCGGCGAGTGGCTCACGCTGCCGGAGCAGGCCTCGCAGGTCGTGAACCCGCAGGTGCAGGAAAAGCTCGACGAGATCTACAACCAGATCCTGAGTCGCACCTACCTTCACAAAGACGGCTATCGGATCATGCTGTCCATCGCCTATGGAGGCGATCAGCGCAGCAGCCTGCAGGCGCACCGGCCCGAGGTCTGCTACCCAGGCCAGGGCTTCAAGCTGAACAAGATGGAAGACGGAGTGCTCACCACGGCGTTCGGCCCGATCGACGTGCGCCGGCTGGACACCAGCCTGGGCGCCCGCAAAGAGCCGGTGACGTACTGGTTCACGGTGGGCGATCGCGTCGTCAACAGCAAGATGGACAAACGCCTGGCAGAGATCAGGCTGGCGCTCACGGGCCAGGTGCCCGACGGCATGCTGTTCCGGATCTCGTCGATCGACCCTGACCCCGCTCGTGCCTACGCACGGCAACAGGAGTTCACAGCGCAGATGATGGCCGCGGTGTCTGGCAAGGCCCGCCAGCAGCTCAGCGGCCTGCGGCCGGCTGCGACCAGCGGGGCACCGAGCTAGGGGCTGCGCTCTGGCTTGCCGAGCACTTTCGCGAGTACCCAGTCGAGCGCAAAGAAGCACGCCAGCGCCACCATCATCAGCACCATGCCGGCGGTACCGTGCAGGAAGCCCTGGCCGGCTTCATCGCCGAGGTAGTACGTGATGAGCACGAGCGCGATCACGCGCACGATGTTGGCCACGAACGCGATCGGCAGGATGCTCGCCAACATGACGGCGTTGTGCACCGCGCTCTTGCGCCGCACGATGTACATGAACAAGGTGCCGAGGGCCGAGAGGCTGTACATCGAGTGCAGGCCCGAGCAGGCGTCGGCCACGAGCATCTGGTATTGGCCGATCTCGAGCACCACGCCGTTGCGGGAGATCGGGTAGCCCACGCGGTACAGCAGTTCCACCACGATCACCGAGATCCACTGCTTGAGCGGGCCGGTGATGCTGTCGATCAGCGTGCCCGGCAACGGGATCATGAAGACGAAATAGAAGACTGCGAACCACGCCAGCCGCAGGGCGGCCGGGCCGCGCATCAACAGCAGGATGGCCGCGACGATGAAGGCTTGCGACGCAATCGCGATCATCAGCACGTCGGCCACGCGGCCGACGAAATAGAGCAGGAAGCCGAACACGAACAGCGCGGTGCCCCAGATGCGCGCAGGCGTAACGGGCGCTTCGCCGATCGGGTCGCGCAACGTCCAGAACAGCCACAGCAGCACCGCCAGGATCAGCGCGCCGTGCGCGTTGTCGTCGGTTTGCCAGATGGTGGTGGCGGCCGTCCACCAGACGGGCATGTACATCGCCGCGAAGCCGGCCAGCACCACCAGCCAGGGCGCGCTGCGGCTGCCCAAGCTGCGCGCAGGTGCCTGCGATGCGGGCAGAACGCTGCTCACTTGGCGAGCTTCTTCTTTTTCAGCGGTACCTCGTTCAGCACCGAGCCGACCACTGAAACGCCGGCATCCATGAGGCCGCGCACCATGTCGTTGAACGAGGCGACGTGGGTGGCGCCGCTGCGCGCGATGGCCAGTGCGGCGCCGGTGCGCACGGCGATCATCGCGGCGTCTTCGCCGGTGCTCATGGCCGGCGTGTCGACGATGATGACGTCGTAGGCGGCCTTGGCCTGCAGCAGGAACTCATCGAAGTTCAGGCGGTTCAGCAGCTCGAGCGGGTTCGGCGGCGTAGGCCCGGCGGGCAGCACCGAGAGGCCGGCCAGGTCGGGAATGCGAACGATCGCTTCTTCGCGCGAGCGCCCGGCGAGCAGCGTCGAGAGCCCGATCTGGTTCTCGAGATGGAACATGAAGTGCTGGCGCGGCTCGCGCATGTCGGCGTCGACCAGGAGCGTGCGTTCGCCCAGCTGCGAGAAGACGATCGCGAGATTGGCCGCGAGATAGGAGCGGCCTTCGCTGCGCTCTGCCCCCACGATGGTGATCACCTGGCGCTCTTCGGCGCGGTCGAACCAGCGCAGCATGAGCTGGCTGCGAATGGCGCGCAACTGCTCGACGCGCGTGCTGAACGGCTGGTACGCGGCCACGAGCTCGTCGCTCAGCGAGCGAGCGTCGCCCGGCGCCTTGCGCAGGTAGGCGTAGGCGAACTGGCGCGAGAGCGCGAACTGGATGTCGGCTTCGCTGATGAGGCCGAGACGAACGGCCGCCTCGCCGAAGCGCAGGTTGTGCTGCTTCTGGTAGTGCAGCACGCGCTCGGCGTCTTGCGGATTCAGCTGGCCGCCATCGATGAGGATGGCGCCGAGCGTACGCATCGCGCGCGGCGGGCTCGCCAGCGTGGAGACGCCGCTCTTCATGCCGGGCCCCGCGGCGCGGCCAGGGCAGGCCGGCCCGCGGGCGTGGCGGCAGTCATCAGCAAACGGCGGAAGACAGGGCGCTTCGAACTCGCCGGTCGCAGCACGCCGATGACGGGCACGCCCGCCATCACGAGCAGGTCTTCCGGCATGCGCACGCGGCGGTTCAGCATCTCGAGGCCAAGAGCCGCCAGGATGCCCGCGGCCAGGCCGCCGAGCAGCGACCCGAGGATGCCGACCATGATCTTCGGCCGCGAAGGCTCGAGCGGCTCGACGGCCGGGCTCAACAGGCGCGTGTTGGCCTGGTTGTTCTGGCCTTCGAGATTGAGCTGGCTCAGCCGTTGCGCGACGGCGTCGTAGGCGCGCTGGGCCGCGTCGAGGTCGCGCTGATAGACGGCGATCTGGTCGCGGTCGGATCGCATGGCGAGCAGTTGCTTCTTCTGCTGGTCGACCATCGACTGCAACTCGGCGACCTTCTGCCCGCTGCCGCGATTGACGGCCGTGGTGCCGCCGGCAACGCGGCGCGTTTCGGCGGCCAGCTGCCGCGTGAGCTCGCGCACCTGCGTTTCGAGCTGGATGCGTGCCGGATGGTTCGCGCCGACGATGCCGCTCGTCTCGCTGAGCTTGGTCTGCGCCGCCACGAGTTGTGATTTCAGCGCCTGCACCGCACCGCTCGACAGAACGTCGGGCGACATCTCGCCGCCCGTGTTGCTCTGCCGAGCAGACGTCTCCACGCGCTCCGCTTGCGCGCCTGCGAGTGCACCGATGAGCGAGTTGTAGCGAGCGTTCTCCTGGTCGAGGCGCTCATCGCTCACGACGATGCCCTTGCTCTGCTGGAACTTGGAGAGACGCGTCTGCGCCGCCTCGAGATTGGCGCGCAGCGACTTGGTCTGGTCGTCGAGGAAGATCGCCGACTGCCGGGCGGGGGCCACGCGCAGGTCGACCGACACGTCCATGTACGCCTGGGCGAATGCGTTGGCCGCGGCTTGCGCGAACAAGGGATCGGGCGCGGAAAAGGTAAGGTTGATCAGGTTGCTGCCGCGCGAGGGCTCGACGCTCAAGCCGCGCGACAACTTGTCGGCGAAGTAGCGCTCGAGCGGGATCTTGGCCTTGGT
>Ga0209724_1001236_pt1 | contig 23514 bp, 18 predicted proteins | sample grotaG_FD_184143 | JGI IMG/M metagenome (GOLD analysis project Ga0209724, IMG submission 184143) | Glacier valley bacterial and archeal communities from Borup Fiord, Nunavut, Canada, to study Microbial Dark Matter (Phase II) -... | ecosystem: Environmental > Aquatic > Freshwater > Ice > Glacier ...
TCCTTCTCAAGAAGGCCGCGAAGATCGAGAGCGGCTCGGGTGAGCCGAACAAGACCAAGGTCGGCAAGGTCAGCCAGAAGCAAATCCGCGAGATCGCCGAGCAGAAGCTCCCCGACCTCAACACCACGTCGGTCGAGAGCGCGATGCGCTCGGTCGCTGGTACCGCCCGCTCGATGGGCCTCGACGTCGTCGACTGATTTTCTCGTGCGGAGCGGTCATTGACCGCTCCTGGATTTCCAAACTTCTGGGAGCTGCCTCACTCACCTGGGCGGCGTTCGGACCAGATCGGAGTCACTTTATGGCAGGCAAGAAGTACAAGAAGGCACTCGCGAGCTTCGAACACACGAAGCGCTACACCGTCGAAGAGGCGTGTGGTCTCCTCGCGCAGACCAAGGTCTCGTCCAAGTGGGATGAGACGGTCGACGCGTCGATCCGTCTCGGCGTGAACCCGAAGTATGCTGACCAGATGGTCCGCGGCTCGGTCGTCATGCCGGGTGGTACGGGCAAGACCAAGCGCATCCTCGTCATCGCGAAGCCCGACAAGGCGCGCGAGGCTCTCGAAGCCGGCGCGGACTACGCGGGTTCGGACGAGTACATCAAGAAGATCGCCGAGGAGAACTGGTTCGAATTCGACACGCTCGTCGCCACCCCGGACATGATGGTCCAGGTCGGTAAGATCGGTCGTGTTTTGGGGCCCCGCGGCCTGATGCCGAACCCCAAGGTCGGTACCGTCACCGCAGACGTCAAGAAGGCCGTGGCCGAGCTCAAGGCCGGCCGCGTGGAATTCCGCGTCGAGAAAGCCGGCATCATCCAGACCCCGTTCGGCAAGGCCTCGTTCACGGGCGACGCCCTGGCGAAGAACCTCCGCGCTCTGCTCGAGCAGTTGATGAAGCTCAAGCCGCAGACCTCGAAGGGCACGTACATGAAGTCGATCACGATCTCGACCACGCACGGTCCGGGCATCAAGATCGATCCGACCCCGTTCACTGCTGGCGCCGCGGAGGCGTCTGCGTAAACGCTGCCGCGAGGCAACACTCTCTCAATACGACTCACCGTCGAAGAACGCCGGCATTCAAATAAGCCCTGCGGAGACGAGTGGACGATTCACGAGCTGTTCGTGAAGCCGACCCTCTTGTCTTTATCGACGAGAGGGTTGCTGATTTTTTAGGAGATCACATGGAACGAGCAAAAAAAGAAGAAGTTCTCGGCGAGATCATCGAGGCGTGGAAGAACGTCTCCTCGATCGTCGTCGCCGACTACCGCGGCATCACGGTCCCGGTCGTCACCGCCATCCGCGATGACTTCCGCAAGGCAGGTTGCCACTACCGCGTGATCAAGAACTCGCTGGTCAAGATTGCGGTGAAGGGCTCCAAGATGGAGCCGCTCACCCAGCTGATGGCGGGGACGACGGCCGTGATCTGGACGACGGGTGAGGCACCACAGCCTCCTGCCGAGATCGCGCTCAAGTGGGCCAAGACCGAGCCCAAGTTTAAGATCCTCGGCGGCTACTTCGAGGGCAGCGTCCTCGACGTCGCCGGCGTCAACATGCTGTCGAAGCTGCCGACCAAGAACGAAGTCCGCGCATCGATGCTGATGACGTTCCTCGCCGGTCCACAGGGCTTCGTCGCTCAGATCAACGCGCCGGTTCAGAACTTCGCCTACCTCCTCGATGCTCGCCGCCGGCAGCTCGAAGAGGGCGGCGCGGCCGCGTAACTCACCTCACCTTCAACCTCACTCACTCACAGTTTTTCAAACCAATCGGTTTCTAGGAAAGAGATAAAGTCATGGCGTTCAATCAGGAAGAGTTCATTTCGCACCTTTCGGGTCTCACGGTCGTCGAGCTCGTCGGTCTCACCAAGGCCCTCGAGGACAAGTGGGGCGTCAAGGCGGCTCCGGTCGCGATGGCGGCTGCGCCGGCGGCGGTGGCTGCTGGCCCGGCTGCTGAAGAGAAGACGGAGTTTACCGTCGTCCTCAAGGGCAGTGGCGCCAACAAGATCGGCGTGATCAAGGTAGTCCGCGAAGTGACCGGTCTTGGTCTCAAGGACGCGAAGGATCTCGTCGATGGCGCTCCCAAGGACGTCAAGGCCGGCATCAACAAGACCGAAGCAGCCGACATCGAGAAGAAGCTCAAGGACGCAGGCGCAGAGGTCGAGGTCAAGTAAGCCTCGAGACTGGGCATTTTCGCTCAGTCACCTCGAAAGGCCGCGGTTCGCCCGTGGCCTTTCGCCGTTTCGGACGTTCTGGGCCTGACTGATCTGACTGGTTGCTTGGAGCACCGTCGTCCGCTAGAACCCCGTCCGATTGCAGCTCAGATCCCCAACGATTTTGGCACGATCACTTGCATTACACTTTTCGGTTCACTTTTCCGGGGACATGTTATACGCAGCCCGATTCTTGGCGCGTACGTCGTTGACTAAGCAGTAAATCCGGCCGGCATCATGGGCTCTCAGAGCAGAGAGCCCATATCTGATGTCCGGCCATCGGCTCATTTCGGCTCGCCACGGCCGAAGAACGGGACAGCTCTCACTATGGCGTCTTTGATCCAGATGAACTTCCGTGCACGGAAGAGCTTCGCGAAGTTGAAGCAGGTTATCGACATCCCGAACCTGATCGATATTCAGAAGCGCAGCTACGACAAGTTCCTGCAGCTCGAGATCCCCGCTGACAAGCGCGAGGACATGGGCATCCAGGGCGTCTTCAAGAGCGTCTTCCCGATCAAAGACTTCTCCGAGACCAGCTCGCTCGAGTTTGTCTCGTACAACCTCGAGAAGCCGAAATACGACGTCGACGAGTGCCGCGCCCGTGGCATGACGTTCGCGGCCCCGATCAAGGTGGTCATCCGCCTCGTGGTCTGGGACGTCAACGAAGAGACCGGCGTCCAGTCGATCCGCGACGTGAAGGAGCAGGAGGTCTACTTCGGCGAAATCCCGCTGATGACCCAGTCCGGCACCTTCATCATCAACGGCACCGAGCGCGTCATCGTCTCGCAGCTCCACCGGTCGCCTGGCGTGTTCTTCGATCACGACAAGGGCAAGACCCACTCCTCGGGCAAGCTGCTCTACAGCGCCCGCGTGATCCCGTACCGCGGCTCGTGGCTCGACTTCGAGTTCGACCACAAGGACATCCTCTACGTCCGTATCGATCGCCGGCGCAAGCTGCACGCGACCGTGCTCCTGCGCGCGCTTGGCTATTCGACCGAAGAGCTGCTCAACTACTTCTACGACACTGAGACCATCCACTTCGAGGCGAGCAAGAAGTACGCGCGCCAGGTCAATTACGACCTCTTGATCGGTCAGCGCGCGACGCGTGACATCAAGCACCCGAAGACCAAAGAAGTCCTCGTCAAGAAGAACCGTAAGTTCACCAAGGGCGCGATCCGGAAGCTCCAGGAGTCCGGCGTCGAGATGCTCCCGATCGAGCTCGACGAGCTCGTCGGCAAGGTCTCGGCGAAGGACGTCATCGACGAGTCGACTGGCGAAGTGCTCCTGCAGTGCAACGAGGAGCTCACCGAGCAGAAGCTCGAAGAGCTGCGCGATCGCGGCGTCGAGCTCGTCGAGGTGCTCTTCATCGATAACTTGAACGTCGGTCCGTACCTCCGCAACACGCTGCTCACCGACAAGCTCCAGGGCCCGGATGAGGCCGTGATGGAGATCTATCGCCGCCTGCGTCCGGGCGATCAGCCGGCGCTCGATTCGGCGCAGACCTTGTTCCACAACTTGTTCTTCAATGCCGAGCGCTACGATCTGTCGCGGGTCGGCCGCCTCAAGCTCAACTACAAGTTCAAGATCGACGAACCGATCGAGACCCAGATCCTCACGAAGCGCGACATCCTCGAGACGGTCCGCTACCTGATCGAGCTGCGCAACGGCCGCGGTGTGATCGACGATATCGATCACCTCGGTAACCGCCGCGTTCGCGCGGTCGGTGAGCTGATGGAGAACCAGTACCGCATCGGTCTGGTTCGCATGGAGCGCGCGATCAAAGAGCGCATGTCGATGTCGCAAGAGATCGAGACGCTGATGCCGCACGATCTCATCAACGCGAAGCCGGTCAGCGCCGTCGTCAAAGAGTACTTCGGCAGCTCGCAGCTCTCGCAGTTCATGGATCAGACGAATCCGCTCTCGGAGGTCACCCACAAGCGCCGCCTCTCGGCGCTTGGACCCGGTGGTCTGACCCGCGAGCGCGCGGGCTTCGAGGTCCGCGACGTGCACCCGACCCACTACGGCCGGATCTGTCCGATCGAGACCCCGGAAGGTCCGAACATTGGCCTGATCGCGTCGCTGTCGACCTTCGCTCGCGTGAACGAGTACGGCTTCATCGAGACGCCATACCGCTCGGTCGAGCAGGGCAAGGTCTCCGAAGATGTGACCTTCTACTCGGCGCTCCAGGAAGAGGGCCAGATCATCACGCACGCCAGCGTCGAGCAAAAGGCCGGCAAGCTGACCGAAGACTTCGTCTCGAGCCGTAAGGGCTCCGACGTCGTGATGAGCCGCCCGGACGACGTGACGCTGATGGAAGTTTCGCCGAACCAGCTGGTCTCGGTCGCCGCGTCACTCATTCCGTTCCTCGAGCACGACGACGCAAACCGCGCCCTCATGGGTTCGAACATGCAGCGCCAGGCAGTGCCGCTCATCCGCACCACGTCGCCGCTGATCGGCACGGGTATGGAGCACATCGTGGCGCGTGACTCCGGTGTCACGGTCGTCGCGAAGCGCGATGGCACGGTCGATTGGGTCGACGCGAACCGCATCGTTGTCAGGCCGAGCAAGGTGGACCCGAAGGACCCGAACTCGGTCCGCCCCGACATCTACACGCTGGTGAAGTTCCAGCGCTCGAACCAGAACACGTGCATGAACCAGAAGCCGATCGTCCAACCGGGCGACAAGGTCAAGGTTGGTGACGTGATCGCCGACGGTCCCGCGACGGAGACCGGCGAGCTCGCGCTCGGCCAGAACGTGGTCGTCGCGTTCATGCCGTGGGGTGGTTACAACTTCGAGGATTCGATCCTCATCAACGAGAAGCTCGTCAAGAACGACGTCTTCACCTCGATCCACATCGAGGAGTTCGAGTGCGTCGCTCGCGACACCAAGCTCGGCAAAGAAGAGATCACGCGCGACATCCCGAACGTCGGTGAAGAAGCGCTCAAGGATCTCGACGAGTCGGGCATCGTCCGCATCGGTGCAGAGGTCAAGTCGGGCGATATCCTCGTCGGCAAGATCACGCCGAAGGGCGAGACGCAATTGTCGCCGGAAGAGAAGCTCCTCCGCGCCATCTTCGGCGAGCGCGCCGGCGATGTGCGCGATACGTCGCTGCGCGTCCCCCCGGGCGTCGTCGGCGTCGTGATCGGTGCTCGCGTGTTCGCACGCAAGGGGACCGAGAAGGACGAGCGCGCTCAGATCATCGAGGACGCCGAGAAGGAGCTCTTCATGCTGAACAAGCGTGACGAGGTCAAGATCATCTCGGAGGCCTACTACAACAAGATGCGCGAGTTGCTGGTCGGCAAGACCACGGCGTCGCGGCTCGTCGACGACAAGGGCAAGGTCCTGATCGCCAAGGGCGACAAGATCGAGCTCGAAGCGCTCAACGAAGTGCCGCACCGCTACTGGCACGAGATCCAGCTCGACTCGGGCGACGGCAAGATCGAAGAGCAGCTCGAGCAGCTCGCCGCGAAGCGTGAAGAAGATGTCTTCAACATCGAGGCGCAGTACTCCGAGAAGATCGCGAAGCTCACCAAGGGCGACGAGCTGCCGCCGGGTGTCATCAAGCTCGTGAAGGTCTATCTCGCGATCAAGAGGAAGCTCTCGGTCGGTGACAAGATGGCCGGTCGTCACGGCAACAAGGGCGTCGTTTCGCGCCTCCTCCCCGAGGAGGATATGCCGTACCTCGAGGACGGTACGCCGGTTGACATCGTGCTCAACCCGCTCGGCGTCCCGAGCCGTATGAACATCGGCCAGATTCTCGAGGTCCACCTCGGTTGGGCTGCCAAGTCGCTTGGCAACCAGATCGAGTCGTACCTCCAGACCAACTGGTCGGCGGACATCCTCAAGGAGAAGCTGCGCAAGCTCTTCCCCGAGCACGTCCCGTTCATCGACAAGCTCAACGACACCGATGTCGGCCGCTTCGCGAAGACGCTCCAGACGGGCGTCCACCTCGCGACGCCGGTGTTCGATGGTGCGAACGAAGCCGAGATCAAGACCGCACTCAAGATGGCCGGCCTCCCGCTCTCGGGTCAGGCACAGCTCATCGACGGCAAGACCGGCGAGCCGTTCGACAACAAGGTCACCGTGGGCGTGATGTACATGCTCAAGCTGCACCACCTTGTCGATGACAAGATCCACGCTCGCAGCATTGGACCGTACTCGCTCGTCACCCAGCAGCCGCTCGGTGGTAAGGCGCAGTTCGGTGGTCAGCGCCTAGGCGAGATGGAAGTTTGGGCAATGGAAGCCTACGGCGCGGCCTACGCGCTGCAGGAGTTCTTGACGGTCAAGTCCGACGACGTGCTGGGTCGTACCCGGATGTACGAGTCGATCGTCAAGGGCGAGCACGTCCTCGAAGCAGGTCTCCCCGAGTCGTTCAACGTCCTTCTCAAGGAGCTCCAAGCTCTTTGCCTGGATGTCGAGCTCGTCGAAGACCCGACGATGCCGCGTCGCTTCGAGCAGCAACAGCAGCCGGGCATCCCGGCGGGCCTTGCCGCTCTCGCACGTGAAGTCGCCGATAAAATGGGCAGCGCAGGCTGAGCAGAAGGAAAAAAAGGAGCACACATGAAGGACATCTTTAATTTCTTCGAGAAGCCGAAAGACCCCAAGCTCTTCAGCGCGATTCGCATCGCGCTCGCATCGCCGGAGAAGATCCGCGAGTGGAGCCACGGCGAGGTCAAGAAGCCCGAGACGATCAACTACCGCACGTTCAAGCCGGAACGTGACGGCCTGTTCTGCGCCAAGATCTTTGGTCCGGTGAAGGACTACGAGTGCAACTGCGGCAAGTACAAGCGCATGAAGCACCGCGGCGTCGTGTGCGAGAAGTGCGGCGTCGAGGTCATCCAGGCCAAGGTGCGCCGCGAGCGCATGGGCCACATCTCGCTCGCCACGCCGGTCGCACACATCTGGTTCTTGAAGAGCCTCCCGTCGCGCATCGGTAACCTCCTCGACATCCCGCTCAAGGACCTCGAGAAGGTCCTCTACTGCGAGGCGTACATCGTCATCGACCCGAAGCAGTCGGGCCTCACGGCGACCGAGCTCCTCACCGAAGAGCGCTACGGCAAGCTGCTCGACGAGATGGGTTACGACGCGTTCGACGCCGGCATGGGCGCCGAGGCGATCCTCAAGCTGCTCGCGAACAAGACGGTGACCAACCCGGGCGGTCTCGACATCATCACGCTCGCAGAGACCCTGCGCGCCGAGATGCGCGAGATCACGTCCGAGGCGAAGCGCAAGAAGATCGCGAAGCGCCTCAAGGTCGTCGAAGCGTTCCGCGAGTCGGGCAACAAGCCCGATTGGATGATGCTCACGATCATTCCGGTGATTCCGCCGGATCTGCGTCCCCTGGTTCCGCTCGATGGCGGCCGGTTCGCGACGTCGGACCTCAACGATCTCTATCGCCGCGTCATCAATCGTAACAACCGTCTACGCCGCCTCCAGGAGCTCAACGCTCCCGAGATCATCATCCGCAACGAGAAGCGCATGCTTCAGGAGGCCGTCGACGCTCTGTTCGACAACGGTCGCCGCGGCAAGACGATCACGGGTCCGAACAAGCGCCCGCTCAAGTCGCTGTCGGACATGTTGAAGGGCAAGCAGGGTCGGTTCCGTCAGAACCTCCTCGGCAAGCGCGTCGACTACTCGGGTCGGTCGGTCATCGTGATCGGCCCCGAGCTCAAGCTGCACCAGTGCGGCCTGCCGAAGAAGATGGCGCTCGAGCTGTTCACGCCGTTCATCTACAACAAGCTCGAAGAGCGCCACCTGGTCACCACGATCAAGAGCGCCAAGAAGCTCGTCGAGAAGGAGCGTCCCGAGGTGTGGGACATCCTCGAAGAGGTGATCAAAGAGCACCCGGTGATGCTCAACCGCGCACCGACGCTCCACCGCCTCGGCATCCAGGCCTTCGAGCCCGTGTTGACCGAAGGCAAGGCGATCCAGCTGCACCCGCTCGTCTGCGCGGCATTCAACGCCGACTTCGACGGTGATCAGATGGCCGTCCACGTGCCGCTCTCCATCGAAGCTCAGATGGAAGCGCGCGTGTTGATGATGTCGACGAACAACATCCTCAGCCCCGCGAACGGCAAGCCGATCATCGTGCCGTCGCAGGACATCGTGCTCGGTCTCTACAACCTCACCCGCGAGCGTCCGTACGCGCGTGGCGAATATCGCGAGGACAAGAAGGGTCGTCCGACCCAAGGCGTGTTCGCGTCGATCGACGAAGTGCGCATGGCGCATGATCACGGCGAGGTTCACCTCCAGGCCGCGATCAAGCTCCGCATGCCGCGCGTCGAAGGTTCGGCCGAGGGTGGCTCGGGTGCCGCGACCGGTACCGAGCTCGTCACGACCACCGTGGGTCGCGCGCTGCTCAAGGACATCTGTCCGCCGCAGGTCCCATTCGAGGCGATCAACAAGGTGATGGGCAAGAAGCAGCTCGCCGAGCTGATCGATCTCGTCTATCGCGAGGCTGGCCAGAAGGCCACCGTGCTCCTCGCGGATGCTCTCCGCACGACGGGTTACACGTACGCGACGCGCGCCGGCATCTCGGTGTGCATCGACGACATGGTGATTCCGGCCTCGAAGGAAATCCTCCTGGGTGAAGCCCAGAAGGAAGTCGCCGAGATCGAGGAGCAGTACACCGAAGGTCTCATCACCGACGGCGAGCGCTACAACAAGGTCGTCGACATCTGGGCGCAGGTCGCAGAAGCCATCGCCAAAGACATGATGAAGGCGATCTCGACCGACGAGTTCAAGGATCCGCACTCGGCGACGATCAAGAAGGCACCGTCCTTCAACTCGATCTTCATCATGGCAGACTCGGGCGCTCGTGGCTCGCAGCAACAGATGCGGCAGCTCGCCGGTATGCGTGGCCTGATGGCCAAGCCGTCCGGTGAGATCATCGAGACGCCGATCACGACGAACTTCCGTGAAGGTCTCTCGGTTCACCAGTACTTCATCTCGACTCACGGCGCTCGTAAGGGCCTCGCGGATACCGCGCTGAAGACGGCGAACTCGGGTTACCTCACGCGTCGTCTCGTCGACGTCTCGCAGGACACCATCATCAGCGAGTTCGATTGCGGCACCCGCCAGGGCGTCGAGATGATGCCGTTGATCGAAGGTGGCGAGATCATCGAGCGCCTCGGTGACCGTATCCTCGGTCGCGTCGTCCTCGAGGACATCGTCGATCCGTACACGGGCGAAGTCCTCCTGCCGGCGAATGCCGACATCACGGAAGAGCACGTCAAGATCATCGACAACGCAGGCATCGACCGCGTGAAGATCCGCTCGGTGCTCGCGTGCGAGACCCGTCGCGGCATCTGCTCGCTGTGTTATGGCCGCGATCTGTCGCGCGGCATCATGGTGAACATCGGCGAAGCCGTCGGTGTCATCGCGGCGCAGTCGATCGGTGAGCCGGGTACCCAGCTCACGATGCGTACGTTCCACATCGGTGGCGTCGGTCAGATTCGTACCGAGCAATCGGCGATCGAGTCGCGCAACGAAGGCACGGTCCGTCTCAACACCGTTCAGCTGGTGAAGAAGAAGGACTACTGGGTCGTCATGTCGCGTCAAGGCGAGCTCGTCCTCGTGGACGAGATCGGTCGCGAGCGCGAGCGTTACGGCCTGACCTACGGTGCACGTCTCCTCGTCGAGGATGGCGCGAAGGTCAAGGCGGGTCAGGTCATGGCCGAGTGGGACCCGTTCGCGATGCCGATCGTGACGGAGGTCTCCGGCTACGTGAAGTACGGCGATATCGTCGACGGCGTCACGATGCAGGAGTCACTCGATGAAGTGACCGGGCTGTCGCGTAAGCAGATCACCGAATCGAAGGACGCGGATAGCCGTCCTCGCATCACCGTGAAGGACGCGGACGGCAACACCGTCATGCTTCCGAGCTCGGGCGAGGCTCGCTACTTCCTGCCCGTCGACTCGAACATCTTTATCAACGACGGCGACTTCGTCGAAGCTGGCGACGTGATCGCCAAGATCGCTCGCGAGACCACGAAGACCAAGGACATCACCGGCGGTCTGCCGCGTGTTGCCGAGCTGTTCGAAGCGCGCAAGCCGAAGGATCACGCAGTCATCTGCGAGATCGACGGCACCGTGCACTTCGGCAAGGACACCAAGGGCAAGCGCAAGGTGCTCGTGGTTCCCGAGGTCGGTGATCCGGCGGAGTACCTCATCCCGAAGGGCAAGCACCTCTCGGTTCGCGAAGGCGACCGCGTCCGCGCTGGCGAAGCCCTGATGGATGGCCCGGCGAACCCGCACGACATCCTCAAGGTGTTGGGCGAGCGCGCACTGGCGAAGTATCTCGTCGACGAGATCCAGGAGGTCTATCGTCTCCAGGGCGTTCGCATCAACGACAAGCACATCGAGGTGATCGTTCGCCAGATGCTGCGTCGCGTGACCGTGACCGATCCGGGCGACACCAACTTCCTGGTCGACGAGCCGGTCGAGAAGCACATCTTCGAAGAAGAGAACGAGCGCGTGATCGTTGCTGGCGGCCAGCCGGCGAAGGGTGATGCACTCCTCCTCGGCATCACGAAGGCGTCGCTGTCGACCGAGTCGTTCATCTCGGCGTCGTCGTTCCAAGAAACCACGAAGGTCCTCACCGAGGCGTCCATCAACGGTCGCGTCGATTACCTCCGCGGTCTCAAGGAGAACGTCATCATGGGTCGGCTCATCCCGGCCGGCACGGGTCTCGGCGCTTACAAGCGCCTGACCGTCGATGTCGACGCTATCGTCGATGATGGTGACGATGACGAAGCGGCGGATGGCTACATCGGGGCGCATGACCACGCTGGTGCACGCGATCGCGATGTCGAAGATCTCGCTGCCGAGTAACTAACTCGAAGCGCGACTCCCGCCCCGCGTGCAGCGATCGGTCGCTGCGCGCGGGGCGGCTGCATTTTCGGCGGTCACGTTCGGGCGGCTTCGGACTCTACCAGGACGTGAAGCATTCACGCCTCGTCCAACTCTCGATCCCCCTGGCGTTCGCCACCGGCTGTACCACCGGCCCCGTCACCGGGCAGCTCGGCGACCCGGGCGTCGCGCTGCCATTCTCGGGCTACACCGAGGCCAAGGGTGCCCTCATCACCACGCACGTGCTCAACAATCCCGGCGAATCGTTGGCGAATGCCACGTTCACCAAGATCGGAAGTGGTATCGGCTCGGTGCTTCCGCAATCGCTCAACGATCCGCAACCCGCATATCCGTGGAGCGTGTCGGCGCGCGCCTTGACCCAGACGGAGTGGCCGCGCGGTGGCGTCGTCCGGCTCAAGGCGATGCGCGGCACGAGCGACCTTGCGACCTTCGATGCGGCCGGGTTGTCGTGCGCGTTCTCGAAAGTGCAGGCGGGCATGTCGTGGATCACCGCCGGGCAAGCGTGCAGCTCGCCGTATCCGAACCCGAGCCTCATCACGATGGTGTCGGCCTCGACGGATCCGTCGCGGGATATAACCCCGCCGTTCTACCTCGGCATTCGATCGGGTGTGCCGACCTACCCCGGGCTACTCAGTCCCAGCGATCGCGAACCGACCACCGCGCATTACTACGATACGATCGCGGCATCGCCAACACTGACCCAGTTCAAGATCGACTACGGCTTTCAGACCGGCAACGTGATCCGCGCGGTCTACTACAATCACGGTGATCTCGGACTCGCGCGAGACATGAACTGCGTCGCGACGACGATCAACAGCAAGGCGGTCACGGCGTGTTACGTGAGCAACTACGGGCGGCAGCCTGGAGGCAAGCTTGCGCCCGCCGGCTTCGGGGCCGATGACCTCGATCCGCAGATCGCGCTCGGGTAAGCACTCGGCGTGCAGGGCACGGCGACGATTCCGATCCCGAGCTCGGCGAACGTGCCGATCGCGACCGTCGCGATGGTCTACAACGCTGCGCTTCCCGCGGGTGCTCGCGTCGAGTTCATCGTCTACGACGCCCAAGGCAACCTGACGACCGAAGCCGCGCTCGACCATGGCGGACTGGTCGCGCTCGGCGCACAGCTAACGCCGACCACCGCGAACATCGCCGTGCCGGACAACTGCCTCACGTGTCACGGTGGCTCAAGCTCCTACACACCCTCGCTGAATGGACCGTCGGTCGTCTCGAACGCACACTTTCTGCCGTTCGATCCGGCGGGCTTCGAGTTCGTGACGTCGCCGAGCTACGCGGCCTTCGCGAAGGACCCGACGATGAGCAAGCTCAAGGTGCTCAACGCGATGGTCTGGGACACGCAACCTGCGCCGGCCACGCTCGCCCTCCTCAAGGGCATGTACCTCGCGCCGCCGACCCCCCAGGCGATCAACCTTCTTCGAGCTCGATCGAGCGTGGTGGGCCCAAGGATCCAGCGTCGGTCTACAACCCGACGTTTCTGCCCGCCGGCTGGACGTTCGATCCCGCCGTCGACGAGAAGAAGTCGCGCGCGGCGCGCCAGGTCTACAACGAGGTCGTCAAGCCGTACTGCCGCACGTGCCACAGCTCGCACGATGCTGGATTGCTCGATTTCTTGTCGTACGACTCGTTCCTCACCAGCTCGAACGCGATCGGAACGATGGTCTGTGTACAGGCAGGCACGTACCCGATGCCGCAGGCGGAGCAGACCCAGGTGCGGTTCTGGAATAGCCCGGCGCGCGCGCACCTCATGAGCGCGCTCTCCATCCCGGGCACGTGTAAACCGTGAACGCGCGCATCGTCGTGGTTGCAGGCTTGGCGGCGATCGGTGCCGTGATGGTGCTCGCGTCGCGACCCGAGTTGCCGAGTGCAGCGGCGCCGAAGGTCAGCTCGCGCCGCGATCGTGGGGTCGCGCTACTTGCGCCGGCGCCACCCGCGATCGTCAGCGCCGAGCCGGTCGCGGATCCGGTGCCGATCGACCCGCCGATCGATCCAGTCGTTCACGCGACGAGCTTCGCGAACGAAATGTGCGCATGTTCCGATCTCTCTTGCACGGTCGAGGTCGACGCTCGGTATCGCGATCAGCTCGGTCGCGTTGGTCGCACGCGCGATGGTCATGCCTTGCACGAAGCATTTTCGCGATCGTCGGCGTGCCAGCTCGCGCTGCAGCCGACCCGCGACTGAGGCGCGCGGCTCCTCAATCGTAGGTTCGTACCCGATCGTGACGCGTAACCAGCGCTCTACTGCGCACGTGAGCGTCGTAGTGCGCGTCGGAGCTATCACTACACACGAGGCAATCAAGCACGCGGGCGTCCGAGGCCGATCTCGAGGTGGAACAGATCATCGGCGAACGCGAGATCGAAGCGAAGGTCGGGCAGGGTTCGGGACGGTCTATCGCGCCGTGCATCCGCTGATCACAAAGCTCGTCGCAACCAAGCCGAGCAAACAACCCCGGCCATGACATCATCGAGGTGTTCGGAAAGAACAACCCTTGAAGTAGGTCGACTCGCGATGGGCGATCAACCGGCCCACGTTGCCGACCACTACGATCACGCGGTGACCGCTCGCGATCGGAGTCGTGGGGCGGTGTTGACCGGCCCGTTTCAGGAAGCCACCCTGATCGGAGCATGCCGGGTCGGCGAGGGCGCCAACGACTCGCCAAAGACTAGGGCGGGCGCTAAGCCTTGCCTCGCGGCGCGGCGGTGGGTACAAGCCCCGTATGGGCACCACGGGTAAGCGGCTCGCGGCGGTGGCAACCACCCTCACCTTCGAGAAGTTCTGGACCTGGCTCGGTGGCCACGCGAACTGCATCGTCCGCGCGGGTACGCCGGAGACCGTGCTGCTCGACCACGACGATTTTCACTGGACCCTGATCAAGGAAGACGACCACACCCGCGTCGTCCAGCTCGCCCGTGCGAAGGATCTGGTCGGCGAGATGCTCGTGTTCTCGACCGAGATCGCGTACGTCCAGGCCGAGCCGACCGAGACCGAGGGCGAGTGGATGTTCGAGTGCTTCGTCGAGAACGAGAAGACCCGCGAGGTGGCCTACCACTTCGTGATGGCGCACGAGTACGAAGACACCGAGCACCGTCGCGAAGAGAAGTGGACGCACTAGGCGTGCTAGTTTCGCAGTCGTGACCGACGACACCGCGGACGGCCGAGTAGGCCAGGTCGTCGACGATCGCTACAAGCTGCTCGAGGTGATGGCGGCTGGCGCGATGGGCGAGGTGTTCAAGGCCGAGCGCGTTCCGGTCGGCAAGCTCGTCGCGATCAAGTTCCTCCACGCGTCTTTCATATCCGACCACGAGTTCCAGGCCCGCTTCGATCGCGAGACCCGGGTGATGTCGAAGCTCGCGCATCCGAACTGCGTCTCCGTCGTCGATTTCGGCGTGTGGCACGACACGCCGTACCTCGTGATGGACTTCGTCAACGGCGAGACGCTGCGCAAGCGCCTCGACGATCGCGGCGCGCTGCCCCCGGACAAGGCTCTCGCACTCGCCCGTCAGGTCACGGCCGGGCTCGCGCACGCGCACGAGCAGGGCATCATCCACCGCGATGTGAAGCCCGCGAATATCATGATCTCCGACGAGATCGGGCATGGCGAGCGCGTGCGGATCCTCGATTTTGGACTCGCGCGTTTGCGCGGTAACGTCGGTCGCGATGCGACGCAGACGAACATGGTCGTCGGCACGCCGAACTACATGGCGCCCGAGCAGACAGTGCCGGGCGGCACGATCGACGCGCGCACGGATCTTTATGCACTCGGGGTCGTGCTGTTCGAGATGGTGGTCGGCGAGCGCCCGTTCGCCGCCGAAGATACGCTCGCTCTCCTCGGCATGCATCGCGGCGCGCCGATTCCGCGGCTCGCCGATCGCGTCGACGAGGACACCGCGCTTCCCGAAGGGCTGCAGGCGCTGATCGACAAAGCGATGGCCAAGTCGCCCGATGCGCGGTTTCAAACCGCGATCGAGATGGCGAACGCGATCGACGGGATCCCGGGGCTCAAGTCATCGCCGGGCATCGTGATCGAAGCGCAGAAGAAGATCGAGTCCAAGGGCGTCAAGCGCGCCGTCGGTGCGGGCGCGATCGGCGCTGCGTCGACGCAGCTCGATGTCGATGCGACGAAGCTCGAGCCGATGCGTCCGAGCGTGATGGCGATGGATAACGATCTGCCGGTCAAGCGCTCGCGGTTCTGGCGCACCATGATCGCGGCGACGATCTTGATCGGTGGCACCGCGGCGATGGCGGGCTACTTGATCCATCGCGTCGGTCAGGGTGAGCTCGCCAAGCCGGCGCCGAAACCCGAAGCGGCTGCCGCGATCGCCGCCGATGCCGCCGATGCCGCCGATGCCGCTACCGTCGCTACCGTCGCTACCGTCACGCTCGATGCGGCGGTGACGGACGGTTCTGACGACGCCGAGATCGAGATGGATCCGGAGAAGGCCGAGGATCTCGATCCGTCGAAGGGCTCGGCGGACAACGCCGAAGACGAAGCCGCCGACGCGCCGGCGTCCAATGAAGAAGCCGAGAAAAAAGCGCCCACGGCGCCCCAGCTCGCGACCAATGTTCACGACGCCGTGAACCTCATCAAGGCCGGTCATCGCGAAGAAGCACTCGCCAGCCTCCGCGTCCTGAAGAAAAAAGCGCCGGCCGGTGCGTACGTCCCATTTCTCATGGGCAACCTCCATTTCGACAAGACCTGGTGGTCGGTCGCGATGGACAACTACGCCGAAGCCATCCACAAGAACGCCCAGTACAAGAACAACCCGGTGATCAACCGGAATCTAATCAAGATGTTGAGCAGCTCGCGGACGCGAACCCGGGCGTCGAACTTTCTTCGCGGCATCGGCCACCCGGCCGCGAGCTACGTCAAATACGCCGCCGCGCACGATCCAAATCCGGTCGTAAAGAAGACCGCCGCAGCTCTAGCCAAGCAGATCCGTTAAGCGTGGCAATCACGAGCCTTGACAGAACAGCGCGGATCCATAAGATTCCGCGCTCGCCGAGCTTTTCGGCCTAGTCACGCCAGCAGGATTTAGATGCCTACGATCAATCAGCTTGTCCGCAACGGTCGCGAGAAGGTTCGGACGAAGTCCGCTTCGCCGGCGCTCAAAGACTGCCCGCAGAAACGCGGCGTTTGCACGCGCGTCTACACGACGACTCCGAAGAAGCCGAACTCGGCCCTCCGTAAGGTCGCTCGCGTTCGGCTCACGAACGGCATGGAAGTTACGTCGTACATCCCCGGCGAGGGGCACAACCTGCAGGAGCACTCGGTCGTTTTGATCCGCGGCGGTCGCGTCAAGGATCTTCCGGGCGTTCGCTATCACATCATCCGCGGCACGCTCGACACCACCGGTGTCACGAACCGCAAGCAATCGCGCTCCAAGTACGGCGCGAAGCGCCCGAAGTAAGAAGGATCGACGATGCCGCGTAAAGGTGAAGTTCCCAAGCGTCAGGTCCTCCCGGACCCGAAGTACACCGATGCTCCGAGTGATCTGCGCAAGCGAATCACGAAGTTCGTCAATGTCGTGATGTCGGACGGCAAAAAGGCCGTCGCCGAAGGCATCGTCTACGGTGCGATGGATCTCGTCGCAGAGCGCGCCAAAGATGATCCGTTGAAGGTGTGGGAGCGCGCGCTGGGCAACGTTCGCCCGCGCGTCGAAGTGAAGAGCCGCCGCGTGGGTGGTTCGACGTACCAAGTGCCCGTCGATGTCCGTCCGGACCGCTCGCTCGCTCTCGGTATGCGTTGGCTCGTCGAGTACGCTCGCGGGCGCAACGAGAAGACGATGATCGATCGCCTCGCGAACGAGATCGTCGACGCCGCGCAAAACCGTGGCAACGCGGTCAAAAAGCGCGAAGACGTCCACAAGATGGCAGACGCCAACAAGGCGTTCGCTCACTATCGCTGGTAAGACAACGCTCCGGTTCGAAAGGAGCTCGGCAGGTGGGCAAAGGCCCAAACCACCAGGCTCGAACAAATGGCAACCCGCCCAGATACCCGCACGGTCTCCCAAGACCGGACCCGAAACATCGGGATCATGGCGCACGTCGACGCGGGGAAGACCACGACGACGGAACGGATGCTGTTCTACACCGGCGTCACCTCCCGCATCGGTGAGGTCGACGACGGTGCTGCATTCACCGATTGGATGCAGCAAGAGCAGGAGCGCGGGATCTCGATCACCGCCGCTGCGACGACGTTTGGCTGGAAGAGCCACCTCGTCAACCTGATCGACACGCCGGGCCACGTCGACTTCACCATGGAAGTCGAGCGCTCGCTCCGCGTACTCGATGGCGCGATCGCCGTGTTCGACGCTGTCGAAGGCGTCGAGTCGCAGAGCGAGACCGTGTGGCGCCAGGCGGATCGCTACGGGATCCCACGGCTCGCGTTCATCAATAAGTGCGATCGCGTCGGTGCGGATCCCGCGCGTGTCGTCGCCGAGATGAAGAGCCGGCTCGGTGCCACGCCGATCCTGATCCAGCTCCCGATCGGGATCGGGGCTTCATTTTCTTCGGTGATCGATCTCATCTCGATGCGCGCGCGCACGTGGGATCCCGACACCATGGGCCGCACGTTCGACGACGGCCCGATCCCACACGCACACGTGCCGGCCGCCACCCGCGCGCGCGAGGAGATGATCGAAGCGATCGCGGATCACGACGACGAGATGATGGCCGCGTGGGTGTCAGGTCGCGAGCTCTCGGTCGAGCAGATCAAGGCCGCCCTCCGTCGCGTCACGCTCGGCCGGGCGCGGCAGGCGCACCAGTGCGTGCCCGCGCTCGTCGGGGCCGCTTTCAAGAACCTCGGCATCCACAACCTTCTCGACGCGGTGATCGACTATCTGCCGTCGCCTGCCGAGCTCGAGGCAGTGCGCGGCCGCGATCCGCAAGATCCCGCGAGCGCCGCGACGATCATGCGCTCGAGCGGCGACGACCAGCCGCTCGCCGCGCTCGCGTTCAAGGTGCAGTCCGACGACAACGGTGGTCAGCTCACGTTCGTTCGCGTCTACGCAGGATCGCTTCGCGTCGGTGATGCGGTGTTGAACGCGACGCGCGGCCAGCTCGTCGAAGTCGGTCGCCTCGTGCGGATGTTCGCGAATCGTCGCGAAGACATTCGCGCGATCGAGTCCGGCATGATCGGTGCGATCGTGATGACCGCGGGTGCGATGACCGCGGGCAGGCTCGCGACCGGAGACACGCTCTGCGATCCGCGCCATCCAATCCTCCTCGATCAGATCGCGATCCCGCAGACCGTGATCAACGTGATCGTCGAGCCCGATACCGATGAAGACGCGGTCAAGCTCGTCGCCGCGCTCGAGCGCCTCGCCATCGAAGACCCGTCGTTCAAGATCAAGACCGACGTCGAGTCCGGCCAGATCATGATCTCGGGCATGGGCGAGCTCCACCTCGAGATCGTCGTCGACCGGCTCCGCCGCGAGTATGGTGTGAAGGCTCGCGTGGGCAAGCCTGCGGTCTCCTACCGCGAGACGATCACGCGCCGCGCCGAGGGCGAGAACAAGTTCGTGCGGGTCGCGGCGGGCCCCGGTGGACCTCGTGGCGAGTACGGCCACGTCCGCCTGGTGGTCGAACCAACGGACCGCGGCGGCGGCTACGTTTACGAGAACCGCGCCTCCCAAAACGAGATCCCCTCCGAGCACGCACCCGCGATCGAGGCGGGAGTGACCGAAGCGGTCGAGCGCGGAGTGATCGCTGGGTGCCCCATGACCGACCTCCGCGTTCAGGTCGTCGGCGGCTCGTACCACCCGGTCGATTCGAACAATTTCGCCTTTAAAGTCGCGGGGTCCAAGGCGTTTGTGGCTGCCGCGAATAAGGCTGCTCCGACCGTGCTCGAGCCGATCATGGCGCTCGAGGTCGTGACGCCCGAGGAATCAGTCGGTGACGTCCTCGGTGATTTGCATGCACGACGCGGAAAAGTGGCTGGAATTGCCGCACGTCCTGGTGTACAAGCCGTCGCCTGTTTCGTACCCATGGCCTCGATGTTTGGATATGCGTCTGACCTTCGCTCCCGCAGCCGCGGGCGGGCCACGTACTCGATGGAACTCGATCATTACGCCGAAGTGCCTTTACAGATTCGCGAAGAGCTGACCGGTCGCCAGGCCAGCAAATAGGAAAGCGCCCATGTCTAAAGAGAAATTCGTCCGCAGCAAGCCCCACGTCAACATCGGCACGATCGGTCACGTCGATCACGGCAAGACCACGTTAACCGCTGCGATCACCAAGGTGCAGTCGACCAAGGGCTTCGCGAAGTTCACGGCGTTCGATCAGATCGACAAGGCGCCGGAAGAGAAGGCTCGCGGCATCACGATCTCGACGGCGCACGTCGAGTACGAATCTGACAAGCGGCACTACGCGCACGTGGATTGCCCGGGCCACGCCGATTACATCAAGAATATGATCACGGGCGCCGCGCAGATGGACGGCGCGATCCTCGTGGTGTCGGCGCCGGACGGGGCGATGCCGCAGACGCGCGAGCACGTGCTGCTGGGTCGCCAGGTCGGCGTGCCGGCGATGCTCATCTATCTGAACAAGTGCGACATGATCGGCAAGGGGGACGAAGAGCTCCTCGATCTCGTCGAGATGGAGCTCCGCGAGCTCCTCGATAAATATCAGTACCCGGGCGACACGACGCCGATCATCCGTGGCTCGGCGCTCAAGGCGCTCGAGGGCGAGGCGAGCGAGTACGGCGTGCAGTCGATCGGCAAGCTACTCGAGGCGTGCGATTCGTTCATCCCGGAGCCGAAGCGCGAGACGGACAAGCCATTCCTCATGCCGGTGGAGGATGTGTTCACGATCACGGGTCGTGGCACGGTGGTCACGGGTCGGATCGAGCGTGGCATCGTGAAGGTCGGCGACGAGCTCGAGATCGTCGGGCTTGGCGACACGCGCCAGACGACCTGCACGGGCGTCGAGATGTTCCGCAAGTTGCTCGACGAAGGCATCGCTGGCGATAACGTCGGCGTGCTCCTGCGCGGCACGAAGCGCGAAGAGATCGAGCGCGGCATGGTGCTCGTCAAGAAGGGCACGATCACCCCGCACAACCACTTCGAGGCCGAGGTGTACGTGCTGAAGAAAGAAGAAGGCGGCCGGCACACCCCGTTCTTCAACGGCTACCGCCCGCAGTTCTACTTCCGCACGACCGACGTGACGGGAACGGCGACGCTGCCGGAAGGCACCGAGATGGTGATGCCGGGCGACAACATCAAGATCGAGGTCGAGCTCGTGTCGACCATCGCGTGTGAAGCGGGCCTCCGCTTCGCGATTCGCGAAGGTGGCAAGACGGTCGGCGCCGGCGTGGTGACCAAGATCCTTGCCGAAGCAGTTGCGAAGAAGGACGCGCCGGCCGCGGCTGCCACCCCAGCAGCCAAGCCCGCCAAGAAGTAGGCGGTTCTTTTCTCGGCCTCGACAGACCCTGGCTCCGGCCAGGGTTTTTTCGTTTCGGCGAGCAGCGGCTGGGACGCCCGTGGACGTGTAGGATCGCCATCGGTGTCGACGCCCTCAGATCTTGCACTCTCTCGCGCCGTGGCTGCGACCGAGCCGCGCGCGGTGCTGGTCGCCTTGCTCGAGGCGTGGCAGGCGTATCCGTCGGTCGCGATCGCGGAGCTCGTGATCGCGGCAAGTGCGCGTGTGGCGACCACGCGCGAGCTGGCGGGCTCATTGGCTGCCAAGCAAACGCAGTGGCTCGAGGTCTGCGCGGCCAACGATCCGATCGAGGTGCCGTGGCTGCTCGACCACGCGATCACGAGCCGCAAGCAAGAGACGCTCGAGCGGCTCCGGGCGCTGGCGAAGCGCGAGCCCGATCCACGCACGAGTGCCGCGTTGATCGAGCGTTGCGCGACGCCCGAGTTGCGCTCGCATCCGCCCGTCTGGACGCTGATCTTCTCGATCCTGCGCAAGGCACGAGACCGCCGCGTGCTTCCTCGGATCGGCGAGCTCCATCGCCAGCTCAAACCGGTGACCGAGTTCGATCTCGAGCATCGCGCTAGGCTGATCAAGCTCGAGGAGATGCTCTCCGCGTTCGAGCCGCCGCCGCCGCATCCGCAGCGCGAGCTGCTCGATCAACTGAGCGAGCGTTTGCTCGCCGATGGCTCGGCGCTCGCGAAAGCCGCGACCGCGAAGACCCCCGAAGAGTTCATGGCCGAGGTCTGGTCCGCGCCGCTCGACGACGGTCCGCGCGAGGTGTTTGCCGATTGGTTGCTCGAGCGCGGCGATCCCCGTGGCGAGCTGATCACGTTGCAACTCGCGCGCGCCCGCGGCCCGGCGGCGCCTGCCGCCGCCGAGATGATCAAGCGCGAGCGCGTGTTGCTCGTCGAACATCACCGCGCGTGGATGGGCGAGCTCGAACCCGTCGTGTCGAAGAATGCGTACGCGTTCGAGCGTGGCTTTCTGTCGCGGGCGGAAGTCCCGTGGCGCAAGCTCGCTGCGATGCCCGCCTTGATGACGCATCCGGCCTGGGCGACCGTGCGCGAGTACAAGCTCGCCTCGGAAGGCGAGAAGCTGTGCGATCGCTGGCTCGATCACATGATCGCGCTCGGCGCGAAGCGCGTGTGACGTGGCCAAGAAGGCCACGCAGCTCGTCGCGCCGTCCGCCGTCTACACCGTGGGTCGCGCCGGTCGCCGGCCGGGTCAGCCTGACCTGGCGCGACCTGCTGGCCAATGCGGCGTTTGGCGACGCTCCTAACCACCATCACCGGAGCCGGTTCGACCTGACGGACAAACCTAAGTGCGGATTCCTGCGTTGGTACTTGCCTCGTAGAACGCTTTAAGCTACACGACCGCTTCCGCAAAAACAGCGGAGGAGTGTCTGTCGGAAATCGGAGCTACGTCGTCGAATACTTTAGGGGAGTAGTTCAATGGTAGAGCATCCGTCTCCAAAGCGGGTTGTTGCAGGTTCAAGTCCTGTCTCCCCTGCCAGCTAGACCAGCCAGTCACCCACCGAACCGTAGGAAGCCGTGTCCACCCAGCAAGAGAACGCACCGAACAAGCCGGTTCACCTGATGTACCTCATCGGGGCGGTCATCCTGTTCTACCTCCTTCAATGGAGCATCGACTGGGTTTGGGGTTTCTTCACGCCGGCGGCTCCAAGTGACTTCAAGATCACGATTGTTGCCGCGCTGGGCGCCGTCGTAATCGGTGTGGTCACGTACCGCAACGACCGTATTTACCACCTCGCAAACGAGGTGGCGTCGGAGCTCAAGAAGGTCACCTGGCCAACCGCGAAAGAAGTTCGCGGATCGACCATCACCGTCATCGTGATGGCGCTCGTGTCGGCCGTGATCCTCGGGCTCTTCGACTTCGCTTGGTCGAACCTCACCCAGGTGGTTTATGGTGGATAACGCTACGAACGACGACGCCGACGAGAAGCCGGCCGATGCCAAGCCGGCGCCGCGTCCGTCCTCACCAGACCTGATGGGCTCGGGTACCTTCGCTTCGCCGAACGCGGAGAAGAAGTGGTACATCGTGAACACCTACTCGGGTCACGAGAACAAGGCGAAGCTGACGCTCCTCGAGCGCGTTCGAAACAATAACCTCACCGAGTACTTCGGTGACGTCCTCGTTCCGACCGAGTCCGTGACGGAGAACGTCAAGGGTCAGCGGCGCACGATGACCCGCAAGTTCTTCCCCGGGTACATGTTCGTCCAGATGATCCTGGACGATCGCACGTTCCACCTGGTCAAGAACACGCCGAAGATCACCGGTTTCCTCGGCGGCACCAAGCCGACGCCGGTTCCGGAGCGCGAGATCCATGGCGTCCAGACCAATGCTGCCGAAGGCAAGGCTGGAAAGCCCAAGGCTCGTCTGACATTCGAGCTCGGCGAGTCGGTCCGCGTGGTCGATGGACCATTCGCGAACTTCGCTGCGACGGTCGATGAAGTGAAGAACGATAAACAGAAGATCAAGGTCTCGTTGTCGATGTTCGGTCGCCCGACGTCGGTCGAGCTTGACTTCGCCCAGGTCGAGAAAGCATAAAGCGCCTCCGGCTCATCCGTTCGAGAGCCGCCGCTAGAGAAAGCATATGAAGAAGGTCACCGCACTCATCAAGCTCCAGTGTCCCGCCGGCAAAGCCAACCCGGCTCCGCCCGTCGGTCCGGCGCTCGGACAGCACGGTCTGAACATCATGCAGTTCTGCAAGGAGTTCAACGCGCGCACGGCTCAGATGGGTGACTTGATCATCCCGGTGCTGATCACCGCCTATGCTGACCGCTCGTTCACGTTCATCACCAAGACGCCCCCGGCCGCGATCCTTCTCAAGAAGGCCGCGAAGATCGAGAGCGGCTCGGGTGAACCGAACAAGACCAAGGTCGGCAAGGTCAGCCAGAAGCAAATCCGCGAGATCGCCGAGCAGAAGCTCCCCGACCTCAACACCACGTCGGTCGAGAGCGCGATGCGCTCGGTCGCTGGTACCGCCCGC